>Ga0070735_10000102_pt1 | contig 107076 bp, 83 predicted proteins | sample Coa_R1_FD_66443 | JGI IMG/M metagenome (GOLD analysis project Ga0070735, IMG submission 66443) | Surface soil microbial communities from Centralia Pennsylvania, which are recovering from an underground coalmine fire - Coalmine... | ecosystem: Environmental > Terrestrial > Soil > Unclassified ...
CTTCGCATCACAGGCACTGTCGACCACGAAGCCGCAGAAATTCAAGCCCTCTCTTTCCAGTGCCCTACTGTACTGCAATGCTTAGCCGAGAATACGTCAAAAAGGGCCAAACTCCAGGGGGCGGATTGAAAATCCGCCGCAGGATGCAATTCTGCCTTACACGGCGGGATGCGGTTTTTCCCAGATGCGGGGCTGATGCTTGCGGTCGCGTTCTTCGACGCGATCGTACATGTGGAGGTCGCAGGTGGTGCCGAGGCCTTCGTTGTACAGGCTGATGAGGCCCAGACCCTCGCGCAGATCTTCTTGAAACGCGTGCAGCGCATTCAACTGGTCGGCGAGCGCCGGGCGGCGGATTCCCTTGTCGGTGACGAAGAACATCTGGTAGCCGCCGTGCATCAGGAGACCGATGTCTTTGCCGATGCCGAGGCCTTCCTTCTCGATGTGGGGCAGGTGTCCCGGGACGTCGGCGACAATAGCAGCCAAGCCATCACGCAGCACGCGGGTTTTGCCGCCTTCGTTCTGCGTTGAGAATTTGTACTTCTTCAGATTCTCGATGCGTTCCTGGAACGAGGGCTCGTGTAGCTTTTCTCGACGAAAGAACATTCAATCCCCTAAGCTTCTATAATGCCAGAGTGCCATTCATCCTGTCGTTAGACGAAGGAACGACGAGCGCGCGCGCGGCGCTCTACGATGCCGAGGGCCGCCGCCTGGCGATGCAATCGGCGCCCATCGAATGCCGTTTTCCGCAACCGGGGTGGGTTGAACAGGACCCGGAAACGATTTGGACCGCGCAGTTGGAATCGGCGCGCAACACTCTGGCTGGAGCCGGATCGGCGGCTTCGTCGATCACTGCCATTGGGATCACGAACCAGCGTGAGACCACGATTGTGTGGGAACGCACAACGGGGAAACCGGTGGCGCCGGCGATTGTTTGGCAGTGCCGGCGAACCGCGGAGTACTGCTCGCAGCTTGCGGCGTCGCGCGATGCGGAGACGATCACCGCGAAGACAGGGCTCGTCATCGACGCGTACTTTTCGGGCAGCAAAATCCGGTGGATTCTCGAAAACGTGCCGGACGCGCGGTCGAAGGCCCGGAACGGCGACCTGCTCTTCGGAAATGTGGACACCTGGTTGATCTGGAAGCTCACCAACGGCGCGGTTCATGCGACCGATCCGTCGAACGCGTCGCGGACCATGCTGATGGATCTCACGTCGGGCTACTGGGACCAGGAGCTGTTGCGAATTTTCGATATACCAGCGAGCATGCTGCCGCGGATCGTGCCGTCGAGCTCGGTGATTGGAGTTGCCGCGGCGAGCCACCTGGGCGCCGAGATTCCCATTGCGGGCATTGCAGGCGATCAGCAGGCGGCGCTCTTCGGGCAGGCGTGTTTCCGTCCTGGGCTGTCGAAGAATACTTATGGCACGGGATGCTTCGCCCTGATGCATACCGACGGGCATCGGCCTGTATCGCGCCATAAACTGCTCGCCACACGGGCGGCGTCGACTAATCACCACGCGCAGTTTGCAGTAGAGGGCAGCGTGTTCATTGCGGGTGCGGTGGTGCAGTGGCTACGCGATAAGTTGGGCGCAATCGGCGCGGCGGCGGAATCGGAGGCGGTTGCAACATCCGTTCCGGACACCGGCGGCGTATATTTTGTACCGGCGTTCGTTGGACTTGGCGCGCCGCACTGGGACCCGAATGCGCGCGGCATGATCAGCGGCATCACGGCGGCCACTACACGCGCGCATATCGTGCGGGCGGGGTTGGAGGCAATCTGTTATCAGACACGAGAACTGGTGGAGGCCATGGAGGCGGATAGCGGCGAGCAACTGAAAGAGCTTCGTGTGGACGGCGGCGCTGCTGTCAACGACCTGCTGATGCAGTTCCAGGCCGATATCCTCGGCAAACGCATCGTGCGGCCGGCGGATATCGAGACGACCGCGCTGGGTGCGGCGTACCTGGCCGGGTTAGCGACGGGATTCTATAAAGATCTCGGGGAGATCGAGGGATTCTGGCGGGCCGAGCGTGTGTTCGAGCCGAGCATGGCGGCCGATCAGCGGGAGCAGTTGTATCAGGGATGGCGCGAAGCTGTGGCTCGCTGCCGTTTTGAGCCGGGGAAGGCCGTATGCGCTTAGTCACCCGTGCGCAGGCGAGACCGCCTGCGTCACTTTTTAGGCTTGTCGTAGCTTCCATGTTTTTCACGCTGGCCTGGGCGCAGAGCCCGGACCAACAGCTCGCGCGCGACATTTTCAAGCAGCTCATCGACATCAACACAACGGATTCGGTGGGCGACAACACGCGGGCCGCGGAGGCTATGGCGGCACGATTTCGGGCGGGCGGATTTCCGGATTCTGACATCCACGTGTTCGGCCCGGAGCCGCGCAAGGGTAACGTCGTGGTCCGCATACACGGGACGGGCGCCGGGCGGCCGATTTTGTTTATCGGTCACCTCGACGTGGTCGAAGCGAAACGCACCGACTGGTCGTTTGACCCGTTCCAGTTCCGCGAAATGGACGGCTATTTCTACGGACGCGGAACGCAGGACATGAAGGGCGACGACGCGGTGCTGGTGACGACGTTTCTGCGTTTGAAGCGCGAGGGTTTTCAACCGCCGCGCGATTTGATCCTGGCGCTCACGTCGGATGAGGAGGGCGGCAACGCGAATGGCGTCAATTGGCTGCTGCAGAACCATCGCGATCTGGTGGACGCCGAGTTTTGCATCAATTCCGACGCGGGCGGTGGCGATATCAAGAACGGCCGGCATGTCTTCATGGGGCTGCAGGCTGCGGAGAAGGTCTTTCTCAGCTTTAAGCTTGAGGTCACGAATTCGGGCGGGCACAGTTCGCTTCCGACGAAAGACAATGCCATTTATCACCTGGCGGAGGGGCTGTCGCGGCTGGCGCAATTCGATTTTCCGGTACACCTGTTCGATGTCACGCGGGCGTATTTTGAGCGGCGGGCGCAGTTCGTCGATGGGCAGACTGCTTCCGATATGAAGAACATCGTTGGGAAGCCAAACGACGCAGGGGTGGTGGGCCGCTTATCGGCGTCGCCGCTTTATAATGCGCTGCTGCGCACCACGTGTGTCGCGACCATGCTTTCCGGAGGGCATGCAGAGAACGCACTGCCGCAAACGGCGACGGCAGTTGTGAATTGCCGGGTGCTTCCGGTCGACAAGCCTGCCGAAGTCGAAGCGACTCTGAAGCGAGTGCTGGCGGATCCGAAAATCAACATCACCGTGATGACCGCGGCGAAGACCAGCGAATTCGCTCCGCTCAATCCCAAGGTGGTCGCCGCCGTGAGTTCCGCGACGACGAAACATTGGCCGGGTTTGCAGGTGATTCCCTTGATGGAAACAGGCGCGACGGATGGCGTTTACACGCGCGTCGCCGGCCTTCCGACGTATGGCGTCAGCGGAATGTTTAACGATGAGGACGACATCCGGGCGCACGGCCGCGATGAGCGCATTCTGGTGAAGTCGTTTTACGACGCGGTTGATTTTATGTACGACTTCGTTCGGGATTTGCTGAAGTGAGCCGCTAGCTCGCTCGAATTGCTTTCCTATTGCACTTCGACAAGAGATCAGTTATGATTCTTCCTGTAGAAGTGAAAAGGGAGAGCGCGTGGCCTGCCGCACTATCGCATGCTGAGTGACTTTTCATTCCGATTGCGTTCCTTGCTCCGCCGAACCAGCGTCGAGTCGGACCTTGACGAGGAGCTTCGCTTTCACTTCGAACAACAAGTCGTGAAAGGCGTTCGTTCCGGCCTATCGCGCCATGAGGCCCTGCGAAACGCCCGCATAATTTTCGGCGGAATCGATCAGGTGAAGGAGGAGTGCCGCGCGGCACGCGGAGTGACGCTCATGGAAACTCTACTACAGGACGTTCGTTACGGCTTGCGTACGCTGCGGCAGAAGCCCACGTTTACGATTGTTGCCATTCTGACGCTGGCGTTGGGCGTGGGGGCGAATGCCGCGATTTTCAGTGTCGTCGACGCGGTCCTGTTGCGCTCTCTTCCGTTTCCCGAGTCTGCGCGCCTGGTGAAAGTGCTCTTCAGCACGCCCGGCACAGGGATGCATGGCGTCTTGTACTCGGTCCCCGAGCTGGAGGATCTCCGAAATCGTGCGGGTGTCTTTGATTATGTGTCCGGTATTGAGCGAGGCAGCATAAACTTCACGGGAGGCTCGCAGCCGGAACGTCTCGAGATGCTCACATCGAGCGCTAATTATTTCTCGATGCTGGGCGCGACTCCGCAAATTGGCCGCCTGTTTGGCCCGCAGGACGTCACGCCCGGCTACTCGCCCTCCGCCGTGATCAGCGACAGTCTTTGGCGGCGCGATTTCGCCGCCGATCCGGGCGTTCTCGGCCGGACGATTCGTCTGGACAACGGCGCCTACACCATCGTTGGCGTTTTACGCCCCGATTTCTACAATCCCGGGCGGGCCTCCGCGCATGCGGTGGACGTCTTTCTTGCCTCAGGCTACATGGCCGATTCGGATCCCAAACCGACGCGCGCGGCGCGCTCCTTTCCAGGGACCTTCGCTCGAATAAAAGCGGGAATCTCCATTGAGCAGGCGCAGGCGAGGCTTACGGCGCTGGCTGCAGAAATCCGCCGCGACTTTCCGGCCGATTATCCTCCCCAGCAGCAGTGGACCATTGAAATTGTGCCCCTGCAGGAGAGTATCGTCGGCAAGATTCGTTCGACACTCCTGGTCCTACAGGGTGCGGTCATTCTTATCGTGTTCATCGTGTCACTGAACATCGCCAACCTGCTGCTCGCGCGCGCCTCAGGACGGCAACATGAAATGGCGATACGTTTGGCTCTGGGAGCGGGCCACGGGCGCATCGTACGGCAGATGTTAACGGAATCCATCCTTCTGTCCCTGATTGGCGGGACCGCCGGAGTGGGTCTGGCTCTTGTTCTGCTGCGGCTCACGCCTCAATTCACTGCTTCAAGCATTCCGCGATTCGGTGAGGTTAACGTCGATTGGACGGTGTTAGGGTTTGCGCTGCTCGTTTCCATTCTGACCGGGCTCCTGTTCGGTCTTGCGCCGGCGATTCATGCCTCGAGGACGGGTCTCTCGCCTGCAACACGCGAAGGAGGCCGGGGTTCGGGCTACGGCGTAAAAACCGGGCGCTTGCGGGATCTTCTCGTCGTTTCCGAGCTGGCTATGGCTGTTGTATTGATGATCGGCGCCGGCTTGTTGTTGAAGACGTTTCGCGAGTTGCTTACGGAGAACCCCGGATTTAATCCGACACAGGTTGTTACGGCCAGCGCCAATCTTCCCTTTCCCGCAGACCCGGCGCTGGATCCGTATCAAACGATCGGAAAGCAGACCGTTTTCTATCGTGAACTGGGGCGCCGTCTGAAGGCCATTCCGGGCGTGACACTGGCCGGCTTCGTCTCCGATCTGCCCGTTACGCGCAACGGATTCATCTTCGGGCTGCGTCTCGAAGATCGTCCTTCCAATTCCGGAGAGGATTTACACGCGAAGAGCATCATCATTAGCCCCGACTACTTCAGGGTGATGCAGACTCCTCTTGTGCGCGGACGGTTTTTCACTGAAGGCGATCAGGATGGCAAACCTCGTGTTGCGATCGTCGACGAGTCCACGGCACGCCGTTATTGGAGCGACAGGGATGCGTTGGGCCGGCGGATCCGGATGGGCCAGGGCGAATGGATGACGATTGTGGGCATCGTCGGTGACATCAAGCAGGATGGACTCGATGTCACCGGGGTTCCTCATGTCTTCGTACCCATCTATCAGAAATGGGACGTGCAGGAAGGGTACGTCTTTCGCGATTTTACGATGGTGATGCGAACGTCGCTTCCCGCCAGGGCTCTCGACGCGCAAATTCGACGCGCCGTGCTCAGCGTCGATTCAAACTTACCGGTTTATGACGTGGCGTCCATGAACGAAGTTCTGGACCGCTCGCTGGCGGCTCGCCGCATTTCCGCGCAACTGGTAGGCGGATTCGCGGTGCTGTCGCTGCTATTGGCCTCTATCGGAATCTACGGCGTTTTGGGTTATATTGTCGGGCAACGGTCGCGCGAGATCGGCCTGCGCATGGCGTTAGGAGCGTCGCGGGGCGAGATCCTCAAGATGATCCTGAAAAGGGGCGCGATTCTTGCCGGCGCCGGAGTGATCGCCGGCATGGTTCTATCGGTAGCAGTTGCCTCGATGATGTCGAGCCTGCTGTACGGCGTGAAGCCTCACGATCCTGCCGTTTTCGTTTCCGTGCCGCTGGTCTTGCTGTGGGTGGCCCTTCTGGCCAGCTACTTGCCGGCCCGCCGCGCGACGAAAGTCGACCCGATGTTTGCGCTTCGCGAAGCTTAGCCGGGCGAAGCCTCGTCAGGTGTTGGCGGCGGCCATTCCGCTAGAGGCCAGAAATCTCGGCGGGCGGCGGGCTTTAGTCGCCTGCTCGAAGCCATAAGCCAGCTTGAGCAGCACAGGCTCACTCCAGGCTCGGCCGAAGAAGGACAGGCCAACGGGAAGACCATGCGTGAATCCTGCCGGCACGGTGATGTGGGGATATCCAGCGACCGCGGCCGGCGTTGTGCAATCTCCGACGTCTTTGTCTCCGTCGATCCAGTCAATCAGCCACGCCGGACCTGAGGTTGGAGCTGCGATGGCATCCAGGTGGAACTGGTCCATCACGGCGTCGATGCCTTCTTCGCGCGAAAGGCGGCCGCACTCGGCGAGGGCTTTCTTGTAGGCGTCATCGGTGAGCGGGCCTTTCGCCTCGGCCATGATCATGATCTCCTGGCCGAAAACCGGCATCTCCTGATCACGGTTCTTCTCGTTGAAAGCGATCACGTCCGCGAGGGAGTGAACGGCCGAGGAGGGGCCGAGTCCTTCGAGGTAGGTATTGAGGTCCGCCTTGAACTCGTAAAGCATCACTTCGAATTCGGCGTCGCGATATTTGCCGTGAGAGGGCATGTCGGCGGGATCGATCACTTCCGCGCCCTGGCGGCGCAGTGTCAGGATGCAATCTTCAATGACGCGGTCGGCTTTGGGGCTCGCGCCGAAGAACTTGCGCGCGATCCCGATGCGGGCGCCGCGGAGACCGTTGGGGTCGAGGTATTGTGTGTAGTCGTCGGCGCGGTGACCTTCGCCGGTTCGCGTAACCGGATCGCGCGGGTCGGCCCCAGCCAGCACGCCAAGCAGGACGGCGGCGTCGCGGACGTTGCGCGCCATGGGTCCGGCGGTGTCCTGGGTGTGGGAAATCGGAATAATTCCGGAGCGGCTCACGAGACCGATGGTGGGCTTGATTCCGACCAGGCCGTTGACGGCGGATGGCGAGGTGACGGAGCCGTCGGTTTCAGTGCCGACCGCGACGGCGCAAAGGTTGGAGGCAACAGCGGCGCCCGAGCCGGAGCTGGAGCCGGACGGATTGCGGTCGAGCGCGTAGGGGTTGTGCGTTTGACCGCCGCGACCGCTCCAGCCGCTTACGGAATTCGTGGAGCGAAAGTTGGCCCATTCGCTGAGGTTTGTTTTGCCGAAGATCACGGCTCCCGCGGCGCGGAGGCGTTCGACGATGAAGGCGTCGCGCGCCGGTTTGGATTCGGCCAACGCGAGCGAGCCGGCGCTGTTCTTCATACGGTCGTGCGTATCGATGTTGTCCTTGATGAGGACCGGAATTCCGTGCAGTGGTCCGCGGGGGCCTTTTTCTTTTCGCTCCCGGTCGAGGGCGGCGGCAATCGCGTCGGCCTCGGGGTTCAGCTCGATGATGGCGTTGATTTTGGGCCCGGCTTTGTCGATGGCGGCGATTCGCGCGGTGTATTTCTGGACCAGCGAGCGAGCCGTGAAGCGGCCTGACTTCATGCCCGCGGTCAGCGTCGCGATGTCGATTTCTTCGAGCTCGAACCGCGGGGTTGTGGCGGCGAAGGCGGTTCCAGCAGCGGCTTGGATGAAGGCGCGGCGATGCATTTCATGATTGTAACGGGACGTTCGATTACTATCCGGATGGGACCGCGGCGCCACCCGGCAAGTCCAACAAGGCACAGCTCTCGTTCAATGGCCGCGGTAAGATCGGATTGTGAGAGCCCTGGACGGCACGCGCATTACCATCGAGCCCGGAAAGCGCTCCGGCCAGCCCTGCATTAGGGGCCTGCGGATAACCGTCTGGGACGTTCTCGGCTGGCTGGCCTCCGGCAAGACTGAAGACCAGATCATCGAGGATTATCCCGAGTTGGAGAAGGATGACTTCCGCGCGGTATATGAATACGCTGCCCGGGTGGGGCGGCGCGTTGCTCTGTGAAGCTTCTGTTCGATGAGAACCTTTCCCGTCGACTAATTTCGCGCCTCGCGGACCTATTCCCAAACTCCTCCCATGTCGTGCTCGAAGGATTGCCGCAGAATCCGGACATCGTCGTTTGGGAGTACGCGAAAACGCGGGGGTTCGCGATTGTGACGGCAGACGCGGACTTCTACGAGCTCTCCACGACTTTCGGACCGCCTCCCAAGGTGATTTGGTTGCGCGGGTGCGATTATCCGACCGCTGTTGCTGAAGGGCTGATCCGCAACCAAGCAATTCGGATCGCCGAATTCCTTCAAAACGAAGATCAAGGCGTGCTGGTCCTAACGCCATAGGGCAAACCGGTTGAGTGCGAGCCGAGTTGCTCGCTTTTCCGTACATCGCGGCTCGAAGCGCTTACCCCGCGCCCTTAATACTCAACGCAAACCACGTCAGTGTCAAACCGATCATGATCACCACCGACGCCCAGGCCACCGCATTGTAGAACCGCGAGTTCGTCCACTCTTTCATCAAGCCCTTCCTGTTGATGAGCAGGATCATGTAGATCAGAACGAACGGCAGGAGCACTCCGTTGATGACCTGCGAGAACAGGATCATTTGCACCAACGGGAAATTCGGCAGCAGAATCACGCCCGCGCCCAGCACGATGAGCAGTGTGAACAGCCAATAGAAGATCTTGGCGTCGCCAAAGCGCTTGTCGACCCCGGATTCAAAGCCCAGGCCTTCGCACACCGTGTAAGCCGTCGACAGCGGCAATACGCCCGCGGCAAAGAATGACGCGTTGAACAGCCCGGCGCTAAACAGCAGGTAGGCATATTGGCCGAAGGGCTTCAGTGCCGTGGCGGCGTCGGCGGCGTTCTGGATGTCCCGCGGTCCATGGGCCCAGATCGCGCCCGCGCACGCCACGATAATGAAGAACGCCACCACGTCTGTCAGGATGCAGCCGACCACCACCTCCAGCCGCGACTGTATGTACTCCTTCGCCGTGATCCCCTTCTCGACCACCGCCGCCTGAAGATAAAACTGCATCCACGGCGCAATCGACGTGCCCACCATACCAATGAGCATGTAAATGTACGCATTGTCGAAGATCAACGCGGGCTTAACGCTGTAGATCGCCGCCTCTTTCCAGTCGGGCTTGATCAGGATTCCCGAGATGATGTAGGTCACATACAGCGTACAGGCGACCAAAAACACCCGTTCGACGATCCGATAACTGCCCCGGACCACCAACATCCACACCGCTATCGCGGACACCGGCACTGAAATGTATGGGCTGATGTGGAACAGCTGCAAGCTGCTGGCGATACCGGCGAACTCGGCGATGACATTGAGATAGTTCGCTATGACCAGCGCCGCCATCATGAAGAACGTGGTGCGCAGCCCGAATTCCTCGCGGATCAGGTCGGACAGCCCTTTGCCGGTGACGGCACCCATGCGCGAACACATCTCCTGTGTCACGATGAGCAGAATGGTGATCGGGATAAGCGTCCATAGCGGCAGGTAGCCCCACTTAGCGCCCGCCTGGGAATACGTCAGGATTCCGCCAGAGTCGTTATCGACGTTGGCGGTGATCAGGCCCGGGCCGATCACCGAGATAAAGATGGCGATCTGGGTTCGTAATCGTTTCGGGATCATGCGGGTCCGTGTCTTTCATCTGTTCCTCAACACGGAGATGACATCATCCGCCGTAATGACGCCGGAGAGCACTCCCTCTTGGTCCACTACAGGGACGTTGAGCAGGTTGTATTTGTCAAAAAGCTCGGTTACCCGGTCGCGCTCTTCCTTGTCATCGACCCGGATGAGGTCGTCTGACGCGAGAGACCGCAGCGGCGTTTCGCCCACAGCGAGGAATAACCTTGCCAAAGGAACTGACCCGGTCAAACGGCCAGCTTCGTCGATGAGGAAGATCGTGTTCAGGGTTTCCAGCAATTCCTCATTTTCCTTGAGCGTGCCCATCGCCTGGGCGACAATCGCATCGTCCCGCAGCGCAACATATTCGGTGTTCATCATGCCGCCGGCGGTGTCCTCTTCGAACTCGAGCAACTCGCTGACGTCTGTCTTCGGCTCGACTTCCATCTCGTCGAGGATTTCCTGCGACGTTTCTTCTTCGAGTTCGGCCAGAACATCGGCGGCTTCGTCGGGAGGCATCTCCTCGACAATGTCGGCGGCCACCTCGGTTTCCAGAGATTCGAGAATGCTGGCCTGGATGTCGGGGTCGACCTCCGATAGTGTCTCGGCGGCGACCTCGCTGTCGAGCGTTTCGAATACCGCCTCACGATCCTCTGGGCTCAGCTCTTCGACGATGTCGGCGAGGTCAGCCGGGTGCATCTGTTCGAGAAGCTTGCCGGTGATGTTCAGGCGCAGCCGGCGCTGCGGGTCCGGTTCCAGAATGTTGCAGACCTCCCAGGAGATTGAGTTAGGCGGAATGGGGCCCTGTAACCTGCGGATCCACGGACGAGGCATCACTCCCTGCATCAGCCGTCGGAAGATGCTGCGCAGTCCGACGTCAACCTCCAAAATGCTCAACGCGTCGTCCCCGTTCTCCGGACGCAACGCGAATGTTACATCCGTGACTCGCACCACCTTGCGGCCCTGGGAATCGATGATCTGCTGGTCGAGCAGGTCGCGGACCATCCGGAGCATGTACTCGTCGGAATGATAGGGCGTCAGTTGTTCGTCTTTGAGGAAAATGCCGTCGAACGAGATGGATTTGACCTGGTCGTGTCGAATGGTCAGCCATGCCCATCTTCCGCCGCCGACGAGGAAGCGGTCGATTCGGGAAGGATGGATTAATGGAACGATCGCGGCGTCTCGAATGACACCGAGAGTGCGCCCCTTCAGGTCATAAACCCGGAGGCCAAGCAGTTCCGTGAGGTAGAGGATTGCGTCCGCCATCCTGAATTGCCCGAGCCCATAAATCGCTGCTGTTCTTACTATGCCGCAAACTCTTCGCGAGTGGCAACAGAATTTGAGAATCTCTTTCAGAGGATTGCGACGGGGAGGGTGGCGGCTCATAATCTGTCCGGTCGACACGCGAAAAAATGCCGTGGATACCCCATGGCTGCGAAGCGAACGGGGTATCCGGCCGATGCTGTTGTTGTTCGCCTGACACGACCGTTTCTGGCTGGGGCCGATGTCGAACCGCTAAGACCCGATAGAATTTGATTGTGCTGCGATTGACGCTGATTCTGCTCGCCTTTGCCGCGGTCGCGCCGTGCCAAAACGACGTCGAGCAATTGTGGGAAAAGAAGCAACAGGCGCGGATTGAGGAAGTCGACGGGCGCCTGAATGGGGTGATGGGAGTGGCTACGCTCGACCTGACATCAGGCCGTCTGTTTTCCTATCACGGTGACGTGGTTTTCCCAACCGCGAGCTCGATCAAGATTCCCATCATGATCCAACTGTTCCGGGATGAACGGGCGCGGAAGTTCTCATTCAACGACAAGATCACGATGGGCGCGAAAGAGAACGCCGGAGGGAGCACGGGCCCACTGCAGGATGCACTCGATAAGGGGCCGGTGACGCTTACCGTACGCGATCTGCTGCAGGACATGATCGAGTACAGTGACAATTCGGCTACAAACAAGCTCATTGATATGGTGGGTATGGATCGGGTGAACGCGCTGATCCGGGAGTTGGGGCTCCAAAACACGCATCTCCGGCGCAAAATGATGGATATCGCGGCGGCTACCCGGGGTGACGAGAACGTGTCCACGCCGTTGGATATGGTTCGGGTGGCGCGCCTGATTTACGAGAACAAGGCTGCTGACGCCGATACCTGTCACGAGATGCTGGCCGTAATGAAGAAGGTGAACGCGTACATGCGGCCGGTGATTCCCTCGGAGGTCGAGGTTGCCTCCAAGCCGGGCGATCTGGACGGCGTGCGGACGGAGACCGGCATCGTCTTTTTGCCGAAGCGGCCGTTCATTGTGAGCGTGATGTCGGCGTATTTGGATGATCGGGTCAATCCCGTGGGTGAGGTGACCGGAATCGTGTTTGATTTTTTCCAGAAGATGGCTCGGTCGAACCAGTACGGGCGACGATTGAACTGAGCAGGCGGTTCGCCTGGCTTTGAACCTCACCGGAAACGCACAGGCGAAACCGTCTGCGCCACCTTCATTTCCATTCACTTCCGTTGACCAGCCGTCTACGGCGCTTTCAGCCCTTGTCCAGCAGGACGTTCAGCAGCAAGTCGTTAACGGTGTCCTCGTACGGTGGCGTGTTCGCAAACGCGTAGAGATCGCCGCCTTCTTCCGTATCGCGCGTAAGGGCTTCTTCGAGTTCCCTGGAACGGTTGGCGAACGACGCGTCGAGCTCTTCGGCGGCTCGTGCGAACTCGCCGCCGCGCGCCAGGACACACGCAAGCTGGTAATGAACTGAAGCGGCGCCTCCCTCGTCCGGCGCCATTTCCCAGGCAGAGATTTTGCCTGCGGCTTCGAGTAGCTCCCGAGCCGCGCTTAAATTGCCTTCGCCTCGTGCGACCAGGGCCAGCCCATAACGGGCTCGCTGTTGTTCCCCGCGAAGGATCAAGCTGACTTCGAAGTACTTGCGGGCCTGGGCATAATCGGGCGGGTGGCTTTCCAGCGCCAACGTACCGATGTCATTTGCGAGCTGAAAATCGGTCGGGTTGGCGGCATAAGCACGGGTCGCGTAGAAACGGGCCCGTGAATTGTCCCGGCTGCGGTAATACTTTGTTAACGCGCGATGAATCTGCACCAGGTGGGTTCCCAGTTGCCTTCCATAGATCAAGTCCACCGCGGCGAGAGCCTGTTCATATTGCGATATTTCCTGTTGCTGTTCGTCAGTTGCCCGCGCAACCGTCGCGAGCGCTTCGATTCGCTTTCTGATTTCTTCGAGTTCGCGCTCCAGGGGTTCGAGCACCGGGGGCGCTTCCCGTGTTTTCGTCTCCAGATCCTGCATCTTCGCGCGAGCAGCCTGCTGAATCGCTTCCAGCCGCGCGGCGGCTTCCCTGGCCTGGTGCTGGATTGCTTTGTTCGCCTCCTCCTTGAGAAGACGCAGCTCTCTTGCGGTCGCGTCGAGCTGGTTCTTCGCGGCAGTGAGCGCCTGATCCATCTTTCGGCGACTGGCGCGTGCGGCGAAGTCGGCCGTCAGCATGAAGAGGATCATGAAAACTCCGGATGTGCCCAGGAGAAGTACGACGAGGAGCTGCATGTCATTTACCCGTCGGGTGTAGATCTCGAGTTTCTGTTCAAAAGCCTGGGCCCGGGCATCCAGCTCCGAGGAGTACGTGGGGTGGAGGGGCAGATAGTCCCACTGGCGCGCGTTCCACAGCAGGTACACGGACAGAATCAGGACCGCAGTAGCGGCTAATAGCACCACGGCCGTGGCGATGCGGCGCAGGAGGAGCATGAGCCAGTTTCATTGTATAAACCGGGATAGGGGGATAGCATTAGAACTTTGGTACTAACGGGTCTAACTGTAGGAGAATTCAGGGCACCAGAATCACCTCGTGTGTCGCGTGATCGACCGCCCTGCCCAGGCAAAATCCGATGACCGCGCCTGCATATGCGGCCACACCCCAGCCGCTTTGTATCGCTTCCGAACTGCGCTGAACCGCCGACCCTATCAGAGCCGGGCCATAAAACCCCACCACAGATCCAACAACCCGTCCGCGTATATGTTGCTTGCCGACTCTCAACGTAATGATAGATATTCTTGGAAGCGTTTGTATCCCTTTTCCGACAGCACGATGATTCGAAGTCTTGGCGACCTGCATTGTGAAAGTGTCCGTCGTAATGCCGGCCCAATGGCCGTCGATCTTAGTGCCGTCTTTCAGGCCGACTACGACGTGTCTGCCTGCAAAAGCCTCCGGTGTCCGATCCCAGGCAACGCGTTCGGGCTGCAGCCCGGCATGAACGGCCCAGGTGCACGTGAATAGTAACGCGATGGTTCTCATGATCGGAGTGTGGACCCAGAGGCGGCGGCCGGGGGTGAGGGTGTGGCACTTTCTGGCGGTGCCACATCACATAATGGTGATCGGATGAGCGCACGCTACACCTGTTATCGCGCCGCCGGGCCGATCACCATTGATGGACGCCTCGATGAGCCGTCCTGGCAGCTTGCCCCCCGGTCCACGCCCTTCGTCGACATAGTCACCGGCGAGGCTGCGTGGTTCGATACACGGGTCGCGATGCTCTGGGACGACGATTACCTCTATTTCGGATTCACGGCTGAAGAAACCGATGTTTGGGGTACACTCACGGAGCGCGATTCCAAAATCTACGAGGAAAACGACCTCGAGATCTTTGTCGCGGGGCAGGACGCCTACTACGAGTTCGAGATCAATGCCCTGAACACGATTTACGAGGTCTTTTGGGTCTGGAAGGACGTGCGATTGCCCGCGGGGTTCAATCCGTCGACACAACGGGTCATGGTGCTGGATGGCGTCGGCGGGCACGTCCACCCCCGCGGCGAACGCTGGGGCTTCCTCGATTGGGACCTACCCGGGCTCCGGCACGCTGTCTACGTCGACGGCACGCTGAACAACAGGGACGAGATCGACCGAGGCTGGTCGGCCGAAATTGCTATTCCCTGGAAGGGGCTCGAACTGCTGGCCGACGGCCGCTCGCTGCCGCCGAAAGATGGCGACATCTGGCGAATCGACTGTTCACGTTTCGAGAAAATCGGCCCGAACAACGAGCTCCTCGACCCATGCGTCGGTTGGACGTGGAATCGTCACGGGCACTACGACTCGCATATTCCCGAAGTATTCCCGTTCATTACGTTCAGTGCCAAAATCGTTGGCCCGTAGCGTCATATTACGCACCACACTCCCGTTGGCGCCGTAATTCAATGATTTAACGGCAGTTCGGCGACTCTGCCGGTGGCCAAACGTGTGCACTGCTGTTTTCTTATGGACGCGGTGCTCAAGGATCTCGAGCAGCAAATGAAGGACGTCGCGCCGCCGACGCCCGCGCCACCCCGCTCGAAACGCCTGCACAGGATCGTATTGGTTGGTCTCCTCGTTGCCGGCGTGATTGCCGCAGTGGCGGTCTACATTTACGGCCAGGGGCGCGAATCGACGGACGATGCCCAGGTGGACGGCCACATTGCTCCGATCGCCGCCAAAATTTCCGGAAGCATCTCGGCAATTTTCGTGGAAGACAACCAGCGGGTCAAAGCCGGGCAGGTTCTCGTCCAGATCGACGCTCGCGATTACCAGGCGCGAGTGGCGCAGGCCCGCGCCGCTCTTGAAATGGCGACAGCCCAGTCGCACGGAGCGAAAGTTGGGGTGCCGCTGACCGATGCCAATACTCTGAACGTAACCTCAGCCGCCGAAGCGCAACTTGCGGCAGTAAGTTCAGACGAGGTGCGCGCGCAGGTGGAATTCGACCGCGCCGCCTCGTCGGAATTGGCCTACGCCCGCGCGAACCTGGACACGCAACGCGCCACGCTCGACCGTGCCCAGGCCGACCTCGGGCGCATGAAGACGCTGGTGGACCGCGACGAAATTTCGCGCTTTCAGTACGACGCTTACATCGCCTCGGCGCGCGTCGCCGAAGGGCAGTGGACGGCGGCGAAGGAGCGGCTGGCCGCGGCGGAAAAACAGGCCGAAAGTACCAAGGCGGCGTTGGATGCAGCGAAGGCGCGTGTAACCCAGGCACGTGCGCAACTGGAACAGAGCCACGCGAATCGCAAGCAGGTGGACATCAGCGCCGCGCAGGCCGCCACCGCATCTGCCGGGGTGGAGCAGGCGCGCGCGAACCTCGAGGCTCGCGACCTGGAGCTGACGTACACGACTATCACGGCCCCAGTGAGCGGGCTGGTGACGCGGAAGACCGTCCAAATGGGGCAGATCGTGCAGCCTGGGCAATCGCTGCTGACCGTCGTGCCGCTGGATGACATCTGGATCACGGCGAATTTCAAGGAGACGCAGCTCGCGCACGTCTCGCCGGGGCAAAAGGCGGAGATCAAGGTGGACATGTACGGGCGCTCCTTCCCCGCGCATGTCGATTCCATCGCAGGAGCTACCGGCGCCCGCCTCAGCCTGCTGCCACCCGAAAACGCCACCGGCAACTTCGTAAAGGTGGTGCAGCGCATCCCGGTGAAGTTGATCCTGGAAGGCGTTCCGGAGAACGTCGTCTTCCGCCCGGGCATGAACGTCGAAGCGACTATTCTGACGCGGTAAATGAACTTCGCAAACACTGAACGCCGGGGTCCCGAAATTAACCCATGGCTGGTCGCAATGTCCGTGATGCTGGCGACCTTCATGGAAGTGCTCGACACCAGCGTCGCGAACGTCGCGCTCCCTCACATTGCCGGAAGCCTGTCGGCCAGCGTTGACGAGAGCACGTGGGTGCTGACGTCCTACCTGGTGGCGAACGCCATCGTGCTCCCGCTCAGCGGGTGGTTTTCGTCCCTGTTCGGGCGGAAGCGCTTCTACCTGGTGTGCGTGCTGCTTTTCACCGCCAGCTCGTTCGCTTGCGGGTTTGCGCCGTCCCTCGGCATGCTGATTCTGTTCCGGACGCTCCAGGGTCTCGGCGGAGGATCGATGCAGCCGATTGCGCAAGCCATTCTGGTGGAGAGCTTTCCGAAATCGAAACAGGGCATGGCGATGGCGGTTTATGGCATGGGGGTCATCTTTGCTCCCGTGATCGGCCCGACGCTGGGGGGCTGGATCACCGACAACTACACCTGGCGCTGGATCTTCCTCATTAACATCCCGATCGGCGCCCTCGCGTTCCTGATGGCCCAATTTTTCGTTTTCGACCCGCCATACCTTAAAAGACGCGACACCAGGAACGGTATCAAGCTCGACTACATCGGACTCGGCTTGATCACGACCGGCCTGGCGTTCCTCGAAGTGATGCTCGACGAGGGGCAGCGGCGCGACTGGTTCGGCTCCAGCCTGATCTCATGGTCTGCCGTGCTGGCGGTCGCTTGTCTGGCGATCGCGGTGATTTGGGAGTTGCGCCAGAAAGACCCCATCGTCCAATTGCGAATGCTCAAAAACCGGAATTTCGCCCTGGCGACAGCCATGATGTACCTGTTGGGCTTCGTTCTGTATGGCAGCACGATGCTGATGCCGGTTTTCCTGCAAACATTGCTCGGATATACGGCGTTGCTCAGCGGCCTGGTGCTTTCCCCCGGCGGACTGCTGGTGCTGGTGGCTTTGCCCATGGTTGGCTACATGATGAACAAGACACAGCCTCGGTTTCTGATCGTCTTTGGTCTGAGCATATCGGCCCTGGCGCTTTATCGCATGACGCAATTTAATCTGACCCTCGATTTCCGTACCGCCATGCTGAGCCGCTGCCTGCAAATGCTCGGAACCGGGTTTCTGTTCGTACCCATCAACGCCTCGGCTTTCATGTTCATCGCAAAGCAACAGGTGAACTCCGGCACCGGCCTGATCAACCTGGCGCGCAACATTGGCGGCAGCGCGGGGATTGCCACCGCGACGACCATGCTGGCGCGAAGGCAGCAATTCCATCAACAGATTCTGGTGAGCCATCTGACGCCCCTCGATTCCGCATACCAGAGCATTTCATCCGGGCTGACGCAGGCGCTGGCGTCGCAGGGCGCCAGTGCCGCCGATGCCGCTCAGCAGTCGCAGGCGATGTTGTACGGAATGGTGCAGCAGCACTCGGCGATGCTGGCTTTCATTGATGATTTCTGGTTTATGTCGCTGGTGTGCCTGGCCATGATCCCCCTTGCTCTGACTTTACGGCGGCCGCGGTAAAGAACGCGATATCCTGGGAATTCGTGCGTTTCCTTCCATTTGTTCTTATCGCGGCGCTACCCTTGTGCGCTCAGAAGCTGCCGCAGATCCTCTCGGAGGAACTCCAGCGCAATTTCACGATTCTCAAGGAGAAGGCCGACCCCGCGCCTTACTTCATGGCTTACGAGGTCACTGACAGCCAGTCCGACACGCTCTCGGCCAGCCTGGGTTCGCTGGTGTCGCACAGCAAGGGGCAGCGGCGGCTGCTCGACATTACGGTGCGAGTGGGCAGTCCGAAGCTGGACAACTACCACATGGTCAAAGGCGAGCGGCCGCGCTTCACACCAGGCGCCGACCTGCCGCTCGAGGACGCGCCGAATGCGATTCGACGACGCGTGTGGCTGGAAACCGATCGCACGTATCGCCTGGCGTCGCGGCGGTTAATAGAGATTAAATCCGACACGCAGACCAAGATTGCCGCTCAAGACCAATCCGACGACTTCTCGTCGGCTAAGCCGGCGGTTTCCGAGCATGTATCGCCCGATCTGCACTTCTCCGAAGACGACTGGGCTCCGCGGCTGCGTCACTGGTCGTCGGAACTCGCCATGTTCGATGGCGTGCTTTCCTCGAACGTGTCGCTCGCTGTCGATCGTGAGACGCGGTACCTGGTGAACACGGAGGGCGCCAGAATCGAGCACGGCCGTCTCTATGTAACCCTGACGATTTCAGCCCGGGCGAAAGCTGCCGACGGCATGGATCTCGTCACGTACCAGGATTTCCAGGCGGCAGATCCGTCGCACTTGCCGAAACCGGAGGAAGTCGACGCCGCCGTGCAAAAAGTCGGCAAGAACCTGGCCGGTTTGCTGCAGGCTCCGACCGTCGAGCCGTACATCGGGCCGGCAATCCTCTCGGGTAGCGCGGCGGGCGTTTTCTTTCATGAGATTTTCGGGCATCGCATCGAAGGTCACCGGCAACGCGACGAATCCGAGGGCCAGACCTTCACGAAGAGTGTCGACAAGCAGGTGCTGCCCGATTTTCTGTCGGTTGTTTCGGACGCCACTCGCACTACCGTAGGCAACGTCGATCTCAATGGTTTTTATACGTATGACGACGAAGGCGTCCAGGCGAAGCCGGTCACCCTGGTGGAGAACGGGATCCTGAAGACCTTTCTGATGTCGCGCACGCCGATCCAGGGTTTCGCCGAATCGAACGGGCATGGCCGCCGGCAGCCCGGATTTGAGATCGTGTCGCGTCAATCGAACCTGATCGTCGAATCGAAGAAGCAGGTTTCGAACGCGCAGCTTCGTCAGATGCTGATTGATGAGGTCAAGAAAGCCAACAAACCCTACGGGCTTTACTTCGAGCAGGTGACGGGCGGATTCACCACAACGGCGCGGCGCGGCTTGCAGGCGTTTACGGTGATGCCGCTCATCGTCTATCGCGTTTATGCGGACGGCCGTCCTGATGAGCTCGTACGCGGCGTGGATATCGTCGGAACACCGCTCGCGAGTTTTGCCAAAATCGTGGCGACATCGGATAAGCCCGAGGTGTTCAACGGATACTGCGGCGCCGAGTCGGGCAGTGTGCCGGTTTCGGCCGTGTCGCCCGCCCTGCTGGTCTCGGAAATAGAAATTCAGAAGAAGGATCACGGCCAGGATCGCCCGCCGCTCTTAGGACCGCCCACTCAATGAGAATTCTCACCGTGTTGCTTGTCAGCCTCGCCGCCGCGGCGCAGGCGCTGAAACCCGCGGACGATGCCATCCTGAAGTCCATCTCGGCGGAGCTGGAGCGTTCCAAGTCCATCAACATTGCGGGCCTCGAAAAGCCTTATTTCATCGAGTACTCGGTCGAAGACGATGACCTCATGAGCATTGGTGCGTCCATGGGCGCGCTGACAGCGTCCACGCATTCGCCTCTGCGCATTCAGGACGTACGTATCCGTGTGGGCGACTACGGGTTCGACAATACCAATTACGTCTTTTCGGATTACTACCGCGGGGCGCGCTACGACAGCGATCAACTGCCGCTGGAGAACAACATCCTGGGGCTGCGCCATGTGCTTTGGCTGGCTACCGACCGCGCGTACAAGACCTCCATTGAGGCGATTGCGCGAAAGCGTTCGGCGCTGAAGAATGTGAGCCTGCCGGATCAGCTTGCCGATTACGCCAAGGCCTCCCCTGTTCAGGCCCTGCTCAACGTCAACCGCAAACCGGTTGACGAGGGTGCATGGAAGGCGCGGACCGTGAAGCTGTCGGGACTCTTCAACGCCTACCCCGACGTTCTGATGTCGAATGTCGAGTTCCAATCGGCACTCTCCACCAGTTATCTGCTCACTTCGGAGGGCACGGTTCTGCGGCGGCCCGACGACGTTGCGATGGTGCGCGCGCGCGCCTACGGTCAGGCATCGGATGGCATGCAGTTGCATGATGCCGAAGTGGTGCTGGCGGAGGACTCTAGCGGCTTGCCCTCGGAAGCCGAACTGCAGCGCATTGTTTCGGACCTCGCGCGCAACATGAGCGGCTTAGTCCGCGCTCCGCGTGGCGATTCCTACGTCGGCCCGGTACTGTTTGAGCCGCGAGCAGCCGCGCAGCTTTTCGGTCAGCTCCTGGGCGACAATCTCAAGCTCTCGCGGAAGCCCGTGCCGGAGCCGGGCCGCAATGCTCCTCATCTCCCGAGCGAGCTCGAAACACGCGTGGGAGCGCGAATCCTGCCCACCTGGATGGACGTTGTGGACGATCCCACGCAGACGGATTTCCATGGCCAGCGGCTTCTCGGCGCGTACGCGTACGATCTCGAAGGCGTCGCGCCGAAGCCGTTGCCGCTGGTCGAGAAGGGCATCCTCCGGAATTTCCTGACCACGCGCACCCCGGCGCTCAAAGGCTTTGAGACTTCGAACGGGCACGCGCGCATGCCGGGTTCCTACGGCGCGCGAGGGTCGGGTTTCGGAAACCTGTTCGTGCGCGCTTCCGAGACGGTGCCGTTTGCCGATTTGAAGAACCGGCTGATCGACATGTGCAAGCAGCAGAACAAGCCCTACGGCATTCTGGTGCGAAAACTCGACTGGCCTTCGTCGGCGTCGTTTGACGAACTGCGGCGGGAACTGTCCGGCATGGCGCAATCCGGCGGCGGCTCGCGTCCCGTGAGCATGCCGCTGCTGGTCTACCGGATCTACCCCGACGGCCGCGAGGAGTTGATTCGCGGCGTGAGGTTCCGTGGCCTGTCGACGCGGTCGTTGAAGGAAATCGCTGCGGCCTCGGACCAGCCCTACGTGCTCAACGTACTCGACTCGCCGGCGACTTTCGCCCTGATGGGCGCGTCGAACTTCGTCACCAGCGCGACCGTGATCGCTCCTGGCCTCTTGTTTGAAGAGCTGGAACTGGAGACGATTAAGGATGAGATGCCGAAGCCGCCCATTGTGCCGCCTCCGGCGATCACTGAGTAGTCGATGGGAATCCTCAGCCGGTCCATTCTCCGACAGGTCATCACGAGTTCGTTTCTCGGCACGGTTCTCTTCACGTTTGTCATTTTCCTGGAGAGCGTAGGCAAGCTGTTCGAGACGCTGGTGCGGACATCCGCGCCGCCCTCCACATTTCTGCACATCTTTGCCCTGGCGATTCCAGCCACGCTCTCCTACACGGTTCCGCTTGGCGTGCTCATGGGTGTTCTGATCACGTTAAACCGCATGTCGGCCGACGGCGAGATCACGGGGATGCGGGCGGCGGGCGTCTCCAGCCGCAAAGTGGTTACGCCGATCCTGGTGTTCGCCACGTTCGCCATGCTCGTGAATGCGACTGCAACGCTGTGGCTTACGCCCGATTCGATCTGGAAGACCTACCAGATCATCAACAAGCTTCTCGCCGCCGAGTTGACCGCCGAGGTGCAGCCGCGGGTCTTCAACGAGCAGTTTCCGAACAAAGTGATTTACGTGGAAGACGTCATTACGGGCCCGATGACCACCTGGCACAATGTCTTCCTCGCCGACACCACACCTCCTGAGGAACGCGCCAATAAGGGACACGAGCACAGTCCGGAACCAGTGATTACTGTAGCCTCGCGAGCCGTGGCTGTTCCGGACGTACCCCGCAACCAGATCCAGCTTTCCATGATCAACAGCAGCACGTTCGAGGTGGGCAAGGATATCACTGAGTATTACAAGACGTCCGCGCCCAAGAGCGAACGGGTGTTACAGGCGAGCCGGCCCGATGAAAGGCACGCCAAGGAGTACACGGAACTGGATACCGTGCCGTTGTACCGCATCGCCTATCACGATAAGACCCTGACGCCCGATAAGATCATCGAAGCGCGGTTGCAACTGGCGCATCGTTTTGCACTCCCGCCGGCCTGCATTCTGCTCGCCTTGATCGGTATTCCACTAGGCGTGTCGACCAGGAAGGGCGGTCGGTCGACGGCATTCGTGCTGACAGCGGCGCTCGCATTCCTCTATTGGATGGGACTGATCGCCATGGACGGGTTGGCGAAACAACGCAAGCTTCCCGTGGAGATTGCGGCCTGGGTGCCGAACCTGATTTTTGCGGTGATCGGCATTGCGATGCTGATCCGGCTCGAACGGCCGGGTCACGTGGATGTTGTGGGCACGGTGCGGGGCTGGTTCGAAGTGGTTTTCAGCCGTTTTCGCCGCCGGCTCCCCGCAGCGGCGGCGGCCGTTCGCCGCGGAGGCCCGCTAGGGCGGTTCCCGCTGCTGGCGCAAATCGTCGATCGCTACGTGCTCGGCGGCTTCCTCTTTTACTTTGTCCTCCTGTTGGCCAGCCTGGTGTTGACGTATCACATCTACACATTTTTCGAGCTGCTTAGCGACATCGTGCGCAACAACATCGCGATGAGCGAAGTAGTGGAGTATCTGTTCTTCCTCACGCCGAAGCTGATTTACGACATGACCCCGATCGGCGTGCTGGTCGGCGTGCTGATCACTTTCGGCATCCTGACCAAGCACAACGAGATTACGGCGTTCAAGGCGAGTGGCGTGAGCCAGTTTCGGCTGGCGATTCCGGTGGTGATGGCGGCGGGCGTTTTCAGCGTCGGCTTGTTTGGATTTGACCAAACCTACCTGCCGAAGGCCAATCGCATCCAGGACGCGCTGCGCAACCACATCAAGGGCAAAGCGCCGCAGACCTACGCCGACCCCAAGCGCAAGTGGATCATGGGCCAGAATTCCTCGCGCATTTATTACTACCGGTACCTGGACCCTTTTTCGAAAGTGATGGCGGATGTCAGCGTGTATGAACTGGATCCGACGACTTACAACATCACTCGCCATATCTCCGCCGAACGGGCGAAATGGGAGCCGCGCCTGCAGGCCTGGGTTTTCGAAAATGGCTGGAGCCGGAGGTGGGACGGCACGAAGGAAGTCATCGACAATTACCAGGGGCAGGCGAAGACGTTTCCCGAGTTGACCGAAGGGCCGGAGTGGTTCCTGCGTGAAGTGGTCCAGGAACAGCAGATGAATGTGCAGCAGCTTCGGGAGTACATCCACAACCTGCAGGTCAGCGGTTTCGACACCATCTCGCTGCAAGTGCAGTTTTATCGCAAGTTCTCGGTGCCGCTGTTTGCCTTGATCATGGCGGTGATCTCGATTCCTTTCGCGTTTCTGGCGGGCAATCGGGGCGCGATGGCTGGCGTCGGCATCAGCCTGGGGATCGCGATCGCGTACGAGGCCATGAGTCACGTGTCGGAGCAACTTGGTGACGTGGCGCTGCTGCCGACGGTCGCCGCGGCGTGGGCTCCGGACGCGGTATTCTTCCTCGCCGGCTTCTATTTCTTCTCCCGGATGCGCACGTGAGCGAAATGCGGCTCATGTTACCCTAAAGCCGTCCACGGGCCGGTAGCTCAGTTGGTAGAGCATCGCACTTTTAATGCGGTGGTCGCGGGTTCGAGCCCCGCCCGGCTCACATTTCCAAACCTAAGGCGCCGTCCAGGGCTCAATGCCTGCCCGACCCTGGCTCGCAACCTGTTGAGCCCATGAAGGTGGCGCCGGCGGTTTCGCCTGCGCATGCCGCTCTCACAGACGTCTGCCACGGGCTGCTAAAACATGGTGAACGAACGTTGTTCACGAGCCTGGTTGTGCATTACATCAGGAAAGTCCACGGAGAACCCGACCTGGGCACCGATACGGGGGCTCGCGACATACTTGCCGCCAAGCATGCCGAAATCAAACGTCATACCGCGCCGGACCTGGTATTGGCCGCCGATCAGGACTTGGAGTTGAGTTCTACCCAGGTCTCCATTGTTTGTATATCCGCCGTAAACCTCCCCGCCAAGTGTCAGCCGAGCCGTGAAGTCGTGCAGGAGAGAGAACCCTCCTGTATAAACGTGGCCCCTCGCGGCTTGTATCCCCAACACGCCGGTACTGGTATTTCCCGCAAACAGATAACCGGCATTGCCATTCACCCTGCTCTTGTCTGAAAGAGATTTTTGCGCGATCAAATTGAGCCAGTAGTCGATTAGTCCGGAACCAAGTTGCCGGCTGGCGTCTCCGGTCGGAAACTCGACATAGAAGCTGGCGCCGAGAGCGGGAAGACGGGAGTGGCCAGACTCCTTGTGGAACTCCCACTTGACTCCTAAATTGGTGTCTCCCCCGCCGGCCGCGTCGGGTTGTCCAACGACTCGGAAGATCGCAAGGTAGGGGACGTCCACATCCAGTTCCAGGTTGAACGGCAACCCATAGTTCAGTTTGTAGTTGGCAGTGTTTTGCCGAAGGTTCGGATATTGAAGCTGGAGAACGTCGAATTCATTGTAGAACTCAAAGTGCCATTTCCCAGGCTCAGTGACTGAGGGATCATCGGTGTAGAAAGGCAATTGTGCCACGAGCGGCTCCGCGGTCCATGACGCGAAGAACAGCAGGATAAGAAACCGCGCGAGGTGATGCATAGACGAGCTATCCATGATAGCCCAGGGGTTGGCAGTGACGACCGTTCGCACCGATGGTTAGCGATCCCGCGACTCCATCGATTTAGCGTCACTCGACATATGTTACGCATAAGGGTGACAGCTCGCTTTATTCCCGAGAAACGTATTAGATGACAGTCGGATTGTGCAAGGCGGCGGAGCGAGCTGGACACACATGCCGAAGCTCCTTTTGATCACCGCCTCTGCGAATGAGATTCGAACCGCGAGACGGGCGCGGTTCCTGAACTTCCAGCAGATCACCATGCCTTACCTGGCCGCCATGGTTCCCTCTGGTTGGGAAACAGCTCATGTCGATGAGGAGGCCGAAGACATCAGCTGGACGTATCGACCCGACGTGGTGGCCATTACTTTTCACACCCCTAGCGCTTATCACGCCTACGATCTTGCGGCGCGGTTCCGGTCGCAAGGAGCCTGCGTTGTCATGGGTGGTCCTCATGTGACGTTGTTGCCGGACGAGGCGGCAGAGCATGCTGACGTGATTTTTGTCGGTGAAGCCGAACAACTCTGGGAGGAGTTCCTGAATGGCTTCGTGACGGGTACGCACCGCTCCAGGTACCAGCCGACCGGCCCAACGTCTCTCGATGGCGCTCCCATGGCTTCGAAGATGCTCTTTCACCGGAACGATTTCACGAGCGGCGTACTATTTGCCACCAGGGGATGCCCCAATCGCTGTGATTTTTGCTCCATTATACGGATGTACCCACACGGATTCCGCAAACGGCCAATTGCCGAGGTGGCGGCAGAGTATGGTTCTTTCCACGGGAAGCGGATCATCTTCTGGGACGACAACATTACCGCGGATAAGGAATATGCAAAGGAGTTGTTTCGCGCAATAACTCCCTATCGAAAGTGGTGGAGCAGCCAGGCCACGATCCAGGCGGCCCAGGATGAGGAGCTACTGGAAGCCGCTGCAAGGAGCGGATGTAAGCAGTTGTTCCTGGGCCTGGAGTCGGTTTCCCAGCCGAGCGTGCGGGAGGTACGAAAAGGCTTCAATCGTGTGGACGATTATGCTCGCATTATTGAACGCGTCCATGCACACGGAATTGCCGTCCAAGCCGGAATGATTTTCGGCTTTGACAATGACACTCCGGCGATCTTTAAAGACTCGCTGGACTTCCTGGAAGAAGCGGGCGTGCAAAACGCTACCTTCAACATCCTGACGCCTTATCCAGGCACGCCGCTGTTCCAGAGGCTGGATGCCGAAGGCCGCATCTTAACCCGAGACTGGCGAAAGTATAACGGGCGCACCGACGTGGTATTTCAACCGCGCCAAATGGCCGTAGACGAGCTCCTGGCCGGATTCCGGTATGCAAATCAACGATTCTATTCCCTCAGCAGTGTCGCTAAACGTCTATGGCGATCGCCGGTCCAGATTTGGTGGACTCTTCCGTTGAACCTGGCATATACGGCGTCATGGGCGGCAGCGCAATAAGGGACGGGTGCGACGCTCCTGAACCTGACGGCCCGTCTGAATTACAATGACTTAAACCCCTGGTAGCTTATCGCTCCACCAATGCCGCCCGGGTCGCATCATTCTGAGCTCTATGTCGGACACGTCCGGCGTTACCAAGTTACTAGTCGACTGGCGGGCGGGGAACGAGCAGGCGCTCGCCGCTCTAACCCCGGTCGTGTACCAGGAGTTGCGGCGCCTTGCGCTCCAACACATGCGTTCCGAGCGGACCGGACACACGCTGCAGCCCACCGCGCTGGTGAACGAAGCTTACATCCGGCTGGTCGGGCAGAACATGCCCGATTTCCAGTGCCGTTCGCATTTTTTCGGCGTTGCAGCGCAGGTGATGCGCCAAGTCCTCATCGATTTCGCCCGAAAACGGCTGGCCGCTAAACGCGGCGGCGGACAGCGGGCCGATCTTGAGGAAGCGATGGCGGTCTCCACGCAGCAGTCCGAGGAGTTCCTGGCGTTACACGAAGCACTCGACCGCCTGGCTGCACAGGACGCGCGCAAGGCTAAGGTCATCGAACTGAAGTACTTCGGAGGACTGCGCCGCGAAGAGATCGCCGAAAGCCTCGGCCTGACGCTGGCCACCGTGAAGCGCGATCTCCTGTTGGGCGAGTTGTGGCTCCGCCGTGAAATGGGCGGCGGGGGTGAGGCGAATAAGAACTCCGCAACCCCTTAGCCGTTTCGACGGTCCCCTGCGCCCTATGTATCGAACAGCGATTTCCAGACCGCTTCTCAAACTCTTCACTCGATGCCCAAACTGACGCCAGAGCGCTGGATGCTAGTGGAGTCCCTGTACGATACCGCTTCGACGCTGGCGGACAACGAACGAGACTCCTATCTGGAGCGTCACTGTCCAGATGCGGAACTTCGCGAGCTTCTGGAATCGCTTTTGGAGCGCGGCGAATCGGCTGCCGGTTCTCCTCTGGAAGCGATTGTGGGAGCTTTTGCGGCGCAGTTGGCCGAGGGTGACGATCCCGACGAGTGGCGCATCGGTTCCCAGATCGGTCCCTGGCGCATCGAGTCGATTCTCGGCAGGGGAGGGATGGGCGCTGTTTATCTCGGGGTCCGGGCCGACGGGGCATTTCAGCACAAAGTGGCGATCAAGCTGATCCGGGGCGGCGCGGGTAGCACGGCCACGCTGCGCCGATTCCGTCAGGAGCGCCAGATCCTCGCCAGTCTGCAGCACACGAATATTGCTCGCCTGTTGGATGGCGGGGCGCTCGATGACGGGACACCATACCTGGTGATGGAGTACGTGGAAGGCACGCCGTTGACCGCCTGGTGCCGCGAACATGAAACTACCATCACGGAGCGGCTGCGTCTTTTTCAACAGGTTTGCGCCGCCGTCGACTACGCGCACCGAAACCTGATCGTGCATCGGGATCTGAAACCGGGCAACATCCTGGTGACATCGGATGGGACTCCGAAGCTGCTCGACTTCGGTATCGCAAAGCTACTCGACACCGACAGCGGCCAGACCATAACCATGGCCGGCGCCTTGACGCCGCAGTACGCCAGCCCCGAGCAGGTTCGCGGCGAAACCATAACGACGGCGAGCGATGTGTACTCACTCGGAGTAGTGTTGTACGAACTGCTCACCGGCAGGCTTCCCTACACGATCGCGAACCTTTCCGGCATTGAGATCGATAAGGCGGTTTGCCAGACGCAGCCGGCTGCGCCGGGCCTGCACAATGAGCTCGACCATATTCTGTTGATGGCGTTGCGAAAAGAGCCCGAACGCCGTTACCACAGCGTGCAGCAATTCGCGGATGATATCGCCTGTTATCTCAGCGACCTTCCTGTCCGTGCACGCCCCGACACCACCTGGTATCGGACACGAAAGTACGTAAGGCGGCACTGGGCCGGGTTGCTGGCGGCATCCATAGCCGTCACCGCGATTTGCGTGGGCGCCGGGGTAGCCGTCTACCAGGCTCGCATCGCCAAGCGGCAGTTCGAGCAGATCCGGCAGCTCGCCGGGCGCTTCCTGTTCGAATTTCATGACGCCATCGCCGGTACTCCCGGTACCGTCAAAGCGCGCCAGATGATCGTCTCTACGTCTCTCGATTATTTGACCCAGCTCGGCGCGAACGCATCGCGAGATCCCAGCCTGCAATGGGAGCTGGCAGTTGCGTACAGCAAAGTGGCTGCCGCGCAACATTCTGTTGGTCCCAGCCTCGGCCTCCCGCGCGATGCGGCTGCATCGTTAGAGAAGGCAATCGCGCTCGCCCGGTTGCTCGATGCGCGAAATCGTCTGAATCAACAACAGAAGGAGACGTTCGTCACGTTCCTGTGCAGCGCCGAGGCCGAGTACCGTTACCTGCGCGATTATCCGGCGGCGCTCCGCCTGGGAAAGGAAGCAATCGCAGAGAGCGAAGGCATGCCGGCTCCTGTCCGGTTGACGGCACTGCACGAAATGTCACTGGTCGTGCAGCTCATGGGTGACCTCACCGGAAGCCTGAATGCGTTGGAACGCGAAGTTTCCGGGCTACGCGAGAATCTCGCGCGAAATCCGACTCCGGAAAGCCGGCTCCGTCTTGCGACCGCCTTAAGCGAACTCGGTCTGGCGCAGCAGCGCCTGACGCGTCTGAAGGATGCCGCGAGCGCCGAAAAGGAAGCGCTGGCGATTGTTCAACCAATGGCGACCGGCAATAATCCACAGATCGTACTTCTGCTGCATCGTATTCTGGTTCGTCTGGGTGATATTGCGGGAGCGTGGGACCGGCCCAGTGAGGGTAGACCCCTGGAAGCTGTGGACCGATACGATGAGGCCATTGCGGTGATGGAAAGTCTGATCGCGGCGGATCCGAATGATCTGACGTCGCGTGTGGAGACAGGTCTCGTGCATGTCAAGGCCGCGGACTGCCTTTGGGATTTGCAGCCGCGCCGTGCTCTTCAACACACCTCGCAGGCGCTCCGCTTTCTGGATGGCAGCCAGAGCAAGGAGTATCCGTCCATGCCCCATATTGCCGCCGGTAGCGCGTATACGAAACTTCGCCAATTTGACGCGGCGGAACGGGATTTGCGTCAAGCTACCCGCCTTTTGACGGCTCCCGCCACAAACACCGAGGCAGACCTGGACATAGCCTGGGCGCGGCTCGAAGCAGCGCGCGGCAACCGGCCGGCGGCCGCTGCCTGGCTGGATCGTTTGCTGGCTGTCGAGGAACGCATGTACGCGAAGACCAGCACGCCATCGTATGCATTGGACCTCACCGAGGCCCTGTCCTATGCGGCGGCCACAATTCCCGAATCTGCGCGCGCGCGAAGGCAGCGCATGGTCGAAGTGTGGACCGATCAGGACCGGAGATTCCCGGGGCACCCCTGGATAGAGCAGCGACTGGCGGAAGCACGAGCCCGAAGTTCGATGCGCTGAGGCATAACTGATAACCTGCAATGTCTGAACTGACACCGGAGCGCTGGACCTTGGTGGAGTCTCTCTATGACACGGCTTCTACCCTGCCTGAGGCCGAGCGGGATGCCTACTTAGAGCGGCATTGCCCCGACGAGGAGATTCGCGAAATGATCGAATCTCTGATGGGGGGAGGCGATTCCCGATTGGAGGCCATTGTGGGGTCGTTTGCCGCGCAATTGGCGGAAGATGAGGACCCCGACGAGCGATTGCTGGGTACCCAGATCGGTCCCTGGCGCATCGAATCGATTCTCGGGCGCGGCGGGATGGGCGCGGTCTACCTGGGGGTTCGCACCGACGGCGCTTTCCAGCATAAGGTCGCGATCAAGCTAATCCGCCGCGGCGCCGGAAGTACGGCGACGTTGCGAAGATTCCGGCAGGAGCGCCAGATCCTTGCGAGTCTTCAGCACCCGAATATCGCCCGCTTGCTGGATGGTGGGGCGCTCGACGACGGGACCCCCTACCTGGTGATGGAGTATGTGGAAGGCAAGGCGCTGACAATCTGGTGCCGCGAGCATCACGCCACGATCGATGAACGGCTGTCTCTCTTCCAACAGGTTTGTGCCGCAGTCGACTACGCCCACCGGAACCTCATCGTACACAGGGATCTGAAACCCGGCAACATCCTTGTAATGAGGGATGGCACTCCCAAGCTTCTGGATTTCGGAATTGCTAAGCTGATCGACCCTACGGCGGCCAGCGATTCGCCGGCTACGATGACGGGCGTACACATGTTGACGCCCGAATACGCCAGTCCGGAACAAGTGCGCGGGGAAGTGATTGGCACGGCATCGGACGTATATTCGCTTGGCTGCGTGCTTTATGAACTGCTGAGCGGAACCCGCCCGTACCATGTTCCGGACTTATCGCCGGCAACCGTCGCTCGCCTGGTTTGCGATACCCAGCCCGCGAAACCCAGCGCAATCGCAAAGGAGCCGAAACTGCGCCGGCAACTCGCGGGCGATTTAGACAACATCATTCTGATGGCGCTGCGCAAAGAGCCGGAGCGCCGCTATCACTCGGCGGCGGAACTCGCCGACGACCTCGCTCGCCATCGAACGGGACATCCGGTGCGCGCCCGGCGCGAAAGCTTCGGGTATCGCGCGGGAAAGTTTATCGGCCGCAATCGATATGCACTGCCCGTGGCCACTTTAGCCATCCTGGGGCTGCTGGCTACCACGGGAATAGCGGTGTACCAGGCGCGCCGTGCCGATCGCCGTTTCCAACAGGTGCGCAGCCTTGCCAACTCCTTCCTGTTCGAATTCCACGATAAGATCGCGAACCTGCCCGGCTCAACGGAGGCGCGCGAGCTGATCGTTAAAAAAGCGCTCGAATATCTCGCGACGCTGTCGGCCGAAGCGGGCAGCGATGTCGCGCTCAAGCTCGAATTGGCAGAGGCTTATCGCAAGGTGGGCGTTGTCCAGGGCTCGGCGGGCGAGGCCAGCCTGGGACACACTCAACAGGCGTGGGTGAGCTATCAAAAGGCGCGCACCATTCTCGAGTCGCTGGAGCGGACGGGTCACACGAGCGACCGGCTATTCGCGGCATTGAGCAGCCTATATTTGAGCATCGGGTCGGAGCTATCCTCGGGACGCGATGCCGAAGGAAGCCTGCGGGCATATCAGCAGGCGCTGGCTGCAATCCAGCGGACGTCGCCTGGATTCTCCGGCCGCGAGCAACAGATCAGAGCGGCATGGTACTGGATCGCCACGGCCGAAGACCGGCTCGGCAACCTTAACGATGCCATCGGGCACTATGCCGCTGCTATTGCCGGACGACGCACGGCGCCCGACGCCACCGCCCAGCTGCTGTTAGGGCGAGCCTACGATCGGCTAGGGCAGGATCAGCAGCACAACGGGGACGTGAATGCGGCCGCGGAGAATCTCCGCTCGGCATTGGCGATCGAAGAAGGCTTGCTGCAGGCCGATCCGCGCAATACCGTCTATCACTCCGATGTCTTTTGGATCTGCGAAGCGCTCGGAAATACGAACGCGGCAGCCGATTGGCCCGGCCTGGGCGACAGTGTCGCGGCGCTCACTTATTATCGCCGGGGCCTTTCGATCGCCCGCGAAATGGTGACCGCCGACCCGAACAATGCCACCGCTAAGCGAACCGTCGCGGCGGCACTCGACAACATCGGCGACGCGCTTCGCGATTCCAACCCGGCGGAATCTGCCCGGTCGTATCACGAAATGATCTCGATCATAGACACTCTTCTTGAGCTGGACCCGAATCACTCGATTTTCCGCCGTATGCGAGTGTTGGGGCTGGTGAGCCTGGCTTATCCTTCGATCCGACTTGGACGGTTCGACGAAGTGCGGCGCGATCTCGCGGAAGCTTTACGAACTCTGGATGAGTTGACAGCCAAGGATCCCCGGCGAGCCTATCTCCAGGCTGACCGCGTCCAGGCGTACGTGATGGGCGGCGATCTGGAGATAGCGTCGCATAATGTACGCGCTGCCGAGGAGAAGTACCGTCACGCGGTTGAACTGGGAGAAAAGGCCGCGACAGATCATCCTATCCTCGAGCGCCTTGCGTACTTGAGCATCTGCTATGAGCGCCTTGGTTCGCTGTATCGAAGGGAGTCAAAATGGCAGGAGGCGCGCGGCTGGTATAGCAAGAGCCTCAGGATCTGGACCGAATGGAGCCAGCATGGCGTCTCCAGTGTGTTCGACGTGCGGCGTCGGGCTTCGGCGGCCAAAGCAGTGGCGGAGTGCGACTCACGGTTGACGAAAGGTGTAGCGAAAGAACAGTCGCCGCGATAAAATCAGCCTAGTCATACAATTCCCATCGGGGCGATGTCAACAGCATTTACGCGCGCTCTTCGAGTCATTCATGCGGATGGCGGACGGCCGGCACTCGCCGCCGCCGGCGCTGCTATCGTGATCCTCGCCGGCTGGGCCGTTTGGGCCGAGTTCGCGCATGTGACGTTGTACGAAGTCTCCGCGAATGCCCGGTTGGAGGTCAACCAGGCTGCTTACCCCGTTCAAGCGCCGATGCTCGGCCGTGTGGTGCGCGCCGATCTGATGGTTGGACGGCAGGTGCGCGCCGGCGACGTTCTGGTCGAGCTCGAAAGCTCGGACGAGCGGTTGCAGGGGGCCGAGCAACGTGCCCGGCTGGACGCGCTGGGACCACAAATCGCCGCGCTGCGCAGCCAGATCTCCGCAGAGGAAGCAACGATCGCGCAGGAACGCCGCGCGAGCCAGGTAGCGGCGGAAGAAGCGCTGGCAAACGCCAAACAGTCGGAAGTTCCCGCGCAGCATAATGCGCAGGAGGAACAGCGACTGCGGCGCTTGCGTGATGAAAAGCTGATTTCGGAGCGCGACTATCAACAGGCGCTCGCGAATTCGCAGCAGTCGAAGCTCGCTGCGGAACGCGACAACGTTGTGGTGCGGCGCATCGAGCAGGAGCAGCGCACGCGCGAGGGCGACCGGCTGGCTCGGATTCGCTCGCTCGAGACGAACATCGCCAGCCTTGAAGCGCAGGCCAGCGCCATTCGAGCGACCATCCAACGGCTTCGAAATGAGGTGGAGCGGCGCACGATACGGGCCCCGTTCGACGGGCGCATCGGCGAGGCGGCGCTGCTTCGAACCGGTTCGGTTGTCGATGAGGGCGACCGCGTCGCGTCGATCGTCCCGGAAGGCCATGTCGTCGTGGTGGCGCAATTCCCTCCGCCGGCTGCTTTTGGAAGGTTGGCGCCGGGACAGCACGCGGAAATGCGGTTGGACGGCTTCCCGTGGATGCAATACGGCTCGCTGCAGGCGGTGGTTCAACGGGTCGGTGGCGAGGTTCGCGACGGCACGGTGCGTGTTGAGCTGGCGATAAACAACGCACCGCCCGGGATCCCGATGCAGCATGGGCTGCCGGGCAGCGTGGAGGTCGCGGTGGAACGCGTGACGCCGGCGACACTGCTGCTTCGGAACGCCGGCGCGCTTTGGGCATCCCCGAGGAGCGCATACCTGAAATAGGTCCTATGCGGCGCTTCCTGGTCCCGGAAACCATTCAGACATCCGCGATGGATTGCGGGCCCGCAGCGCTGCGAAGCCTGCTGGAGGGCCACGGGATCCGGGCGTCTTATGGACGTTTGCGGGAAGCCTGCCAGACCAGCGTCGACGGCACCTCCATCGATCAGATCGAGGCGGCGGCGGTGGAACTGGGGCTGGATGCATCCCAGATCATGCTGCCGGCGGATCACCCCATGCCGCTGCCCGCGCTCGTGGTGGTCCGGCAGCCGAATGGCACCACCCATTTCGTGGTCGCGTGGCGTCAGCACGGTCCGATGCTGCAGGTGATGGACCCGGCGGTGGGTCGTCATTGGATCACGCGGAAGCGGTTCCTCGAAGATCTGTATATTCACACGCAGCGGGTCCCGGCCGAGGATTGGGAAGCGTGGGGCTCGAGCGACGAGTTTCAGAAGGTTTTGCGGGCTCGAATGCGGCGGTTGGGCATTTCCGATGCGCAGGCGAAATCGCCCGCGCCACCTGCCCGCCTGGATGCGGCGGTGCGGATGACCGACGCGCTGGTTGAGAAAGGCGCGATCCGTCGCGGCACGGAAGCGGCCAGGTTGGCGGGGAAGCTGGCTGGCGGTGAGGCGGAGATTCCAGACGAGTACTGGTTCGCGGCGCCGGACGAAACCGATTCGCAGATGGTCAGGATTCGCGGCCCGGTGATGGTGGAGGTCCAGGGGCGGCGCGCGCGGGCGGAGTCGCTCTCGCCGGAATTGACGGCCGCGCTTCAGGAGAAACGTTCGCGGCCTGGTCTCGAGCTATTGCGGGCGATTCGCGAGGGCGGGCTGTGGAAGCCGGCGATCGTGATGGGGGCGTTGATCGTGGCCGGCGCGGGTAAGGTGGTCGAGGCGTTGTTGTTCCGCGGGCTGTTCGACGTCGCCCGCGATCTCACTTCTGCCGGCGCCCGATTCGGCGCGCTTGTGGCGTTGCTCGTTTTCTCGGGCGCCCTGCTGCTGCTCGACTTCTCGGTAGCCCGCGCGGTGCTGCGATTCGGACGCCAACTGGAAGCCCGCTTGCGCCTGCGCTTTCTCGCCAAAATCCCGCGGCTGGGCGATCGCTACTTCAGCAGCCGGCCAGTGTCGGACATGGCGGAGCGCGGCCACAACGTGCAGCAACTACGACAGGTGGGGGATCTCGGGGCTGCATTTTTGCGGGCCTCATTCGAGATGCTGCTGACCGTAGCCGGCATCGCGTGGCTGTACCCGGGCACATTCTGGCTGGCGCTTGCGGTTGCCGTTGTCTCATTCGGAGTGCCGCTGCTGGCGCAGCCGTTGCTGATGGAACGCGATCTTCGGATGCGGGCGCATGCCGGCGCGTTAATGCGTTTTCAGCTCGACGCGCTGCTCGGCTTGACGGCGATCCGCGCGCATGCCGCTGAGCTCACGGTGCGGCGTGAACAACTGGCACTGCTCGGCGAATGGGCGCGGGCGGGGCTGCGAGTGCAAAGGGCGGTGGTCGGTGTCACAGGCCTGCAGCTCATGCTTAGCCTCGGCCTGTCGGCGTTCCTGGTGTGGACGCGGCTCGCCCACGCTATCAATCCCGGCGGTATCCTGCTGTTGATTTACTGGGTTCTCAATCTGCCCGCGCTCGGCGATGAAGCGGCGGGAATCGCCTGGCAATACCCGATGTTGCGCAACTCCGCGTTGCGGTTAATCGAGCCGCTCGGCGCTCCGGAGGAAGGCCGCGTCGCCGGTGCCGGCGCGCCCGTCAAGGATGCGGTCGAGATCGAGTTCGACCATGTGACGGTGCAGGCGGCGGGCCAGACCATTCTCGAAGATATTTCAGTCCGAGTCGCGCCAGGCGAGCATGTCGGCATCGTCGGCGTTTCGGGTGCCGGCAAATCCAGCCTCGTGGGGCTGCTGTTGGGTTGGAATCGTCCCGCGAATGGCGAATTGCGGGTGAATGGAGCTTCGATCGACGTCGAAGCGCTGCGGCCGCATACCGCGTGGGTCGATCCGCAGGTGCAACTCTGGAACCAGAGTCTGTTCGCAAACCTGCAGTATGGCGCCGATGATCCTGAGTCGATGGAGCGGATCCTGGCGGATGCGGAACTGACCAGCGTCCTGCGCCGCATGCCCGACGGGCTGCAAACGATGCTGGGTGAAGGCGGCGCGCTGGTGTCCGGCGGCGAAGGCCAGCGGGTGCGGCTGGGCCGGGCGATGGCTCGCCGGAGTACGCATCTCGTCATTCTTGACGAGCCCGCGCGGGGGCTCGATCGCGGACGGCGCCGCACATTCCTGAAGCGTGCGCGCGAGCGATGGCGCTCCGCTACGCTGCTGTGCATCACGCACGACGTGGAGGATACGGTTGGATTCAACCGCGTGCTGGTGATTGACAATGGGCGTATTGCCGAAGATGGTGTGCCGGTCGACCTGGCTGCGAATCCCGATTCTTTGTACCGCCGCCTGCTCGACGCCGAGCATGACGTCAGGCGCGGGCTATGGGCCAGCTCCACGTGGCGCCGCATGTGGATGGAAGACGGCCGCCTGATCGAGTCCTCAAAAAAGGAGGCTCCCGTTGAAGCGCGTGCTTGATCTTCTGTGGCCGGCGCGAGAACAGGACGCCCTGGAAGCTGCTCTGCTGCCGTCGCCTCGCGAGGTGGAGGAGCGGCAGGTTTGGGGGCACAACCTGGAGTCGCGGCTTCGACAGGCGGCTCCCGCGACGATCGCGGTGAACGGCGGCTGGCTCGGGTTGATGGACGTTCGCGGGAAGCACGCTGTTCTGCTCGCGCCCGATCTGCGCCGTGTGCGCGTGCCGTTTCAGGAACTCTGCGATCTGATTCGCTCGGGGCCGGAGGCTCCCTATCGCGCGGATGTCGAGCGCGTCCTCGCGGAGTGCGGAATTCCCGAGCGGCGGCGGGATCTTGTTCGACGCGAGATGCTCGGCGTACGGACGCGTTTGCTTCCGATGTCGCGGCTTCGCACGGTCCGAACTCCACCGGGCGCGTCGTTCGCCCGGCAAATGGACGGAGCGGGGTTGTGGTGGCGGATTGCCGGCCTTTCCGGGGCTCACCTGGCGGAAGATCTTCTGTGGATCGTTTCGTGGTGGCTTTTGGGGCGAGACGCGTTAGAGGGGAGGCTCGACCCCGGCTGGATTGCGGCATGGGCCCTGCTGCTGGCCTGCGTGATTCCGGCGCGGCTCGCCACCCTTTGGCTGCAGGGTTCCATCGCAATTCGCACTGGCGGGTTGCTCAGGCAGCGGCTGCTTGCCGGCGCGCTGCTGCTTCATCCCGAGGAAGTGCGTCATGAAGGCGCGGGCCGTTTCCTGGCGCGCGGCATCGAGGCTTCACAGGTGGAGAACCTCGCGCTGTCGGGCGCGATTCCCGCCGCATTGGCGCTGATCGAGCTGCTGGTTGCGATCGTCGTCCTGGCCTTGGGCGCGGCGCCTTTTCTGCACGTTCTGCTGCTCGTGTTCTTCACTGCCGGAGTGTTCGCGCTGGCGGCACGTTATTACCGCGGCCGCCTGAAGTGGACCGAAGCGCGTCTTGCGATGACTCACGACCTGGTGGAGCAAATGACGGGGCATCGCACCCGCCTCGCGCAGCAGCGTCCGGAGCAGTGGCATGAGAACGAGGACGCGGCGGCGGCAGAGTATCTCGATCTCTCGCAGCGGATGGACAGTCGCGGGTCGGTGCTCATCGGGCTTGCGCCGCGTGCCTGGCTGTTCCTTGGAATCGCGCTGTTGGCTCCGGCGTTTCTGGCGCAGGGCGCAAACGCCGCGGCTCTCGCGATTTCGCTCGGCGGGCTCCTGTTTGCGTGGCAGGCATTTCGGCGCCTGACCGCGGGCCTGGCAAACCTGGCGGGTGCGGGCATCGCATGGAAACAGGTGGCTCCGCTGTTCCGTGCCGCGGCACGATTCGAGCCGCAGCGCCCCACGCCCACGGTAGCCGAAACCGAAACGGTGCTGACCGCGACAGATCTGCGGTTTCGCTACAGCGAGCGAACTCCGCCGGTGCTCACTGGCGCGAACCTTACCGTGAAACGCGGCGATTGGGTTTTGCTGGAGGGTGAGTCGGGAGGCGGCAAGTCGACTCTCGTTTCGCTGCTCACGGGCCTGAGGCCGCCCGAATGCGGACTACTGCTGATTCGCGGTCTCGACCAGCAAACCCTCGGTTCGCGCGAATGGCACAGGCATATCGCGGCCGCCCCGCAGTATCACGAGAATCACGTGTTGACCGGCACGTTCGCGTACAACCTGCTCATGGGCCGTTCGTGGCCGGCGGGCGACGAGGAGATGCGCGAAGCGGAACAGCTCTGCCGCGAGCTTGGATTGGGGCCGCTTGTGGAGCGCATGCCGGGCGGCATGATGCAGATGGTCGGCGAGACCGGGTGGCAGCTTTCACAAGGCGAGCGCAGCCGCCTGTTCCTGGCGCGGGCGCTGCTGCAGAAGGCGGATCTCGTGGTCCTGGATGAAAGTTTCGCCGCCCTTGATCCGGAGACGCTGCGGTTGTCGCTGGAGTGTGTTTTGCGTCGCGCACCGTCGCTGATTGTGGTGGCGCATCCGTAAGCGGAAAAATTTCGGTGGCGCTGGCCATTTCCTATTTCGTTTTCGCCTGTATGAGTGAGCGGCAGAAAAGAGCCGAAACCAAAAAGGAAAAAGGAGATATGACAATGATGCGAGTGAAAACGAATGTGAAAGCCGGCGGTCGGAGCGTGCAGCACAACCAGGTGAGCGGACTGAAGGTTCGCAGCCAGGTGAAGGCGGGAGGGCGGAGCATACAGCACAACCAGGTGAGCGGACTGAAGGTTCGCAGCCAGGTGAAGGCGGGCGGGAGCGTGCAGCACAACCAGATGAGCGGATTCTAGTCTCATGATCGAACACGCTTTAAAACTGGAAGAAGAGGCCTACGCGTTGGAGGAGTCCGCCGAGTGGAAGCAGGCGGAGCCCCGCTGGCGCGAGGCCCTCGCCATTTTCGAAGCGGAGGAGGGCTCGCAGCATCCCGACACGGCAAACCTGCTGCGTGTGTTGGCCAACAACCTGATTCACCAAAGTCGCTATCGCGAAGCCGAAGAGCTTGCGCGGCGCGCGGTTGAGATCATGGACGCTGTCGTGCACCTGGTGGACGGACCTGAGGGGAAAATCATTCAGGTCGAGGCGCTGCTCGTGCATGGCAATGTGCTACGGGAACTCGCGCGGTACCCGGATGCCGAGGTGGTTTTGCGGCGAGCTCTCGCTCTCAGCGAACCGGACCTGACCGACGCGATGGGTGGCGCACTGAACAGCCTTGGGATCGTTTACAAGTATTGGGGCAAATATGAGGAGGGAGAACGCGTTTACCGGCGCGCTCTTGATATTTTCACTCAACTGTATGGCGAACGGAGCGTGCAGGTTGCGACGCTGTACCACAATCTCGGGGGACTCGAGCATCAGCGCGGCCAGTTTGAATTAGCTGAAGAACCAGCGCGGCGGGCTTGGGAAATTCGGAGGGAGCTTTTGGGCGAGAAGCATCCGGACGTGCTTGCCGACGCTTGCGCTTACGGCGGTGTTCTGGATGGACTGGGGCGAACGAAGGAGTCGCGGCCGATTTATGAAGGAGCGCTCGAAGAGTTCGAGCGGGTATATGGCCCCGAGCACTTCGAGGTTGCCGCCACGCTGCACAATCTTGCGTGGGTTGAGAGCGCGGATGGGAATCGAAAGGCGGCGGAAGGGTACTACCAGCGGGCGTTGGAAATTAAGCAGAGACTGCTGGGGCCGGAACATCCGGAGTGTGCGTTGACAGCCGGAAATCTCGCGGCGCTGGGCAGTTAACAACCAGTCAAGTCACAAGCGGTCTCGCTGGTGTCTTCTCCAAACTTCTCGCGGGGTGCAGAGAATCGGAGGCTGGTCAATACCGTTATGAGTGGCCTCGGTATAAGGTGACTATGGCTTGAGCTTCCGCCGAGCGGCCCTCGCCTACCGGACCCACACGCTCCGAGGTCTTAAATTTCACCGAGACCCGGCTCGCGTCAATTTCGAGGGCGGATGCCAGTTTCTCGCGGATCGCCTGGCGGAAGTTCTTGAGTTTGGGGCGCTCGAGGATCACTGTCGAATCGACGTTCAGCACTTCGTAGCCTTCCCCAGACACCAGGTCGCGGGCATGCCGCAGGAAGCGCATGCTGTCGGCACCCTGCCAGCGGGGATCCGTATCGGGGAAGTGCATTCCGATATCGCCCATCGCGAGTGCCCCGAGCAGCGCGTCCGTAATCGCGTGCGACAAGACGTCGGCATCGGAATGACCCTCCAGGCCAAAGTCCGAAGGAATGGTGACGCCACCCAGTATCAAGGGCCGGCCCGGTGAGATGCGATGCACATCCCAGCCTTGCCCGGTTCGAATATCGATCAATGCTCTACTCGTCCTGCGATTTCATCGGCCAGGAAGTGACGAGCCAGATCCATATCGGAAGGCTTAGTGATCTTGATGTTGCGATCGCTGCCCGGCACGACGCTGATTTCGACTTCCTCCAGCCGTTCGATGAGGCTGGATTCGTCAGTTCCCGTGAAACCGTCCTCGCGCGCCTTATCGAACGCTTTCCGCAGAAGGTTGTAACGGAAAACCTGGGGCGTTTGGGTGAGAATCAAGCGCTCGCGTGGAATCGTCGCACGCACCTTATTGCGGTGCACCTGCTTAACCGTGTCCACGGGAACGATGCCGACTATCGCGGCGCCGGACTGTTCCGCCTCGACGAACACCTTCTCGAGGATGTCCAGCTCGATGAATGGCCGTACCGCGTCGTGCACAGCCACCAACTCGGTCTCGACCGAGAGACTTGTGAGCGCGTTCTCCACCGATTGCTGCCTGGTTTCGCCGCCCTCGACGAGCTTTACCGGCTTGCTGACCGCTTCCTGCTTCAACAGCTCGCCGACCCAGCCGATGTCCTCGCCGCGGAGCGCCACAATAATCTCGCTCACCCAGGGCGAGGAGACAAACTTCCGGATCGTATGCAGCAGGATCGGGGAGCCGTCGAGCAGCATGAACTGCTTCCGGCTGGTGCCGGCTTTTTCGGGCGCCGGTTTGCCCATCCGCGTGCCAAGACCTGCCGCTGGCAGGATCACTGTAACTTTCATTCGCAGTCGCCGGTACTAGCCGGATGTTGTCTTTGCTTCAGCCGGCTGTGCCGGAGTTGGAGCACCGTCCCGCTGGCGTTCATGACGCGGCTCAGACGGTGCCTTGTCGTGTACTGCGTGGATGCGATCGTCAAAACGGCCAAAAATCATTTTACCGGCAGTCGTCTGTAGTACGCTGGTGACCGAAATGTCAATGGTCCGCGAAATCATTTTCTTCGCGTTGTCCACCACCACCATGGTGCCGTCATCCAGGTACGCAACACCCTGGTTGTACTCTTTTCCTTCCTTGAGGATGAAGACGCGCATGGTCTCACCCGGGAGTACGATCGGCTTCAGGGCGTTCGCCAGTTCGTTGATGTTGAGGACCTCGACACCATGGAGACCGGCCACCTTATTCAGGTTGAAGTCATTTGTGACGATTTTGCAGTTGTAGACCTTCGCGAGCTCGATGAGCTTCATGTCGACCTCGCGAATATTGGGGAAGTCGTCTTCGAGGATCTGCACATTCAAGTGCGTCAGCTTTTGAATGCGTTGGAGGATGTCGAGGCCGCGTCGTCCCCGGTTTCGTTTCAGCGCGTCGGCGGAGTCGGCGACCAGCTGCAGCTCGCGCAGTACAAACTGCGGAATGACGAGAGCTCCTTCGAGAAAGCCCGTCTCAACGATGTCGGCGATACGGCCGTCGATAATAACGCTCGTGTCGAGGATCTTGAACGCCTGTTCGGCCTGCTGCTCACCGCCAAAGAGGCCACCCAGGGCCCCGAGGTTGAGCATCTCGCCTTTGCTAGCCCCGACGATTAACCCGACATATGCCATCCAGAGGGAAAAAGCGATTTCGATGAAGGCCAGGGAATCCGAACCCTGAGGAATGGCTTTTGACAGGATCAACGAAGCGAAATAGGCTCCACAAAGCCCCATAAGGGAACCCAGAGCGGCCCCGATGAGGCGTTTCAAAGTGACTTTTCGGACCTGAAGTTCGAAGGCAACGATACCGAGTCCAATGGCTATGCCTACCACAGTTCCAATCGGACGCGTCAGTCCGAAAGGCTGCAGATACCAGGCTGCACAGCCCAGCAGCGCTATGAAAAGGGAACGAAGAAAGAGCAGGTTTTTCACCGGCACCCCCAGTGCGCGGTTACGCACACGGTTGGGATACATTAATCCCACGTTACAAGTTGCGCATTGAGTATATCACTGATTACGCGTCTTTGCCCGTGGGCATGAAACAGGCGTGGTGGAGAATGTTTGATGGGAGAGAGAGGCGGGGTACCAGGACGGACTCTGGATCGGCGGGGCGCTCGTCCGGAGTTATTGCTACAGAGCTTTGGCCAATTCTTCGGCGAACGCGCTTTGCGGTCCCTGATGGCCCTGATGCGCGCGCTTGTGCTTCTTACCGCCGCGCTCACGGCGTTGCGGCCGGTCCGTTGGAGCAGCAGCGGTAGTAGTTGTAGCGGTGGTGGCCACCCCCGCCATCGCGGGAACGGGCCGTCCTTGAACGCCAAGCTGCTGTCGTGATTTCGGGGGCTGGGCCTGGTTGGCGCGCAGCAATCGGTCTTCGAGCGGCGCGCGATCAAAGCGGCGGATGATGAGATTCATCTCTTCCGAATTGGGCGCATCGATGAAGGCGAAACCTTTGGATTCCTGGGTCTCAGGGTTGCGGATTACTTTGACGTCGTCGAAGACGAGGCTCTCGGCGTTCAGCCACGCTTTGATATCGTCCTTGGTTACCCAGACGGGTAGATTTCCGAGGAAAACAGTAAAACTCATTCTTATGTGTATTTAGCTCCGTAGGGGATTTGAGGGATCTGCTTCGAGGAGGCGATCCATGAAAGCTACTCCGATAGTATCACAGCGTTGAAATCGACGCCAAGAGAAATCTTCGGTAAGTATTTCGTTCGCAAGGAGAAGGGCTGACGGCCAGGCGCAGTGACCGGGAATGTTTCAGTTCAATTTATCAAACTCCTCTTGACGGGCGGATTATGTATGACCATAATAGCCAATATGGTCACAGATCAGAAGAACGTGCTGATTGTGGGAGCCGGACCCACGGGTCTGACCCTCGCTTGCCGCTGCCGACAGCTCGGTTTGGACGTGCGAATCATCGATCGCAAGCCGGGTCCAGCCAGAACTTCCAATGCCATCGGTCTGCAATACCGCGTGTCCGAAATCCTGCAGATTATGGGGATTTACGATCGTTTTGCTGGTGAAAGCTGCTCGCCAACGGCGGTGAACCTCTACTCCGGCGAGCGGCAGTTGCTGCAGTTCCAGTTTCTGGCCGATGGCCGTCCGGGGAGCGCCGGAACCTTCGAACCTCGAGCGCTGATGATTCCGCAGAGCCGGACGGAGGAGCTCTTAGGAAATTTCTTGTCGGAAATCGGCGGGCGCGTCGAATGGAATACCGATCTGCTCGACTACCACCAGCGAGAAGATGGCGTTTCCGCGCGATTATCGGTTGAGGGTGGCAAGGAGACGTGGTCGGGCGCATGGCTGGTAAGCTGCGAAGGATCGCACAGCCGAGTCCGTAAGCAAGCGGGCATAGCCTTTCGCGGCAAGACCTACCCGCTGCACTTTGTTCTCGCCGATTTCCGGATTAACAGGGGCCTGCCGGGAGGAGAAAACCATGTCTGGTTGCATCCGGACGGCGCGGTCGCCCTGCTGCCATTGCCGGGTGATGGGTTGTGGCGATGCATTGTAGAACTTCGATCGCGCCCATCCGGCGATACATGGACACTTCTTCGGGATGCGCTTTCTGAACGCGTCGCCGTGGCTGCAAAGTTCGAAATTGACGCGCCCGAGTGGGTGTCCGGCTTCGATATTCACTGCCGCCTCGTCGATCGATATCGCGATGGGCGCATTTTCCTCGCCGGCGACGCAGCCCACATTCACAGCTATACCGGAGGACAGGGCATCGCGACCGGCGTTCAGGACGCGTTCAACCTGGCCTGGAAACTGGCGCGGGTGGCCGGCGGTGCTCCTGAGGCACTGCTCGATACCTATGAAGAAGAGCGGCGCCTTCAGGCAGAGATGGTTCTCAGGCAGACCGATCGAGTGACCAGCCTTCTCATCTCGACCACACCTTGGAAGCGCCGGCTGCGGGAGTGGATTGTGCTGCCGACATTACGGTCGGCCTGGTTTCAGAGGCGCTTCTTCGGGAAGTTTACGCAGCTCAATGTCCGTTACCGTCAAAGCCTGCTATCGCAGGGCCCGCGATCGGGCGAACGCGCACCCGACCTTGCGTTGCCGGAGGGGACATTATTCGAAAAGCTGCGAGCCGGAAAGCCACTCATTTTGCTGGGCGCCAATGTTGGGTCTCCCGCGTTGCTCGCTGCCCTGATGCGGCTGAACCTCCTGCCACAAATCCGTGGTGCAGGCAACTCGCTCATTTTCGTTCGTCCAGACGGACATTTCGGCCTCGTTCAACGCTCGTTCCGGCCGCGGGAACTGAAAGAATACCTCAAGCTGGTATGCGATCCCGAGCGGGTCGAGGCGGCCTTTTCGGACACGCTTCATAATGAATTGGAGCCCCTTTGCCACGCGCTTTCACCGAAGTCGAACGCCAGGTCCTGACACGCAAACTGCGCCAGGCGGGTAGCAACGCCATCGCCCGTTACGGGTTGCGAAAGCTCAACGTGGAAGACGTCGCGCGGGAGGCGGGCATATCGAAGGGCGCCTTTTACCTGTTCTTTCCATCGAAGGAAGCGCTGGTGGTCGACATCCTGGGGACCATCGAGACAACCATGCGCCAGGAACTGGAAGCCCGCTTGAACGAGCCGGCGACCTCAGCGCGCGAGGTCATCGTGCGATTTCTACGACATCTTTTCGACGTGGTCGAGCGCGAGCCCGTTCTGGCTGTGCTCACGAACCCCGAAGAAGCAGGTTACCTGTTCCGGGCGGTGCCCCCGGAGGAATTAGCTCGCCGGAAATTGGATGATGACCGCTATTTTGAAGCCCTTTTCGCCCGCTGGCAGAACGAAGGGGTACTGGAGCCTATCGACGTCCACGTTCTCAGCGGCTTGCCCAGCATGGTTCTCGCCTTGGCGCAGCAGAAAGAAATGATCGGTAGGGACCGCTTCCCGGCGCTGATGGATTTGTTGATCGAGAGCCTGGCGCACCGGCTTGCGCCGCGTAAGAAAGGCCGCTGACGAGGATAGAATTATGGCGGCGAAGGACTTCGTGCAGGCCATGCGGGTGGCACTCCGCGAGTTGGCGGATCCGGCCAGGGCGCCGTTGATGCAGGCTTATATGAAGTCGGGTATGCCGTTTCTTGGAGTGCCGACACCTCTCCATCGGCGAGCTGGTACGTCGGTGATTCGAGCGTATCCCCTCGATTCGGAAGAGGAGTGGCGCGAGGCGGTGTTGGAGTTGTGGCGTGGAGCCCAGTACCGTGAAGAGCGGTACGCCGCAATCGGACTCGCCAACCATACTGCGTATCGCCGACATCACACCATGCGTGCGCTGCCGATTTATGAGGAGATGATCACGTCCGGCGCGTGGTGGGACTATGTCGATTTCATCGCCGGCCACAATATCGGTGAGCTTCTGCGGCTTTATCCCGCGAAGATGGGGAAGATTCTGCGGCGGTGGGCGGCGTGCGACGACATCTGGAAGCGCCGCAGCGCTATTCTTGCGCAGCTTGGCTTTAAGGGAGATACGGATCTCGAACTGCTCTATGACTGCATTCGTCCATCGCTCGGGTCCAAGGAATTCTTTCTGCGGAAGGGGATTGGGTGGGCTTTGCGCCAATACGCTTGGACAGATCCCGACGAGGTGATCCGGTACGTTGCGGAGCATGACGCGGAACTGAGCCCGCTGAGCAAGCGCGAAGCACTGAAAAACACTAAGGTACGGACAGTTTAGGTGGCGAAAACGGGACGTCTATGACAGTTTCCACTCGAGAAACGCTTCGACCAACGCGGAACTCCGTAAGAGCTTGCCAAACCTCGTAGAGGCATTAGTGCGATTGAATCAAGGCTTCTAACGCTAGAAACGGCCCCTTTCGGTATCCGGAACGTCGAAAAAGAACCTTACGGGTTCACCCACCTTTGGCAACCGGTCATGAATAATCGCGCCGCATTGAATTCCGCGATGCACTCACTTTCTCTCTGACTAGCTAGCCGCTGCTGCGAATGGGTCAACCGGGTCAGGTCTACAAGGTGGGGGACTCGTACACCACTCGTGGCCTCACGCATCGTGAGGCTCAATGCCACTTAGGTTTCTCTAAGAAACTAGTAGTTCGGCTCCCTGCAGGGGCCATCCTGGCGCCGGCAGGCGGTTTAACACCCCTACAGGGTTCAATTGAGGCCGCGATTCCTTTCTTATTGCACTGCGCCGACCCAGGGTTTCGCGGGCGCGTTCGGGACTAAATCCATGCGCTTGTGCAACTGTTTGGTGGAGTACATGCGTCGATCCGCCGCGCTCAAGAGGCCTTCTGCGTCGTTGCCGTCTTCGGGATAGATCGCGGCCCCAATGCTGAGCGACAACAGCGACTCGCCGCAAACCGCCATCCCGGTAACACGCACGGCATTTTCAAGCTGCGCAATACGCTCGTGCAACTTGTCGCCCGATAGTCCAGGGATTACGATGACAAACTCATCACCGCCCATACGGGCGACGTAATCGTACTCGCGGCAGTTTTCCTTGAAGGCGATTGAGACGAGTTGCAGAACACGGTTGCCTTCCAGGTGCCCAAAGCGGTCATTGATCTGCTTGAAGCCGTCGAGGTCCCCCACCAGCACAGTCAGGGGGCCGCCGGAGCGCTTAGAACGGTTGATCTCACCATCCAGATGTAAAAAGAGCGAGCGGGCATTCGGGAGATTCGTCAGGTAGTCCGTAGTGGCGCAGGATTCCACCTGGCGGTATTTCAAGGCGTTCTCGATGGCCAGCGAGACTTTGGATGTCAGCGCCAGCAGTACGCGCAAGTTGTCCTTGGTAAAGGAGTCTTTTTCGGAGCGATAGAGCGTGAGCGCACCGATGACGCCATTCAAGCCCGTCAACGGCACGGAAAGGGCGGAACGCAGCACGCTGAACTTGGTCGCATCGTTGAGATAGGACGGCTCAACCGACGGGTTGCCGTTGATGATGGCCTTGTTGTTCTCTGCGACCCATCCCGAGAGGCCGTCGCCCATGGGAATTGCAAGGGACGAGAAAAGGCGAAAATCGTCGCCACTGACGTATTCGGGGACGAGTTTGTCTTCCTTAATGACATAGATGGCTATGCCGTCGTAGGGAACGATATGTTTGAGACGGACCGCCAGCACCGAGAGAGTCTCACCGAGGCTGAGCGAATTGCCAATCGCTTGTGTGATCTCGAACAGCGCCTGGACTTCCTGCCGCGCGGCGGCGATCGATTCCAGGAAGAAGAGCGGCTCGTTCTTCTGGCCGCTTGCCGGGGATGCCTGGTTGACTTCGAACCCGGCTGCGGGGGCTTGTCCATTCTGGATGCGGAGCCGCGTGGAAAGCTCTTTGCGCTTACCGACGGGCATCTTGCGGACCGTTTCTTCCAGTTCCAGGTAACGGCGCGCCAGCACTTCGATCACCCGCGGGTCGAACGACGTCCCCGCTTCGGACTTGACCTTGGCCATCGCATCATCGAGTGGCAGCGCCCGGCGATACTGACGATCCGAGGCGAGCGCATCCAGGCAATCGACAGCCGAGAGGATTCGGGCGCCAATGGGAATGTCCTCACCACGCAGCCCGAAAGGATATCCCGACCCATCCCATTTCTCGTGATGAGCCCGCACAATCGGCACAACGGGATACGGGAAATCGACTTCCTCCAGAATTTCCGCCCCCACCAGGGGATGGATTTTCATCTTTTCGAACTCTTCCGGAGTGAGCTTGCCGGGTTTCGAAATGATGTGCTCCGGTACGGCCAGTTTGCCGATGTCGTGCAGGAGAGAAGCCGCTCGCAAGGCTGCAATTTCGTCCTCAGTCAACCCCAGTTCCTTGCCGATTTCGAGGGCGTAAACCTGTACACGGCGGAGGTGCTCGTGGGTGTTATGATCCTTGGCGTCAATGGCCAGGGAAAGCGCCTCAATGGTCCTCAGGTGCAGAGCGGCGACCTGCTCGGCGTGCAGTTTCTCGCCTTCGAGGCGGCCCAGGTACTGCCGGTATGAGCGGAAGATTACGTACACCAGGGGCAGGATGAACAATGAAATCTGCCATCCGAAGTGCTGATTCGCGATGTGCAGGATCTGCGCTATACCGGCGCCGATCATGTAGTACGGGAACGACCAGAAATAGCAGGCCTGCCAGGTCTTTCGAAACGACTTTGATTCCGTGATGGAAATAATGGCGGCAACCGGGAAGGTATTGGCCACGAAGTAGACACAGGCCACAAGCGCCACCAGCAGCGGCTCGCTGAAGTTGGGTCCACGCAGGAACCGCGCATGGTAGACACTCGACGCAAGTGCTATGGCAATGGCGACGTTGGTGACGTTGAACAGGACCTGAGCCGACGTCGGTTTGCTCCGGGTTCGCCAGATGCATTGAATAATGTTGGCGGTACAGCCGATCAGCAGGGTTTCGGGTACGCTCAGTTCGATGATTCCTACCAGGACGAACAGGAAGTTGACCGACATGGTGCCGGTGACGCCTGGCAGAGAAACTTTCAGAACGGAAGCAATGATCGAGATGAGGTAGTAGCAAATGAAACGCTGAAGGTCCACGGCGTGCCACTGCATACCGCCCGACAGGATCTCGGCGAGACCCAGGGCGGCTATGGCTCCGATAAATGCCTTGGCGTTTGGACGCAGCATTCAGGTATTGCTCCGCAACTCTCCTTCCGGACCTAAGTTATTGAGAAACATAGCTGAGCAATGAATAATGAGACAGCTTGTCAGATGCCATGAGACAAACTGGCGCATTGAGGGTTCCGGAACGTCGGTCCGTCCAGGTACATCGTGGGGCCCTAACATGGCCCCCGTCTAATCGGCACTTTTGAACATTGGAATTAGAGGACTACGACGAAGGGTAATAGGAATCACAGATATAACGATTACATTACTATTACGTCCAACGGCCGCTGTTGGCTCTACTATTGACCTGGGGACCGCACATGTTTAACCAATGGCTGTTCATCCTAAGGGCATACGTGCCCACGTCCTTTTAACGTCCGTCTTTGGGCCGTACGCCCAGGACGACGAGTTCGGGAGCCGTCGCGCCAACCCGATGGAGCTTTATCACAACCAGGTGACCCGGCTCCAGGGTTCCTTCTCATTGCGGATGTTCCACCGTTCGTGGGGCATTATGATGATCCAGCAGAACATCTCCGCCCCTTCTACGCTGATGGATTTTCCCACGCGGGAAGCTTTTGCCAAAGAGCTGACCACACAGCACTACGATGTCGTTGGGATCTCTTCGATCATCGTGAACGTCGGCAAGGTGCGGGAGATGTGCCGCATGGTGCGTCAGATCTCGCCGGGGTCCGTCATAGTCGTAGGGGGACACGTCGCCGCGATTCCAGGAATCGACCACCTGATCGATGCCGATCATGTCGTTCGCGGCGATGGCATCGCATGGATGCGCGCCTACCTCGGCGAGGATGTCAACGCGCCGATCCAGCACCCGCACATCGTTTCGGGATTTGACGTCCGCACCATGGGGATTAAGATACCCACGCCCGATGGGGGAACCGCGGCGACGATCATCCCCTCGGTCGGCTGCCCGTTGGGGTGCAATTTCTGCACCACGTCGGCGTTTTTCGGCGGGAAGGGGAAGTTTCTCAACTTCTTCGACACGGGGGACGCGCTTTTTCGCGTGATGTGCGAGATGGAATCCGATATGAAAGTACGGTCCTTTTTCATGATGGACGAGAACTTCCTGCTGCAGCGCAAACGCGCCATGGAATTGCTCGAACGGATGAAATCGAAGGGCAAGAGTTGGGCGCTGTACGTGTTTTCCTCGGCGAACGCCATTAGCAAATACAGCATGAAGGAGCTGGTGGAACTCGGAGTTTCGTGGGTGTGGATGGGACTGGAGTCTCCGCGAGCCGGATACGCGAAGCTGAAAGGCCACGACACACTCTCGCTTGCGAAGGAGTTGCGGCGGCACGGAATCAAGGTGCTGGGATCGACCATCGTGGGTCTGGAGCATCACACGCCGGAGAATATCCGGGATGAGATTGAACACGCCGTGTCGCATGAGACCGACTTTCACCAGTTCATGCTCTACACCCCCGTGCCAGGCACGCCGCTGTACCAGGAGATGAAGGACGAGAACCGGCTCCTGGACGTGAACCTTGCGGACATCCATGGCCAGGATCGATTTAACTTCGACCATGCCGCGATTTCACGCGAGGAGTCGAACCGGTTCCTGAACTGGGCTTTCCGGCGCGACTTCCAGCGCAACGGGCCGAGTCTGTACCGTATTTGCCGAACTACGCTGGAGGGCTGGAAACGCTATAAGAGTGACCCGGACCCGCGCATCCGGGCGCGTTTCGAATGGGAGGTCCGGAGTCTGAAGACCGCATACAGCGGACTGCTCTGGGCGATGGAACGGCAGTTAAGCCGGACGAACGAAGCGGTGAGTCAAGAGATTCGCGCGCTACGGGCGGATCTCGACGCCGAATTCGGGATGTTGTCGCGGGTTGTTGGGCACTTGCTGGGGCCGGTATTGTTATGGACCAGCCGGCGCGAACAACGGCAGCTTGCGGCGGGTAAGACTTATGAGCCACCTACGTTTGTGGAGCATCGGAACTGGTCGTAGTTGCACGCTTGGGCTCAACGCGCTGCGCTCTTGCGCATCACGGTTTTCTGTAGTCGTTTGCGGCCGGCCCAATAGAGGCTGATTTCGTGGCCGTCGGGATCGTTGAGGTAGACGTGCCGCCAGCCCCACGGCATCATCTTGGGCGGCTCGGAAAGGGCTCCGGACTTTTGCAGGCGTACGCAGAACTTGTCGAGGTCTTTGATTTCGAAGTACAGGCGAACTCCGTCGCTGTGGACCGGCTGATTGGCTTCCGCGCGGTGCAAAGCGATAGAACCCTGGCCTTTCGTGGCGCGCAGCCGGGCATAAGAGGGACCGTATTGCTCAATGAGTTTGAAGCCCAGCAGGTCTTTATAGAATTGCAGCGCCACGGCTACGTCTCTGACGTAGATCATGGCGTGATTGAAGGCTAGCTCGGGGGCAGCTTTCTTGGGTTTCTTTGCGGCGGGCATATTGCACCTCCGAGTCAGTATACAGCGGAGGCGGGTTAACAACCTGCCACGGAAGGGTGAAGCAGGCGGTTCCGCCTGCCTTTGGTCCATTGCGATAGTTTACAAACCTGCCTGACATCGGCGGTACCAATCCAGGGTTTCGCCGAAGCTGAGAATGCCGGTTGTGCCGCCCATTTTCTGGACGCTCAGCGCTCCCACGGCGTTGGCAAATCGAACAGCTTCCCGGTGATGGTAACCGCGCTGCAGGGCCGCGAGGAAGCCGCCGGTGAAGCAGTCGCCTGCTCCGGTTGTGTCAACCGCCTGGACCGGGAATGCGGGCGAGCGGAAGTGGTCATCCGCATTAAAAAATGCACAACCAGCGGAGCCGAGTTTTACCACGACAGCGCGTGCGCCTTGCTGCATCAGGATGCGGGCGGCTTCGTCCGGGTCCGCGGCTCCCGTCAATTCGCGCGCCTCATCTTCGTTGACGAAGAGCAGGTCGACGTAGGGGAGGCAGGGCGATAGTGTCGCCATCCACTCGCCTCGCGAATCCCAGCCGGTGTCGATCGAAATCGCAAGGCCGGCGTCGTGAGCCTGCTTGAGCAGGGAGGCTGCATGCGGGCGCAGTGCCGGCAAGCCGAACACGTTGGCGAGATGGAACCAGGTGCATCCGGCGGTGTGATGGGCCGCCAGGTCGAAGGGCTCTCGAAAAGCTTCGCGGCTGGCTCCGGGCCGGTGAAGGAATGCGCGCGCCCCATTGGGGTTCACAAGGGCCACTGTGGAGGGAGTCGGCAGGCGCAAGCGGGCGACGTACTGCGTATCCACGCCCGCTTCGGTCAATGTCGAGACCACTTCATCACCGGCGCGATCGTCGCCGACAGCTCCAAGCAGGCGCACAGGAATTCCGAGCCGCGCCAACACGTAGGAAGTGTTTGCGCCGTTGCCGCCGAACGTGTCCACGATGGATTCGACCCAAACCGTCCGCCCCCATTGTGGTTCCTGCACCGGACCGACCAGAACGTCGCGCACCAGGTTCCCGCAGCACAGCACTCCGGGCAGAGCGGCGGCGCTACTGATAAGTGCCCCCGGCGATGGATTCAATGAATCCACGCTGCAATTGCCAGGAGCCGTACACCCGGCGGTCGTCACGTCGAAACGATCCGGAGGTAAGCACGCCGCTCAGGTCGTTCGGGTTCGCTTCCTTGTGCTCTCTGGAGATCCAACTGCGCAGCGTGTTGGTGGTTCCTTCGAGGCCGACCAGGAGGGTTGAAGCCTTTTCCTGGTTTCTACATGTCACGTCGACCGCGAGCTGCAGGTGATCGCCGGAAGGTCCGAGGCGGAACACAAGGAGGTCGGCATTCTCCAAAGCAGAGGCGAATGCTTTCGTGCCGGAAGGAAGGGTCGAGAAATCCTTCAGCGCGTTTCCGCTGAGGACAGCCCAGACCGCTTCGCTCGGGGCGGCGACCGGCAGGTGGCCGGACTTCTTCGAGATCTGATAGGCAGCCCAACTGTCGCTGCTAATGGCCAGGGCCATGATGTTGGACTGCACCGGATAAAACGAAATGCGGCGATCGGAAGTGCTGCCCTGCACGGCGCAGAACCCGTTAACGCAACTGCCGCCCTGGTGTGTCACATATGAGATCAGATTTTTCCAGTCGAAGCGTCCGCGGAGGGTCATGAAGACCTGGCCGGGTTTGAAGAGCGCCGCGACGGCGTCGAGGTCCTGGGTGTAATCGAAGTGGGTCTCGTCCACGAACTTCTTGTAATCGGGTTCTTCGACCGTCTTGGCGCCCGCGACAAGCTTCAGCATTCCCGAGCGTCGGACGCCGTCGACGTCGATGTAGACGAGCGTCCCTTCAGTGAGCGGAAGATACGAGGCCAGCGCCTCGGGAGAGCCGCCGCCGCGCACCCGATACGCGTACACCCCGGCGAGCGCTAAACCACAGACGACTATGAGCAGCGCGGCAAGCTGCCAAGGCTGAAAACGAAGATGCACGACTGAAGGTTACACCGCGGCGGCAGCTTCTGTCATCCTCGACTGCTTCCAAAGTTGGATGTACGGTTCAAGGTCCTGCATCATGCGGCGGAACTGTGGGATATCGAGCGATTGCGCGCCGTCGCTGATGGCTTTTTCCGGAGCAGGGTGAACTTCGACCAGCAGGCCATCGGCTCCAATGGCGACACCGGCGCGCGAGAGTGCGGGCACCAGGCTGCGCTTGCCGGTAGCATGGCTGGGGTCGAGGATGACGGGAAGATGCGTGAGCTCATTCAGGGCAGCGATCGCCGCGATGTCGCAGGTGTTGCGGGTGACGGTCTCAAACGTTCGGATGCCGCGCTCGCAAAGGATCACGTTGGGATTGCCGTGCGCCACGATGTATTCGGCGGACATCAGGAGTTCTTTCACTGTGGAGCTCATGCCGCGCTTGAGGAGCACCGGACGGCGGCACTTCCCAAGAAGCTTCAACAGGGCGAAGTTCTGCATGTTGCGAGCGCCGATTTGGAGAATGTCGGCGTATTGGGCGACGAGGTCGACATCGCGGTCGCTCATGACTTCGGTGATGATGCCGAGGCCTGTCTCGCGCTTGGCCTTCGCGAGCAGCTTGAGGCCTTCTTCCTCGAGGCCCTGGAAATCGTAGGGCGAGGTACGCGGCTTGAAGGCTCCCCCTCGCAAGACGCGAGCGCCCGCCGCGGCGACCGCTTCAGCGGCTTGCATGATCTGCTTTTCAGATTCGACAGAGCAAGGGCCGGCCATGACGACGAACTCGTCGCCGCCAATTTCGCAGCCATTGACGCGAATCTGAGTGCGTCCGGAGCGGTACTCCTTGCTTACGAACTTGTAGGGAGCCGAGATTCGCATGGCGCTCTCCACCTGCGGCATGGCTTCGATGGATTCGAGGCAAGCAGTAACATCGCCGACGCCGACCACGCCGATGACGACGCGCTCCTCGCCTTCGATCGCGTGGATTTTGTAGCCGAAATAGCGAATGCGCTCACAAACCTGCTCAATCTCCTCCTTTGTGGAGTGGAGTTTCATCGAGATAATCATGACCTTTCCCCCAAAATAAAAACGGCCCACTCTTTCGAGTGGGCCGGGTTTAGAAATCTAAAATCTATGCCAACGCCACTCGTATCGATTCAGGCGCAATACCAGAACCAAAATCGAAACGAGTAATAGCGGGCCGACAACATGAAGATACAGTATACGGCGTCACGAGAATCGATGCAACAGGTTCGGCGGCCAGCGCGTCAAAAGGAAGTCTCGAACCCGCGCCGGGGCCTCACCAGTACTATGCAGCGCTTTCGTCTTGTCGTATCTCTCTCATTTACCTTGATTTGTGCCGGCGCAGCGGAGCGGATTGCTTCGCAATATGCGCTGATTCTCTCCGATGCTCCGCTGGCAAAACGCTCGGCGCTCGAAATGGCGACGTCACTCGCGGGACGGAAGCAGCGGATCGTGTCAGCCCAGGCAGGGCTCAAAACCACTCTCGCCGCGCGACAGATTCACGTCATCGGCGCCGTGCAAACGGTGTTGAACGCGGTTTTCGTCGAAGCTTCGAAGGATCGGGTGGCCGAACTCAAGACGCTCCCGGGCGTCGCGGATGTCGTTCCCCTGCGGCGGTATAAACCGCTGTTGAACGTCGCGGTTCCCTTGATGAACGGACCCGGCGCCTGGACTTCGCTGGGCAGCATGGACAGCGCCGGGCGCGGTATGAAGATCGCCATCATCGATACGGGCATCGATCAGAACCATCCCGCGTTCCAGGATGCGACGTTGACGGCGCCCGCGGGTTATCCGATCTGTTCGGGCAACGATTGCGCGTTTACCAACAACAAGGTGATTGTGGCGCGGAGCTACGTGGCGGGCGAAGCGGCGGGAACGCAGCCGAATCCCGCGAACGATTCGCGCCCGGATGACGTCTCGCCTCGCGATCGGGTGGGCCATGGAACGGCGGTGGCGTCGGCCGCGGCAGGCAATCTGAACACGGGCACCAACGGAGTGGCGTTCAGCGGGATCGCTCCGCATGCGTTTCTGGGGAACTACAAGGTATTCGGGTCGACCGGACTGAACGGGGGCGCTACCGACGCGGGGATTATCCAGGCTGTCGAGGATGCTCTAAACGACGGCATGGATATTGCGGAGCTGTCGCTTGGCGGTCCGGCCATCAGCGGACCCCTGGACACCGGCGCGGCGTGCGGGCTCAGCAGTCCCAATTCTCCATGCGATCCCTCGGCAATGGCTTTGGAGAACGCCGTTCAAGCGGGCATGATCGTGGTGGCGGCGGGCGGGAATGAGGGGCAGGACGGCTCAACTTCGCGGCCGGCCTTGAGCACGGCCGACTCCCCCGGGGACGCTCCGTCCGTGATTGCCGCCGGCGCGTCGACAAATGGTCACGTTTGGATTGCGGCCGTTCGGGTACCCGGCAGCGACGCTCCCGGCAATCTGCAGGCGATCCCTGCATTGTTCAGCGATGGCCCCCTTCCACAGGGGCCTTTGACCGCGCCCATGCGCGACGTACAGGCGGTCAACAATGACCCCACCGGCTGCACGGCTCCGCCTACAGGGTCTTTGGCGGGAACAATCGCACTGGTTGAACTGGGCGGCACTTGCCGGCTCGTGGCCAAGATTCAGAACGCGCAGAACGCCGGAGCAGTTGGTGTCATTCTATGGTCGGCGAGTACGGGTGCAGTGGCGACTCCAACCGGGCTGACGAGCACGCAGATTCCATCGGAGGTGGTGGGCAATGCGTCCGGGCTGGCACTGAAGAGCTTCCTCTCAACTCATCCCGATCACGTCGTGACCATGGACCCGCGGCCGTTTGAAGACACACTCGACGCCACCGCCAACACGGTCGTCTCGTTCTCCTCGCGCGGACCTGCGACCGGGACCAGCGCGCTGATCAAGCCCGATGTCGTGGCGGTCGGCACGGACCTGTACATGGCCGCGCAGAGCTTCGATGCGCAAGGTGGGTTGTACAGCGCCGACGGGTATACAGTGGCGGACGGTACCAGTTTTTCGACGCCTCTGACGGCAGGTGCGGCGGCGATGGTGAAGCAGAAGAATCCGGGATGGACGCCGACTCAGGTGAAGTCAGCGATTGTCAATAATGCGTCGCACGTTCTCAACGGAACGGTCACCGTTCTGGACGCCGGCGGCGGAAAACTGGACGCCGGCTCCGCGGTAAATGCGAGCGTCACGGCGGAGCCGGCGACGGTATCTTTCGGAATTCTCAACAATGCTTCTCTTCCGCTATCGCAGGCAGTGAAGATCACGAATCTCGCTGGTGGCAGCGCGAGTTTGTCGGTGGCGGTTGCGCCACGCACGGCGGAATCGGGCGCCCACGTGAGCGCGGACCAGTCGGCGCTTTCGCTTGGACCGGGCCAATCCGCAACGATCAACCTGTCGCTCTCAGGCCAATTGCCGGCAGCCGGCGAATACGATGGCGTGGTGAACATCACGGGCGGAGGCGCCTCGATTCATATTCCGTACTTGTATTTAATGGGCGATGGCGTCCCGGCCGATATGATCGATCTCACCGGAGGATTTCCGCTCGAGGGTACGGTGGGACAGCCGATTCCGGCCGACCAGGGCGGGCTCGGATTCAAGCTCATCGACCGCTATGGGGTTCCGGTGGCGGGTCAGACGGTTCATTTTTCCGCGGGCAACTCGGGAGCCCAGATTATCGACGCTGATACCCAAACCGATAGCAATGGCCTTGCGGGGGCCAGCGCCATTCTGAGCCAACAGCAGGGTACGCAGCTTTTTACGGGTTCGGCGGGAGGATTTTCGGTTACCTTCAGCGCGTATGCCCGTTTTACGCCGGCCATTGCTGCCGGCGGCGCATTAAACGCGGCGAGCTTTGAAAGCACGATCGCGCCAGGATCGTACATGGCTATTTTCGGAACGGCGCTGAGCGACGTTACGGACCAGGCAGCGGTCGCGGCGCTACCGCCTGCGCTCGACGAAGTCTCGGTAAGCTTCGACGTTCCGTCGGCGGGCTTAAGCGTGCCCGGTTACATCTATTACGTCAGTGCGACCCAGATTAATCTGCAGGTCCCGTGGGAGCTGCAAGGCCAGTCGTCGGCGCTGATGAAGGTGCGGGTTGGCGAATCGGTGAGTTCGGTGATCACGGTGCCGCTTGCGAGCTACTCGCCGTCATTTTTCGAGTTTACGGAACCTGGCAGCAGCGTCGCGTTCGCCGACGCGCGCGACCTGACATTTTCGGTCATCGGCAGCAACAACCCGGCGAAGCGCGGGCAGGTGATACAGTTATACGTCAATGGGCTGGGTCCTGTGAGCAATCAACCCGCGTCGGGCGTTCCTGCTCCGTCTCAGCCGCTGCCATTGGCGGAGACGACCTCGAAACCCGCGGTGATGATCGGCGGTGTTCAAGCGGAGGTTGGGTTCACCGGCCTTACACCTGGCTTGTCGGGTCTTTACCAGATCAATGTGACCGTGCCGGGCGATGCGCCGACCGGCGTGCAGCCGGTGACGATTTCGATTGGCGGCGTGAATTCCAAGACGTCGCATTTGCCGATTCAGTAGTGATCTCAATTCTTCTGCGGTGCGCGCCGGATGAGGAAGATCGCCTGAGCGCGGAACTATGGGAGGCGGGGACGGCCGGCATCACGGATGAGCCTGGCGGGTTGCGGGCTTTTTTCGAGGACGAACGGGTTGTCGAGCCGCTGCTCGAACGTTTCGGCGCTTTTTCTCCCGAGTGGCGCGCCGAGGCGCCGACCGACTGGGAGCAGGCGACCATCGATGCATGGCCGCCCATCGAGGTTGGCGAGCGTTTTTTTCTGGTCGCGCCATGGCGAGAGGACCCTACGCCGGCGGGGCGCTTGCGGCTCGTGATTCAGCCGGGGATGGCGTGCGGAACCGGACGGCATCCGTGCACGCAGCTTTGTCTGGAAGCGTTGGAGCGGTATGTGTGGCCTGGTTCGAGGGTGCTTGATGTGGGGACCGGGTCGGGCATTCTGTCCGAGGCGGCGAAGCTGTTGGGAGCGGGACGTGTCATTGCATGTGACGTGGATTTCGAGGCGCTTCAGGTGGCACGTGAGAGGGTGAGGGCGCCGTTTTTCTGCGGTTCGGCGGACGCGATTCGATCAGAGACGGCGGACGTGGTGGTGGCGAACATCAGTTCGGCGGTTGTTGAGGAATTGAGGCGTGAATTGTTACGTGTGCGGCGAGACGGCGGGGTTTTGATTTTGTCGGGATTCCCGGAGTCGGATCGGCCTGCGGGTTTTGAGGGTTGTGAGCCGCTGCGGCGGGAGGAATGGCTCTGCTTGGTGTGCCGCTGATTCTGATAGCGTCCACAGCACTACCTGTGATGCGTCGCGGCCCGGGAGGATGTGGAAGGGTGGAGCGGGCTTTAGCCGGCCTTTGGAACTTACCAGGAACGCGCAGGCAAAACAAGGATTGCATCCTGCGCAGCGGTTTGTATTACCGGTGCTTGTCGAGGTGTTTCGAGGTGGTGAAGGCGGGTTTCAAACCCGCCGCAGACTTGCCTTACATCCGCTGCGTCGGTCCCATTTCCGAGGCTAAAGCCCGCTCCACCTTTCCACATCCTCCAATCCCTAATCGGCTTCGGGAACGCGCAAGAGGCGGTGGTGCCGCATCAGGTTAACCAGAATTGCCGCCAGGGCCACGCTTGCCGCGGCCAGCACCACATACACCAGCCACGGCGCACGCTCTGAAAATGGCTTGGGCTCCGGTACGTAGATCGGATTGTCGTGCTGCGGTCCCAAACCCGCGCGCGAGGGTGCGGGGCGAATTTCGGCGGGCAATCGGGCGGCGATGTCATAGTGCGGGGCCAGCGCTTTCGGATTCCCATAATAGATGCGCATGGGTTCGGGAGCGGCCTGCGCCTCAAAGATGAGCTCGCGGGCGGCCGATTGAGCGTTCACTACGTTGATCGAAAGCGGCGTGTTTCGGTCGTCTGTGATGGTAAGCTTCACCCGACGCGCCCAATGCTCCTGAAATTCAATTTTGAGCGGCGTGACAGTTTCGTCCGCCCGGCGGTTCAGTTCGCCGGAGGCCAGGAAGACCGGCGTTGAAGGATCATCAATGACATCCAACTGGAAAGGCCGCGAAAACGCCGTCTCGTACGTGTTGATTTCGATCCTGTGAATCGGGATGCGCCCGCCGAAATCGATGCGCCAGATCGACGCCGGGCGGCCGTTCACACGATCCGCATCACGAACCTCGAGCGTGCCCTGAAATGGTATATCCTCCCCGATCGCTTCCACGACACGGCGAATCCGAACGGACTTGATTTCCGGCACGTCCTTATCCGTTTGCGAATCGCGGCTCACACGAATGCGCAGGTAGCGGTAGCGACTCACGGGATAGGGTATGGCCTGCTGCTCCACCGTCCTGCCGCTCGCGGTGAAGCGAAACACAATTGCCTGCGAAGAGAGCTTCGACCACTGCACCCCGTCCGGGCTTCCTTCGACATCCGCCATACGCCGAAAATTGTCGCCCGCGGTGTCGATCTCGACCTCATTGTGCTGTTGCGGCTGTTCGCCGAGGTCGAGTGAAATCTCGGCGCTGCCTCCCGCCGTGCCACGATTGAATTCGCGCGCCGGAAATGCCTCGCTCTGCTCGACCTCGTGGCGGATGCGGAGCGCATAAGGAACTTCGTGGCTGCCGGAATAGAGCCGCACGTCCGCCTCGTCGTTTCTCGCCTTGTCGAGCACATCGCGGTCGAGCAACAGGCTGGCGAACCCTTGACGTTGCGGGACGGATTGAAGGTCTTTGAAATAGAGCCAGCTGCTCAACGATTCAGGCGCGGATTGCGCATGCAGGCTGCCCAGAACAATCGATGCCATCCACAGAAGACGTTTCATTTGCCCTGCTCCCGTCGAAGAGTGCGTTGGTAGGCCCAGGCGACCCAGAGAAGAAGTAGACCGAGCGCCAGGAAAGCAATGATGCGATATAACTGCTGCAGCTCCGAAATGTCGACAAAGACGACTTTGAGAAGCGTGATGCCGAAGAGGATCAAGCCGGCGGCCCTAAACGGCCGCAGCCGGAGTCGGAATCCGGTGGCGGTCAGCAGCCCGCCGTAGATAGACCACAAGACCGACAGGGAAAGCCTGGCGGCCCAATGCAGTTGCCTTGCGGTGTCGGCTGCAGTGGCCGCGGCAGCACGAGTATCGAAATAGGTGTAAGCTTCCACGCTCGATCCCAGCCAAAGCACCACAAACGCAGCGAGCCCCAGGATCAACGGAGCGCGCCCCAACGATGCTTTACGCTGCCACACAAAGGCGGCTGCTCCGAGACAGGCCGTCAACCACACCGTTATCAGGAAATAATCGTTGAACAGCGGCGTGAACGCGGGGCGGTTGGACCATGGCGTGTCCATGACGAAGTAGCGCGCCAAGGCCAGCAGGAACACGATCGCGGAGAGCACGCGGAGTTGCCAGGATGCCGTTTCGAAGCTCGCCCACAAGAGAACGAGAGCCTCCACCGCCCACGCGCCGGTAATCCAGTTGGCGTCGAGTTGTACGGGAATGGCGATGGTGACGAAGGTGAGCGCGGTGCCAAGGGTGACAAGCAGCATGCGCCGGTCGGAGGGACGCAGCGCGATCTCGGCACGGGCCAACGCGGCGTAGATGACGGCCATCACCAAGGCGAGGGCACCCATCCATAGGTGTTGGTCGCTATCGAGCAGCGAATAGCAGGTGGCGTAAAACACGAACGGATTGACCGCCACGCGGACCCACTCCTCCCACCCGGCGGCTTCCTGCCGCACATGAGGCGCAAGGTCGGTGGCGACGAACATCAGGAAAACGACGGCTTGGAACACCAGTACGGCGACTCTTTTTTCGGGATGGTAGTGCTCGCTGTACCAGGCCCAGAACATTCCTTGGGTAAACAGATAGGCGAGCGATCCGATCCAGCGCCATCGACGGGCGAGCACCACGCCGAGCACGCCCAGATCGAGCGCGGTGATGTAAGTGAACAGAAAACGGTATTGGTCGCGTCCGGTGCTTAGCAGGATGGGAACCAGGAAGCCTCCGGCGAGTGCCATGATGGCGATCGAACGCGCGTTATAGGCGAGCGAAAGGAGGTAGCCTTCGGCCACGATGATCGCCAGGAAGACAAAGGCAGCACGTTGATCGATCAGGTGGTAGTAGCCGAAGGCGCCGTAAACAGAGAGATAGAGCACCGCGATGCCGCCGCCGGTCAGAATCTGAGACAGATATCGCCACCCCTTGCGGTGACGATTCAATCCACCCCAGGCGAGCGTCAGGCCGCCAAGGACCCCCATGGTCACGCGGCCGAGTTCGCCGATCCAGCGGTTCTCGAAGGCATATTTCAGGAAGAAGGCGACTGCGAAAAGGATGAGAACGACGGCAATCCAACCAACCCATTTCTGTCCGATCACCGCCTCGAGCGGTTGAGCGGCAGGCAACGGCGGAGGTGGGGTCAGTGGGAGTGGCGGGGGCTCCGGGGCCGTGACTTCCTCGACCGGCGGTGGCGCCGGAATCGGCTGTTCCTCTGTCGCCGGCTCAGGGATGGCTGCACGCTGCTCCATGAATCGCAGCAGTGCCGCTTCTACGCCGCTGAGACGAAGTTCAAGCTGCCGAATTCTCCGCGTTCGCACTATCGCGACGATTGGCAAAACGATGCAGCAGACGAGCACCGCCACTGCCAACGCTATCGCCAGAGCTTCCATACCGAACCCAAAGCTTACCGCAACTCTGAAAGAAGCACTTCGGCCCGTTTTTCGAAATCGCCGTGCACTGCCATCGCGTCGCGCAGTTCCCGTCGCGCACCGGCGACGTCGCCACGGCCGAGCAGCACTTTAGCCAGGTAGAAATGAGCTTGGTCGAGGTACGGCGTGTTCCCGACAGCGATCACATGTTGCAGCTCCGCCGTACCCGTGCCGGTGTCCTTCGTTAAGAGATGACAGATCGCCAGGTAAAACCGCGCCTCCGCTGAGTCGGGATGCGTGCCGAGGACCGAGTTGAATCGCTCGATTGCGGTAACGTAATCGCGGCGGTTATACGCCTCCAACGCTTTCTCAGTGCCCTGGGGCATTTCCGGCGGGGGCGCCGGTTCGATACGCGCCAGCAACTGGTAGCGTACCGGCGAGGTCTTTCCCAGCGCGGTCGGAACCGCCCCGGCGACATTGCGCACGCCCGGCTCGCGTTGCGAGTCCATGGCCTGCCACGTAAAGATTACTCCGGCCAGTAACAGCACGACCACCGTTCCGCCGTAGATCCAAAACCAAGGTTCTCTCGCCCGCTTCATCGGCTGGCTGCAATCGGACGGATAAGCAGCGCCAATATCCTCATCATTGGTTCTTATCACTCAATATACCCGAACCAGGTTGGGTAGTGGTAGCGTAAGCCGTTCTCATTGCAAGACCTTATCAATCGGAAGGGGAAGTGCTCATCGCAAACCCGAACATCATATGCCCTCGCGGCATCAGGAGTAGGCCCCATGCCTAAGGATAGTCTGACGATTGTCGACAACAGAACCGAAAAATCGTACGAATTGCCACTGACTCACGGCTCCGTACGGACGATGGACCTCCGCCAAATCAAAACCGGCCCGGAGGACTTCGGAGTAATGGGTTACGACCCGGCATTTATGAACACCGCGTCGTGCCAGAGCAAAATCACGTTTATCGACGGCGATGCCGGGATCCTCAGGTATAGAGGCTACCCGATCGAGGAGTTGGCTGAAAAATGCACCTTCCTCGAAGTTGCTTACCTCATTTTGTTTGGTGAGTTGCCGACGGAACAACAACAGGTGGAATGGGTGGATCTCATCAGGCATCACACCATGCTGCATGAGACCACCAAATCGTTCCTTGAAGGTTTCCGCTACGACGCGCATCCGATGCCCATGCTGATCAGCAGCGTGGCGGCTCTGTCCACCGTTTATCACGACGCCCGCAACATTTTCGATCCCGAAGCGCGCCGCCTGCAAATTGTCCGCCTGATCGCGAAGATGCCGACTATCGCTGCGTACGCCTATCGCCACAGCCTGGGATTCCCCTACGTCTACCCGGACAACGACCTCTCCTATGCCGAGAACTTCATGAACATGTTGTGGAGGATGGTGGAACCGAAATACGTGGCGAATCCGACGATCGCGCGGGCACTGGATATCCTCTTCATCCTGCATGCCGATCACGAACAGAACTGCAGCGCCAATGTCATGCGCAGCGTAGGCAGCTCACATGCTGATCCGTATGTTTCCCTGGCAGCCGCGGCCGCGGCACTGTCGGGTCCGCTGCATGGCGGCGCGAACGAAGAAGTGCTACGGATGCTCGACGAAATCGGTTCAAAGGATCGCGTGCCGGCTTTTATCGACAAGGTGAAAGCAGGCCAGTTCAAACTGATGGGATTCGGACATCGCGTCTACAAGAACTACGATCCGCGCGCCCGCATCATCAAGTGGACGGCGGACCAGGTGTTCAAGGTCACGGGATCGAACCCGAAGCTTGAGATCGCCCTCGAGCTGGAGAAGATTGCGCTCGAGGACGAGTACTTCATCAAGCGGAAGCTCTATCCCAACGTCGACTTCTACTCCGGCATCATTTACCAGGCGATGGGTTTCAAGCCCGAGATGTTCACGGTGTTGTTCGCGATTCCGCGAACGGTAGGTTGGCTGGCGCAGTGGGAGGAATTGCTGCTGGATTCGGAGCAGAAGATCGCCCGGCCGCGCCAGATTTTTACGGGCCACGAGGTGCGCCATATCCCGGTGCGCGAGCACGCACTCACTCACTAGGGATTACATAGCCCCGGATTTGGCAGCCAACGGAGACCCCCGCCAGTCGCGGAGTTCTCGACCGTGCCACAACACCCGGACTATCCTGGAGACATGGGTGGTCTTCGCGAAATAGCTCCGGGTGTTCATCAGCTTGCGGTAAGCATCGCAAACGTATACTTGGTCGACGGGCCCGGCGGGACGTGGCGTCTGATCGATACAGGGGTGCCTGATAAAGGCGGCGAGATCCGCGCGGCAGCGGAATCGCACTATGGCCGGGGAACGCGTCCCGCGGCCATCGTTCTCACCCACGGCCATTTCGATCATTCCGGCAGCGCGCGCGAGCTGGCGGAATTCTGGGATGTGCCGATCTACGCGCATCAGCTCGAGATGCCGTTCATCACCGGCCAATCGGCCTATCCGCCGTTCGATCCGACCGCGGGCGGATTCATGGCGTTCGTGACCCGCTTCCTGAGTCCCAGAGATGCCTTCAATTTGGGAGGACATCTTCGCGGCTTCGGGCCTGGTGTCGACGTTCTGCCCGGCTGGGAATGGTTTCATACGCCGGGCCATTCGCCGGGTCATGTCGCCTATTTTCGCCGCGAAGACGCTACGCTGCTCGCGGGCGATGCGTTCACCACTATGAACCTGGATTCCCTGCCCGCGATTCTGCAAAAGAAACAGCAGGTTTGCCGTCCGCCCACGCCGATCAATTACGACTGGCAGAAGGCGCGCGAGTCGGTGCGTCTTTTGTCGTCTTTGAAACCGGTCACGCTAGCCTGCGGCCACGGAATCCCAATGCAAGGCGAGAACGCGACGCACCAGCTTGCGATGCTGGCCCGGGATTTCCCCATTCCCCGGCACGGGCGCTATGTCAGGGAGTCTGCGCTTACGAATGAGCACGGCATCATCTGCCTGCCGCCGAAGCCGTCCGACCCGTTGCCGAAAATCGCCGCCGGAATCGGAGTCGCGGCGCTCGCCGGCACCGCCGCGTTCTTTGTGACGCGGAAGCTGCGGAATTAGGGCTCTGCGGAAGGCGCCAGAATCGAGCCGACTTCGGTTGAGGGCCGAAGAAGGCCGGCTGGTGCGCGCTTCGTCGTTGTTCAGGGAGCGTGCTAGTGTGGCGTCGTGGGGTTCGCACTGTGGATGAAGGAGGGGGTTGCATGGGCGGCGGGGACCTATGAGTACCGATCGCTCGGGGCCGCGGTAATCTCGCAAACGGACCTTTTCCGCCACTCCGATTTTCATCGCGATCTGCTTCCGCCTCGTCCCAACGATCCGTCCTTCGTCGGATTATTTGCATCAATGGGGCACGTAAACGGCTACCTCCTGGAAAGGCGTTCCAGGCAACCGGGATATTCTGGATATAGAAAGTAACAGGAGCGGCATGAATCCGTACAGACCCCAAATGTCAGGCTGGGACAAGCTTACCGGCACTACCACGCTCACCGGCGAGCGAGCGGCGGTGATTAAGCAAACCTACTTACTGCTCGGCGTAAGCGTTGTTTGCGCGCTCGCGGGCGGGTACATTGGCGCAACTTCCGAGACATTGGTGCGGTTTTTTTCGAATTGGATCGGCTGGATAGTCGCCATCCTGCTGTTGAACATCGTCCCTCGCATTGCTATCGCGGTGCGTCATAATCCGGCGCTGGGAGTCACCGCGTTAGTGTTCGACGGCTTCCTGTCCGGTATCGCAATTTCGCCGCTGTTGTACGTGGCGAGTCTCGTGGCGCCTGTGTTAATCATGGCGGCGCTGGGGATCACCGGCTTCGTCTTTCTCGGCGTCACGGGTTATGTAATGACGACGGGCCGGACGTTCTCGGCGCCTCGCGGGCTGATGACGGGGCTGTTCTTCGCGATCATCGGCGCGGTGATTCTGAATAGCTTTCTCAATATCGGTTTCCTGGGCATCCTCATCAGCGCCGGAATCGGTATTTTTGGCGTATGCGTGCTGGTCTTCTCGACGAGCAGCGTCTTGAATTCGCCCGACGCCGACAGCCCGATTCCGGGCGCGCTGATGTTGTTTGCGGGTATTTTCAATGTCTTCGTCGCCACCCTTAATATTTTGTTGCGGGTCCTGAACGGCCGCCGCAGTTAATGCCCAGCGGCGGCGTTCGCAACTTGCCGCCATGGCTCGCAGGTCCGCGAAAGTGGATGAAAACAAAGGTGGCTTGCTCCACCCTTCCAACTTCGAAACCACTCTTCAGTTCGTCAGTTCGACCTGAATCGAAACCGTTGCCGAGACTGTCAGATTTCCTACTACAATTGGTGTCGTCGTGGCGGCCGGAGGTGGCACTGGAGACACGACGATGGGCGTCACAGTGCTCCCCTCGTTGGCCGCGATCACACCGCCGGTGTGAAGCCCAAGCCCGGCAGCAATCGCCGACGCATCCGACTGCGCTTTCTTCGCTGCTGCCTGCAGTGCCTGAGTGCGCGCCGATGTATCGTCCTGGAGAGTGAACTGGAGGCTCTGCACTCTGTTGGAGCCGCCGTTTACTCCAGCGTCAATTAGTTTTCCGACGAGAGCGAGGTTGTTCGTTGTCACCGCGATGACGTTGGTGGCCGTAAAGCCGGTCAATACGGGAGATTGATTGTTCGGGTAACTGTAGTTCGGAGTCAGCGAATAGCTAATTGTCTTAATGGTTCCCGAAGTGCCCAATACCATTTGAACCTGGGCGATCATTGCGGCGGTCTGGTTAGCGTTCTGGCTTGCGGCATCGCTTGCACTGGTTGCCGTCGTTACTACACCCAGGTCGATTTCCGCCTGGTCGGGCGTCACGGATACACTGGCAGTACCAGAAGCGCTCACGGCCCTGCGCACGGTTGTCTGCGCCGTGGCGGCGGCCGCGCAAATACACATCACCGCCATGTAGGTCAGGAACTGTTTCATGCTCTTCTCCTCTGTTTAGAATGTCGCACATCGAATGAGGCTGCGATCTCTATCCTAAGACTCACGAAGCAGTCATATTCCCTACGCTCCGCATTTAGCTGTTATAGACTTCGGACATGTGGACTCGTTTTGTTTTAGTACTTGCGGTCCTCGCGTCGTCCATGCCGGGATTCGCTCGCACGGAGCAGAAAAACCGTGCCGAGATCCTCTGGGATTCCTATGGGGTCCCCCACATCTTTGCCAAAGACAACGAGAGCGCTTTCCGCGCGTTCGGATACGCGCAAATGGCGAGCCATGGCGACCTGATCCTCCGCCTGTATGGGAAGGCGCGCGGCCGCGCCGCCGAGTATTGGGGCAATGAGTATCTGGATTCCGACCGCTGGGTGTGGACGAATGGAATCCCCGAGCGGGCCGCTGAATGGTACAAAGCCCAGAACCCAATCTTTCGCCGGAATCTGGACGCATTCGCGGCCGGCATGAACGAGTATGCAAAGACCCATGTTGACAAGCTCGCAGAAGAGGTGCGGGCGGTGCTTCCCGTCTCAGCGACGGACGTGCTCGCCAACGGAGAGCGCGTCATACTGTTCGAGTTCGTCACATCGCAGCGAGACGTGCAAGCCGAGGTGCGGCAGAGCGTAGGACAAATGCCGACCGGCGGTTCGAACGCCTGGGCCATCTCGCCGAAACGAACCGCCGGGCATCATGCAATGCTGTTGGCGAATCCACATCTTCCGTGGGGAGATCTCTACACTTTCTACGAAGCGCATCTGAACACCCCCACGGTCAACATTTATGGCACGACTCTAGTCGGGTCCCCGGTGATCTCGATCGGTTTCAACGACCACCTCGGCTGGAGCCACACGGTCAATACGATCGATGCCGCCGACGTGTACGAATTGACGCCTTCCGGGGACGGGTATCGTTACGATGGAGCCGTGCGGCCGTTTGAGGTCACGCATCACGCCATCAAGGTGAAGAAGGATGCCGGCATGCAGACCGTCGACTTGACGATCCGGCGGTCAATTCAGGGTCCCGTGGTCCAGGAGCGCGGCGGCAAAATGTACGCCCTGCGCGTCGCGGGTCTCGATGCGCCGGGAGCGGCCGAGGAATGGTGGGATATGGACCGCGCCCGCAATGTGAAGGAGTTTGAGGCCGCGTTGCGACGCCTCCAGATTCCCATGTTCAATGTCGTCTACGCCGACCGCGACGGCCACATCCTTTATGTATTCAATGGCACGGTTCCGGTCCGGCCGAAAGGCGACTGGAACTATTGGACAGGCGTGGTTCCCGGCGATACATCACAGACGCTCTGGACGAAGGTTCATCCGTACTCCGATCTGCCGCGCGTTCTCGACCCACCAACCGGCTGGCTGCAAAACACAAATGATCCGCCCTGGACTTCGACGTATCCGGCCGCCCTCGACGCCGCGAAGTTCCCTGCGTACATGTCGCCTCAGCGCATGGAATTCCGGCCGCAGCGTTCCACTCGCATGATTCGCCAGGAGACGGCTTTCACGCTGGACAAACTGGTGCAGGCGAAGCACTCCACCCATTCGGAATTGGCTGATCGAATGCTCGACGACCTGATCGCCGCGGCGAGGAAGTCGGACAACTCTCGCGCCCGGCAAGGCGCGGATTTTCTCGACAAATGGGACCGTTCGTTCGACGCGGACAGCCGCGGCGCCGTGCTGTTTGACGAATTTGTACAGCGTTGGCTCGCTCCAGGAACCCCTTCACCCTTTGCGGTGCCATGGAGCGCCGCCGATCCTTTGAATACGCCGAAGGGACTGGCGAACCCGGGGCGTGCCGTGTCCATTCTCGCTGAGGCCACGGCCGAGGTTGAAAAACGGGAGCAGGTGATCGACATTCGCTGGGGCGACGTCAATCGCTTCAAGATAGCGGGCGTGAATCTGCCGGGCAATGGCGAATCCGGGCAGTTGGGCGTCTTCCGTGTCATCAACTTTTGGCCGGTGCGTGGAGAACATCCGGTCGCCGCCGCAGGCGATTCGTTTGTAGCGGCCGTGGAGTTTTCGAACCCGGTGCAGGCTCGTGTGTTGATCGGCTACGGCAATTCGTCGCAACCCGGTTCGCCGCATCGCACCGACCAGATGTCGTTTCTCGTGAAGAAGGAGCTCAGGACGGCGTGGCTGACTCGCCGCGAGGTCGAACAGCATCTCGAAACGCGCGAAGTGGTGGAATAAACTGAGTGATGCACTGCCGTCCACGAGAGTGGATGTACACAGCCCCACCTTGAAGAAAACCGGGTGAGCGGAATGGCATCCTCCTACTGAAATTGGGGTTGAGCCCAAAACTCCGTGGACGCAAGAACCGGCACGACTTCAAATTCCACCAGGTCGTCCCAACGCCGCATCCAGGTCTGAAGCGTTCCGGGCTCGGAAGTTTCCATCAATTGGAAACAACGGGCACCCGACGTCTCCACCCAGCTCATCACGTAACTGAGGCCGTCCGGCAGCATGCGTCCACTTTGCTTGAACCTATCCGCCACGGGCTGTGGCCCGCCGTTCTTGAATCGTTCAATCACCATGTACAGCATCGATTGCAGTGTACCCCGCTATCGCAACAGGTTCTCTAGTTGAATCCGGGTATCCGTTTTTGAATCCCGATACTTCACAATCACCGGCGTATAGATTGAGATTCCCCAGTCCTTGCCCGGACCTTGTGTTACCGCACGCGATCCAGCCACCACGACGGCATCTTCGGGAATAATGAGAGGCTCGTCGTCCATCGCATTGTAGACGGCGCCGCGGACCAGGTCGTAAACCGGCGTCGACCGATTCAAAATCGTTCCGGTTCCCAACACCGCCCGTCGCTTCACCACCGTCCCTTCGTAGACGCCACAATTCCCGCCCACGAGCACGTCGTCTTCGATGATGACGGGCAGCGCGCCAACCGGCTCCAGCACTCCTCCAATCTGCGACGCTGCGGAGACATGGCAATTCGTGCCTACCTGCGCACAACTGCCGACCAGAGCATGCGAATCGATCATGGTGCCGTCGCCTACCCATGTACCCGCGTTAATGTACATAGGCGGCATACAGGTCACACCCTTGCCGATAAAGCAGCCGTCGCGGATGGTCGAGCCGCCCGGCACAATGCGCACACCGTCGGCCGGTGTGAAGCGCTTCACGGGATAGGTGGCCTTGTCGATCCACGGCTGCCGCACCGGGTGAATCGACATGTCGACAACTGCGCCCATGCGGAACCCCAGAAGGATTCCCTTCTTCACCCAGGTATTGACGTGCCAGCCGGTGCGCGTGGACGGGTCAGGCTCAGCGGCCCGAATCGCGCCCGCGTTCAGCGCGTCCTTAAAGTCCTGGAATAGTCGGAAATCTTCTTCGCTATAAGTCTGCGGCTTGGCGTCGAAAAGCGCTTCAATCTCAGTTTGCATGAACCGTGTGGCCGGCCAGCAACCCAAGCGACTCCAGCACCTGTTCGATGCGCGCATGATTCGCCGCACTCGGCGGCACCATGGGTAGCCGCCAGACCGGCTCCAGCAGACCCATCATGGCCATCGCAGCCTTCACTGGTCCCGGGCTTGATTCGTAGAAATTCATCTCCATCAGCGGCAGGTACTTCTTCTGCATGGCGCGGGCACGAACAAAATCGCCGTCGAGCGCCGCACGCGTAAGCTGCGTCATCTCTCCCGGAATTTCGTTCGACACGACGGAAATGATCCCGCGGCCACCCAGCGCAATCAGCGGAATGGTGACCGAATCGTCGCCCGAAAGAACGGCGAACCGCTCCGGCACCTGGTGGACGATCTGCGCCATCTGGCCGATGCTTCCCGACGCCTCTTTCACGGCGACAATATTCTCAATTTCAGAAAGCCGCTTCAGAGTCGCGGGCTCAACATTAACGTTCGTGCGCGGCGGGACGTTGTAGACGATGATCGGCGACTGTACCGCGGAAGCGATCGCCTTGTAATGCTGATACAAACCCTCCTGCGTCGGCTTGTTGTAATAGGGCGTGACCGAAAGAATGCCATCGACGCCCATACCTTTCAGCTCGAGCGCCAGTTCGATTACCTCGGCGGTGTTGTAGCCGCCCGCACCGGCCACCACCGGTACTTTCCCGTTCGCTTCCTCGAGCGTAATCTCCACCACTCGAAGATGCTCGCGGCGCGTCAACGTGGGGCTTTCGCCCGTCGTGCCGCACGGCACGAGGAAATCGATACCCTGCTCCACCTGCCTCTTAACGAGAGCGCGGAGAGTTTGTTCGTCGAGAGTCTGGTCCTGCCGGAACGGCGTTACCAGAGCTGTACCACAACCTGTGAACATGTTTAACTCCCAAAGAGGGTCTGACTGAATTCGTAAACACCCGTGCGGCCCACGATCCATTGTGCCGCTTTCAGCGCCCCGCGAGCGAAGCCTTCACGCGACCGTGCCGTGTGACGCAATGTGATCGTATCGGCGCCGGAATCGAAGCCGATTTCGTGCGTGCCGGGATGCGCGCCGGCCCGATTCGAAGAGCTATCAATCCGCCTGGTGTAGCCGATGTTCTCCATCGCCTGGACGAGCTTGAACAGCGTCCCCGAAGGCGCATCTTTCTTCGTGATGTGATGAATCTCCCACGCCCAGGCGCCGTATTCCTTCTCGTCCTTGAGCAATCGCGCAGCTTCTTGAACGAGGCGGGTGAAGACGTGCACGCCGACGGAGAAGTTGGGACTCCAAACCAGGGCGGAGCCGTGCTCGTCGACGAGCTTCTTAACTTCCACGATTTGATCGAACCAGCCGGTCGTTCCCACGACCGCCGGAATTCGCAGCTCGGTCAATCGCCGGATGTTGCCCAGCACCGCCGACGGCGTCGAAAACTCGATCGCTACATCCGCGCCGTCAAGCGGCTCATCGCGATCCACATCAATGCGCGCCGAAACCGTGAATCCATACTCGGGCGCAAACTGGTCGATCATGCGCCCCATCTTGCCGTAGCCTACGATCGCGAGATTAGGCATGTCCGTTTCCATCGAAGACAGCGGGATCCAACTCGCTGAAGAATTCGCCGTGAATCGCCTTTACCGCGTCGGTCAAATCCTGCGACGCAACCACGAACCCGAAATTCAGCGCCGAGGCGCCCTGCGAAACCATCCGGACATTTATATTACCGAGAGACCGGAACAGGCGTGCAGCCACGCCCGGTGTGTAACCGATGTTATCGCCGACGATGCAGATGATCGATTGATCATTCTCCGCTGTGACTTCGGAAAACTCGCGCAATTCGTCCAGGATCGGCGGCAGCCGGTCGGCGGAATCCACTGTGAGAGACACGCTCACCTCGGACGTGGCAATCATATCGACAGGAACCTCGTGCCGGTCGAACACCTCAAAGATTCGACGCAGAAAACCATGCGCCATGAACATGCGTGTCGACCGAATGTTCAAAACAATAATCTTCTTCTTACACGCGATCGACTTGATCGGATTCGTGCTATGCACGACGTCAGCGATGATTCGCGTCCCCGGATTCGTCGGATTGCGCGAATTGAGAATCAGGACCGGGATGTTTTTGTCGATCGCCGGCAGTACGGTTGCCGGGTGCAGGACCTTCGCGCCGAAGTAGGCCAGTTCCGACGCCTCCGTGAACGAAAGAACCTTCACGCGGTGTCCTCCCGGAGCCACTGTTGGGTCGCATGTGAGCATGCCGTCGACATCCGTCCAGATCTGAATCTCCTCTGCACCGATTCCCGCGCCGACGATAGCAGCCGTGAAATCGGAGCCGCCGCGGCCGAGAGTTGTTGTGATCCCTTCCTCTGTTGACGCGATGAATCCGCCCATCACGACAACGTGATCCTTCGCGAGCGCGGGAATCGCACCGGCGAGCCGCGCGTACGTCTCATCGAATAGCGGACCGGCCTGCGTGTGACGCTTATCGGTAACGATCACCTTCCGCGAGTCGACGTGCACCGCACGCATACCGTGATGCTGAAACTGATTCGTCACCACCAGGCTCGAGATTCGCTCGCCGAAGCTCGAAATGGCGTCGATGGAACGCGGCGTCAGTTCGCCGAGAATCGCCAGGCCCTTGATTAGCTCCGACAACTCCTGGAAGTGCTCGTCGATGGTGCGCTCCATTCCCGATTCGCGAAGATGGAAATCGCGCAGCTCCAGGAGTTTCGATAGCGCCTGGTCGCGGCAGCCGCTGACCGCCAGGTTGGCGATTTCGAGCAGCCGGTTTGTGGTCTTTCCCATCGCCGAGACGACAACCACGGGATGGCGTTCAATTCGCGCCTGAACGATTTGACGGACCCGCTCAATGGCGGCACGCGATTCCACCGACGTGCCGCCAAACTTCATTACGATCATCAGTCGAGCAGTCCTTCCGAATACATCAGTTCGCCGTTGAGCACCGCGGCGCCGGCCGCGCCGCGCACGGTGTTATGTCCGAGCGCCATGAATTTATAGCCCAGCACCGGACACTCGCGCAGCCGGCCGATGAACACCGTCATGCCGTTTTCGCGTTCGACATCGCGACGCGGCTGCGGGCGGTCTTTCTCGCTCATGTAGATGATCGGCTTCGGAGGCGCGCTCGGAAGATTCCGCTCCTGTGGGGTGCTGCGGAAGTTCTCCAAAGCCGCGATGATGTCGGCCTCGCCGGGCCGACTGCTCAGCTCAAACGACGTGGCGACCATGTGCCCGTTTGTGACGGGAACACGATTGCAGTGCGCGCTGACCTTGGCGGACAGCGGACGGAAACCTTCCGGGGTCAGGTCGCCGAGGATCTTCTGCGTCTCCTGCTGCATTTTTTCCTCTTCGCCTCCGATGAACGGCACGACGTTTCCATTGATGTCCATCGAAGCGACGCCCGGATATCCCGCGCCGGAGATCGCCTGCATCGTTGTCGCGAGAACCCGCGTAATCCCAAACTGCCGTAGCGGAGCCAGGGCCAGTGCCAGCACGATAGTGGAGCAGTTGGGATTCGTCACGATCTGACCTGTCCAACCTCGCTTCCGCTGTTGCAGCGGGATTACCTTCAAGTGGCCCGGGTTCACCTCCGGAATCAACAGCGGAACATCGGAATCCATGCGATGGTTCCGCGAGTTCGACACGATTACGTGACCTGCCTGCGCAAAGGACTGTTCAATTTCTGTGGCAACCGAAGCGTCCGTCGCCGAGAATAGCAGGCGAGGTGCATTTCCGGGCTTGCAATCTTCGACTGTGAGTTCGGCGGTCTTCTCCGGCATTGTGCCGTCGAGACGCCACGCTGTCGCTTCGCGGTACTTCTTTCCGCTGGAGCGGTCGCTTGCGCCGACCCACGTCAGATCGAACCACGGGTGGTTCTGCAGGAACTTGACGAAATTCTGGCCCACCATTCCGGTGGCGCCCAAAACGCCAACTTCGATTCTTCGGTCACCGTTTCCGTTCATTGTAGTAACTGCCTCACCATGTTTTTGTAGATTTGTACTGCCTCGAGCAACTGCTTTTTCGGCACCCGCTCCTCTGCGGTGTGCGCGACGTGAATAGTGCCGGGGCCGAGCAGGTAGGGCTTGCCCCAGGCGGGTCCGAGCGCCGGAATGTCGGTGGTGAATGCGACCACCGTGGTTTCCAGGCCCGGTAAGGAACCGAGATGCAGCGCCGGAATGGCGAGCACCTCCTTCAATTCGGCTTGGGTGCCTGCGGCTTGGCGTAAGGCCGCGCGCGTGGACGTGCCGTCGTCCACCAGGCGAATCATGATCTCGGCTTTTGCGTGATCGGGAATAACGTTGGGTGCGCGGCCGCCCGAGATCACGCCGATGTTCAGTGTGCTGGGTCCGAGGATGCCGTCGGAAGGCAATAGGATCGCGCGAACGCGCGCGACTGCGTCGAGAAGCTTCTCAATTGCCGACTCACCTAACTCGGGATAGGCGGAGTGCGCCATGCGCCCGCTCGCAACCAGTTCCACCCTGAGCACCCCTTTAGAAGCGAGCGCCAATTTGTTCTCAGTCGGCTCTCCGTTAATCAGGAACTTCGAGCCCCGGTTCTGCCGCGAAGCGTGATAAGCGCCGGTGCTGTTGCGCTCCTCGCCCACCACAAACAGCATCCCGAAATTGCGGACGCCGTCGGCGAGCAATCCGCGGCACGCTTCAATCATGGCGGCAATGATGCCTTTGGTGTCGCACGCGCCGCGGCCCCAGATGTGTTCCTCATCCTCGCGCGACTCAAAAAAAGGTGGCACAGTGTCGATGTGGGTGGAAAGCGTAACGGCCGGATTGCCCCAATGCACCAACACGTTGAACCGGTTCGGCTCCACTTCCATGCGCTCGAGACGCCCATCGTGACGCTGTACGAGCTCCGAAAGATACTCGCTTAGATACTCGCCAACGCGCAACTCGTTCCCGGAGATGGACTCGATATCCACCAGCGCCCGCGTCAGCTCAAATAGGCTCAGTTGCGCCATCGCACAAAATCACAGTTGGGATAGAAATGGAGGAGGGTACGCGCGCGGCCGAAACCGGCATGATTCCCGTAGCGCTCCATTCGTCCCTAAACGGTCCGAATGACAGTGGGCAGGATTTAACCTGGCCCCCCAACCATCCCGCATGTGGCTGTGCGGGCGATTTCGGCGAAGTCTGTTTCTGCCCCTTTCGACGGTGTCCGGAACCACCCGGAATTTCGAAACCGTGTACTCATGGCCTTCGCGCCTCTAACAGGACAATCTTCAGAGTAGCATGTTCACACGCAACAGGCCTGTCGTCACGTAACTGCGGCCCACGGAAGCGAAGACGAGCGAAACCGCCTGCGCCACCGTGTGTAATACCGCATGGAGTTACTTTGTCACTCTTCCCTTAGCGCAACCATTGGTTCCAACCGGCTCGCGCGCCGCGCTGGCACCCACGCTGCCACGGCACAAACCGCGGCCAGCGCCGCGATCGCGAGAAGCATCGCTACCGGGTCGTGCGGGCGGACGCCATAGAGCAAGCTCGCGATGAGTTTGGCCGACACAAAAACAGCCGCTGTCCCCACGGCAGCGCCGAACGCCGTATGTCCCATCGCCTCGCGCACGACGAGCCAGATCACGTTGGACCGCTGCGCACCCAAGGCCATCCGAATCCCGATCTCGCTTATCCGCCGCGCCACGGAATACGCCAGGATTCCATACAGCCCGACCGCCGTGAGCAGAAGAGCCAGGCCCGCGAAGTAGACCGACAAATACGCCGTCAGCCGCTCTGTTGAAAGCGACTCATCGATTTGTTGCTCCATGGTCCGGATGGTGCGGATGGGAGCTCCCGGTGCAACCTGCCGTAGCAGGTCGCGGAAATTCGCGTAAGTCTGGCGCAGGGAAGCCCGCGTGCGAAGCGCAATGAAACCAGTCTGGTTCGACTGCGTGTACGGCACGTAAACGGTCAACGGGGTTTCTTCACGCAGGTTCATGTATTTTATGTTCCCGGCAATGCCGACGATCCGCAGCTTTGGGCTGTTGCCCTCCATCCCAAACTCCGCTCCCAGCGCGCCATTCGGAAACCACAACCGCGCGGCGTTCTCGCTGACAATGGCGACCAGGGGCGAGCGCGGCGTGTCGCCCTCGTTAAAATCACGGCCCGCCAACAACGGTATGCGCATTGTTTGAAGCAGTCTCGGACTCACCGCGTTGATGTCCGCGAGACGCTGCTCTTCGGGAAGATCCGTACGACCGGGAATCAGGAAGTAATCGTTCCACCCACGATTGGTCAACGGCGTTGTGGAGAGCAGGCTGGCGGATTCCACAAGAGGCAGCTCAGCGGCCCGATGGACGACGCGGCCATAAAGGTCGATGAGAGCCGCTCCCTTTTCGGGAAGCCTGGTAGTATCGAGCGAAATCACCGATACACCGCGTGGATCGAATCCTGGACGCTCCGTCAACAGCCGCACCAGGCTCTGTGCCAACAGGCCTGCCGCGGCGAGCAACACAATCGATAGCGCCACCTGCGAACCCAGCAACAGCCGTGTGAAACCGAACGCTCCCGCAGCGCCCTGGATTTGATGCGTTCGTTCTTTCAATGCGGAGCCGATGCCCGCTCGCGTTGCCCGAACCGCGGGCGCCAGCCCGAACAGCAGGCCCGCCACAATGGCGGTCAACGCGGTGAAGCCGAGTATGCGCCAATCGGGCTTAAGGTCGAGAACCACGGGGTTGTCGGTCGTAGAAAGGAGCGCGATCAGACCACGAGTCGCCCAAATTGCCGCCAGGAACCCTCCGGCCGCGCCGGCGATCGCCAGAAGCAGGCTCTCAGTCACAAACTGCCGAATCACGCGTCCCCGCGAGGCTCCCATGGCGAGCCGCACGACGACCTCTTTATGCCGCGCCGACGCGCGCGCCGTCAAGAGATTTGCCATGTTGGCGCACGCAATCAGCAAAACGAACCCGACTAGCGCCATCAATACACGTAACGGACTCCTCAGTTTGCCACGGAGCCTTGTGAACCCGGCCGCTCCTGGTTCAGTCTGCAGAACCTGGGACAGGAAGTTAGCCCTGCGGTCGGCCTTCTGGGGAGGATCGGAATCCAGCATGATTCCGCGCGAGATGGTTCGCAGTTGCACCTGCGCCCGTTCTTCAGAGATTCCGTCCTTCAGCCGCCCCATCGCGAGGAGGTACCAGCAATGCGCATTCGTTATGCACGCCGGCCCCTCCATCTGCCGCTGCATATTGAGCGGCACCCAGACGTCAACCGGTGTTCCTACTATCGTTCCCGTAAATGAGGCGGGCATCACGCCGATGATGGTGGTGGAGACGCCATTCAGAACGATGGCCTGCCCGATCGCCGTTCCGGCGCGCCCGTAACGCCGGGACCAGAAACCTTCACTAATAACAGCTACAGGTCCGTTTTTGCCGCCCGTCTTCCAATCATCCTCACGCCCAAAAACGCGCCCGGCGCGAGGAGGAACGCCTAACGTAGTGAAGTAATCGCCACTCGCGTAAGTCCCATCGATCAAAACCATGTCGCCGTTGATCGGGGTCTGGAAATGGCTCGTCGACCAGGCGAACAAGCCTGAAAACACCTCGCTCCGGTCGCGAATCAACTCGTACATCGGGTAGTTGAAAGAGTATCGTGGACCGAAATTCGTAGTGAGGCTCAATAATCGCAGGCCGGCCGGTTGGTGCACGGGAAGCGCTCGTAACAACAGCACATCCATGACGCTGAAGATCGCGGTGTTCGCCCCGATGCCGAGCGCTAAGGAGAGAATCGCGATGGTCGTAAATCCGGCATCTTTGCGCAGCACGCGCACCGCATAGCGCAGGTCCTGCAAAGCATTCTCAATGAAATTAAACCCGCGCGTGTCGCGGCACTCGTCCTTTCGCAGTTGGATTCTATCCAGGGCCTTGATGGCGTCGGCCCGGGCCTCCTCGCACGACAATCCACGCCGGATACCGTCCTCGATCCGTTGCTCGAGGTGGAATTGGAATTCGTCTTCGAGATCCTGTTCCACGCGCTTGCGGCGCAGCAACGATCGCAGGCGCAGCGGGAGTGTGTACAGCCAGTTTTCGAATCGCATCGTGTTAGATCTCGTTAAGGTTTACAACGCCTGTAATTGCGGCTGAGAGCCGTTCCCAGCTCGCCGCTTCCTTTGCGAGTTGCGCCTTGCCGAGACGGGTCAGTCCGTAGAACTTCGCGCGACGGTTGTTTTCAGTGGTGCGCCATTCGGCTTTGATCCATCCCTGTTGTTCCAGCTTGTGCAGAGCTGGATAGAGGGAGCCGTCGCTTACCTGAAGGACGTCGCCGGAAACCTGCTTCAAGCGAATGCTGATGGCCCACCCGTGAAGCGGTTCAAGGGCCAGGATTTTAAGTAGAAGAAGATCGAGTGTTCCCTGTACGAGGTCGGATGGCTTGCTCATATCGCTTACCGAGAGTAGATTAACGCAACTTCCCTCGGTAAGCAAGGGGAGCCGGTGCCCCGCCTACTCGGAAGGGTAACCGGCTGTGGCTTTCACTTCCGCGATCTGCTTATCGTGCCGCATCGTGTGCAGTGGAATGTAAATGAGCCACTGATAGGCATTGAGCGTGCCGAAAACAGGGAATGGATGGACGACTGTATGTTCTTTCAGCGGGGCCTGCGTGTCGCCGGCAAATTTCACGATCTCGCTGCGTTGCTTTTCGAAACGTTCCTTGATTTGTGAGCGAGTGAGACCCTGGCGCGGCACAATCGGCTCCGGCGCCACTGCCTTGCCTTGCCGCGATGGCATCACTCGAACGATAAATTCGGTTTTACCTTTCGTCTGCTCTTCCCAATCCGGGTTGGGGGCAGCGGCCATCGCCTTGCGGACACTGTCGAACAACAGGGCTTCGGCCAACACAATGTGCTCCGCGGTTTCGCCCACGGACCAGCGCTCGGGCGTGGGCTTCCATTTCCACTGCGCTTCGGACACGCTATCGATGGCTGCGAAAAACTCCTTTTGTGACTCGTCGAGCCATTTGAGTATCTGGGCGCGCTCTGCGTCGGACATGTGTGGGTCGGCTGCGCGCAGTGGCAGGTAGATCATTGCCAGGACTAGCAGCATTCGGGTAAGGAAGCGCAAGGTGTTGTTCATCGACTTGTTGTTAATAGTACACCGCGCAGCCGCGGGCTTCGAGAGCGTCTATCCACTTGGGTAGAGTTAAGGTTTTCACCCATCGCAAGTCGATTTTCTCCAGACGGGGGAGCAGGCTGATGGTGTCCGGCAGATCCACAAGCGGGTTCCCGCGAAGGTCGATTTGCCGAAGCTCCTTCAGGGCGCCGATGGCTTGAGGCAAGGTGGTGAGTTGGTTGTTTCTGAGGTGCAATTCACGCAAGCGCTGCAATCTTGCGATCGACTCCGGAAGGTTTGTCAGCTTGTTGTCCGACGCCCGCAGTTCAATGAGCCCTGCCATTGCCGTGACGCCCTCAGGGAGCGACTCGAAGGCGTTCTCACTGATGTTCAGGTAGCGCAGTTTTGTCAACCGCGCGATGGAAGCGGGAAGGTCGGCCAAACGGTTGTCGTGAAGATAAAGGAAATCGCTCAAGGCAGCCAGCGCGCCGAGAGAATCCGGCACGCGGGTGAGCTGGTTGTGTCCGAGATCGAGCATCCGCAAGTTCGTCAGCCTGCCGACCTGTTCGGACAGATCAGTCAAATCGTTGTCTGCCAGCACCAGCGTTTCAGCTTCGTTCTCTTCCCACACGGAATCGGGCACACGTCCAAGCCGTTGACGCCAGAAGTTCAGATGTCGACCCGATGAAGGCCGCATAGGTGTGATGCTAATACAGGAAGCGGAAGACAATCCATGAAGCAGCCGGGGCCAAGCCGCGCGCTGTGGATTCTCGCGTCCACTTTCGGCGTGTTCAGCTTTTGGGACCATGCCTGAGGGTATATGCCATCGTTGCAGTAAAACGCCAGCAGACGGTTCGCAGAGTTGTCTTAGTCACAGGTGGAGTCAGGATCCTCGCCCCCGAACTACAATGAAAAAGCATTCGCATGCCGGCGCGAAACCTGGCTGAAAACCTCTGGTACGACCTCCGCTACGCAATCCGGCTGCTTCGCCGCAGTCCGGGATTCTCAGCCATAACGATTCTCTCGCTTGCCCTCGGTATCGGCGCCAACACGGCTGTCTTCAGCCTGATTAACACTCTGATGCTCCGCTTGCTGCCAGTCGAGGAGCCGCGTCAACTCGTCGAATTTCTGCAACACTACCCCGGCGAGCCTCGCGGAAATGGATTTTGGAGCTGGACGAGCTACGAACACTATCGCGACCAAAACCACACGCTGTCGGGTCTGATCGCATTTTCCACGCCGTCGCGAGTTCGCGTCGACGCTGCAGGCTTTGAGACTGAGAATATGACCGCCGAGTCGGTCAGCGGGAATTTCTTCACGGTTCTCGGGCTGAAACCGGCGATCGGTCGACTGCTCGGCCCGGATGATGTGCGGACAGGCGGCACCGCCGTGGTGAGTTGGACCGTTTGGAAGGAGCGGTTCAACCTCAGTTCCATGATCCTCGGCCGGCGCGTCACCGTGCACGACGTTCCAGCGACGATAGTCGGCGTGACGCCTGCCGGGTTCGATGGTTTCATGACGGGATCGAGAACCGACGTCTGGGTGCCGATTGCGCCATCGCCCGCGGCAAGGCTGGCGCTTGTAGGACGCCTTAAACCCGGCACGTCCATCGAAGCGACTCGCGCCGAAATGGCGGTGCTGTTCCAGTTCACCATCGAAGAACGCACCCAGACCAGCAAAGATCCGCTGATTCGGCAAATGAAAGTGGAAGTCGAACCCGCGGGGGCAGCGTTTCGTTCCTGCGCGATCGCCTGGCTAAGCCGTTGTTTGTGCTGATGGCAGTAGTAGGCCTGGTTCTGCTGATCGCGTGCACCAATATCGCCGGCCTGCTTCTTGCCCGCGGCGCGGCGCGGCAGAAAGAGATGGCAGTGCGTATCTCGTTAGGCGCTGGGCGACGGCGCCTGTTGTCTCAAGGCCTGATCGAATCGCTGCTGCTCGCCGGATTGGGCGGCCTGCTCGGCATTTTCCTGGCAAATTTTGGCGCCGGCGCCTTAATACGGTTGCTGCTCTCGGGTCGTCAAATGCCCGGAATGCCTCAACATCTTGATCTATCGGTGCGACCCGACGCACACGTGCTGTGGTTCACCGCGGGCCTTGCTTTGTTGACCGCCTTGGTATTCGGCCTCGCCCCCGCATGGAGCGCCTTCACATCTGCTCCAGCCTGTTCGCTGCAGGAGATCGGCCGAGCCGGCGATACGCGATCGCGGCGCCTATTCGGAAAGGCACTGGTTGTTGCGCAGGTCGGCCTTTCGCTGGTGCTGTTGACAGCGGCGGGTTTGTTCGTCGGCCACCTCTCGAACCTCGAACACATGAATCTGGGCTTCCGCCGCGATCATGTTCTTCTCGTAACCCTCGATCCTTCGCGCCCCGAATCGGCGGGCGCGTATCAGGGCCTCCTGTCCCGGCTCGAAGCAAGCCCCGGCGTGACCTCTGCTTCCCTGAGCGCACCGACTCCGCTCTCCGGAGCCGGAGCCTCAGGTTTAGCCCTCATCGAAGGTCGCTATGAAAAGCCTGAGGACCGCCGTTTTATTTCGATAAGCTGGGTCTCTCCCAAATACTTCGGGACTCTCGGAGTCCCGCTTCTCGCGGGCCGCGATTTCAAATTCGAAGATCAGGCTAATGCGCGAGTCGCGATTCTGAGTGAATCGACGGCGCGTTACTACTTTGCCGGCGGAGATCCTCTCGGGCAGCACATCACGCTCGACCACGTCACCGGCGGCGGGGAGCCCAGGTCGTACGAAATCGTGGGCGTAGCCGGCGACGCGAACTATTACGAGATTCGCGAGCCCTCGCGCCGCACGGTCTATCTCCCGGCATTCCAGGACGGGCGGGTCGTCGCGCAAAACCTGGTGCTTCGTACGAGCATCGCACCAAATGCCCTTGCGGAGACGGTGCGGCGTGTCGTTCGGGATGTTCTGAGGTCCACGACAGTAGCCCGTGTCGTGACGCTTTCCGATCAGATTGACGCCTCGATCGTTCCCGAGCGGCTCATGGCTACCCTCTCAGGTTCGTTTGGCATGCTCGGTCTGCTGCTCGCGGTCCTCGGCCTGTACGGGCTGCTGGCCTATGCGGTGGCGCGCCGCACTGCGGAGCTCGCTATCCGACTGGCGCTGGGCGCCACACCGGGCAGTCTCATCCGGTTGGTAATTCAAGAAGCCTTGACGGTAACAAGCGCCGGCCTGTTCCTAGGTGCGGCGGCCGTGCTTTGGACCAGCGACATTGCGGCCAGCCTGGTTCCCGATGTGCAGATGGTGAGTATCGCACCGCTCTCAATCGGCGCCGCGGTCATGCTCGGAATTGCGCTGCTTGCGGCCTTCCTGCCCGCGCGCCGGGCAGCGCGTGTCGACCCGATTGAAACGCTGCGACACCAATAACCGCGGTACAACGGAATCATCAGATGCGATTTTTCGGCAGCATCCTTATTGTGTCCCTCGCGTTGTCTGCTCAAACGACGCGAATTCCCGCCGGCTCGGATCGCGACGGGAAAGCCCTGACGGTCGTTCGCCAGAAGTTCCCCGAAGCCTCAGAGTCGCGACGTAAGGGCAAATGCGTGCCCGCGGAAAGATACAGCCTCATCGTGGGCGACGCCGCGCCACGTAGCATCGTCACCGTCTGTCAAACTGACCCCGCCGACGATGACAGCTATCGTTGGGAAACCACGGCTTCGGTGAAGCGCGGTCTTATCTCCATCGTCCGTAATGGGGGCTCTTTCGCAGGCATTTACAGGCAGGTTTACCAGCTTTCTCCCTGGCGCGCCGTATCGTTCGATTTTTGCGCGGTCGATGGCGATGGCTCGTGGCGTGTTGAGGCTTGGGATTGGACCGAGATGCGCGGACGCTACTACGAGGGCGATTCCAAAGACGGAGTACTATGCTCCGATGATCCCAAAAACCTGGCTAACTACATCATCCCGCTGGTCACGATGGATGCGGCGCAGTTTGAGAAATCGGGAGCCGGGCTTGGTACTTGCGCGATGACCCTCGATGCATCGGGCAAGCACGGCTTCGTACCATGGGGCGCAGCCGATGCACGCGATCCGATCGAAATCAAGCTCCTGCTCACCGCCCAGCGCACTCTCATCGCACAGATTATCGATCCCCATCGCTTTACGGGCAAGGCGAATTCCTGGATCAACGCCGATCATTTTGAGATCTGGAGAGAGGGCAGCCAGTTCGGCATCCCACTCGATGAAGGCCCGGTCGAAGTGGGAGCGGGTAAGCCGGCGCAACTTCCCCAAGTTCGACGCTGGAACGTTAAAATGCCCGACGGGCGCACAGCCGCGATGGTGCGGATTGAGTTGCCGCCGAAAACCGGCATGTACGATCAGGGTTTTAAGCTCATCTACAGCCAGAGTCTCGATGGTCACGGACAGAAGCGGTTCATTTCGACTTCGCGCGGCCGCCGCGGCGCCGATTGGGAAACGCAGCATTCTGTATTAGAAGGCAACTCCGCAGGCCTCCATGTTGCATGCGGCATCGCAAACGGAATGCTCGACGTCACCGGAGCCCAGCACGCCTCTCTCGAACTGCGAACTGGCCCGCTCGGTTGGGCTGCCCGTTGATCTGACGGAGCCATCCTAGAATAGTAAGAACGGTCTCGACTGCAGGCCGGATTCTGCATGACACAAAGCCCAGCTACCCTTTCAGCCTCGGTTGCCCCTTCGGCGGCCCGCGTTCCTTATTCGCGAATTCGTGAGCTCGCCGAATTGGCGATGTCCATGGACGGTGTCCTTAAACTTTATTTCGGCGAATCCAATATTCCGACGCCGGACTATATTAAGCGCGCGGCACAGAAGGCCATGGCCGACGGCTTCACGTTCTACACGGAAAACGCCGGACTGCCATCGTTACGCAAAGCTCTCCAACGGTACTATCAGGAGCATCACAAAGTCGAACTCGACCCTTCGAACGAGTTCGTGATTACCGCTTCCGGCGTTCAAGCCTTGAACCTGGCGATCCGCTGCACTCTCGATCCGGGCGACGAGGCACTCGTGCTCACGCCTGCGTGGCCCAACGGGTCCGCCAACGTGATGCTCTCGAATGCCACACCCATCGAGATTCCTCATCCGCTCGTGGGCGACCGGTATCAGATCGATTTCGACGCGCTGGAGCGGGCCGTGACGCCGCGGACACGGATGCTGCTCTACACCTCCCCTTCGAACCCGCTCGGCTGGGTGGCGACCGTTGACGATCAGCGCCGGCTCCTTGAATTCACGCGCCGGCATGGGCTGTGGCTCATGGCCGACGAAGTGTACGAACGCCTGAACTACATCGGCGCGAAGGTGACCGATGCAGCGCCGTCTATCCTGAAACTGGCGACCAGAAATGACGCGGTGATCGTGGTGCAGTCGTTTTCCAAAGCTTACTGCATGACCGGCTGGCGGCTCGGTTGGCTGGTTGCGCGGCGCGACCTGGCTACCCGCGCCACGCAGTTAAACGAATTCGTGGTGTCCCATGCCACGAGTTTCATCCAGCGGGCTGCCGAAACCGCCTTGCTCTGGGGTGAGACCCCGATGGCCGAAATGCTGGTTCGCCTGCGCCAGAACCGCGAATTCTGCCTCGCCGCACTCAGCAAGATGCCGCGCGTGACCGTGCCCAAACCCGACGGCGCGTTTTATCTTTTCCCGAAGATCGCCGGCCTGACGGATTCGTTCGACTTCTGTAAGCGCCTCCTGGTCGATTTTCAGGTCGGTCTCGCGCCGGGAGTCGCGTTCGGGAATGGCGGCGAAGGTTCAGTTCGAATCTGCTATGCCGCTGAGCGCAACATCCTGGAGGAAGCGCTGGCCCGGCTTAAGCTCTTCCTCGAACGCTAGAGCCCTTACACCCGCTCGGCCCGGCCCGGTACCCTCGCCCTCCGTCCGATTAGGAAACGTGTCACGTTCTCCGGCATCTTCTTGTTAGAGTATGGAACGGGTGGGGGACATACTTGAACCCGGAGGCACTGAAGTCAGTACCGCCGCAGGCGGCGCCCGGCGCTATCGCAAGCCTCTGAAAACTTTTCGTTGGGCGGAGATTCGGGCCCTGTTATCCGAGAGTCTGGACGCTTGGAATCGTCACAAAGCTCCGCGGCTGGGCGCTTCACTGGCTTTCTATACGCTGCTTTCATTGACGCCCCTGCTTCTTGTCATGGTGACGATTGCCGGCGTGGCCTTCGACCGGAGGGCGGCAGAAGGCGAGATTGTTCAACAGGTCAACGATTTGGTCGGACCGGCTGGTGCAAAAGCCATCGCCGCGCTCTTAGAGTCGTCGAGAAACACAACGCATGGTTGGTTCGCCACGATCATCGGACTCGTCACGCTCCTCTTCGGCGCCTCGGGAGTTTTGATTGAACTGCGCGACGCGTTGAACACCATCTGGGAGGTACCTCCACGCGTGACTTCCGGATTCGCCACCGTGAAGGTGTTCATCAGGGAGCGTCTCTTCTCATTTGCTCTCGTTCTCGCGATCGGCTTTCTTCTGTTGGTGTCGCTAATTGTGAGTGCCTGGATCGCGGCGCTTGGTACTTTCTCGCAATCTTTTGTTCCCGCCGAGGAGACAGTGATGCACATCGGGAACCTGTTAGTGTCGTTTATCATCACAACCGGGTTATTCGCAGCGATTTACAAGGTCATGCCGGAAGTACGCATCGAGTGGACGGATGTGATCTTCGGCGGAGCGGTCACGTCGCTCCTCTTCAATGTCGGTAAGTTATTGATAGGCTTGTACCTTGGAAAAGCTGCCTTTGCGTCGGCGTACGGCGCGGCAGCCTCGGTTGTCGTATTCATCGTCTGGGTCTACTACTCGGGCCAGGTATTTTTCCTAGGCGCGGAATTCACAAAGGTATTCGCGAACCATTATGGGTCCCGCCCCATGGAGCAAACTGGGATTGTAGTACCATCAACTGCGCGAAACAACGCAGCATCCCAGCGTCCCCCGGTGACATCCAAGGGAACATAACCGTTCCTGCCGGCGTCTTTTCATTGAGCATATTTGTTTCATTCTACTGGGCCCCAGCGGTCAGCCGATATAGCAACTGAGAAGCTGTAGGCCACTGAATTGCACTAAGGTTGTTATCAGGCCTAGCCGATTAGTCAAATCTGGTGTAACCTGGAATAGGACTTCCATTTTTCATATCGTCAGGCTTTCGTAACTTGGAAGTGATAGAATCAACTGGACTATTGGCTGCAACCCCGCGTCGGCGCATGCGTCTACTGCTTAGACACTTGTGTGTGCAAGCGCAAGGGTCAGCCAAGCACTGAGTGAGAACCGATGTCTTCAACACCAGAAGCGCTCCAACATCCCGAGGATCCCGACGTTCATCTGCAGCGGCTGCTTGCTGCTGACGTCGAAGAGCCCTGGTACCGTTCATTTATCCAGAACATTAAAGAGGCGATTCACCCCAAGAAGCTGCCTCCGCTCGAAGTGACCTCCAAACCGGTCGAAGTTCAAGACATCTGGGGGTTCTACGGCGGGCAGGAAAAGAAGGCTGGGGCGACATCGGTCCTTATTCATGGACTGGTAATTACTCTGTTGTTCCTGATTGGCACCAACAAGCAGGTCCAGCAGATCGCAAAGGACACGATCACGCTGATCGCGCCCGACATTTCACCATACAAGCCGAGTCCACCGAAGAAGGACACGATGCATGGCGGCGGTGGCGGTGGCGACCGTTCGCCTACGCCTGTGACCAAAGGCAAGCTGCCCAAGCTGGCGGAGAAGCAATTCGTGCCTCCGATGATCAGCAAGGTAGAGAACCCCAAGCTGCCAATGGATCCCACGCTGGTAATCCAGCCGGATGCCCCGGTTCCCAACGTGAACATGGCGCAGTTAGGCGACCCGCTTTCGAAGATCATGGGTGCGTCGAACGGAACTGGCGCCGGCGGTGGAATGGGTAGTGGCCGCGGCGGCGGCATCGGTCCGGGTAGCGGCGCCGGTTATGGTCCGGGTTCGGGCGGTAATTTCGGCGGCGGTGCTTACAAGATTGGCGGCGGCGTTTCGGCCCCCGCGGTGATCTACAAAGTCGAGCCCGAGTATTCCGAAGAAGCCCGTAAGGCCAAGTTCCAGGGGACTGTGGTGCTCTTCATCGTCGTCGACGAAAAGGGCAATCCCAAAGACATGCGGGTCATTCGTCCGCTGGGCTTGGGTCTGGATCAGAAAGCGCTCGAAGCCGTTCAGAAGTGGCGGTTCCGTCCCGGTATGAAGGACGGGAAACCGGTGCCTGTGCAGGCTACGATCGAGGTCAACTTCCGACTCCTCTAGCTGACAAAGCAGTTTGGAAATACGGGCCGGGCAGCTTTGACAAGTTGTCCGGCCTTTTTCTATTTCTTCTCGGCTACGAACGTTCCACTTCCGACTTCGCCGTATTCCGCTTTCCCTTCGATACGGGTGTCGCTCTTAAGGGTGCCGGTGTACTTCACCTTGCCGGCGTCCCCAACCTCGAACGACCACTCCACTTTGTCGCCCGTAACCGTTCCGGTGACCTTGGCCTGCCCCAAGGTTCCTGAGTAGGTGCCGGAAAGTTGATTCCCCGTCTGCTTCAGCTCGAAGGTTGCCGTGCCGCTGCCTGCATCCAGGTTCACGTCGGCAGTCCACTTGCCCGTCAGGTCGGCCGCAAACGCCGCTGCGGCAAAAAGTGTAAGAGCGATGAGCTTGCGTACCATGGACGCCAGTATACCCTGTCACCTCGTTACAGGACAGCGCTACTGGAAAAGCCGGTCGAAGATTTCGCGGGTGCGCGCGCGCATCTGTGCGATCTGGGTCTTGACGGGGAGGTGATTGAGGTGTTCGGGCGTCCAGCGATGTATGAGGTCAGTGAGAACGGAGAGCTGCCCTTCGGCATTCGGCAGGTCGCCCTCGGAATGGCCGGAGTAGACGCGCATCGCGTGGTCGACGGCGCGATAAAACACGCCCGCATCTCGCAGGAATTCGGCGTCGGCGCGCTCCAGGTGGCCCATTTTCTCGATTATGTCGATCCGCGCCGGGGTATTCAGAACTTTAAAGAAGATACCGGCGCTCTTGAGGCGAAGATAGAGCAGCACGAAATCGATGTCGTAGAAACCACCGGCGCCGGCCTTCAAGGGATGTGATGCGCCCTGCTCTTTTTCGAGACGCAGGCGCATCTGCCGCAGGTCTTTCTTCGAGCGGCCGCTCTGGCCGTAGCGCCGCCAATCGACTTCCTGCAAATCGTTGAGGAAAGTCGTGGCGCGCTCCGTGTCTCCGGCGACGGCGCGCGATTTCAGGTACGCAATGCCCTCCCAGGCCTCAGCGTTGCGGCCGAAATAGGTCTTGTAGGCCGATTCCGACTGCACCAGCGCGCCGGCTCCGCCGTTTGGTCGCAACCGCGTATCTACCGCGAAAACCGACCCGCTGCCGGTATAGGCGGAAAGGATATCGACGATCCGATTCGCCACGCGCGTCCAGAATAACTGCTCGTTTTGATCCTCATCGGGTATGACGAAAAGAAGATCCGCATCGGAGGCGAGATCGAATTCCCGCATGCCGAGCCGCCCTAACGCAACGACCATCAACTTGCTGCCCGGGTCATAGGCGGAATTCGCTGGCGGGTGCGTGTCGAGAACGTGCTGCAGCGAAAGATTGTAAGCTCCACCGATCGCCGCGTCCGCCACGCTGGACGTGCGCTCCAGGGTTTCGAAGACCGGCACACGCACCGAGAGGCTGGCGGCCTGCAGGCGAAACATTTCGCGCCTGAACCAGCGCCGGAGCTCCATGGCGTCGGCAATTTCGGCGGCGGAAGCGATGTCGGGTGGCGCCTGGATCTCCGTCAGACTGAATGCGAGCTCCGGTGTGCGAATGAGCTCCTCGGTGTAATAAGGGCTGTGCTCGATAATATCGAGAATGTATCGCGCCACAACGGAGTTGCTGTCGAGCAGCGACAGCAGTGGTTCCTGCGCTAAAGCCTTTTCCAGGAAATGCTCGAGCGGGCGAGCGCCTTGCCGCATTCCCGCCCGCGCCAGGACAGCAGCGAGTCCCGGCGCTTTCTGATCGAGAAACCGCACCAGATTGCTCGACGGCGCTTCGGGCGGCCGGTCGAAAAGCTCCGGCTCCAGCGATGCTGCCGTGGGTGGCGTGGAGTAATAGCTCGGGCGGTTGGCGTGAATGACGCGCTCGTAAATCTCCTGCACGGATTCCAGGTGTGCATTCAGCTCCTGGAGCAGACCTTCGCCGGAAGTCCAGCCACCGATCTGCCCGCCGGGCATTTTGCGCGCTATCAGGTCGAGCGACTTTGAATCGGTCGGCAACGAATGCGTCTGGCGGTCGTCCTCGATTTGAAGCCGATGCTCAAGGTTTCGGAGAAACGTGTATGCCGACGCGAGGCGTGAGTACTCCCCCGATGAGATCAGGTCCTTGTCGTTCAGACGTGCCAAGGCGAGGAGCGTTGAGCTGTGGCGAATCCAGGGCACCCGTCCACCATGGAGCCGCTGCAGACACTGCACCAGGAACTCCACGTCGCGGATTCCGCCCGGCGCCAACTTCACATCCAGGGACAATTGCGCGCCGCGTCGACGGCTCAACTTCTCGTGAATGCGCTCGCGTGTGGCTGAGACTTCTTCAATGGCCGAAAAGTCGAGAGTCGTCGAATACGTCAGCGGCTCGACAAAATCGAGGAGAGCGCGTCCGGTTTCGAGGTCGCCCGCGGCAGCCCGCGCCTTAATGAGCATCTGCAGTTCCCAGTCGCGAGCGCGCGTCTGGTAGTACTTCTTAGAGCCATCGAGCGAGATGCATGCCTCGCCCAAGCTGCCATCGGGACGCAGGCGGAGATCGACGCGATAACACAACCCCTCGGCCGTATAAGTCGACAGCAGCGCTGTGTACTGATTGGCGACTTTTTTGTAAAACTCCTTGTTGGAAATCGGATTTGGGCCGTCAGTCTCACCATTCGCGGTGTAAACGAACATCAGGTCGATGTCGGAGCTGTAGTTCAACTCACTGCCGCCGAGTTTTCCGAGAGCAATCACCGCCATACCACATTCGGCGGTGTTGCCGGCTTCAGTGGTGTAGCGCGGCGTGCCGTACTTATTCACTAATTCTTGCCGGATGCGTTGATAGGCCACCTCCAGGATGGCGTCCGCAAGATTCGCGAGCTCTTCGGTGATTTCCGACAACGTGGCGAATCCGAGAACGTCGCGGATGAGTATCCGGAGGATATTACGGCGGCGGAAAATCGCAAGAGCGAGGGCATCCTGTGCGCCGTCCGGTTGTTTATTCAGAAATTTTCGCAGGTAGCGGCGGTACTCTTCGGGCGTCAGGACCCGGTCCAGATCGACGAGCAGATCAAGCCACTCGGGATGCTGGAGGAGATCTTCCGATAGAAAATGGCTGAAGGAGAAAACAGTAATGAGGTACTGCAACCCGGTTCCCGAGTCGGACAAAGACTGCAGGATTGCGGGGTGCTGTTTTTCGAACGAAGAGAAGTAAAGCAGCGCGCTGTCCGGGTTGGGTGCATGGCCGAGCAGCGATTCGATCTGCCGCTTTGCATCGCGGATCAGAAGTGGAGGCATTAGACGACTTGGTCTACCAGCGTGATTATATCGTTCTGGCGAACCCAGCCGGTTTGGACTACCGAAGAATAAAAGCCGCTCAGTCCCCATTTTGGTGATTGGGCGTCCATATCTTTGTCGAAGATCTCGGCTTTCAGAGACGGCCCGTAGACATCGAGCGTGGTACACGGCACGCGGATCCTCGTTAACTCCAGCAGGCAATCCCCGGCCCGATACCGCTGCCCGAGCCGCATCTGGTGACGATCCAGACCACGGACTGTGAGGTTTTCGCCGAGGGCGCCGGCGAACAGAGGAAAGCCTTTGGCAATTAATTCGTCAATTGCTTCCGCGCATACGATCAGAATTGCTTTGAGCGGTCCTCCGTGACTCTGAGGGTGGGCGTGAAGGTCGCCCTCGATTCCCAGGGGCGTGACGAAGCCGTGCAGGATCGGATTTTTCGGTATGCCTCCAGGAGAGATGTTGACTTGCTCGATGGAGCCGGTCATTGCTACCCAAAGGTAACAGCCGGGTCAAAGGCTGCTTTAGTTTCCACGATGGGACAAGGCCGGCGGAGGGTAAGGCAGGTTTCCAACCTGTCGCCATGGACCTGCGGTCCACGAAAGTGAGGCTTTACCCTTCCACAGAAGCTACAACCCGACGTTACATCAAACGCTGATCACGGGGCACGGGGACTCGCGAATAATGCTGTATGCATGAGTTCGCAACCTGCCCAGCGCATTCGGCAGGCAGCCGCGCCCGATCACCACCACGTCGGCGTGCAATGAGTCCGCGACACGGTGTATCGTCGGAGCGATTTTGCCGCCCTCCATCAGCGTTTTAGCCTGCACTGCAGCATGATCCATCAACTTCTGTAATTGCTGTGCGGCGGTGTCCAGCAGAAATTGACGGAACGGCGTGAAGTTGTCATTGTGATAGCTCTCAGGGGCGCTGACAACATGCGCTACAGTCAACTCCGCGCTCGTGGCGGCCGCCAGATCGGACGCCCAACGAATCACGCGAACGTTGCGCTCGTCGAGATCGACCGCGCACACGATATTGCGAATATGGCCCTTGGCTTCGGGTTGGCCCTGGGTGTGGACATCGGTCCACACCGGACTCGTCACGTCGTGAAGAACTTTTGCCGTGACCGATCCCACCAGAAAACGCCGAAACCGGCCGTAGCCGTGCGTTGGCAGCATGATCAGAACGGGCTTCATTTTCTCCGCGTGTTCGCCGATGATGTGCGGCGCATCGCCGACATCCACCCGCAGGGTGACCGCCATGCCTCGAAACTGCTCCGCGGCTAAAGCCGCAAGCATCTGCTCCCGGTCGGCAGTCATCGCGGCAATATCGACGGTGGGCGCGTACATGGCCGAATCCGGTATGCCAAAAGGAATCCCCGATTCCGCCCAGGCGGGCGGCAAGGAGATCACATGCAGCAATGTGATGCGGGATTGGAATTGCTCCGCCAGCGAGCGCACTCTCGGAGCGGCGCTGAGGCAGCGATCAGAAAAATCGACGGGAAAGAGAATGTTCTGACAGTTCAGCATACGTCCTCCCTCGTGACGAATGCGTTTAGCACATCACTGCACAACGGTTGCCGGCGGGACCTGTTCGCGCTGGCGCAGACTGTGCTGCCGTGCCGCGTGGACAACGCGGGTTACTTCCATGGGATGGAAAGGCTCCATCAGCACGTCGTACCCGCCCCGCATAAGTACTTCCGACCAAAGCCGGTCATCGCCCAGCCGGGTGACGAGAATAAAAGATGCGGCGCTTGGTAAAGAGTTGATTTCTTCGAGTGCTACCACCCAATCGTAGTCCCGAGAGGTGTGTTCGAAGAAGAAGTGCGTAAAATCACCGAGCTCAGGTAAAGCCGAAGCCTGTTTCCAGGAATGCACGTGCGAAAGCTGCCAACCCACCTCGTCAAAGATGCCATCCAGTTCACAGTACTTGCTTTTGTCAGGTCCAATGAGTAGCGCCCGAACATTGATTTGTCCGGGTAGACGGATAGGCCTGAAAGCCGGCGCGGTCATGCAAACGTTCGTAGCAATCCGCAGACCAACGAGGGATGCCCCAAAACCAACGACATGTCAGTGGCCGACTGGAGTTTTGGGGGAATTTCACCCAGCTACACCGGTTGGCGTACCCGATTCTGTTCAAACGCCCACGCGGTCTCCACGATATCCCGCAAATCCGCGAATCGCGGCCGCCAGCCGAGCGCGCGGCGCAGTTTCTCCGAGTTTGCCACCAGAACCGCGGCATCACCGTCCCGGCGCGGACCGATCTCATAGGGGACTTTCCGGCCGGTCACCTCTTCCACAGCACGAATGACGGCTCTGACCGAGTGTCCTTCTCCAGTGCCGACATTAAAGGAATCCGATCCACCGCCTCCCAGAAGATGCTCGATTGCGAGCACATGAGCTTCGGCGAGATCGGTGACGTGGATGTAATCGCGAATGCAGGTGCCGTCCGGAGTGTCGTAATCCTCACCAAAGATCATGATGGGACGACCGGTCAGGATGGCTCGAAAGAGGAGCGGAATCAGGTGGGTTTCGGGATCGTGCTCTTCCCCGAGGCCCAGTTCCGGGTCCGCTCCGCAGGCATTGAAATAACGCAGAGCGATGCTGCGGAACCCGCGAAACTGATCCAGCCAGCCCAGAATTCTCTCCACCATGACCTTGGAATCGCCATAAGGGCTCACAGACGCGAACGGCGCTTCCTCGGTAATGGGTACGGTCTCCGGGGTGCCGTAAACGGCGGCTGTCGACGAGAAGACAAACCGGTTGACGCCGCTTTCCACCATGGCGCTTAATAGCGAAATCGACCCCGCTGTATTGTTGGCGAAATACAGCTCGGGCTTTTGGGTCGATTCGCCGACAGAGATGAACGCTGCGAGATGAACTACCGCCTCGACGTGCTCCCCGCGGAGCAGATTTGCGATTGCCCGCGTATCCGCCGTGTTCAACCGGTAAAAAGGCAGCCCGGCAACGTTATGTTGGTGACCTCGGGACAGATCGTCGAGAACAAGGACGTCGTGACCATGTCTGCGCAAAACGTGGGCGGTGGTAGAACCGATGTATCCGGCGCCGCCCGTAACGAGAACTCGAGCCATGTGCTGTTGCTGTTAGGATCGCACGGACGGCTCAGGCTGATCTTCGAGAAGCGCTCGCAAGCGGGCCACTTCGAGCGAACGACGGCGCAGGACCTGCTCGTAGGACATCTTCGACGCCCCACGTACGAACATGCCGATGAGGAAGGACCACAGGCCGCTGACGACATTGCCGCGTAGTACGCTGACGACGCCCAGCAACATCAATAAAACACCGAAGCCCGAACCAATTCGCGATGCGATGCGGGTGGATGGCACGATATCGCCCTTACGGCTCCAGATGGCGGCGCGCAGGACGCGGCCGCCGTCCAGCGGGAAGGCCGGGATCAAATTGAAGAGGCCCAGCAGCAGGTTGGTGGCGGCGAGATACCCGAAAATGGCGCCGATTTCAGCCTGGCCGGCGGACCGGAGGCCTATCGCTACTCCGAACGAACACAGCGCAACCAGGAAACTGGTGAGCGGGCCCGCGATCGCCATCAGGAACTCGGTTTTCGCGGTAGGCGGCTCATCGGCCATCTCAGCGACTCCCCCAAAAATGAACAACACGATGCCGCGCATCGGGATGCCGTAATGCCAGGCTACGGCCGAGTGAGCAAACTCGTGGATCACGATGGAGAAAAGCAGACCGAAAGCGCCAGCAATTCCCATCCAGATGTAGGCGGCCCTGGAATAACCGGGCAGCTCAAGCGGAAAGAAGCCGGTGGCAAGCGACCAGACGATGAGAACTGCCAGAATTAACCAACTGGGATGTAACCTTACTTCAAACCCCAACAGATTGAAGAGCTTGATACCCCGACCGGACATTGAGCCAGTACCTCTACTTCATTGGACGGTTTCGAGGTTTGCCGGGTAACTTTATTTATACGACACCACGGCTCGATTGGGCAGCGGAGAGAGCTGGTACAGCTCACTCCTGGCGAATCCGGCGTTGCGGAACATGGTCTCGTATTCCGAGAACGTATAGGCGTCGCCTTCCGACGTGCCCGTAAGCATCATCATGCTGAACATTGCATCAACCGGGGGCGTTACGCGGTCCTCGTTGGGGATGAACTCGGCCGTAAGGACCCGGCCTCCGGGATTCATCGAGGCGCAAATCTTTTTGAGCAGCTCCTCATTTCGCGCCGCGCTGAAGTGATGCAGGAAGTTCGTGAGCAGCACGAGGTCATAGCCGTCGCCGAAATCGACATCGAAAGCGCTGCCCGCTATGGACGAATAGCGGTCGGCAACGCCGGCCTGGCGGGCGTTCTCCCACGCGACATCGAGAACATTGGCCCAGTCGACTGCGACGATGTGCGCATTGGGGTTGTGGCGCGCCACGGCGATGCCGTATAGCCCGTGACCGGCCGCAATGTCGAGCACCTTGCTATTTCGGCCCTCCGGAGCGCCCGCCAATAGAGCGAGCTTTTCGGCCGGCATGGACATCATGGGAGCCATGGATCGTGCGAAGGTTACCCAGATGGGGTTGTCGTAAGACATCGTGCCGTCGCTGGGCAACGTCGTGCCTCCCTGGCGGACGGCCTGGGCCATATCTTTGCCGGCGCCCATCTTCTCTTCCATTTCGCCGAGGAATTGCGCTGTCGTGCCCAAGTAGGCAGGAGAGTGTCGGCTCAGAAAGAGTGCCGATTCCGGAGAGAGTTCGTAGTGTCCGGCGTTCTTTCCGAGGAAACCCATCACCGTGAGGTAGTCGCAGAGGATGCGCGTTCCCCTTTCGCTCGTCTGCGTGGCGTGGGCAATCTCCGCCGCGGTGGTGTTGCCGTCGGCGATCGTGGTGAAGACGTTCAGCTCAATCGCTGCTCTCAGAGCGGCGGTGCGCTGATAGGCGTTGAGTGTTTCGAAGATGATCGCCGGTGACGGGTGAGGCCTGGAAGAAGTGCTGGTTGCCATACGGAATATGATAACTGGGCAACCGCGGGTTGACGACGCACGTGGAAAGGGTGTAGCGTCACGCAAGGAGTCCCAATGTCCAAGATCATTGCGCTCGCCGTGTTGTTTTCAGCGGTCGCCTCTGCGAATCCGGGCGACGGCAGACTGCTCGCCCAGCATCCTACCGTAAATAAGACCAACATTGTGTTTGCGTTCGCCGGTAATCTCTGGAGCGTTCCGCGCGATGGCGGCGAGGCCATACGTTTGACCGCCGGGACCGGCAATCAGTCGAGTCCCTATTTCTCACCCGATGGAACAAAGATTGCGTTCTCAGGCGAGTATGACGGCAATGTTGACGTGTTCGTCGTCCCGGCGACCGGAGGCACTCCGAAACGCCTCACGTATCACCCCGGCGCGGACATCGTAGCCGGCTGGACGCCTGACGGGAAAAACATTCTGTTCCGAACGAACCGCGACAGCTACTCGCGCTACACGCGTCTCTACACGGTTCCGGCGGAGGGTGGATTCGCGACGCCGATCGACCTGCCGATGGCGGATTCGGGCTCCTATTCGGCGGACGGCAGCCACCTGGCGTACCTTCCGCTCAACAAGGCCTTCGATTCCTGGAAGCGTTATCGCGGCGGCCGAACCACGCCCATTTGGATCGCGAACATGGCGGACGCCAAGGTCGAGAAGATTCCCCGCGACAATTCGAACGACTTTAATCCGATGTGGATTGGAGACAAGATCTACTTCCTTTCCGACCGTAACGGTCCGGTGACGCTGTTCTCCTATGACATGCGGTCGAAGAAGGTTGCCCAGGCGATTCGGAACGACGGGCTGGACATCAAGGCGGCTGACGCCGGGCCCGGTGCGATTGTTTACGAGCAGTTCGGCGAGGTGCACTTGTACGACCTGAAGTCCGGAAGCGCCCGGAAAGTCGACATCCGCTTGGAGGGAGACATCCCGGCCATGCGGCCGACGTTCGAACGGGTGAACGGCCGGTTTGCACATGCGAAGTTGTCTCCGACCGGCATGCGCGCGCTGTTCGAAGCTCGCGGCGAGATTCTCACCGCGCCGGCAGAAAAGGGCGACATCCGAAACCTCACCAACACGCCTGGTGTTGCTGAGCGTGACCCATCATGGTCGCCGGATGGTAAAAGCATCGCCTACTTCTCGGATGAATCCGGCGAGTACGTGCTTCACATCCGCGCGCAGAACGGCATGGGAGAAGTGGAGAAGATCGATCTTGGCAAACCGGCGGCCTTCTATTACGAGCCGCGCTGGTCGCCTGACAACAAGAAGATCGCATACACCGATAACCGGCTGCAGCTTTGGTATGTCGATCTCGAGAAAAAGACTCCGGTGAGGATCGATGCCGACACCTACGACACGCCGGAACACTCGATGAACCCCGACTGGGCGCCGGATAACAAGTGGATCGCGTACACGAAGCTGCTCAAGAATCATTTGCGCGCGGTGTTTCTGTATTCGCTCGAAGAGGGCAAATCGCACCAGATCTCCGATGGTATGAGCGACGCCGAAAACGCCCTTTTCGACAAGAACGGGAAATACCTGTACTTCAATGCCAGCACCAATCTGGGTTTGAGCACGGCTTGGCTCGACATGTCGAGCGAAGATCACACGACAACCCGAAGCGTCTATGCCGTAGTGCTGAACAAGACCGACGCATCGCCGGTCGCGCCGGAAAGCGACGACGAAAAGGCGGTCGAAGAGAAGAAACCGGACGCCGCGGCGAAGAAGGATGAGGCGGTCAACGTCAAGATCGATCTTGAAAACATCGATCAACGCATCGTCGCGCTTCCGATACCCGCGCGCAACTACGGCGGCATGGATATAGGAAAGACCGGCATCCTGTTCGTTCGCGAAGAGGTCGAGACTCCGGGGCAGCCGCCTACAAGCACCGAATACAAGTTCGACCTGAAAACCCGCAAGACCGAGAAGCTGGTCGAAGGCATACGGATGTTCGAGATCTCCGGCAACGGCGAGAAGATGATGTACTCGCAGGGGAATGGTCCTTCGCCGAGCATCTTTATTGCAGCAACGTCGGCGCCGCCAAAGCCGGGCGAAGGCAAGCTGAACCTGGACGCCATGGAAGTGCGCGTCGACCCGATCGCCGAATGGAAGCAGATGTACCGCGAAGTGTGGCGCATCGAGCGCGATTTCTTTTACGATCCCGGCCTGCACGGGCTCAATCTCGAAACGTTCTCGAAGAGGTACGAGCCGTACCTGGAAAACATCGCGAGCCGGGCAGATTTGAACTATTTGTTCCAGGAGATGCTTGGGGAGCTGACCGTCGGGCATTTGTTTGTCGCTGGCGGCGCGATTCCCGAAACACGGCACATTCGCGGCGGTTTACTCGGGGCGGACTACAAGATCGAGAACGGCCGCTACCGTTTTGCGCGAATCTACAGCGGCGAGAACTGGAACCCGCAGTTAAAGGCTCCGCTGACCCAGCCGGGCGTCAATGTGGCGACGGGCGAGTATCTGCTTGCTATGAATGGACGCGATCTGCGTTCCAGCGATAACGTCTACGGCTTTTTCGAGGAGACGGCGGGCAAGCAGGTAGTGTTGCGCGTGGGTCCGAACGCGGATGGGTCGGGATCGCGGGAGGTGACCGTCATCCCGGTAGACAGCGAGTACTCGCTGCGCAACCTGGCGTGGATCGAGGAGAATCGGCGCAAGGTCGATCGCTTGAGCAATGGGAAGCTGGCTTACGTCTATCTGCCGGACACGGCGGGAGGAGGCTTCACCAATTTCAACCGCTATTTCTTTGCGCAGATCGATCGGGAGGGAGCTGTTATCGATGAGCGCTTCAACGGGGGCGGCCAGGTGGCCGATTACATCGTCGATCACCTCAACCGGAGCGAGCTCAGCCGTTGGACGACGCGCTATGGCGAAGATTTCACGACGCCGCAAAACGCGATTTTCGGACCCAAGGTGATGATCATTAATGAATACGCCGGGTCGGGGGGCGATGCGCTGCCTTGGATGTTCCGCGCGCGGCATGTCGGAACGCTGGTCGGGAAGCGGACCTGGGGTGGCCTGGTCGGAATCTTCGGATTTCCGGAGCTCATGGACGGCGGTGGGGTGACAGCGCCGAACCTGGCGTTCTGGAATCCTGCGAAGGCAGACTGGGAAATCGAGAATCACGGCGTGCCGCCGGATATCGAGGTGGAGCAGGAGCCTGCCTTGGTGCGCGCCGGTCACGATCCGCAGTTGGAACGGGCGGTGGAAGTGGCGCTGGCGGAGTTGAAGAAGCATCCGCTCACGACGCCGAAGCATCCGCCGTTTCCGAATTATCACAAGACGACGCCGAGTGCGACGACGGACGGTGGTGGTTCGAAATAGCCCAGGGTTAGGCAACCCGCGGCAGGAGGCCAGGGTAGCGGAAATGTGGACCGCGGGGCCTCCCGATTTCGTGTTTTTCGAGTAGCAAGGCAACCGCTCATAGCCAGGCCGTCGTTCTTCGCCGCTTTACGCTGCCGCGGCAGTCGCGATTACGATTGATTGATAGAATCCAGTCTCACGTGGGAATCGCCAGCGGATGTTCGTGAATCCGCGCGATTTCAAAATGCTGGTTATCTCATCGCGCAAGACCGCCCGATAGACCGACGCTCCATGAAAGTTCGCCCAGCCGGTGGAAGTTTCCCGTGTGATGTACATGTGAAAAATGTGCAGGCGCTCGTCCTGCCAGTCCCACAGTTGAAACACGATCCGGCGCTTTCCTGCGTCTGAGTAAAAAACTGGACCTTGCACAACGGGACGCTGCGCGAGGATCTCGTCATAATCCCGAATGCTCGCGATGAAGATCCCTCCGCTGCGCAATTTTCCCCGTACCTGGTCTGCCGCTTGTGCAATGTCCGGGTCGGAGAGAAGGTGTGGCAGCGCGTTGTCCATGCAGATCACGGCGTGAAATTCGCCCGCCGGCAACTCGTCCAGGTTTCGCATGTCGGCGACGAAGAATGGGACGTCAAGGCTTCGTAGCGCGGCCTCTGAACGAGCGCGCTCTACCGCACCCGTGCTTACGTCTGATCCGGTGATAGAGAAACCCAGTCTTGCCAGCCCGAGTGTTTGAGTACCGATGCCGCACGCGCAATCGAGAACGGTGGTATCAGCCGCCGGGCACTCGCGGTGCAGGATGGATGCGATCGCGGCTGCTTGCCGGGTCATCGACGCCTCCCAGTTTTCGAAGATGAGGTGGTAATCGCCGGCGAACTTGTCGTAAAAATCGCTCAGAGAGGCGGTCATTGTATCGTCCAATATCAACCCAACGGTTTCGACAATTGTAGCCGGCTTCCTTTAGGCTCCCATCGGTCATTGGTCGTCTCGTCGATGATCGGTACAAGAATTCCGACCCGATTTCGTCCTGAAACCTATGCTTCGTGAGACACATGCGGGACGAAGTACAATCAACGCATCAGGGATTCTGCGGTTAGCTTCGCTGAAAGGAGCACGATGAATCCTTCATATAAGCTGATCGCCATCCTGTTCGGAATTGGCGTCACGCTGCACAATCTCGAAGAAGCCATGTTCCTGGTGAGCTGGGCCCGTTCGCATGTGACACTGTGGTTCGAGCCAAACCCGAAGATCTATTGGGTCTTGACCTCGTTGGTCAGCGTTGTGATTTGGGTTCCGATTGTTGGCGTTTGCATTTCGCCCGAGAGCCTCCATTTTCAAAGCGTCCTCTCAGGATTTGCCCTCGTCATGGCCGTCAACGCAGTGTTGCCGCACTTCATAATAAGCCTGGCCAAGCATTCTTATTCGCCGGGAGCGGGAACGGGAATGCTGTTCAATCTCCCACTTGGTGTGTTGCTGATCCATGCGCAGTTGAGCGCCCACGCAACCTCACATCTAGAGGTCTGGCGAGATGCAGTTCTGTATGCGCTGTTGCTGACCCTCGGCGTCTTGGGGAGCTTGTACGGAGCTCATGCGGTCTTAGCCGCGAGAAAGGCATGAGCATCGTGGCCTGTTGGAGCTGTCGCGAAAAGAACCCTTAGTGAGCCGGCCCCGCCGTTGAGAAGATCGGCTGCAGGACCATCCGGCCGTACGCGATGAACGCCATGAGGAGACCCAGCACGCCGCTTAAGATGATTGGTGGGATCTCGCGGTACTTGGCGTGCACCCAGACGAACACAAGGCTCTCGATCGACAGGACCATGGCGGCTACCACCGTGAGCGCCGGTTGCCAGTGGAAGGCGGCGGGGACGATTAACCCGCCCATGCAGACGAGTTCGAGGATGCCGAGGGCCATCCAGGCTCCCCGCGGCAACGCACCAAAGGACGGGGCCTGCTCGCTTATCTTGTCGAACATAAAGACCTTCATGACTCCCGATGCTCCGTATAGGAGCGCGGCGAGCACCTGCAGGACCCACAATACGATGTTCATCGCGTGCCTCCTCCCGGTCTACCGTGTCGGCGCGCCCAGCGCGGTACCTCCCGCACGCGATCCGCGTTCTGAGCCCAGATCCAGTGACCAGTGAATACCTCATGATAATTCGCCTCCGGTCGCACAGAGGAGGCGTGATCCGTCTCATCCAGTTGAAGGCCGCCGTCACGTTCCCAAATAGTCTTGCGACTTGCCGATCTCGACGTTGGCGAATCCGCCTCAAAAGTCTTTCCAGCCGAGGCTCGGCGTGCCGATACCTTGACCTTCGACCTATTCCAGTTGTATCGTGAATGGTAGAAGGTTGAGGTATCGATGCCCCCTCCACGTTTTCCTATCCCGCAAGGCACGCTCGACATGTTGATTCTCCAAATCCTATCGCTTGAATCCGCCCATGGCTACGGCATAGCGCAACGGCTGGAGCAGATCTCGCGCTCGGTGGTCCAGGTGAACCAGGGCTCGCTCTATCCGGCCCTTCACCGCCTGGAGCAGAAAGGCTGGCTGCGAGCCGAGTGGAAAGAGTCGGAGACCGGCCGTGAGGCCAAATTCTACTCCCTTACGCGCGCCGGACGGCATCAACTTGCCGTCGAGAAGGATAGCTGGGCGCGCCTCTCCGGCGCCGTCAACCTGATCTTCGAGGAGGGCAGCCGATGATTCCGCTCTTCAACTGGTTCCGCCGCAGCTTCCTGGAGCGCGGCCTCGATCGCGAGCTCCAATATCACTTGGATCGCCGCGTCGCCGACCTCTCCGCATCCGGCATTCCCGAGCCAGAGGCGCGACGCCGCGTTGCCGCCGAGCTCGGCCTCGTGCGGGTGCGCGAGGAAGTCCGCGATGTCTGGCTCACGCGCTGGCTCCGCGACTTCATTTACGATCTCCGCTTCTCCGCCCGATCGTTCCTCCGCAGCCCTGGCTTCACCGCGGCGACGCTACTCTCGCTAGCCCTCGGCATCGGCGCCACCACCGCCATTTACTCGTTGGTCGACCAGGTCATCCTGCACGCGCTCCCCGTCCACGAGCCCGAACGCCTGGTTCTGGTCGATTGGGATGGCGACGACCTCATCACCGGCGGCATAGGCAGTTCTAACCTGATGCCTTACCCCATCTGCCGCGAACTCCAGAAGCAGACCCGCTTGTTCGAGGGTGTCCTCTGCCGCGCTGAGATCCAGGTCAACCTCACAGCCGGCGGCGATCCCAGGCCAGTTGCCGCCGAGATCGTTTCCGGCAGCTACTTTTCCGTGCTCGGCGTCGGCCCCGCGCTCGGCCGCGTCATCGAACCCGAAGACGATGCCGCGCCCGGAGCCGGTTCGGTCGTGGTGCTCTCGTATGACTTCTGGCAGGCGCAGTTCGGCGGAGCCGCCAATATAGTCGGCAGCAAAGCCCTGATCGGCAAACAACCCATGACCGTGGTCGGCGTGGCTGCCGCCGGGTTTCGCGGCGTCGATGTCGGCGCCGTACCGGCCTTCTGGATGCCCACGTCCAGGTACGCGGACGCGAACCTCCCCACCAATGACGATCTCCTCAATAGCCCCACTCGCTGGCTGCAGATCCTCGCCCGCCTGCGTCCGGACGTCACGCCCGGGCGGGCGCAGGCCGGTTTGCGGCCGTGGTTCAAGGCGTGGCTCCAGGACAGCACGCTTCGCCCCGGCTTCCCCACGATTTCAGCCGACCGTCGCCGCGCCTACCTGGCATCCAGTCTCGAAGTCACGCCAGCGCCCCAGGGCCATTCGCCGCTGCGCCAAAGTCTCTCCCAGCCGTTGTGGCTCCTGTTCGCTGCCACGGGCGTTCTGCTCGGTCTCGCCTGCCTGAACGTTGCCGGCCTCTTTCTCGCGCGCGGCTCCGCACGAGGACGTGAGATTGGCACGCGCCTAGCTCTGGGCGCTTCCAAAAGCCGTATTGGCCGCCAACTTCTCGCCGATAGCTTGCTGCTTGCGGTGGCAGGTGGTGTCCTTGGCGCGGTCCTGGCGCCGCTTGCGATCCGCGGGCTTATCGCGTTCCTACCGCAGGAGGTCGCCGCCAACGCCCTGCGCGACACCCTCAGCATTCGGCTGCTCACCTTCGCGTTCTTCGCCAGCCTGGCCGCCGGCCTCTTCAGCGGCCTGGCTCCCGCCCTCCGGGCTGGTGGCGACGGCCTGGTCAACTCGCTCCGCGAGCGCGGCGGCACTGGCTTCGGCGGTGTCCGTCTCCGCAAGGCGATCGTCACGCTCCAAGTGGCCTTCTCCCTCATTCTCCTCATCGGCGCCACCCTCTTCCTACGCACGCTCACCGGCCTGATGGCCAAAGGTCCTGGCTTCGATACGTCCGGCCTTCTCTCGTTCACTATCGCTCCGCTGGAGAATGGTTATGCCCGCGCTGACGCTTCGCGCCTGGTCCGCCGCCTCGACGAGCAGATCCGCGCCTTGCCCGCCGCCCGTTCCGCCGCCACTGCCCGGTTTGCCGTCCTCACCGGCGGTCACATCAGCAACAAAGTGACCATGCAGACTGATCGCCGCACCGTGACCGATGGCAGCATCAATTTCAACGCCGTCAGCCCCGGTTTCTTTGCCACCCTCGGCGTTCGCCTCGTCGCCGGCCGCGATTTCGACCAACGCGACTCCCGTCCCCCCGGCGAGCCCGGTCCCCATTCCGCCATCGTGAATCAGGCGTTCGTCAAGCGCTATCTGGCCGGCCGCAATCCCCTCGGCGTCCTCATCGCCCGCGGCGGTGGCGCCTCGAATGTCACGCCCAATAGCATTATCGTCGGCGTCGTCGCCGACATGAGCTATCGCGGTGTCCGCGATCAGTCCGAGCAGGTCTTCTTCCCGCTCTTCAATAGCGACGACACTGGCGCCACCTTCTACATCAAGGTGCGCGGCGCATCCGAGCAGGCAATTCCTTCCATCCGCCGCCTGGTCCGCGAGGACGACCCGCGGCTGCCGATCCTCTGGTTCCGCACTCTGGACGACCAGGTCAACCGCTCGCTCAGCACCGAGCGCCTCCTGGCGGCGCTCTCCGGCAGCTTCGGCGCGCTGGCGCTGCTGCTCTCATTGATCGGTATCTATGGAGTGATGTCGTTCGTCGTGACGCGCCGCACGCGCGAAATCGGAATCCGCGTCGCGCTCGGCGCTACTCGCGCCTCGGCCCTTCGCCTCGTGCTGCGCGATGCCGTTACCATGATCGCCTGGGGCGTGGCCCTCGCGCTGCCTTGCGTCGCCGCCCTCGGCAAGCTCGTCCAGTCGCAGTTGTTCGGCGTCACTGCGACCGATCCGGCGACGATCACCGCAGCCGCAATGGTCCTCGCCGCGGGAGCTCTTGCCGCCGCCTTCGTGCCCGCCTGGGGGGCGTCGAACGTGAGCCCGACGGACGCATTACGGCTTGAATAGGGCCGATCGCCGTAGAACATTTCGAGCCCTGTTTGACATCTCCATCGGTGTTTGCGGTTCATCGTTCCGAGATCGACCACAAACCACCGCTTCCCAGCACGGTGGCTCCGATGCCTTGACCTTCGACCTATCTAAAATATATGCTCAATGGTAGAAGGTTGAGGTATTGATGCCGCCCCCACGTTTCCCCATCCCGCAAGGTACGCTAGACATGCTGATTCTCCAAATCCTCTCGCTCGAACCCGCCCATGGGTACGGCATAGCGCAACGCCTGGAACAGATCTCTCATTCCGTGGTTCAGGTCAATCAAGGCTCGCTCTATCCAGCCCTCCACCGCCTGGAGCAGAAGGGCTGGCTGCGCGCCGGGTGGAAACAGTCGGAGACCGGTCGAGAAGCCAAGTTCTACTCCCTTACGCCCGCCGGGCGCCGCCAGCTTACGGTCGAGAAGGATAGCTGGGCGCGCCTGTCCGGTGCGGTCAACCTGATCTTCGAGGAGGGCAGCCGATGAGCAGATTCTTCAACTGGTTCCGCCGCGGTTCTTTGGAGCGTGGCCTCGACCGCGAGCTGCAATATCACTTGGATCGCCGTGTCGCTGACCTAACCGCCGCCGGCATTCCCGAAGCCGAGGCCCGCCGCCGCGTGGCGATGGAACTAGGCCTTGTCCAAGTCCGCGAAGAGGTCCGCGATGTGTGGCTCACTCGCTGGCTTCGCGATTTCCTATACGACCTTCGCTACTCCGCCCGCTCGCTCCGTCACAATCCTGGCTTTACCGCGACTGTTTTACTCTCGCTCTTGCTCGGCATCGGCGCGATCACCGCGATCTATTCCCTGGTCGACCAGGTGATCCTTCACGCGCTGCCCGTCCGTGAGCCCGAGCGACTGGTTCTCGTGGATTGGAAGGGCTCCGAGGGCGTCACATACGTCACCGGCTCCTCAAATCTGATGCCCTACCCCATCTGCCGCGAACTCCAGCAGCAGACCCGCTTATTCGACGGCGTCCTCTGCCGCGCCGAAATCCAGGTCAACCTTAGAGCAGGCGGCGATCCATTGCCCGTCGCCGCCGAGATCGTCTCCGGCAGCTACTTTTCCGTGCTCGGCGTCGGCCCGGCGCTCGGCCGCATCATCGAACCGGAAGACGATGCCGCGCCCGGCGCCGGTCCCGTCGTGGTGCTCTCGTATGACTTCTGGCAGGCGCAGTTGGGCGGCGCTGCCGATATTATCGGCAGCAAGGTCCTGATCGGCAATCACCCCATGACCGTGGTCGGCGTGGCTGCCGCCGGGTTCCGCGGCGTCGACGTCGGCGCCGTGCCGGCCTTCTGGATGCCGACATCCATGTATGCGGTCGCGAACCTCGACACCGGAGATGAGGATCTCCTCAACGGCCACACTCGCTGGCTGCAGATCCTCGCCCGCCTCCGTTCGGATGTTACAGTCGCGCAGGCGCAGGCCGGTTTGCAGCCGTGGTTCAAGGCGTGGCTCCAGGACAGCACGCTTCGCCCCGGCTTCCCGAGGATTTCGGCCGACCACCGCCGCGAGTACCTCGCAACCACTCTCGAACTCACCTCCGCGCCCCAGGGCCATTCGGTGCTGCGCGAACGCCTCTCGCAGCCGCTGTGGCTCCTGTTCGCCGCCACGGGCGTTCTGCTCGGCCTGGCGTGCCTGAACGTTGCAGGCCTCTTTCTCGCGCGCGGCTCCGCGCGCGGCCGGGAGATCGGCACGCGCCTCGCTCTCGGCGCTTCACGAGGCCGTATCGGCCGCCAACTCCTCGCCGACAGCCTGCTGCTTGCTGTGGCAGGTGGTGTCCTTGGCGCGGCCGTGGCTCCGCTTGCGATCCGCGGACTCATCGCGTTCCTGCCGCATGAGCTCGCCGCCAACGCCCTGCGGGCCACCCTCAGCGTTCGACTGCTCGCCTTCGCCTTCTTCGTGAGTATAGCGGCAGGCCTCTTGAGTGGCCTGGCTCCCTCCCTTCGGGCTGGTGGCGACGGCCTGGTCAGCTCGCTCCGCGAGCGCGGCGGCACTGGCTTCGGCGGCGTCCGTCTCCGCAAGGCGATTGTCACGCTCCAGGTGGCCTTCTCCCTGATCCTCCTCATCGGCGCCGCCCTCTTCCTGCGCACGCTCACCGGCCTGGTGGCAAAAGGGCCCGGCTTCGAAACGTCCGGCCTTCTCTCCTTCACTATCGCTCCGACTCAGAATGGCTATTCCGATGGCGATGCCTCGCGCCTGGTCCGCCGGCTCGACGAGCAGGTCCGCGCCTTGCCCGCCGCCCGTTCCGCTGCCACTGCCCGGTTTGCCGTCCTCACCGACGGTCACATCAGCAACTACGTGACCATCCAGACCGATCGCCGCACGGTGAGCGATGGCTTCGTCAACTTCAACGCCGTCAGCCCCGGTTTCTTCTCGACCCTCGGCGTACGCCTCCTCGCCGGCCGCGATTTCGACCAGCGCGACTCCCGTCCCCCCGGCGAGGCCGGTCCCCATTCCGCCATCGTGAATCAGGCCTTCGTCAAGCGCTATCTGTCCGGCCGCAATCCCCTCGGCGTCCTCATCGCCAAGGGCGGTAGCTCGAATGTCAAGCCCAATAGCCCTATCGTCGGCGTCGTCGCCGACATGAGCTATCGCGGTGTCCGCGATCAGTCCGAGCAGGTCTTCTTTCCCCTGTTCAATTTCGACGATACGGGCGCCACGTTCTATATCAAGGTTCGCGGCGCTCCCGAGCAGGCCATTCCCTCCATCCGAAGCCTGGTCCGCCAGAATGACCCGCGGCTGCCGATCCTTTGGATCCGCACTCTGGACGATCAGGTCAATCGCTCGCTCAGCACCGAGCGCCTCCTGGCGGCGCTCTCCGGCAGCTTCGGCGCGCTGGC
>Ga0070735_10000103_pt1 | contig 106922 bp, 91 predicted proteins | sample Coa_R1_FD_66443 | JGI IMG/M metagenome (GOLD analysis project Ga0070735, IMG submission 66443) | Surface soil microbial communities from Centralia Pennsylvania, which are recovering from an underground coalmine fire - Coalmine... | ecosystem: Environmental > Terrestrial > Soil > Unclassified ...
CATGGCCCCGTCCCACGAACCACCGCACCCCCTTGCCGAGCGTCTTGTGGCCATGACGCCTCCGTCGTCGGAGCTGCTCGACGTCGGCACGGGAAGCGGGCGCAATCTCCGGTTCATCGCGGCGACTCACCGCGCCGTCGGCGTCGACGACGACGCCGATCGCGCCGCTCGCGTCTCCACGGCGCTCCGGCAGGAGGGCCTGGCCGTCAGCGTGCATGCCGCCTCCTACACGCAACTGCCCTTCGCGCGCGACCGCTTTGCGGGGGCGCTTTCCACGCACGCCCTCCTCCACGGGACACGCTCCAAGATACGGCTGGCGATCGCGGAGATCGCGCGCGTCCTGCGCCGGGGAGCTCCCTTTCTCCTCACGCTCGCCTCGATAGAAGACGAACGCTACGGTGAAGGCACGATGTTGGAGCTGGACGTCTTCGCCCCCATCTCGGGCGACGAGGAGGGCATCCCGCATCTCTACGTCGACGCTGCCGGCGTCCCCGATCTCCTTGCCCCCAATTTCACCGTCGAGTCCCAGCTGCACGTCGACGTCGACGCCGTCGTGGGGCGCTGGGCCCACGGCGAGGCACCCTCCGGGCGGCGCCACTGGTTCGTCCAGGCCCGCCGGCGCTAGCGATTCCCCTCGCCCTTGAAAATCGAACATATGTTCGATATGCTTACCCCATGGATGCGCCGGAAGTCGTCGAGATCCGCGTCAAATCGGTGCTCAACCGCGTCGCGGGCATGGCCTTTCGGTGGTCGATCAATCCATACCGCGGCTGCATCCACGGCTGCGTCTTCTGCTACGCGCGCCGAACGCACTGGTTCATCGAAGAAGACGGCGTCAACGCTTGGAACACCCGAATCTTTGCGAAAGTCAACGCTCCCGAGGTGCTCCATGCGGAGCTTGGGCGCCGGAGCTGGCGGCGCGAACGCGTCGCGTTGGGTACGTCGACGGACCCGTACCAGGCCATCGAGGGGCACTATCGGATCACGCGGCGTATCCTCGAGGTCTGCGTGCGCACGCGCACGCCGCTTTCCATCGTCACCCGCTCCCAGTTGATTGAGCGCGATCTCGATCTGCTCGTGAAGCTCGCGTGCGTGGCCGGCGTCACGGTCGCCGTCAGCGTGGCGACGGTCGATCGCTCCGTGGCTCGCGAGATCGAGCCGACGGTTTCACCGCCTCAGCGCCGCCTCGATACCGTGAGACGCCTCGCCGAGTCGGGCGTCCGCACGGGCGTCTTGCTCGCGCCGATTCTTCCCCGAATCACGGACGACACGGCCTCGCTTGCGCGCGTGCTCGAAGCGGCCCGTGACGCAGGAGCTGCCTTCGTTCATCATGGCATGCTCTATCTCGGCGACGTGACGCGCGACGCGTACTTCGCGTACCTGGAGCGGCGCCGCCCGGAGCTGGTGCCGCGGTATCGGGAGATCTACGCCGGCACGTATGCACCGCGCGCGCTTGCGCGTGAGATCGACGCGCGCGTCGCAGCGGAAAGGGCGCGCGTTCGTTGCGCGCCGCGCTTTCCGGAGATCCAGCCTCCCGTAGAAGCGGAGCAGTTGGCGCTACTCTGACTCGAGCAACGCGACGGCCGACGGCACTTCTCCCACGGAAGCCACCGTCACGTCGGGCTCGATACCCGGCACTTCGGAGCCGGGCACCGTGCGGCTCTGATACGGGCGAAGGACGCGCACGGTGCGCATGCCCATCGTCTTCGGCGTGACTACGTCGTTGTCGGGACGATCGCCGACCATCACCGCCTCTTCGGCGGCGATGCCGGCGCGCGCGAGCGCCGCATCGAAGATCTCACGTGCCGGTTTCACCAAGTCGACTTCACTCGAGATGACGAGATCGCTGAAGAAACGTAGCGCATTGGCATCGCGCAGCACGTCACGAATGAAGCTGTCGTAGTTGGCGATCACGCCGAGACGGTAGCGTTGCGAAAGCTCCTCCAGCGCGTTGAAGGCTCCCGGCAGTAAGCGATTCTGCGTGGCGCCTTGGCGCAGGCGCGGCTGAAAGACGCGTTGCAAGACGATGGCGGCGCGCTCGGCATCGTCTCCCAAATAGTGCGCGATCAACGCACGCGCAAGCGAGGGCGGGTTCTTCTTCAACAAGACACGGCGGGCGGCGGCGAACTCGTCGGCGTTCGTCGCCACGCCGACGCCGGAAAGTTCGTGGCGCACGACGTCCGCCAAGTAGCCGACGTATGCCCGATCGTCGACGAGCGTTCCACCGACGTCGAAGAAGATCCAACGCAGCACGGCGCGACGATCAGGACGACACCGAGATCAAGTCCTGCATCGGCGAAGAAGCTGACGCATACAACCGCTTCGGCATGCGCCCCGCAAGGAATGCAGCGCGCCCCGCGTTGACGGCGTCGCGCATCGCGCGCGCCATCAGCACGGGATCGGCGGCACCGGCGATGCCCGTGTTCATCAGCACCGCGTCAACGCCCAGCTCCATGGCGATGGCCGCATCGCTTGCCGTTCCGACGCCCGCATCGACGATGACGGGCACCTTCGCTTGCTCTTTGATGATGCGGATGGTGTACGGATTGCAGACACCGAGGCCACTGCCGATCGGCGCCGCCAGCGGCATCACGGCGGCGCAGCCGACTGCTTCGAGACGCTGGCACACCACCGGGTCATCCGTCGTGTACGGCAGCACCGTGAACCCGTCGCGCACCAGCTCCTCGGCGGCCGCGATCAACTCGACCACGTTCGGATAGAGCGTGCGCTCATCGCCGATGACCTCGAGCTTGATGAGGTTGGTCTCGAGCGCCTCGCGCGCGAGCTTCGCCGTGAGCACGGCGTCCTTCGCCGTGTAGCAGCCGGCCGTGTTGGGAAGCACCTGATACCGCGAGCGGTCAATGTAGTCCAGCATCGTCTTGCCGCTGGGATCGTCGATGTGAATGCGGCGAATCGCCACCGTCACGATCTCGGCGCCGCTGGCTTCATGGGCCTGCTGCATGACTTCCATCGACGGGAACTTGCCAGTGCCGACGATGAGACGTGAATGGTACTCCCGCCCGCCTAGTACGAATGGGTCGCTCTGCACGTTCATCTCTCTCTATCCTCCGGCCACCGCTCGGATGATCTCGATCCGGTCTCCCGGCCGCACCGGCTGCACGTCGATGCGCCCCTTCGGGACGACAGCGTCATTGAGCGCGACGGCCGTCCCTTCGCGCTTGACGCCCAAACGGCTCAACAACTCGCCGAGCGTGCCTTCATGCTCCAGCGCGATCGCCTCTCCGTTGACCAACACCGTCTCCGTCATTATGGCGCCACGTTCGACAGCGCGTGCGCGCGCTCCGGCGCAAAGGCGGCTATGGGAACGGCCGGTGTTCGTCCCTCGATCGCGTCGGCCACCACTTCCGCCGTGATCGGCGTGAGCAGCACGCCATTGCGCAGATGCCCCGTCGCCAGGAAGTATCCCTCCAAGCCACCTGCGCCCAGATACGGCAGGCCGTCGGGTGTTCCGGGGCGCAGCCCGGCCCACGTCTCGACGATGGCAAGGTCGCGCAGGGCTGGGGCGACGCGGAGCGCTCCGTCGAGCAGTAGGCGGATGCCGGCGGCGGTGACGCGCATGTCGTAGCCGGCGCGTTCGACGGTTGCACCCACGATGAGGCGCCCGTCGTCACGCGGGACCAGGTAGGCGGCATGCTCCGCGTAGATCGTGTGGCGGACGAGACTAGCCGGCATGCCCAGCGCCAGCATCTGCCCCTTGACGGGTTCGACAGGGACGCGCGCGCGCTCCGGTACGCCCTCCAGTATCCCGGCCCACGCTCCGGCGGCGTTGACCACGACCGGCGATGGGACGAAGCCCACCGCCGTCTCGACGCCGCTGACGCGCCGCTCCGTCGCGGCCAGGCGCACCCATGGAATGCCTTCGTCGATGCGCACCCCGAGACGTTCCACGGCGGCGCGGAGCGCCCGCCCCAGCCGACGGTTATCGACCGATGCCTCATGCTCGAAGTGCGCTGCGGCTTTGACGGGGGCGAGCACGGGCTCCGCACGCAGCGCTTGCGCGGGCGTCAACATCGCAGCGCGATAGCCGCGCTGCCGCGCGTTGGCCACCCGTGCCTCCAAGGACGCCACACCGGCATCATCGTACGCCGGCGAGATGAAGCCCTCAAGGCGAAGGTGGATGTCCAGGCCCGTCTCGGCGCGCAGCGCTGCCGCAAACGCGGGATAGCGCTCGAGACTCGCCGCGCAAAGGTCGTAAAACGAGCCGTCGAGACCTTCCGACGAGGGTGCGAGCATCCCTGCGGCCGCCCACGACGCGGCTCGTCCCGGTTCGCCCGTATCCAAGATCCGCACTGATGCCCCTCGGTGGGCCAATTCTCGCGCCAGCGCCAGACCAATCAGTCCGGCTCCGATGATGACGACGTCGCCTTCCATGAGAACGCACTTCGTTATGGGAGCGCAAGCTCCCCATCGAAGACGTGCACCACGCCGCCGCCAACGTCGATCCGCTGAGGAAGGCCGTCGGCCACGTCCATGCGCACGTAGAGCAGGCTGCGCCGACCCATCTTCGTGCCTTGCTCGCTCACCAACGTCGCGGCACCGCTCCGCGGCGCGTCGACCAGATGGTGGCGCACGACGTAGGCCGCGAGCGGTCCCGTCGCCGATCCCGTCGCCGGGTCTTCAAAGACGCCGGCGCCGGGAGCAAACATGCGTGAGTAGAGCTCGCCTCGTCGCCGCGAGTCGACGGCGAACACGAAGACGCCGATCAATCCCTGCACGCCCAGCAGCTCGTCGATCGCGGCGACGTTAGGTTGCGCCCGGTCGACGCGCTCGCGGTCGCGCACGGGCACGTAGAGAAAGCGCGGTCCGGCACCGGCCACTTCCAGGGGCGCGCCTTCGAGCAGATCGTCGCTCGACAGCGAGACGAGCGCGGCGCACGCCGCACGATCTTCGAATTGCGGTCCGAACGTGACGGGGGGCGTCGTCAGCCACGCACGCACCGGCGAGCACACGGGTCCTTCGTACGAGACGCGCACGGGCCCCACGCCTTCCTCGAAGACGATATGATCCTTGCCCGCCGGCACGCGTCCGAGTCGCGCGAGAACAAACGCCGTGCCGATCGTTGGATGGCCCGCGAAGACCATCTCGTACGACGGCGTGAAGATGCGCACGCGGACGTCGCAGTCCGGGCGCTGCGTCGCCACGACGAACGACGTTTCCGAAAGGTTCATCTCGCGCGCGATGAGCTGCATCTGCTCGTCACCGATGCCCTCGGCGTCGGGAAAGACGGCAAGCTGATTGCCTTCGAAGAGGTGGTCGGTGAAGACGTCGACATGGGTGAAGCGGTACATGGTTCCCCAATCATGATGGCGCGATTCCGAATCACTAAGGAGCCTCTGATTTTCGGCCGGACCGAGGCGCCGAGGGGCGCAGACCTTGAGCGGTCTGGGGTCCCCGCCGAGTTTACGAGGCGGGGATATCGATAAGCCTCACGGCAACGAAGGTATGGCGGAAATCAGTGGCTCCCTGCCGGAACGACGAGACCCTCGGCGATGCCGAGGGTCTCGCAGTTTCCGTAGTCGAGCTCGTCCGTTAGAACGAGATCAACGACTGGAGGAAAAGGCCCGTGCCGGAATCCTTGCTGATGTAGTAGCCACCACCCAGCGGGATGTCGATACCGGGCTTCACGCCCCACGCCTGGTAGACGACGCCGACGCGAGCGTTGTTGCTGAACCAGTGGTGCAGGCCAACGTAGCCGATGTTGTAGCCGTTCGGGTTGTTGAAGTAGAGCTGCTGATAGTCCGGCGTACCCTCGATCTCGGTGTGCGGACCGTTCGAGTTGAAGCCCGACGAGATCACGCCGAACTCGCCGTAGCTGTTGCCGCTCTTGGCGCCCGTGTTGCCGAGGCTGCCCTGGATCCAGAACGCGCCATTGTCCTTCCAGCGGCTGCCGGTGGCCGGATCGTTGCCGAAGCGGGTCAGCAGCTCGGCCGCGAGCGAGAACTGCGGCGTGAACTGGTAGGAAGCGTTGACCGAGCCCACCGCGATTGGGTAGGCACCGGGGACGTAGGCGCCGCACTCGTTAGCCGCCGGGCAGACGCCGTTGGTCACGAGCGTGGTGCCGGTGACGACGCCGGGGACGCCCACGTTCGTGTACGGGTTGAACGACGGATTCCAGTAGGTCGCGCCCGCGACGCCGCGGTCGATCGAGTAGTTCAAACCGACGTTGAACTTCGGCGTGACGTCGTAGTCGGCATGCGCGAGAATCGTCTGGTTGTAGCCGCCGGCCGTAGCGTTCGCGGCTGGGCTATTGTTGGACTGGTTGAAGCTGTAGCCGCCGAAGATCGTGAAGCCCTTCTTGGCGTAGCCGATCTCGGCGCCCTGGAAGTAGTCGGCGAAGGCGAGGCCGATCGGGCCGCCTTCTTCGACGAAGCGCCCGACCTTCGCGAAGGCACCCGAGGGGTCCTTATACGTGAGGTAGGCGTAGTTGAGGCGCATCACCTGGTTGTAGAAATAGCTGCTGGAGAGCGCCGTAGCGGTGCTCTTCTGCGCCTGGTTCGCCAGGTAGTTGCGGTCCTCGAGACGGATCGCGTACGTGGTCTTGTCGTCGAGCGCGCCGCTCCAGACCATACGGATGATCTGGTAGCCCGTGCCGTGGGCGTACGTGCCCGACTGCTGGTTGTTCGCGCCGAGGTTGCCGTACGAGACGTTCGTCATCAGCGGGAACGACGGCGAGATCGTGCCGAACGGCGTCACGCCGGACGTCCCGGTGATCACCGTGTTCGCCGGAAGACCGTTGCCGGCCGGGTCGAACGCCGCGATGTTCTCGCGGTAGAAGCCCGGCATGCGGTTGGCGAAGTAAAGGTGGAACTGCTGACGCTTGAGCGTCGCGTTAGTCGCCGCGACCTGATCCTTCAGGCCGGCGACGTCCTTCTGCAGGCTCTGGATCTCGGGGCCGAACTCGTCGACGAGCTTCTTGACCGCCGCGATGTCGTTTGCGTTGACCTTGCTGGCCTCGCTAGCGGTCGAGAGCTCTTGCTCGAGCTTCTTCACGACGCGCTGGGTAAGAACGGCCGCTTCGTAACGCGTGAGCGGACGCTGCCCCTTGAAGTACCCGCCGGGGTACCCTTCGATCAATCCATCGGCATACAGCTGTTGGATTGCTTGGTACGCCCAGCTATTCGTGGGGACGTCGCGGAAGGGGTTCTCCTGCGCGAATGCCGGAGCGGCGCACGCCGCCACAAACGCTGCAAGGACAATACCCCCGCGAAGTCTCGACTTCACAGAAAGCACTGGTTGCCTCCAATTTTCAGTAGGGCGAGCTTTCCATTGTTTCGCTCGCCTCCACGGAGACTCTACCAGGGGAGAGGTCCTCAGACAACTATCTCCGCTTATACAGCCTAATAAAGTTATTTATCTATTTAGCGTGACCGGGGAGGAAGAAGAGGGCTTTCAGGCCGCCGGCCGCTCGGCCTCGCGCTGGAAGATCTCGAGCAGGGCTCCGGCTGCTGGGGAAGGGACGCGATCTTCGCGCCAGCCGAGATACACGCTGCGGACGAGCGGCGCTCCCGCCAACCGGACGAACGACGTCCCCCGCGGAGCGTCATCGACTTGCGAGATGCCGGCCAGCGTCGCTCCAAGCACCGGGACCAGACGCGCCCGCCCGGCGTCGCCGTCGCCCGCTTCGATGACGTTGCCGAGGGAGATGTCCGCCGCCCGAAGAGCGTTGTCGATGATCTGGCGGAGCGCGTACCGGCGCGCCGGAAGAATCAGGTCGAGTCCGTCCAGCTCCGCCAGCTCGATCTCACCGCGGCCTGCAAAGCGATGACCGTCGGCCACCAGCAGGCAAAGCTCTTCGTCGTATAAGCGGGTGAGATGGAGGCTCGGCGCCGTCCCGGTCGAGACGAACACGCCTATGTCTAGACGCCCAAGGCGGACACCTTGAACGATCTCGGGCTCGCCCTGCTCGTCGATCACGAGCTCCGCCTCCCCGTACTCGCGGTGGAACGCGCCGACGACATGCGTCAAGAGCTCCGGCCGAAGCGACGGGAAGACGCCGCACGCCACGCGCGCTTCCACGAAGTCTCGCCCCCCGGCGGCACGGAGATCGAGGCGCTGGAGACCCGCCAGAATCTGGCGGACGTCTTCCAGGATGCGGCGCCCTACTGGCGTCAACAGCACGCGCTTGCCCGTGCGTTCGAAGACGGGCGCGCCGACCTGGACCTCCAACCGCCGAATATGGTGACTGACGGCCGGCTGCGTGATCCCGAGCGCCTCGGCGGCAGCCGTGAAGCTGCCTGATTCGTAGACGGCGTAAAAACACCGGACCTGTTGGAGGTCGATCGCCATCCTTACATATTCGTGTAGACTGGGCCTTCCCCGCCTTGCGGGGGCACCCAGGTGATGATCTGGTAGGGATCGGCGATGTCACACGTCTTGCAGTGCACGCAGTTCGCGAAATTGATTTGCAAGCGCCCGCGTACACTGCCATCCGGCGCTTGCTCGAACATCGGCTCGTAGACGTTGGCGGGACAGAAGTGCTGGCATGGGTTGCCATACTCCGGCGTGCACCGGTTCGCACAGATGTCCGTGTCGGCGACATGGAGATGGCACGGCTGATTCTCGTCGTGCATCGTGCCGCTCTTGAAGACGTCGGTGAGCTTATCGAACGTGAGCACGCCGTCGAACGCGATGCGCGGCTCGCTCTTCACCTCCGACTTGCGCTTCATGTACGCATGGCCGGGCTTGTTCTCGAGGCGATCCTTGATGCCGAAGCCGCGTCCCCCCGTGATCATGCCGAGCCCGACGTTGAGCATCCCGGTGAAGAGGCCGCCCTCGAAGCCTTGATGGAAGTTGCGCGCAGCCCACAGCTCGGCTTTCGCCCACGACGCATCGATCTTCGATTTGTACGACGAAAGCTGGGCGGCGTCGAACTTCTTGGCGAGCAGCGCCTCAAAGGCCGTCTCGGCGGCGAGCATGCCGCTCTTCATGGCCAGGTGCACACCCTTCAATCGCATGGGATTCAGGAAGCCGGCAGAGTCTCCGACGAGCAACACGCCGTCTGCGTACGGACGCGGCATGGCGAACCATCCGCCTTCCGGAATCGCCTTTGCCCCGTACCGCTGCAGCTGCGCGCCTTCCAGCATGCCCTTGATGGCGGGATGCGTCTTGAATTTCTGCAGGTAGTAGTGCGGATCCGTATCAGGATTGCGGTAATCCAGGCCCGTGACGAAACCGATGTCCAGCAGATCGTCACCCATCCCGTAGATGAAGCCGCCGCCGAACGTATCGCTGGGCAACGGAAAGCCCATCGTGTGGATGACGTGGCCCGCGCGTACGCGTCCCGGCGGGCACTTCCAGATCTCTTTGACGCCCGCCGCGTACACTTGAGGGTTGGCGCCCGCGTCGAGCTTGAGACGATTGACGAGCTCCTTGCTGAGCGTGCCCCGCGGACCTTCGCCCAGCACGGTGACCTTCGCGAAAAGGTCGGGCCCGGGCTCGTAGTTCGATTTCGGCTTCCCATCTTTGTCGACGCCCTTGTCGCCGATGCGTACGCCGACGACGCGATCGCCGTCGTAGAGGAGCTCCTGGCCGGGGAACGACGGAAAGACGTCGATGCCGGCCTGCTCCGCCAAGCCCGCCATCCACACCACCAGCTTGTTGAGCGATGCGACGTACTTGCCGTGGTTGTTCAGCATCGGCGGCACGATAGGCGCCTTGATCTTTCCCGTCCCCGTGAGGAACCACAGCTCGTCGCCCGCGACTTCCGCTTCGACGGGACAGCCGAGATTGCGCCAGTCCGGCAGCAGCTCGTCGAGCGCGCGGGGATCCAAGACGGCGCCGGAGATTCCATGGTGACCGATCTCTCCGGCTTTGTCGATCACCATGATCGAAAGCTCGCCCAAGCTCTCCGCCTCGCCGCTCGCAACACGGCGTTCGTGTTCGTCGACGAGCTGTCTGAGGCGCAGCGCCCCCGCAAGACTCGCCGGCCCCGCGCCGACGAACAGAACATCAACTTCCAGGCTGTCGCGCTCGGCCATCTCGTTTACCACCGCTCCCACGTTTCAGACGAGGCTACCATCGGCGCCGGACGAACCGGCGCCGCCAATCTGATAGTTTTAATATAGTGGAGGCTATCCTCTTCGTGTCCCGGCGGCGCGTTCGTACTGGATCGCCACGGAGCTGTAGTCCTCCCGCCCGTGGCCCTCGCTGGAAGCGCTCTGATAAAGTTGCTCGGCCAGCGCTAGCATGAACATGGGGGTGCCGAGGTCCCGCGCGGTTGCCAAGGCGGCACGGATGTCCTTGCGCATGAGATCGAGCGCGAAGCCGCCCTCGAAGGTCCCACTGAACCAGGTCTTGGGCAACCACTGCTCCATCAGATAGTTCGAGGCCACGGCCTTGCTGAGGATATCGCGCGCGATCTCGAGATCGACGCCGGCCTTTCGTGCCATGACGAAGCCTTCGACGTTGGCCAGCATGATGATGCACGCCATGGTCTGATTCACCAGCTTCACCATCTCGCCGGCGCCCAGCTCTCCGCAGCGGCGCGGATTACCCATGGCTTTGAGCACCGGCTCCGCGCGCGCGTAGTCTTCTTCCGAGCCGCCGGCCATGATCGCCAACTCACCCGTCTTTGCGCGCATCGGTCCCCCCGAGACGGGAGCGTCTACCAGCGCGATCTGGTGCTCTCGCAGGCGGGCGCCAAACGCTTGCGTGGCCGTCGGCGCGATCGTGGAGCAGTCGATGACCAGCGTGCCGGGCTTCGCCCCCGCGACGACGCCGTGCTCACCGAACAGCACCTCCTCCACCTGCGGCGCGTCGGGAACGCAAAGCACCACCACCTCGCTCGCCGCCGCCACGCCCTTGGGATCGCCGCCGTCTTTGGCGCCGGCGGCAATCAACCGCTCGAGCGGCTGTCGATTGCGGTGCGCAGAGACCGTTACCTGAAATCCGGCGCGTAACAGCGAGGCGGCCATAGGCTCTCCCATGGCGCCCAATCCGATGAAACCGACGTTGATCATTCGTCTCCCTTCCACTTAAGGTTCCGGCCCACTCGACCCGGGTTTCCTCGGCGTCGCCTCTTCGCCTCGGCAGGTTGCCACGCTTCTCGGCCGACGGAAAGGAATGCGAGACGAGTTGCACGGAGGAGCCGGACGGGAGGCTTGCTTCAATGAAGGTTCACCTCGCGTACGGTCGGTCCGGTCTCGACGTCGAACTTCCCGACGACGCGATCATCATCGAACCCGTCGACGCCCCGACGCTTTCGAACGAGCGCGCGGCCGTCGAAGCCGGCTTTCGCGCGCCGATCGGGACACGTCCTCTGCGCGAGATCGTGGGCGCGCAGGATCGCGTCTGCATCGTGACCTCCGACATCACGCGCGCGACGCCCAACGAGCGACTCATTCCATGGATTCTCGACGAGCTGTCGCGCGTACCCGTCGAGCAGATCACCGTCGTGATCGGAACGGGCTCACATCGCGGTCAAACACCCGACGAGATCGTGCAGATGTTCGGCGAGGAGACGGCGCGGCGCGTGCGCATCGTCAACCACGATGCCTTCGATCCCGCGCAGACGACCGTCGTGGGCACGACGACCGAAGGTCAAGTGGCGCGCCTGAACCGTCATTGGGTGGAGGCTGACAAGCGCATCGTCGTCGGATTCATCGAGCCCCACCTCTATGCGGGGTTCTCCGGCGGGCCCAAGGGCGTCATGCCGGCGATCGCCGACATCGATACCATCACGTGCTTCCATAACGCGCGCAAGATCTCCGATCCCGGTACGACGTGGCTCAATCTCGACGGCAGCCCCGTGCAAAAGATGGCGCGCGAAGTCGCCGCGATGTGTCCCCCCGATTTCTGCGTCAACGTCACGCTCAATCGCGCGAAGGGCATCACGGGCGTCTTCTGCGGCCATTACCTCGAAGCGCACCGCAAAGGCTGCGACTTCTGCCGAGAGACCGCTTCGCGTCCTGTGCCTGACCGCTTCGACGTCGTCGTCACGACCAACGGCGGCTACCCGCTCGATCAGAATCTCTACCAGTCGATCAAGGGCCTCACTGCGGCCGTGGGCATCGTCAAGAAGGGCGGCACGATCGTGCTCGCTTGCGAGTGCAGCGACGGTCTCCCCGATCACGGCAATTTCAAGCAGCTCATCCGCGGCCACGCAACGGCGCACGATCTGCTGCAGATGATCCTCACGCCGGGTTTCAAGACCTTCGACCAATGGAGCGCGCAGAGCATGGCGCAAGTGCTGCTCCACGCCAAGGTTCAGATCAAGAGCATGCTCGACGACGACGTCGTGCGCTCGGCCCTGCTGGAGCCGATCCACGACGTCGGTGCGGCCGTGGCCGACGCGTTGAGCGCCGCCGGGCCGCACGCGACCGTCGCCGTTCTCCCCGAGGGTCCCTATACGGTGCCGTACGTCGGCGTCGACAGCACTATTTAACTAGGGATAGCCGAGATGGCAGACTTTCGCCTTCTCCTCCGCTGACTGCTCGATCTTCTCCGCCGGTTGACGATCGATGACGTCGAAGACGTCGTACTCATCGGCCGCCGGCGGTTTCGAGCGCACGCGCGCGACCCACATCGGCCACATCAGCTGGTGATCGACGGGCCGAAAGTATGCTTCGCCTGCGAAGAAGCTGGTGAATCTCGCGCCCTCGAGCGTGCGTGCCATCTTCACGGGATCCGTGCCGCCGGACTTCTGAATCGACCAAATCAGCCGGTCGAGCATGATGTAGCCGAACGTGTTGTAGTTGGTTGGCGGCTTGCCGAAGCGCTTCCTGGTCTCTTTCACGAAGCTCACCGCCGCCGTGTCTTTCGATGGGAAAACCAGATCGCTGTGGTAGTACCACTCCGTTGCACCGTACCCCACGCGCGCCTCCTCCGGTAGGGACCACACGTATTCCAGCGAGAGCTGCGGGGTGCAGATCGGGAACTTCGAGATCAATCCGAACGAGCCGGCCTGCTTGAGCATGTTGACGTAATCGGCGCCTTGCACCAGCGCCAAGATCACGTCGGGCTTGGCCGCGGCGACCTTCGTGAGATACGGGCTGAAGTCTGCCGTGCCCAGCGGCACGAGATCGTTACCGACCAGCTCGCCGCCGACTTTCGACAAGACGTCTTTGTAACCGTCGACCAGCGCGTGTCCGTAGGCGTAATCGGGCGTGATCGCATACCACTTCTTGCCGAATTTCTGCGCAAAGGTGTAGCCGCTGGCATGCGTGAGCATCCACGTGCTGTGGCCGACGCGGAACGTCGTCCAATGACAGTTCTCGCCCGTGATCGCATCGGCGCTGCCGCACGAGACGTAGACCATTTTGCTTTCGGCGGCGGCGTTGCTCACGGCCAAGACCACGGAGCTGTTCACGCTTCCGGAAAGTGCAACGACCTTATCCTCGTTGATGAGCTTGCGCGCCTTTTGCACGGCGACACCGGGGTTGTTTTGATCGTCCTCGACGACCAGCTCGATGCGTTTCCCGAGCACGCCGCCGCGCGCATTCCAGGCCTCCACGGCCATCTGTGCGCCCTGCAGCTGGTGACTGGCCAAACCGGCATAGACACCGGTGAGCTCGGCAACCATGCCGAGCTTCAGCGTTTCGGCCGCCTCGCCGCGCTCGCGAATGAACGCGGGAAAACCACCGACGGCCGCCGCGGCGGCGGCTCCTTTGAGTATGCTGCCGCGCGAAAGACGGAGCTCCTCGAGATTCATGACTAGCTCGACCTCCGAATGAGATGAAAGCGAACGCGGGGCTCTTTCCACGCTCGCCCGTTTGCTCATTCTTCGGAGGGGGCCTTCACCAGGCCGAGGGCCGTTCGCACGGCGAGCACGAGCGAGCGCACGCGCAGCTCCCACGGGGCCAGACGCGGCGCTTCGAGGGTGAGGGCGTGCGAGACACCTTGCTCCGTCACCCACGCGGAGAACGGGCGGCCGTCGCGGGCCCATTCCGGGTCGTGGCCCAGCACGCGGATCCAGCCGCGCTCGACATACCAGAGCCCGCGTCGTTCGGCCTCTTCGCTAGGCATGCCGAGATCGATGCCGTTCAAATCGTCCTGTATGGGTATTCCCGCGCGTTCGAGGCGCGCAATGAGCTCCGGGGCGCGAAACCGACCATGTACCGCGCGCTCGTAGCAATAGAACCCGGCCGCCTCGAAATCTTCGTGGAGATCCAGCGTCAGGATCGGCACGCGGCTTGGCCAGCATGCGGCCACCGCCGCGCTTTCCGCCGTTCTACCGTCGCCGTAGGCGCGATTGATGTCCACGCCTTGAGCGTTCTGCCGCGTCCCCAAGCGGTATCCGGTCGGATTGGTGCACGGCCATAGCTCGTAGGCGAATTGCGCCGGCAGCCCTTCGCGCACCAATTCGAGCAACGCGCTTGGACCCGCCGGTTCATCGCCGTGGACGCCGGCAGAGATGACGACAAGGGATGCGTGCGAACGGTCGATGCACGCATGGAGTAACTCCGTCTCACCGGCGCGAACCGTTTGAAGCGCGACGGTCCCGGCGGCGGCGAGCTCGCACCACGCGGCGACGAGCGTATCGTAGTCCGGTTTCAACGCGGGAAGCGTCATGCTTCCCGTTTCGCTATCGCGGCGCAAACCCCGCCGGAGGCCGGGTCACTGCACCGCGCACGCCGACGCACGCAAGTTCTTCGCCGTGTGTGCCTAGGCCGCGTCCTGCGCGGCCGCCGGCGTCCTCGGCCGGCGACGCGATTCAAGCCGCCCGGGCCGCCACGTTGCGGCCGGGCTGCTCGACGATGCCGACGTCCACGCTCGCGGCATCGACCTCGCGTTGCAGCCACCGAATGGCCGCCCGACGTCTCTCGCCCACAACGGCGTTGCGGATCAGCTCGTCGTCGCTCGTCGCCGCCAGCACGTGAGCGCATCGGCTCGGCAAAGGCCGGATCGTCCGAGCCGTGCGGCGGCGGCGTCGCTCACATCCTCTTCGCTACCAAGGAAGAGATGTCCGCTGAGCCCACGCTCGCGCGCGCTCGAGGTCCTCTTTCGTGTCAACGTCGAAAAGCACGCCGGGATCGTCGAGATCCACAAGCTCCGTCGCGGCGTTGGGGGCGTCCCGCAGCGCTTGGAGCGATTCGCCGTCCGGAGCGTTCACGAGCTGCGCCCGCATCGACGGACTGAAGATCACGGGATGCGCCGGAGCGCCGTTCACCACCGGGTAGACGATCTCCGCGTCGCCGGCGCGATACCGCTCGACGATGCGATCGACGACCTGGGACGTGAGAAACGGACGATCGGCCAAGACGATGCCGATGGCCGCCTCGGAACAGATTGCCTGCGCCCCGAGCCGCGCGCTCGAAGCCAATCCGCGCTCGGGCTCCGGCTGCCGCACGACGGCAATGACGTGCGACAGTGAACCGAGGCGCCGTAGTTCCGCTTCCGTCTCCGGCCCCACGACGACGACCGTCGGATGGTGACGACATGCATCGAGCGCACGCTCCAAGAGCGTGCGCCCCTCGATCTGCAGGACGAGCTTCTGTCTGCCCATGCGATGCGCGCGTCCCGCCGCAAGGAGCACGAGCACGACCTGACGAGCGGAGGGCATCAAAGACTATCGGCGATCTCCGTCGCAGCGGAGCGGAGCCACTCGCCGAGCGCGCTCATATCTTGCTTACGCATCGTGCCGACGGCGCCGACGACCCAGAGCATTGCCTCCATCTTTCCCGCTCGCACCACCGGTGCCGCCACGGCACGAACGCCTTGGAGATACTCTTGGTCGTCGCACGCGTACGGCACGCGCGCTCCCGCGAGCAGCACTTTCCCGAGCGCTCCTGCGCTGCGCGGAAGGCGCGTCCCGACCGGAGCCGACTGCGCGAAACCGGAATCCTGTCCGGCGCGCGCGAGAATCGTTACGGCGTCCGCCTCGGGAATGCCGAAATAGAAGGTCAGCTCCGGGTGCTCGCTCGCGATGCGATCGAGCACCGTCTGCACGCTGCGCAGATCGGGGCTGTTGCCGCTTGCCACAGTGAGCTCGCGAAGCTTTCCGCCGATGCGCAAGGAACCGTCTCCCGCCGTGGCGAGGGCCCCCACGGCGAGGAGACTGCGAACGACGGCGTGGACCGATCCTTTACTTACGCCGAGCTCTCGCGCGAGGGCTGAGATGCTCCGCGTGCCGGCGGCCACCCGTTCCAAGATGACAAACGCTCGTCCGACGGCGGGGGCTGGTAGATCGGTTCTCCATCCGGATACCGCAGGTTGCTCGACCGCGCTCATCGGCGTCCTCCCGTCAGAGCGTTGCGTCCAGGACCTCCGCGATGTGGCGCACGTCCACGTCCATCCCTCGCTCCGCCACCCCTTTCCGGAGATGAAGGAGACACCCGGGGTTCCCCGTCACCACCAGGCGAGCACCCGTTGCCGCGATCTTCTCGAGCTTCTGTCGCAACAACTCGTTCGCGATCTCGGGGTGCGTCAAGTTGTAGACGCCCGCGCTCCCGCAACATTGATCGTCACCTAACTCGCGGAAGCCGCCGTCAGCGCATTCTTTCAGCAGCGTCCGCGGCTCTTTGCGGATTCGCTGAGCATGCGCCAAATGGCAGGCGTCTTGGTACGTGACCGAGGCGTCGAGCGTTCGATGCGCGGTAACCCCCCGTGCGACGACGGCCTGGCTCAGGTCGAGGACGCGCGAGGCGAACCGTTCCGCCCGCTCGTGCCACGGATCGTCCTGCTCGAAGAGGTGGGCGTACTCCTTCAATTGAGCCCCACAACCCGCACTATTCGAGACGAAGTACGAGGCTCCGCTCCGCTCGAACGCCTCGATCAGCGCGCGCGCCATCTGCTGCGCCTTGTCCCGTTCTCCGGCATGGACGTTGAGGGCGCCGCAGCAGCCGTCGTGAGGTGGCACGACCTCGTAGCCGGCCTTGCGCAAGACCGATTCCGTGGCGCGATTAAGGTGCGCCAATAGCGCCTCCATGACGCAACCGGTGAGCGCCATCACTTTGACAGGCTCAGGAGAGCCCTTGGTCGTTGACGCGAGGGCGCTCCTTTCGCGCAGGGGAATGGGGCTGGTAGGATCGGGCAGCACCGCTTCCCATGCCCGCAGGCCGCGAGGAAGCAAGCGGCGGATCAGTCCGCGCAACGGTGACGTCGCGTAGAGGCGAGGGATGGCAAAGAGTGCGCGCGTCAGCCATGGGCGCGGCAGGATCACGCCGTTCAGCAGCCATCGCATCAACCGCCAGCGGCGCGGCGTCAGACCCGCAGCTTCGACTTGCGCGCGGCCCGCTTCCACCAACGCTCCGTAGGGAACACCCGAGGGACAGGCCGTCTCGCACGCGCGGCAATCGAGACAGACGTAGAGGTGATGGGCGATCATCTCCGAGAGCGGCATCTGCTCTTCGTGCACTTGACGCATCATGAAGACGCGTCCGCGCGGCGAATCCATCTCTTGCCCCAGCACGCGATACGTCGGACATGAGTTCAGGCAGAGACCGCAATGCGTGCACGTATTGAGACCTTGCGCGCTAGGCGCCGCCACGCCCTCGATGTACTTGCCCAGATCGATCGCCTCGCGGGACATCGTTACCCTTCTTCCGTTGAATCATAGATCGTGCGTCCTGCGTTGCAACGCTGCTCGGGGTCGAGTGCCGTCTTCAGCATCGCGAAGAGACGGCGCCCCCCTTGCTCGCGCGCGCGCCACCACCCGAAGCGGGCGCGCAGGTCTGCGTTGCCCAAGCGCAGGTGGACGTGCCCGTCGAGCTGGAGAATGGCCTGGGCGTAGCGCTCGAGCGCCCCAGCGTCGCCGTCCTCCCCAAACAGCTCGCAGATGCCGGCGCTGGGGCGGGCGATCACCTCGACGCGCGGCGGGAGCGCGTCCAGCGCATCGAACGTCGCCGCGCGCGGCACACCGACGCGCATCCACGCCGCGGCCGCGGCCGGGCGCGCAGCTTGGGCGGCGATAGCGGCCGCGTCGAGATCGACGGCATCGAGGCCGGCGGCGCGCACGGCTTCCTCGAACTCGCGCTCGAGCCGCTCGACGACCTCCGGCTCTCCCTCCGCCAGGGCATCCAGATGCCACGGCTCATCGCCCGTCGTGCCGGCGAGCTCCAACGCGGCAAAGGGGAGCTCGCGGGCGCGCAGCGCGGCGGCGGCCCGGCGCAGGGCCGAGAGCGAGCCGGTCGCGCGCCGGGCTCGCATGGCCGCCGGTAACGGTTGAACCTTGAACGTCGCCTCGACGATCATGCCGAAGGCGCCCGCGCTGCCGACGTACGCTTTGGTGAGATCGTAACCGGCGACGTTCTTCACGACGTCGCCACCGAAACGAGCCACCTCGCCGTTAGGCAATGCGATGCGCACGCCGATGAGGGCATCGCGAACGCCGCCCCATCGCGTCCGCAACGGACCGTTGTCGTTCGCGGCGATGGCTCCGCCGACGGTTCCCGCCGGCGAAGGATCCAGCGGAAGGCGCTGCCGCTCGCGCGAGAGCTCCGCCTGGACGTCTTCCAGCGGCGTCCCGGCCCGAACGCAGATCGTGAGATCGGCAGGCGTGTAACGCACGACACCCGTCAAGGCCTGAGACGAGAGCTCGGCGACGGCGTCGCGCGCTGGCGGAAACCATGCGTCACGCGCGGCGCTGCCGCGAATCGTCACGTTTCCTCGCGCGCACGCCTCGCGCAGTTGTTGCGCCGCCTCTTCGTACGAGCGGGGCCGAAGAAGCTCGGGCTGCACGGGACTGCTCATCAAAACGCGTCTCCGATGGCCTGCATGCGCCGCGCGAGCTCCTGCATCTGCGCAAGCGTCTTCTGGCGCTTGCCGCCCTCCGCGCAGCCGAGACCGCTGGGCAAGACTTTGAACGGATTGAGCGTGCGCTGCGGATCGCAGGCGTCCCGAAACGCGCGAAACGCCTCCAGCGTCGCCGGCGGGAACTGCAGCCCCATGTAGTCGCGCTTCTCCATCCCGATGCCGTGCTCGCCTGTGATGCTGCCGCCCACCTCGACGCACGCGCGAAGGATCTCCTCACCGGCGGCGATGGCCCGCTTGACTTGATCCGGATCCCGATCGTCGAAGAGGATGAGGGGGTGTAAGTTCCCGTCGCCGGCGTGAAAGACGTTGGCGACGCGCAAGCTTACGCGGCGTGCCGCCGCCTCGACGCGCTCGAGGATTTCCGGCAACCGCGTGCGCGGGATGACGCCGTCCTGCACGTAGTACGAGGGGCCGATGCGCCCCATCGCTCCGAAAGCCTTCTTCCGCCCCTTCCAAAGCGCGTCGCGCTCCTCATCGTCGCGCGCCACGCGCACTTCGGTAGCGCCGTTCGCTCGACAAATCTCGGCGACGCGGTCCTTCGCGCGATCGATGCCGTCCGCCAGGCCTTCCAGCTCGAGCAAGAGCACGGCGCCGGCATCCACGGGATACCCCGCGTGCGAGAATGCCTCGATCGCGCCGAGCGCGGGATGATCCATCATCTCCATCGCCGTCGGGAGGATTCCGGAGGAGACGATGGCGCTCACCGCTTCGCTGGCGGCGTGACACGAATCGAATGCAACCAGCAGCGTGCGGACGGCCTCCGGCGTGCGCACGATGCGACAGAGGATCTCCGTGACGATGGCGATCGTCCCTTCGCTCCCGCAGACGATGCCCACGAGGTCGGGACCCGGCGGATCGGGCGCCGCGGAACCGACCCGTACGCGCTCGCCATCCGCCAGCACGAGCTCCAATGCCAGCACGTGATTGGTGGTGACGCCGCCGGTGAGCGTGTGGGGTCCGCCGCTGTTCTCGGCGACATTCCCGCCGATGGTGCAGGCGCCCTGACTCGACGGGTCGGGAACGTAGTGGAAGCCCAGCGGGGCAACGCGCTTAGACAGATCGAGATTGACGAGGCCGGGTTGAACCGTGGCCGTCGCATTCTCCGTGTCGACCTCGAGAATGGCTTTCATCCGAGCCGTCGAGAGCACGATGCCGCCGCAGAGCGGAATCGAGCCGCCGGAGAGGCCCGTGCCTGCGCCGCGCGGCGTGACGGGGACGCCCTCTTCCGCGCAAAGGCGCACGACGCGCTCGACCTGTTCCGCCGTTTTGGGCAACACAACGGCCGTCGGCAGCGCGCGGTCGATCGAGCCGTCGTACATGTAGAGCCGCAGCTGTTGGGGATCGGTCAGAAGACCATCGGCCCCCACGATGGCGCGGAGTTGGTCGACGAAGGTCATGCTTGTATGATACGACGCGCATCGCTAAAATCACTTGCGCCATACGAATGAAATTCGCTATCGCAGGGAGCCGGGCATTCGGGAAGCCTTAGCTTTCCGTTTGCGTGATGCGTACCAGCTTGAAGCCCTTGCGCGTGAGGCGCACGGAGAGCCGGGAGACCTCCCGTCCGAGGACACGCTCGGGGACCTCCCACCCTTCCTCGTCGGCCACAGCCACCGTGTACGAGCCCTGCTCTTCCAGGAGCTCGCCAAGATTGACGGGCACCGTGGTCGGATAGTCGGCCGTGCTCCCGACGCACAGCAGCACCTCACCGCGCTTGCGCAGCGCCACGATCTCGGCATCGTTGTTGAGCGAATGCACGGTGTGCGTGACGTCCTCCCGGTAGTGGCGGCGCGGATCGCGCGGCGCGGGCTCTCCTGCGGAGAAGAACTGAAGGCGATCCTCGATGCGCGCCGCAAACCAGGTCAACCGCCCGCCGAGGATCGGCAGGTTGGCAATGGCCAGCCACGACCATTCCGGCGGAATCAGCGGTTCATAGTGGCGCCGGTGCAACAAGTTGATGCCGCACATGCCTTCGATTGCCGCCCAGAGATAGCGCGGCGGCTCCCAAGGTGAGAGACGCATGCCGCGATTGGTAAGCGACTCGCCGTCGAACCACTCGCTGAACTGCCCGGGCACGGTCCAGTTGATCTTCGGGTCCTTCGTGTAGTGCGCATACGAGTCGCGCAGCGCGCGCACCATGCCCATGCTGTCGTGGTATGCCGCCGCGAAAGCGTACCAGAAGTTCACGCCGGGCCAGACACCGCCCAGCAGTCCGGAATTTTTCGACGGGTGGTAATCGGGGCTACCGCGCGGCACAGTGCGCAGACCTGCCGCCGTCCAAAAGTCCTCCGCCTGGAGGCGCTGCATCACTTCGCGCGCGGCAGAATCGTCGGCCACTCGGAACATCACTGGAAAGACGAGATCGGACGTGACGTCCGTGCGCGCCACCCCGTCCACGTCGTGCGCCAGGAGATAGAGATTCGTGCGCGGATCGCGCAGATGTTCGTTGATGGCCGCCCTCAATGCTTCGGCTGCGCGGTAATAGCGGTCCGCGTCCTGCTGCTCCCCCAGGCGCTCGGCCAACATCCCTCCCACACGCAGCGCGCCGTAGCACTCCGAATTGATCTCCGTGACGGCGCCGGAGAGCGTATAGCTGGGAATCACGTTGCGCCACGAGCAAACGCCCCAGACGTTCTCGCCACGGGCCGTACAGAAGACGAGGCCGCGATCGTCGCGTTGGGAGAGGATATAGTCGTTGGCCTTACGGACGTATGGGTAGATCTCCCGCGCGAAGTCGTCGTCTCCTGTTGCATGGACGTGGTGCACGCATGCGAGCACGAAGAGCGGCGTGTCGTCGTTGATGTTGAGCCCGTAATCTTCGACCTCACAGGTGAGGCCGTTAAAGTATTCGGGAATCTTGCCGTTCTCGTATTGGAAGCTCGCGAAACGGCGCAGGATCGCCCGTGAGAACTCCGGCTTGAGATAGTCGCAGCCGTAGACGAACCACGCGGTGTCGCGCGCGACGACGTTCGAACTCACCCCAGGTTCGTTGGTGAAGCCCAGTCCTGTGCTGGGGTAGTCGACCATCACGCGCAGCATGTTGACCTTCGACCAAGCGACGCCGTGATTGATCGCCTTGTCGGGCGTGGAGACACGAGCGACGTCCACGGATCGCCGATAGAAGGCGATCGTCTCTTCCAGGGCCGCGACCGGATCGCACTCGCGGTCCACGGTCGCGAGCGCGGCTTGCTCGCCGTCGGGTTCGAAGGCTACGAAGAACGCAAAGCGGTCCTCTCCGCCCGGCTCCAGGATGATGTCGACGGCGATCTCCGCCACCAAGCTTCCCACCGCGCTGGTGTCGCCGTCGAGAGGCGCCATCAAGAGTGGATCGGATGAGCGTCCGTGATCAAGGCTGACGCCGAATCGCGACGGGCGCCGGCTGGCGGTGAAGGCGCGCACCCAGTTCGGGCTCTCCTGGCTGGAGACCAGAAGCACCCCTTCGCGCTCGGCCCAACGGGCGCGGAAGTGGCGTTCGGGGCGTTGTGACGTGTCGACCTCGGGCTTGAGCTTCGTTGCGAGCGCGGACACGAGGTGATGGCGTACGGCGCTGTCATTGCGAATCGTCACGTCCACGAAGAACCCGGGCGGATCGCCGCGTAGGCCGTATTTGGGGACGTAGATGCGCTCGCAGACATGCAGCTGCCCCTGGAGCTCGAACGTGTGCTGTTGGTAGGCGGGATGGATGCGAAACTCGCCGCGGCCTACTGGCGCCAGCGGCGTCAGCGCGTTCCGACGGCCGGCGCCGGAAGCGCGGTTTCTCGTCGGTTCGACGAACCGGTAGTCGTGGCTGGCGTAGCGAACGATGCTGCTCCACGTCACCTGCTTGCCGACGCGGACGTCGAAAAGGTCTTGCGGGTACCCGGTGCCTCGTAGATTGACCCAGACGGTCGAGTTTCCGAGGCTGCTTCCCATCGAGAGTCCGTCGTCCGGAACGACGTAGATGGGCGGCTGGGCGCTCGAGACGTCGTCGATCAGGAGATCCATACGGGTGTATGGATTCCCGCTCGCCGGGTCGCCTACGCCCCAAGTATCCCACAGGCGGGGGCTCCCCCAAGCACCCCGCCTGGGAATTCGTGCGTGGCCTAGATCATGCGGCGCAACGGGAAGCTGCGCCGCCGTTGGTCGTCTTCGGCCTCCATGACGGCCACTTCGAGCACGGAGGCCAACGCCTCGGCAAACTCGACGTGCTCCTCGGCGATGGCGGCTTCAGCCTGCGAGATCACCTGTTCGAAGCCCGTGCGACGCTCAGTCGGCAGGTTGACGATGCGCGCCGCCAGGCTCGCCAGGCTCGCCGCGACCCTCTTGCCGGCAACGTGAGGATCGACCGTCTCGCGCTCTCTGAACAGCATGTGCCGCCCTCCTTATCGGTAGGATAGCAGCGCCTTGCCTTCTTCTACATCCGGGGAACCACGTAAAAATCCGCCGACCGGTCGTTAGGAGCCCGCGGTCGCCGGACCTCAGAGCGTCGTCCCCGGCTTCGGCCCGAGCACGGCCCAGCGACCGTCCACCAGGCGCGCCAGCTCCTCCGGCGAGCCGGCGAGGACTGGGAACGTCTGGTGGTGCATCGCCACGACGGTCGGCGCCTGGAGGAACTCGCACGCTTTAGCTGCTTCGCGCGGACCCATCGTGTAGTGGCCGCCGATGGGAATCAAGGCGACCTCCGGCCGGTAAAGCTCGTGGATGAGCGACATGTCGGAGAAGACGTTGGTGTCACCCGCGTGATAGAGGGTGAAGCCGTTCTCGAACGTGACGACGTAGCCGCAAGGGTCGCCGCCGTAGATGATCTTTCCGTCGTCGAGGATACCGCAGGAGTGATCGGCATGGACCATGGTGACCTTGATGCCGTCGAGATCCACGGTGCCGCCCTTGTTCATGCCGATGAGGTTCGCTTCAGGGACGCCCTTCGATCCGAGCCAGACGCTGGTCTCGAAATTGCAGACGAAGACGGCTTTGGGATGCGCTTTGGCCAGCTCGACCGCGTCGCCGATGTGATCGAAGTGCCCGTGCGTGATCAACACGTAGTCGGGGGGCTCGATGCGCTTGTGGCTCTCCGGAACGGCGGGATTTCCCTGAATCCAAGGATCGATCAGCACTCGCCTACCCTTGGGACTCTTGATCGTGAACGTCGCGTGGCCAAGGTACGTGATCTCGGTATCGCGCATGATCCTTCTCCTCATTTCTTCAGCGTGCGGCCAACCGATACTACGGGATCCTCTCGGAGTCATGCTCGGCGGAACGTCATCGGTCCGAAAACCTCAGCGGCGCTCGCACCGATGACGTAGGGAAGAGACGATGGGAGGATAACGGAACGGACGTGGACGTTCGCCTCGTACAACTTCTCGCGAGCTACATCGAGACGGCCAGCTCATACGCCCTCGCGCGCCTCGACCTCGCGATGGCGCAACCCGGCGCGATGCTGCCGCCGCTTCTTCCTCGTCCCTCCGCGGCGTCCGAAACGGTCCTGCGCGATGAATGGCCTCGCAGCCAGCGTGCGCTTGAGGCCGCGATGAAGTACGTCCGAGACGCCGAGCGCGGCCACGTCTCCGTGGACCGCACTCATGCCGCCTTCGGTTGGGTCGAACGCTGCATCCGCGAGCTCGATCAGTACGCCCGCTGCATCCAGTGGGTGTTGACCGTTAACGATCGCGAAGGCTGACTTCGTCGCATCTACGCGACGCTGGGCACGCCCTCCAGCGTGCGACCCGGTACTTCCTCCGGCGCCTCCACGGCCACCGGCTCGACGAGCCAGAACGCCGCGGCCGAAGCGGGCCACGCGCGCAACAGCGTGCGCGCCACCTCGCTCTCCGTGCGTTCCGCGTGCTCCTGAAGCAACTCGCGCACGCGCTCCACGCGGCGAGGATCGCCCAAGCGCGTCGCGCGCACGGCAGTCCCGGCGAAGCGCGCCGGGAACGCGCCTTCCGCATCCAGAACGTACGCGATGCCGCCGGTCATGCCGCTGGCGAAGTTGCGTCCCGTCGGACCGAGCACGAGCACTTCGCCGCCCGTCATGTACTCGCAGCCGTGGTCTCCCACCCCGCCGACGACCAACGTCGCGCCGGAGTTGCGGACGGCGAAGCGTTCGCCCGCGCTTCCGTTCAAGTACGCCCGTCCGGCCGTGGCGCCGTAGAAGCAGGCGTTGCCGGCGACTGGTTGCCACGGGGTCCGCCACGGCGGAGCGATGACGATCTCGCCGCCCGACATCCCTTTGCCGACGTAGTCGTTGGCATCGCCTTCGAGACGGAGTGAGAGTCCCTCCGCCAAGAAGGCGCCGAAGCTCTGTCCCGCCGTGCCGCGAAAGGTCGCGCGCACGGACTCGGGGAGACCGCGGTCGCCGAAGCGTTCGGCGACGAAGCCGCTCACGCGCGACCCCACGGCGCGATCGCTCGGCGTGATCGGCAACGTCACATACGTCGGGGCGCGTCCGGCGATCGCCGGTTCCGCTTCCGCTAGGATCGCGTCGTCGAGATGCGCTCCATGCGGCGCGAGCTCCGTTGCAGGCGCGCCGGGAGCCGGCAGCCCCATGAGCTCCGAGAGATCGACGCGCACACCGGCCTTCGCGCGCAGGAGATCCGTGCGGCCCAGGAGATCGTCGAGCGATCGTGCGCCGAGCGCCGCCAGCCGGCGGCGCACGTCGCGCGCCAGCATGCGCAGGAAGTTCGCCGCGTGCTCAGGCTTGCCAGAGAACTTGGCGCGCAGCTCCGCTTTCTGCGTGGCGACGCCGACGGGACACGTATTGAGATGACACTGGCGTGCCATGACGCAGCCGAGCGCAACGAGCACGGTGGAGGCCACGCCGAACTCCTGCGCCCCCAGCAGCGCGCCGAAGATGATATCGCGCCCCGTCTTGATGCCGCCGTCGACACGCAAACGCGTGCGGCCGCGCAAGCCGTTCTCGACCAGCGCGCGATGCGTCTCCAAAAGACCGAGCTCCCACGGATTGCCCGCGTGCTTGATCGATGCCAACGGCGAAGCGCCCGTGCCGCCGTCGTGGCCCGCCACGTGGATCACGTCGGCGAGCGCCTTGGCCACACCGGCAGCCACGGCGCCGATGCCCGTCTGCGATACCAGCTTCACGGCGATGCGCGCCCGCGGATTGACGCGGCGCAGATCGTAGATCAGCTGGGCGAGATCTTCGATCGAGTAGATGTCGTGATGCGGCGGCGGCGAGATCAACTGCTGACCCGGCTGGGCGCGGCGCAGCGCGGCGATCTCCGCCGTCACTTTCTCGCCGGGGATCTGGCCGCCCTCACCGGGCTTGGCGCCTTGAGCGATCTTGATCTCCAGCTCGTCGGCTGTCGCCAGGTACTCGGCCGTCACGCCGAAGCGCGCGCTGGCAACTTGGCGCACGGCGGCGTACGGCGCGCCCGGCGAGCGGTCGCGATAGCGCCGCGGATCCTCTCCGCCCTCGCCGGCGTTCGAGCGCGCGCCGGCTAGCGTGGCACCGGCGGCCACGGCCGCATGCGCCTCCGGCGAGAGCGAGCCGAGCGACATCGCCGACGTGGTGAAGCGCGCGATGATCGTCTCTTCCGTCTCGACGAGCTCCAGTGGGATCACAGGTCCCAGCGGCACGATCTCGAAAAGGTCGCGCACCGTTCGGGGCTCGCGCTGCTCCATTGCGTCGGAAAGCTGCTCGTATGCAGCGTAGTTACCGTCGATTGCGCTGGCGCGCACCGTCTTGATGACCTGCGGTTCGTAGGCGCGTTTGACGCCTTCGCGACGGAAGCGGAAGCTGCCGCGATCTTCGAGCGCCGGCTCCGCCGCGCGCGAAGCCTCGCGGAACGAGCGCAGATCTTGCTCCAGCTCGTCGAATCCGACGGCCGGAAGGCGACATGCGGCCGCGGGGAAGCACATCTCCACCACCTCGCGCGCAAGGCCGATGGTGTCAAACGCCTGTCCTCCGATATACGAGCGCAACGTGCAGATGCCGAGCTTCGAGAGCACTTTCTTCACGCCGGCGACCATGGCGTCGGCCAAACGCACTTCGTCCAGCTTCTCGAAACGCACGCTGCGCATCGCCAGCCACGGACAGACGACGTCGGCCCCGGCAGCTAAGAGCATCGCCACGGAGTGGGCATCGATGGCCATGCCATCGGTGGCGGCCAGCGAGCAGCGCAAGCGCAGCCCCTCTTCCACGAGCTTAGCGTTGACGGCGCCTACGGCAAGCAACGCCGGCACCTCGAGCTCCCCGTGAGCCGTATAACGATCGTCGAAGACGATCAGCGATGCGCCGGCGCGTGCCAGTTTCATGGCGCGCTCGACGACGTCGACCAACGCTTCACGCAATGTGCGCGCATGTGATGCCAGATGCACCGTGCGCGCTTGGAGGCGACCGTCGACGAGGAGCGCCGCCAGCTCCGACTCATGGACCACGGCGCGGTCGAGCACCACGAGATTCGCCTCGTGGGCGCTTCCGTCGAAGCCGGGCCGAGCGCCGACGAACGTGCGCGCGTCGCAGACGAGCGCCTCGCGCAATGGATCGATGGGAGGATTGGTCACCTGCGCGAAGCGCTGGCGCAAGTACGCATGCGGGCGTTGCCGCCGTGCGAGAAATGCCAGCGCCGCATCGTCACCCATGGAGAACGTGGCTTCACTGCCCGTGCGGGCGGCCGGCAGCAACACGTCCTTGTAATCTTCCAGACTCCAGCCGAAACGAATCTGCGCGCGCCGAAGCGTCTCCTCATCGCCGGCCGACGAGCTGCGGTCACCGCCGACGAAGCGCCATAAATGCGCGACGTGCCCACCCGCCTGCGCGCGACGCCGGGCGCGGAAGGCGTTGGGCTCTACGCATTCGCCCGAAACGAGATCGACCACGATGCGATCGCCTGGTCCCAAACGGCCGCGCCGCACGATGCGCTCCGGCGCCACGTCGAGAACACCGCTTTCCGAGGCGCACATGACGTAGCCGTCCGTCGTGACGCACCAGCGTGCCGGGCGGTAGCCGCTGCGATCGAGCGCGGCACCCACCAGCCGTCCGTCCGTGAAAGCGACGCAGGCGGGACCATCCCACGGCTCCACGACGGCCAAACGTGCGTCGTAGTACGCGCGCAGCGCAAGATCGTCTCGATCCGGCGCGGGCGCGAGCAGCGCGTCGATCGCGTCATCGGCACGCCAGCCCGCCCGCAGCATCGCCTCGAACGCCTCATCGAGATTGTACGAATCGGAGGCCGTATAATCGACTTCGATCCCGCGGGCGCGCATCCACGCGCGATTGCCGCGCAGCGTGTTGATCTCGCCGTTATGTGCGACGAAGCGAAACGGCTGCACCAGGCGCCACGACGGAGCCGTGTTCGTCGAGAACCGTTGGTGGAAGATGGCGAAGCGCGAGATGTACGCGCTGTCGCGCAGATCGGCGTAATACGCGGCGAGATCTTCCGACGACAGCAGCGCCTTGTACGTTACCAGCAACGTCGACGACGAGACGATCTCCGCGCCTTCGACCGAACCGTGGAGGGCGCGCATCCCGCTCTCGCCGGGAAGACCGGCGTCGACCAAAAGCTGCGTCACCACGGGCGCCGCCGCCAGCGCATGAGCGCCCAACACCCGCCCGTCCCGCGGGACGTCGCGCCATCGCATCGGCGTCATCCCGAGCCCACGTACCTTCGCTTCGATGGTGGCGCGTGCGCGCGCTGCCGCGAACGGATCAGCGGGAAGAAACACCATGACGACGCCCAAACGTTCTGGACTGCGCAAGTGAGCGGCGGCGAGATCGCGCGCAAAAAACGCCGGCGAGAGCTCTAACGTGATGCCGGCTCCGTCGCCAGTGCGCCCGTCGGCGGCGCGTGCGCCGCGATGGGACATCGCCGCGGCGGCGCGCAGCGCCAACTCGACCAACTCGTGCGAGGGGCTCGCGTCGAGACGGGAAAGAAAGCCGACGCCGCAGGCGTCGCGTTCCTGCGGATCATGGTACACGCTGCGGGTTCCTCCGGTGGGCTTTCTTTTGAAGTTTAAAGAGTCAACCGGCGGCCTGCATTCGACATCTGGCTAAATGCAAAGGCGCCGCCTAGGCGGCGCCTTTGCATTTGACGCGTCGGCTCCCCCACGTGAGGGAGAGTTGCCGACACTCTTTTCGCTATCCGCGCAGCCCGATGCCGACCATCATGTCGATGCCGACGCGCAGCGCGCGCTCGTCGATGTTGAAGCGGGCATTGTGATGAGGCACCGAGCTCTCGGGCCCGCCGCGGGCGCCCAACACGAAGTAGGACCCCGGGCGCTGCTCCTGCATGAACGACATGTCCTCCGACCAGAGGACGACATCGTGCTCCACGACGTTTGCGGCACCGACGACCTTGGCGCCGACCTCGCGGACGAGATCGGTCATCGCCGGATCGTTGACCGTGGCCGGATAGCTAAAGCGGAAATCGAGGCTATAGGAGGCGCGCATCGCATCGCAGACGCCTTTGGCGATTCGTGCGATGCGCTCGGGCATCGAGGCGCGAATCTCGCGATCGAAGCTGCGCACCGTCCCCTTGAGCACGGCGCGATCCGGGATCACGTTGAAGGTCGTCCCCGCCTCGATGTTGCCGACCGTGACGACGGTGGGATCCTTCGGATGGACCTCGCGGCTCACGATCGTCTGCAGCGCCGTAATGAACTGCGCCGCGACGACGATCGGATCGATGGAGAGCTGCGGCATGGCGCCGTGGCCACCTTTGCCTTCGATCGTCAACTGAAATTCATCGGCGGAGGCGAAGAATGCGCCGTTACGGACGCCGATCTTGCCGACGTCGAGCCCACTGTAGACATGGAGCGCGAAGCAACGGTCGACGTGCGGATTCTCCAGCGCCCCGTCCTCGATCATGAGCTTGTTGCCGGCTGCGCCCTCCTCGCCGGGCTGGAAACAGAAGACGATCGTTCCGGGAACGCGATCGCGCTTGCCTGCCAATTCGGCCGCAGCGGAGAGCAGGATCGTCATGTGCGCATCGTGGCCGCACGCGTGCATGACGCCTTCGTTGACGGACGCATAGGGGACGTCGTTGAGCTCGCGCACGGGGAGCGCGTCCATGTCGGCGCGCAGCAGCGTCGTGGGACCCGGCCGCCCGCCCTCGAGCACGCCCAACACCCCCGTCTGTCCCACGCTTTCGCGCACGGCAAGCCCCAGAGCGCGCAGACGGTCCGCCACGACCGCGGCCGTGCGATGCTCCTGCATCGAGAGTTCCGGGAAGCGATGAAAGTGACGCCGTACCGCTACGGGGTCGGCGAAATCTGGAAGCACAACCGTCGTCGTCATGCTTCGTGCGTTCGAGGGGGGCTCTGAGAACCCCCGCGGCTTTCGTCGCCCGCCTTTATTGGAATGCGAACGAAGAATGCGGAGCCTTTGCCGACTTCGCTCTCGACGTACACGGCCCCGCCGCGCTGAAGCACGAGCTCTCGAACGGCGGCAAGGCCGAGACCCGTTCCTTGGACGCCTCGCACGCCCAAACGTTGGTAGCGACGAAAGATCAACGACTGCTTCTGCGGCTCTATACCGGGACCGTAGTCGCGCACGGCCAGCACGACGGTCGCGCCGTCACGGTAGACGTGGAGGTCGATTGGCGCCGGGGCGTGTGAATACTTGACGGCGTTGCCGATGAAGTTGAGCAGCACCATCCGCACTTCGGCGGACGTCATGGCCACCGGCGGAACGTCGTCCTGGATATGCAGGCGAAACGTACGGCCGCTGGGCTCGAACGCGGTCACCGCTTGTCGCGCGACGATGCCGACGTCCTCGCAGAGAATCTCTTGCGCGTCGTTGCCGGACGACGCGAGCGTCGCCAACGAGAGAATGTCGTCCACGATTTGCTGAACGCGCAACGCCGCGTCTAGCGCGCGCGGCACGTAGTCGCCGGCCTGATCGGGCTCCTCGACGGTCAGCTCCAGATAGCCCCGCAACGCCGTCAGCGGCCCTCGCAGCGTGTGCACGAGGTCGCTTGCCGCCGTCGCTTGGCTCCGGATGATATCGTCCTCGAGCGTGAGATCGGCGATGCGAACCATGTGGAGGCGGCGCGAACCCACCATTAACGGTTCGCCGGCCACCTCGTAGAGCGCTCCGCCCCGGCCGCGGAGATGCTCCGTGCGGGGTCCGGCGGCGCGTGCGCGATCGATCGCCTCGATCATGCCGGCTTCGGCCGGCTTTCCGGCAAGGCCCAGCAGCGCCAGAGCGCGCCGGTTGGCGAAGAGGCACCTATCCTGCTCGTCGTAGATCATCATTCCGAAGGGAAGCGCGTCGGAGGCGGCTTCGTAGAGCGCGCCGCTCTCGAGCATGGGGAAGGGTTCCCCTGCGGGAACATTGAGTACCTCGGCCATATCTCTCCGTTTATCTTCGGCAGGGAGAAGGACACCCTGAACGCTGAAAATGCCTCTCGCGAGGGACAAAGGATTCCGGGAATGCCTTGCCCTATGCTTCCGGGCTCTGCGCCCTCGCCGGAAGGGCCCGGGGCGGAGCAACTGACAACTTCGGAGGAACGTTGGCATGGCTAAAGCCCCATCGGCGCACGTGCGTGCGACCGCGGCGGCCGCCCCACTCCACGGTCTCTCGAAGGAGCAATTGCGCGCGTTGATGCGCAGCATGTTCCTTCAGCGGACGGTCGACAACCGGGGCTTTCAACTCAACCGGCAGGGCAAGATTCCCTTCGCCGCCGGCTCGGAGGGCCACGAAGCGGTTCAGGCGGCCACCGGCATGGTCTTCAAGCGCGGCAAGGACCTGCTGTTTCCCTATTATCGGGACACGGGCCTGATGATGGCCTGCGGTTTTCCCACCATCGAGGTCTTCTACTCACTCTTCGCCCGCGCGAAAGACAACGGCGGGGGGCGCCAGTTTCCCAGCCACCTCACCAAGAAGGCCGCCGGCATCTACAGCTTCAGCTCGATCATCGCCGCGCACGTGCCGCACGCCGTGGGCGCCGCATATGCCGTGCGCTACCGCGGCGAACAGGATCGCGTCGTCTTCTGCACCTTCGGCGAAGGCGCGACGAGCGAAGGCGAGTGGCATGAGTCGATGAACTTCGCCGGACTGCACAAGCTCCCGATGGTCTTGGTCTGCGAAAACAACCAGTGGGCCATCTCGACCCCGCAAGAGAAACAGATGGCCGTCAAGGACGTGGCGATCAAGGCCGCGGGCTACGGGATCGAAGGCATCGTCGTCGACGGCTTCGACCCTCTCGCCGTCTACGATGCCGTCGCGAAGGCACGCGAGAAAGCCGCCGCCGGCGGGGGGCCGACGCTCATCGAGACGAAGTGCTATCGATTTCTCTCGCACACGACCGATGATGACGATCGGACGTACCGCACGAAAGAAGAGGTCGAGGCACACCGCAAAGACGATCCGGTGCCGCGTTTCGAGCGTTGGATCGTCGAGCACGGTGTGATGACCGCGGATGAAGTGGAAGCCATGAAGAAGGATGTCGTCCGCGAGGTCAACGAGTGCACCGACGCAGCGGAGGCCGAACCCTATCCGGAGCCGTCGGACCTCTACACGCATGTAGTGGAAGGAGCCTGGGAGCCGTGGCAGTGACACCTTCGACGACGGTCATGAACAACGTTGAGGCCGTTCGCGCGACGCTCTACGAGGCGCTGAAGAACGACCCGCGGACGCTCATCCTCGGTGAAGACGTGGGCCCGCGCGGCAACGTCTTTCTCATCACCAAAGGCTTCATCGACGAATTCGGGCCGGAACGGGTTCTGGACACGCCGCTGGCCGAGGCGTCGATCGTCGGCTTCGCCGTGGGCATGGCGATGGAGGGCCTGCGTCCCATCGCGGAGATCCAGTTCGCCGACTTCATCTATCCGGCGTTCAACCAGATCGTCGGCGAGGCCGCGAAGACGCGCTACCGCAGCCACGGCGACTTCACCTGTCCGCTGGTGATCCGCACGCCCTACGGCGGCGGCGTGCGCGGCGCGCTCTCGCACTCCGTCTCCGTCGAAGCGCTCTTCTACCACGTGCCGGGATTGAAAATCGTCGCTCCGTCGACGCCCGCCGACATGAAGGGCTTGCTCAACGCTGCGATCGACGATCCTGACCCCGTGCTCTATCTCGAGCACAAGAAGACATATCGGCTCATCAAGGGCGAAGTGCCGGACGGACACTACACGATCCCCATCGGCAAAGCCGCCGTTCGCAAGGAAGGCACACAGCTGACGGTCGTGAGCTACGGCCTCAACGTTCATCAAGCGTTGGAGGCCGCCAATCAGCTCGATGCCGACGAGGGCATGAAGGTGGAGATCATCGACCTTCGGTCGATCCGGCCCATGGACAAGCAGACGATTCTGGAGAGCGTCCGCAAAACGCGCAAGCTGCTCATCATCCACGAGGACAACAAGTTCGGCGGCGTCGGCGCGGAGATCGCGGCCATGGTCGCCGAGGAGGCGCTCTTCGATCTCGACGCACCGATCGGCCGTCTCTGCGGCCCGGACGTCCCCGCGATGGGCTACGCGCTCACCCTCGAGGAAGAGTTCATGATCTCCACGGAGCGCATGAAGCAACGCATGCGCGAGATGGTGAGATTCTGATGCTTCATCTCGATTCTACTCACAGCAAGACGCACGCTATGCGTGAAGTGAAGCATTAAGATGCCTACAACGATTACGATGCCGCAGCTGGGCGAGACCGTCACGGAAGGAACGGTCGCGCAGTGGCTCAAGAACGTCGGCGACCCCGTCGAGAAGTACGAGGCTTTCGTCGAGATCTCGACGGACAAAGTGAACGCCGAGGTGCCATCGCCGGCAACGGGCATTCTCAAGGAAATCCTCGTCAAAGAAGGCGAGACGGTGCCGACCGGCACGCCGATCGCCGTCATCGAAGACGTAGCGGCCGCCGCCGCGGGCGCGCCGACGGTCGCAGCTCCGGAGCCTGCGCAGCCGCCGAGTTCCACGCTGACGAACGGCGCCGCCAACGGTCAGGTGCGTCCGGTGGCCGCGGAGATCGCCACGCCGTCGGGCGCGGTGATCTCCGCGGCCAGCGTACATGCCTCGCCGGCCGTGCGCAAGCTCGCGCGCGAGCACAACGTCGCCATCGCCGAGGTGCGCGGCACGGGGGCGAACGGCCGCGTTACCGCCGAGGACGTCTTGGCCCACGCGCGTCGACGCGTGCCGGCGGCGGCTTCACCTGCGGGCCTCGGCGCAATGCCGTACGCCGGCGAGGAATTCCACTCGACTCAACAGGTTGCTGCGCCGCCCGCACCGCCTCCGCAAGCTGCGCCTCCGCCGCCCCACGGCGCGGCGGCGATGTACGCTCATCCGCAGTTCGGGCAGACGATCCCCTTGACGCCGGCGCGCAAGATCATCGCCGAGCGCATGGTGGAGTCGAAACACACGGCTCCACATGCCTGGTCGATGGTCGAAGTCGACGTCACGAACCTCTGGACATGGCGTTCGCGCGAGAAGGAGGCGTTTCAGCAGCAGACGGGTTATCCGTTGACGCTGCTGCCGTTCATGTTGCGCGCGGTCGTCGAGGCCATTCAACAATATCCGCTTCTGAACGCGAAGTGGATGCCCGAAGGGATCCACGTCAACGCCGAGATCAATCTCGGCATCGCCGTCGGCTTGGAGACCAACCTCGTCGTGCCGGTGATCCGCAACGCCGACCGTCTTTCGATCAAGGGACTGGCGATCGCCGCCGGCGAGCTGATCGAGAAGGCGCGTCGCAATCGGTTGAGCGTGGACGAGCTGCAAGGTGGAACGTTCACCGTCAATAACGTCGGCGCGAACGGCTCGATAGCATCCGCGCCGATCATCAACGCGGGCCAGGCAGGTATCGTCACCATGGAGGCGGTGGTCAAGAGGCCTGTCGTCACGAAGGACGATGCCATCGCGATTCGCTCGATGATGAACATCTGTCTCAGCCTCGATCACCGCGTGATCGACGGCTTGATCGCCAGCCGTTTCCTGAACGCGGTGAAAGCCAAGCTGGAGGCAATGGGCCCCACGGGCACGCTTTGAGGTAACCGGATCGGCGGGACTTGTGTTGGAGTGAGGCGGAGGGCTCGAGAGCTCATGAATCGCTACTTCCGCACGCTCGACTCGCCGATCGGACCGCTCGGCATCATCGTGAACGCCGACGGCGCGGTCGCGGAGATCGAGTTTCTGCGCACCCATCGCAATCGTCTCATGGAGCACCTCGAGCGCGAAGGCCTCGAGCCGGACGACCGGCGAACGGATGGCGTGGTTCGACAGCTGGACGAATACTTCGCCGGAACGCGCCGCTCGTTCGACGTGCCGCTTGCGCCGCGCGGCACGCCCTTCCAGCTGCGCGTCTGGGAAGAGCTTCGGCGCATTCCCTACGGCATGACGACGACCTACGGCAAGATCGCCGAGCGCATCGGAAAACCGACCGCGTCGCGCGCCGTCGGCCTCGCCAACGGCTCGAATCCGATCCCCATCATCGTGCCCTGCCACCGCGTCATCGGCACGAACGGCGCGCTCACCGGTTTCGGCGGCGGCCTCGACGTGAAGGCGGCATTACTTGCGTTGGAGAGCGGCCAGCTCGCATGGACAGACGTGCTCAGCGCAGATTGAGGATATCGGCGATGTTCGCCTTGGGGTCCAGCACCGGCTCGATTCGCCCTTCGCCCGACGTCATCAACGACGTGACGCCGGGACCATGTCCCGCGATCGCCGACGCGCCGTGGGCGACGATGCCGACGGAGACGGCGCCCGTCTTGTAAATGCGCCCATAGGAGTGCTCCGCGTTGATGATCGCGACGAGGTCGCCGAGGCGCAAGGTCTCCAGACCATATTCGTCGACGATGTCGGGAGAGAACATCTGGATGTCGTAGTCGCCGCGATAGACGTGGTCGCGACCGAGTCCGCTTCCCATCACGGCCGCCGGCACGATCTTGGACACCTTGACGCGCAGCTTGTCGCCGGCGATCTCACAATCCAACTTCTCGAAGAAGTCCGGATCCATGTTGAAGAGACGCACGGAAGGGAGATCGTCTAGCGCAAGTCCTTGGCCGACGGCTCGCACGGCGATCTTGTCGCCGACCATCAGCTTCTCCAGCACGTCACCCGTGAAGTCGATCATCAGATGCTCGATGCCGCCGTGCTTACCCGTGACGACGCCCTGCGCGCCCTTGGCTTCGCCCGTCACGATTGTCGCGCGGTTACCGATGCACGAAAGCAGGCAAAAGCCGATGTTCTCCTTCTCATCCTTGGCGCGCGCGCTCACGGCCGGCTCCACGTGATCGGCGACCCAGCCGATCGCGGGATCACCGACCCGAACGTTGAGATTGACGCCGCCCATACCGGGCACGATGAGCGCCCGCCCGTCAGCGGTGATCTCGTATGGGTTGGCACTGAAGGCGGGCGGGGCAATCTCCCCGGCGACGGTCACGGCAAGCAAGCGATTGCGATTGGTCCGCAAACCCATGAAGAATCTCTCCGAGCAAGGAAGGGCCGCGTACAAGCGGAACGCTCCGCGCATACGATGCGAATCGGAACGTTCTTTGGCTTCGAGGCAGCCCACATACTCCCCCACCACCCCGGTAAGTGCAGCCGTCCTCACGGGCACTCCTACCGTCTCGAGGTGGTCGTCGACGGCCCCGTGCAGCAGGATGGCCCTGCTGCGGGCATGGTTATGGATTTCGCCGACCTCAAGGCGATCGTGCGCCGCATGGTGATCGAGGTGCTGGACCACAACGACCTCAACACGGTCATCGCCAATCCGACGGCGGAAGAGATCGTCGCGTGGATTTGGAATCGTCTCGAACCCGAGCTCCCCAATCTTCGCCGTCTCGTCCTATGGGAGACGGCCACCGCATACGCCGCACTCGAAAGATGAGACTCGCAGAGATCTTCTACACGCTCCAAGGCGAAGGGCTGTGGACAGGAACGCCCGCCGTGTTCGTGCGCACGGCAGGCTGCAACTTGGCCTGCGGCTTCTGCGACACGGACTTCTCATATAAGTTCGACGAGAGCGTTGAAGGCATCATCGCGCGCATCGACGAGGTCGGCCATGGCTGTCACCTCGTCGTGCTCACCGGCGGCGAGCCGTTGGTCCAACGCGAGAGCGAGACGCTCATCACGCGCCTGGTCGCGCGCGGTTATGACGTGCACATCGAGTCGAACGGCACCACGTTCGTCGCGCTTCCCGATGCCGTTTGGCTCACCGTCTCGCCGAAGGAGCGCCTCGATCCGCGCATGGCCGCGCGGGCCAACGAAGTCAAGCTCATCGTCGACGGGAGAGTTCCGGAGGAGTGGCTGAAGGCGCCCTGGCGCGAAGATGCCATCATGTGGCTCCAGCCCGAGGGCAACAAGCCTTCCAACATCGTATTGGCCGTGGAAGCCGCGCTCGCCCATCCCGCGCGCTATCGCCTTTCCATTCAGACGCATAAAGTCATCGGCATCCGGTGAGACGACGCGCCTTCCTCGGCTCGCTATCGACAAGCGCAGCGGCCGCTGCGTTGCGCCCGCCTGTGCGCGCTTGTGCCTCGTTGCCATCCGCCAACGTCGCGCTGGGCGACGACGTGTTCCTTTCGCGCGAGATCTCGAAATTGCGCGGCCGATGCGTCGGGATCGTCACGAACCCGACGGGCGTCACGTCACGCCTCGTGCCCATCGTGGACGCCGTCCATCGCGATCCGAAGATTTGCCTGCGCGCCCTCTATGCGCCGGAGCACGGCTTGCGGGGCGCCGCTCAAGCAGGCGCCGCCGTCGGGTCGTCCGTCGATGCCCTCACGGGCGTTCCCGTGTACTCGCTGTACGGCGCGCAGCGACGTCCGACGGCGGAGATGCTCGAAGACGTCGAGGTCGTGATCGTCGACCTTCAAGACGTCGGCGCGCGCGACTACACCTACGTCTCGACGCTGGCGTATGTCATGGAGTCGGCAAAGCAGCACGGCCGCGAGGTGTGGGTGCTCGATCGTCCCAACCCCGTCGGGGGCTCGGCGGTCGAAGGTCCCGTCCTCGATACGCGCTACCGCTCGTTCATCAGCCTCTATCCGATCGCCATGCGCCACGCGATGACGATCGGCGAGCTCGCGAAGATGATGAACGAGCACTTCGGCATCGGCTGCGCCTTGCGTGTCGTCACGATGGATGGCTGGCGCCGCGCGATGATTTGGCCCCAAACGGGCCTGCAGTGGGTGCAGACGTCTCCGAACATTCCGACCTGGGAAACGTGCTTCCCATTCCTCACGACGGGTCTGCTCGATGCCCTCGGGATCTTCAACGGTGTGGGCACGACCAAGCCGTTCTTTCTCGCCGGCGCGCGCGGCGTCGCCCCGGAGCGCTTGGCCGCGCGGCTCAACGCGCTCGATCTTCCGGGTGTCTGGTTTCGCGCCGGCTACTGGCAACCGTTCTTCGGCGCTTTCTCCGGCAAGACGGTCGGCGGCGTCGAGCTGCAGATCTACGACTACACGACGTATCGCTGCGTCCCGACGGCCGTGCAGGTCGCCGTCGCCGTGCGCGAGCTCGCGCCGCACGCGTTGCGCTATGCGCCTATGCTGGACCGTGATTGGGGCACCGACCTCTTTCGCCGCGCGCTCGCCGCGGGACGCTCCGCCGACGAGATCCTTGGCCAATGGTCGGCCGCCACCGATGCCTTCGAACGGCTCGCCCGCGGTTTCTATCTCTACGCATAGCGTGCGCCAGGAAGTCTAGGAGCCTGTCGGCGCGACACGCGGGAGGTCGGCGCGCAAGATCGCCGCGGCTTCCGGCGTTCCGCGCATGCCGACGGCGACGGCGTCGACCGGACCGTGCACCATCGCAGCGGCCGGCGCCCCCTGCAGCTCCCCGGCGCTGCGCCATGCGCCGTTACGGCGGACCCACAGCGCGTACGGTCCACGCGCGTCGACCAAGACGTAGCTCCACGAGCGATCGATGGCGTAAATGACCTTGCCTCGCGGCGTGGCGCCGTCGCTCGGCTGCAACGGAACGTGCGCGAAGTGCCCCCGCGCCATCGCAGCGACCGGCGCCTGCAACATGGCCAGCTCCGCTCGCTGCGTGTCGAGGCGCGCCAAGAGGAGAGCCGTGACGGCCGCTAACGCGATTGCAGCCGCCGTCGCAACGACGGCCAAGCCGCTCCAGATACCGCGCACGCGGCGGGCCGGGACACGAATCTCTCCGGCATCCGGCAACAAGCCCGCGAGTTCGAAGACCGTCTCGCAGCTTTCGGCGAGGCGACGCGCGCACGCCGGGCATGCTGCAGCGTGCTGCTCGACCCTGCGCCGCTCGCCCTCGTCGAGATCGCCGAGCGCGTAGAGCTCGACTTCCTCATCCAGATGCACGGTCGTCCTCCTCTGCGAATTCTTTTCGTAGACGGCGCATCGCCAAGGCGATGCGCTTCTTCACCGTCCCTAACGGTAAGCCCAGCATACCTGCGATCTCGACGTGCGTCTTGCAGCCGAAGTAGGAGAGCCACAGAACGCGCCGCTGCTCTTCCGGCAGCGCCGCGAGCGCGTGACGAAGCCGCAGCAGCTCCGTCGCATCACGCTCGACGACCGCTTCCTCGACAGAATCGGAGCTTGCCGCCTCGTGCGTGCGGTGTTCGCGCGCCAGCCGGCGCATCGCCGAACGTCGCCGATCAAGCGCCTTGCGCCGCACGATCACGGCAAGCCATGCCAGGATCGAGCCGCGCATGGCATCGTAGCGTTCCGGCTGGCGCCACCAAGCCAACAGCGCGTCGTGCACGACCTCGACGGCTTCGTCGCGCGGGATGATGGCGGCTGCGATCGCCAGCAAGCGGCGCCCATGCTCACGGTAGACTTGCTCCAGACGCGATGCGTTCAGGAACGCCTCCTCACGCCAACGCGGTGTCGTTGATCCTAACATCCCCCACCGGTACAATGTCTACGCCTCGGTAGCCGAGCGCATGGCGTAACTCGTCGGCGGCAAGCGTTACTGGCGCCGGGTTATCGCCAACGCCCGGCGCCGGCAACGGATATGCCGTGCCGCGTGCCGTGTAGAAGGTGGCGTGGCCTTCGACGACGTGCTGAATCTGATGGATGTGACCGTTGAGGACGGTGACGGAAGCGAAGCGCTTGGTCATCGCGAGCGCTTCCCGCGAGTCTTGCGTGGCCCAACCCCACCGCGGATAGACGGCGTAGAGCGGTACGTGCGCGAAGATCACGAGCGGCGTGTCGCTCGACACGGCCGCCAAGTCATTCTCCAGCCAGGATAGCTGATCGGCGCCAAGCTTGCCCATGCCTTCGAACGCCCGGACGTTGATAAGCGCGACGAAGTGCACGCCGTTGGTGTCGAAGCTGTACCAACCGTCGGGGGCATCCTTGCGACCGAAGGCAGCGAAGAAGGCCGCCCCTTTGTCGCCGATGAGATCGTGCTCGCCTGGCAGGACGAAGAGCTCCGACTTCGACTCGTTGAGGATTTCCCGCGCCAGCGTGAACTGCTCGGGCTTCGAGAGGTGTGTCACGTCGCCCGTGTGCACGATGAAGTCGGGGCGTTGCGGCAAGGCGTTGATGCGCGCGATCGCCTCGCGAAACGTCCCGGCGACGTCAGGGTTCGCGCTCCCGGTGAAGCCGAGATGGCTGTCGCTGACTTGCACGAACGAGAAGGCGCCTGGCTTGGCTCGAGCAAGCACGGGGACGCCCCCCGCGAGCGTCCAGGAGAGGCCCACGCCGAACCATCCGGCGCAGGACAGCATGGTCTTTCGATTCATTGCGGCCTCCTCGAGGCTATTGCGGCGCGGTCACGACGATGACGCCGCGCATCCAAGGATGAAGCGCGCATGCGTACGTGTAGGTGCCCGGCTTGGTGAAGGTATATGTAAAGACGGCATGCGGATCCATGCCCCCCGAGTCCCATGAGCCGTTGTCGGCCGTAACCGTGTGCGCGTCCGTATCGTCGTTTCTGAAGCGAATGGTCGTGCCGACGGGCACGCTCAGCTTGGCGGGAGTGTATGTGAAGGAGGCGATGACGACGGACGTGCCTGGCGCGGGGCTCGGCGTCTGGGCCGTCACGCCGAAGCCCGCCAGCGGCAACAGCGCTCCAAGGATGGTGGCTTTGCGGTTGTTCATAGTGCCGGTACGCCGCCGTGGCGTTTTTGGATCCCTCCGCCCTCCGCGGAGGGGCGCGCCCATAGCCTGCGAAAACGGGCGTTCATATGGCCGGCCTCGTCGAAGACCTGATCGAAGCGCTTGGTTGCGAAGCGGTCCTTCATCAACCTGAAGACTTGCGCGTCTACGCGTACGACGGCTACCGTTCCGGCGACGATCTTCCCGCGGCCGTGATCCTTCCCGGCGACACGAAAGACGTCGCGCGCGCCGTTCGCATCTGCGCCCAACACGGCGCACCCATCGTGGCGCGGGGCTCCGGCACAGGATTATGCGGCGCCGCCGTTCCACAACGCGGCGGCGTGGTGATCTCCTTCGCGCGCATGGATCGCGTGCTCTCGATCGATGCGCGGCGCCGCCGGGCGCGCGTTCAGCCCGGGCTCATCAATGCGCAGCTCTCCGAACGGACAGCCCGGTATGGTCTCTTCTACGCTCCCGATCCTTCGAGCCAAAAGATATCCACGATCGGCGGCAACGTCGGCACCAATGCCGGTGGCCCTCACTGTCTCTCCTACGGCGTGACGACCAACAACGTGCTCGGACTCGAGTTCGTCTCGCACGATGGCAAAGTCTATCGCTGCCATCAAGACGACGCAGGCTACGATCTGACCGGCGTGCTGGTCGGCAGCGAAGGCACGCTCGCCGTCGTTACGGAGATCGAGGTGCAGCTGCGCCGTCTCCCGGAAGAGACGCGCGTCTTTCTCGCCGTCTACGATTCCATCGAAAGCGCCTCGGAGACGGTGAGTCAAATCATCGGTCACGGCTTGGTGCCGACGGCGTTGGAGATGATGGACCGCGTGATCATCCGAGCCGTGGAGGAGGCCTTTCATGCGGGCTATCCGCAGGATGCCGCCGCCGTGCTGTTGATTGAGGTCGCCGGCTCGCGTGAGGGGACCACCGAAGCTGAACACGCGATCGCGCGCATCGCAAAGGAAGGCGGTGCGCTGGCCTGGCGTACCGCGCGCACGCAGTCGGAGCGCGATGCGCTCTGGGCGGCTCGCAAGGGCGCCGCCGGCGCCATCGGGCGCATCGCTCCGAACTATTACATTCAGGACGCGACCGTGCCGCGCACGCGCCTTCCCGAAGCGCTGCGCTCCGTCGAAGAGATCTCGCGAGAGTACGGGCTGGTCGTCGGCAACGTCTTCCATGCGGGCGATGGGAATCTGCACCCCTTGCTGCTCTTCGATCGCCGTGTTCCCAAGGAGGTCGAGGCGGTCGTTCACGCGGGATCGGCGATTCTCAAGCGGTGCATCGAGCTCGGCGGCACGATTTCCGGCGAGCACGGCATCGGCTATGAGAAGCGCGAGTCGCTGCCGCTGGTCTTCTCCACCTCGGACCTCGCGGCGATGGTGAAGCTGCGCGACACCTTTGATCCGCGGACGCTCTTCAATCCGGGCAAGATCTTCCCGAGCGGCGCCTCCTGCGCCGAGGTGCGACCATCGCTTGCGCGCACCGGCGGAACGCCATGATGGCACATGAAAGGGCCGCTGGATGCTGACCGATGCATTTGACGCCCTCCGCACGATTGCCGATCTCGAGTTCGTCGAAGGCTCGCAGGCAGGAGTCTTCCGTATCGGCGAGCAGCGCGCTCGCGTCGCCGTGCGCCCACGCACGCATGCCGCCGTGGCCGCGGCTCTCCATGTCTGCGCGAGCAGCGGCCTCAGCGTGGTGCCCTTCGGCGGGGGCACGGCCCAAACGCTGGGTCATCCGCCGCATCGAATCGACGTCGTGCTGTCGCTCGAATATCTGCGCGGCATCGTCGACTACGATCCACGCGACCTGACCGTTTCCGTCGAGGCCGGTACCACGCTCGCGGAGCTCAGCGCAACGCTCGCGCAGTCGGGACAGCACCTTCCGGTCGACGCGCCGTTCCCAGCCCGCAGCACCGTCGGCGGTCTCCTGGCCTCAGGCCACGCCGGCTGGCGCGCCGGCATCTATGGCCGGCCGCGCGATCTGCTCATCGGTCTCCACGTCGCATTGACCGACGGCATGCAAGCTGCTTCGGGCGGCATGGTCGTGAAGAACGTGACGGGGTACGATCTCGGCAAGCTCCACACCGGCGCGCTCGGCACGCTGGGTGTCATCCTCCGCGCAAACTTCAAAGTGCTGCCGCTTGCACCGGCGCGCCGCTTCGTCACGGCGCCGCTGCAAGACGGCGCGCTCTCGGCGGTTCTCGCGCGCCTCGATGCCCTTGTGCTGCGTCCGAGCGCCGCGGTGATCTTGCGCGGATGGCAGGACGAATTTCCGGGAGAGCGCGGAGAGGCGGGTCTCATCGCCATCGCGCTGGAGGGTGCCGCCAGCGAGATCGATCGCGCGACTCGCGAGCTTCGCAGCGCGCTCGGCGCGGCCGGCGTTCCGAGCGCGTCGCTGCGCGACGGCAAGCAGGCCGATGCCGCGCTCGTCCAGTTGAACGATCTCTGGGGCGCGGAGACCGGCGGACGCTCCGCGTCGTACCGCATTCGCGGCGACGCCGCACGCGCTGCCGATTGGCTACACTTCGTGGAGCATGGCGCAGCGCAGGAACGCCTCGCCGTCGACTGGGCCGCCGATGCGCTCAGCGGAGAGCTCTTGGTGCGCTTCACGGCCGCGTCCGGCCATGCTCTTCGCAACTCCCTGCCGGCCTGCGAATCGATCATTCGCGCGGAGGCCCCCCAGGCTCGCATCCTCCACGCCCCGGAATGGGCCCGCCGCGAGCTTCCAGTCTGGGGTATCGAGCCCAGCGCTCTCGAGCACATGCGCGAAATCAAGCGCGCCTACGATCCCGCAGGCGCGCTGAACCCCGGCCGTTACGTAGGCAAGATCTGAGAGCCTTCAGCTCCTCACTTAGCTGGGAAGGAGTGAAATGATGATGGCTAGCGCCGTCATCACGGAAATAATGCCGAGGTAGATCTTGACCGTGTGGTTTGGGTACGCCTCAGAGGGCTGAGCGGCGTGCACCGCAGTCTCGTGGTGTTCCATCGGCGCCCGCGTTTCGTGCCGCGGGGTCCGCCGCCCTCCTGGAAACGGCCCGCATCGCGACGTGCACGCGAGGCGTCACCGGGAAGCGCTGGCCGCAGACTTCCACGAGCTCCAACGGCCCACGGCCGCGAAGCACGCCGCGGCGACCAACGGAACCAGCGCCACGCCATGCAATGTCGCGGCGGCACCCGCGCGGGCGACTTGCACCCCGAGCACGGCCACCATAGCCGAGCCGACGCCGAAGGCCACGCCGTTCATCAACCCCAGCGCCATACCAAGATTGCGGGGCATCAGCGCCTGCGTCAGGGCGACCCCGGGCGCGTTCTGCACAGCCAACAAGATCGAGCCGAGCAACAGGCTGGCGATCCCAAACGCATGCGGCAGCACGAAGAAGCCGGCCAATGCCGGCACGGCAAGCGTCAAGCTGATGAAGGAGACGGCGCGGTGGCCGAAGCGGTCGCCTAGAAAGCCGCCGCAGAAGAGACCGACGCTGCTCACGAGCAAGAACGCCGCTACGATCTGGCCGGCCACGAGCAACGACTCACCACGCGCGATCAGCGCGTTGGGCAGATAGGTCATGAACGCGGCCGACGTCAGGTAACGCAGCCCCGTGCTGCCGACCAACAGCACCACGTCCAGCGTCGTGCCGCGCGGGCCGGCGGCGAGCCGGGCCTCATGCGGCTCGGGCATTTGTTCGCGTGCGCGCGCGTCAACGTGCGGCATCATCCAAAACAACCCCGCCACGGCCGCAAGACCGGGAATGGCGGCGTATGCCGTTGCCGTCGCTCCATAGCGTGCCAGCAGCGCCGCGATGACGGCCGGCCCAATGCCGTAACCGATCTGTCCGCCGATTTGGAAGATCGAGATCGCGCTGCCGTGGCGCCGGGATCCGACCTGCGCGGCATACTTGCCGGCTTCAGGATGCATGATCGCCGAACCGAAGCCACCCAGTGCGATCAGGACCAGCAGCGCCGCGTAGCCGCGCGTGAATCCGATCGCTCCGACAGCGATGATCGTCAACAGCACGCCGACGGGGAGAAACCACCATCGGCCGTGCCGATCGGAGTACCAGCCGAAGACCGGCTGCACGATCGACGACGTGAAGTACCAAGCGAAGCCGGCAACGCCTTGCAGGAACGGCGAGAGGTGCTGCTGTTTGATCACCAGATAGAAGATCAAGAGCGGAACCATGCCGCTGTAAAAATCACTTGCGCCATGGCCGAAAGCGACGACGCCGATCGAACGCAGGCTCCACGTTCCCGGCCCCGATGGGGTTGCTGCTGCACGCGCCATGCCGGTAGGTTCTGCTTGGCTTGCCGTCCGGGCCTTTACGTCGACGCCGTCTTGGTCGATGACAAGGGAAAGTCCCGTTGGAACCAATGGAACGGAGAACGGATGCGCCCCCTCTTCGGCATCGCAGCAAGCTTGCTATGCCTTCTGGCAGCCGTCCCAGTGAACGCGGCGGAGCAAGGACTCTATGGCTTCGATCGGGCCGGCATGGCTCGTGAGCTGAGCATCGAGCAGACCTATCTCACGCTGCCAAGCTCGCCGGGGGCCGCCCTCTCGGTCGCGAGCCTCACTGAACACGCGCGCCTCGCCGCCGGCGGAGAAGGCGACGCCGCCCGATGGGTGGCCGACCAACTCTCATCATACGGCTGGAATGCCCGCGTCGTACCGATCCCCCTCGCCGCGACTGCGCCCCGCACGCCGGGCCGACGCAAAGGGAAGCTCATCGACGTGGTGGCGACGCTTCCGGGCCGCAAGGCCGATCTCGCCATCGTCCTCGGCGCCCGCCGCCAGGCCCGGGCCTTCGGCGCTGCCGACGACGCCGGCAGCATCGCCACGTTGATGGAGGTCGCGCGGGGCCTCGGCTATCTCTACCGCTCCGGCTGGCGTCCGGAGCGCACGATCGCGATCGTGAGTTTCGGCGGCGGCGCGATCGGCGAGCCGGGATCGTATGCCCTCGCGCCCAGCCATCAGCTGCATGCGCGCATCGCCGCATACGTCGATTGCGACGCATGCGCCACCGGCTCGCATTTCGAAGCGGGCGCCGCTGCCCCGTTGAGCGCGCTGGTCCGCGAGAGCGCCCGCATCGTTCCCGACAGCGGCGGAACGATGCTCTCGCAGCACTTGGACGGAAACATCGGACTTCCGGAATCCCCCGAAGGCGTCGTCTTCACCCATGGGCTGGGTGTGCCGACCCTCGACGTGAGGTTCTCGGGGCTCTTCGGCGACCCCAGCTACATGCATCACCGCGAGCTGGCTCAATTGATCGGCACGCTGACGCTTCGTCTTGCCGATGCTTGCTCGCTTCCCATGCGATGGAGCGCATACGACGCCAGGCTCGATGCAACGTTGAGGCAGCTCTCGCTGGAAGTCAAGCACTCCGATCTGCCCATCGACCTCCAAGACTTGCGAATGGCCGTGCGCGCGTTCGAGGAAAGCGCCGCGCGAGCCGACGCTCTCATCGCCGCCGGCACGATGCCGGACGCTCACCAACTCGATGCGGCCGAAGCGCTCGTTGCGCGCGTCAGCGACGGACCGTTCCACGTGATCTATTCCGATCCGCTCGCCGCGGGCAACGAAGAACGTATCGAGTGGAAGGTTCAGGCGACCGCGACGGCGTTGCGGCGCGCTTCATCGCTCCTGGCAGAAACTTCATAGCCTTCGTACGGGAGAATCTCGCGATGCAACGCCTTGGTCTTGAAAAGACGATCAGTCTCATCTTCACCGTTCTGCTTTGCGCAGCCATGCTCGTGGGCGCCGTCTCGCTTTGGCGCATGGTGGTCGACCGCCAGCAGATCGAGGCGATTCACACGCTGGGCGTGGTCCATCTCGGTTACCTCGACGACTCGCTGATCGCGCTGGACAACGTCTATCAAGACATGCTCGTCGGCGTTGCAGCAACCGGTCTCGACGCCCAGACGGCGCTCCAGGCCATCAACACGGCCGAAAACCAAGCGACGACTCGCGCCAGGATGTGGATCGACGGCGATGATGACAAGGGCATGCACGACGCCTTCGATCGATACACGTCCTCGCTCCAAGCTTTCTTCAGCCAAGTCAACAACGTCGTGGACATGGCTCAAAGCGGTAAGACCGCCGATGCTCGCAAGCTGGCGTTGGGATCGGCCACGCTGAGCTATCAGAATCTCTCGTCGATCGGAACGCGCGCGCGATCGGCTGCGCAGGCGCTGAGCGAAGATCGCATGGCGGCGCTCCGTCGCGCCTTCAACATCGCCGCAGTCGTTACGGTTGCCATGCTCGTGCTGTTGGTCCTAGCCACCATCGGCGCCGGTTTTTGGCTGGTGCGTTCCTCGAAGGGCACGCTGTCCGCCATCGTCTCCGAGCTCGAAGCGGTCGGCGGGGGCGATCTCACCGTTCGCCTCCCCGTCGAAGGAACTCACGCGCTGGCCCGCCTGCAGTCGGCCGCCAATGACGTCGTCGAACGATTGGCGGCAACGGTGGACTCGATCAAGGAAGCGGCGTACGCGCTCTCCGACGCGTCAGCCTCGTCCAGCCGCAGCGGTCATGAGCTGGAGACAGCCGTGAGCGCGCAGGCTGCGCTCGTCGAAGAGTCCTCGGCGGCGGCGGTTGAGATCGGCGCGAGCGCCGATATCGTCTCGCAGAATGCGGAATCCGTGGCGAGCTCGCTGGGTCAGATGTCGGCGACCGTCACCGAGCTCGCGCGCTCCGTCGGCGAATTGAACGCGAACATCTCCGCGCTGGCGACGACCGCCGAAGAAGCGGCTGGAACAGCGGCGCAGCTCGATCGCAGCGCGATGGAGATGGCCTCCGACGCGCGCGCCGCCAACGAGCAATCTTCCGCTGCGGCAGCCTCGGCGACGGAAGGCGGCGCCTCCGTGGAGCAGCTCGCGCAGAGCATGAGCGAAGTGGCCGCGACGCTGCGCGAAGTGCGCAAGGAGATGGACGCGCTGCGCGCGGCTTCACAACGAATCGGCGAGGTCGTCGCGCTGATTGACGAGATCGCTGATCAAACGAATCTGCTCGCGCTCAATGCCGCCATCGAGGCGGCACGCGCAGGGGAGCATGGTCGCGGTTTCGCCGTCGTAGCGGACGAGGTGCGCAAACTCGCGGAGCAGTCCTCGCGCTCTTCGCGCGAGATCGCGACGCTCGTGCTGGAGATGCAACGCAACGCGCAGCGGGTCGCCGACGTCAGCGAGAAGAGCGGTCGGGCCGCCGAGCGTGGAGACGGGCTCGCAAAGCACGCCGCGGCCGCCATCCAGCGCATCATCGGTTCCATCTCTTCCGTCGCCGAGACGCTGACGGCGGTGCACATGCGTTCGGAGAGTCAAGCGGCCGCCGGGACGGAGATCGCGAGAGTGGCGCGCCACATGATGGAGATGACGCGCGAAGCTTCCGATGCTGCGCAGCGTCAGGCCGGCTCGGCGCGCGAACTGGCCGGCGCCGTTTCCGACGTCTCCGTGCGCATGGAACACGTGGCGATTGCCGCACGCGAGCAGAAACAATCGATCGATCACGTCGCCGCCGCCGGTGAGGCCGGCGCCGCGCAGGCTCGCAGCGTGCTCGACCAGGCGCGTTCCCTCGTGGCCACCAGCCGCGCGCTTGAGGAACGCGCCGGCGCGCTGCGTGACCTCGCCGCCACGTTTCGCACCATCGCCGACGCGCAAGCCGAGCAGGCGGGCGGTCTACTGATCCCGGGCGGACCGGCCGACGTGGAAGCCGTGCCGCTCCTGGTTCCTGGCGAAGCCGACGTTCGAGGATTGCCGACGACGAACGGGCAAAAAGCGCTCCCATGAACGCCTTTGCCAATCGCCGGAGCGCATTTCGCGAACGTCTCAACGGCGGAGTCGCCGTGATTCCGGCGGCCCCTCTCCAGACGCGCAGCAACGACACGCACTACGAGTACCGCCAGTCCAGCGATCTTCACTATCTCACCGGGTGGCCCGAGCCGGATGCCGTGCTGGTCATGACTTCCGCTCCCGAGCCGAAGACCATCATGTTCGTCCTCCCGCTCGATCGCGCGATGGAGATCTGGAACGGCCGGCGGGTGGGCGTCGAAGGGGCAAAAGAGCGCTACGGGGCCGACGAAGCCTACCCGATCAACGAGTTTCCCCAGCGTCTCCCCGACCTCTTGGCCGGTCACGAGAAGCTCTGGTACACGCTCGGCGAGAGCGAGACGATGGATCGCATGGTCCTCGAGGCCGTGAAGCAGCTCCGGCGCCAAGTGCGCAAGGGGGTGGTCGCGCCCATCGAATTCCACGATCCGCGCATTCCGCTGTCCGAGATGCGGCTCATCAAGAGCGCCGAGGAGATCGACATCATGCGCCGCGCGGCGGCGATCACTCGCGAAGGCTTTCTGGCGGGGATGCGCAATACGCGTCCGGGCATCGGCGAGTACATCGTCGAAGCGCGGATGGAGTGCGAGTATGCCGTGCGCGGCGCGCAAGCCGTAGCGTATCCGTCGATCTGCGGCGGCGGGCACAACGCAACGATCCTCCACTATAACACGAATCGCGACGAGCTCCGCGCCGGCACGCTGCTGTTGGTCGATTCCGCGTGCGAACTGGACGTTTACGCAACGGACGTGACGCGAACGTGGCCAGTGAGCGGCAAATACACGCCCGAGCAACGCGCTATCTACGATATCGTCCTACGCGCGCAGAAGGCCGCTATCGAAGCCGTACGGCCGGGCGACTCGTTTCGCGAGTATCACAACGTGGCCGTCCGCGTGATCACGGAAGGCCTCGTCGATATCGGTCTGCTCCAAGGCAACGTCGATTCGCTGATCGAGCAGGAGAAGTACCTCGACTTCTACATGCACAACACGGGCCATTGGCTCGGTCTCGACGTGCACGACGTCGGCGCCTACAAGATCGGAGGCGAGTGGCGCAAGCTCGAGCCCGGCATGACGCTGACGGTGGAACCCGGCATCTATGTTCACGCCGATCTCGACGTCCCCGAGCGCTGGAAGGGCATCGGCGTGCGCATCGAGGACGACCTCCTCGTCACGCCGACGGGTAACGAAAACCTCACGGAAGCGATTCCGCGCGAGATCAACGAGATCGAGGCGATCGTGGGCGCCGACGTTTCCGCGCGCGCGTAGGGCCCGGCGCGACTTCGTAATCCCTCGACGCCGGACCGGATCACGCGAGGCTGCGGCGCAACGCCTCGTCCGTCGACATGAGCTCGAAGCCGGGAAAGAGCTCGAAGAGCGTCGCGTTGTTCACGTCGACGTCGAGCGTGAGAAAGCGGACGGCATCGGGAGAGAGCGGGGGATTCGGCAGCAGCGCCGCGAGTGACGCGCCCAACATGACCAACGGGAAAGGAACGGACACCACCGGCTTGCGCACGCCCATGAGCGAGGCGAGCCGCAGCATCAGCTCCTTCATCGTCATCACTTCGAGGCCGCCGATCTCGATCGCGCGATGTGCGGCAGCGGGAGCGTCCAACGCATCGGCGACGAGCCGGGCGACGTCGCCGACGTAAACGGGCTGGATCTTGCTCTCGCCGCCGCCGATGACCGGAATGAAGGGCGCCCTACGGATGAGCGTCGCGAGCATGTGCATAGGGCGGCTGCCTTCACCGACCACCATGGACGGCTTGACGAACGTATAGGGGATGCCGCTCTCGATGATGGCACGCTCGGCACGCGCCTTCGCGCGGTGGCTCGGCAGCGGTGACGTCTCGGAGAGGTTGGTTCCGCTGAGATAAACGAAGCGCCGGATCTGCGCGGCATCGGCGTTCGCCAGCAAATTCCTCACGCTGCCGAGGTCGACGCGCTCGAAGGTCCGGCCTTTGCGCGGCTGCTCGACCGGCGACGACGGAAACTGCACGCAATCGACGATCGCCGTGCAATCCTCCACGGCCGGTTTCAGCGTGGCGGCGTCGGTGACATCGCCGCGGATCGTCTCGACCCCTTCGCCGAACGACGGCGCGTGCGCGTGGTAGAGCGCCCGCACCTGATGGCCGCGCGCGGCGAGCTCACGAACGATCGCTCGTCCGATGAATCCCGTCGCCCCCGCGACCAAGACGCGTTCGCTCATCCTATTCCCATGCCTACGAATGCACGGCCGTGCGATACTCCAGGTACTTCTCCGCTTCCAGCGCCGCGCGACAGCCGCTTCCCGCAGCAGTAACCGCCTGGCGATAGCGTCTGTCGAAAACGTCTCCGGCCACGAAGACGCCCGGAACGCTCGTGCTGACACCGTCGTCCGAACGGATGTAGCCGGTCTCGTCGAGCTCGAGCTGGCCGCGGAAGATCTCCGTATTGGGATCGTGGCCGATCGCGATGAAGAGCGCGTCGGCTTCGATCTCCGTCGTTTCCCCCGTCACGACGTTGCGCACGGTCGCGCTCGACATCATGGGATCGCCGGACACGTCTTCCACCACGGAGTTCCAGATGAACTCGATCTTCGGATGATTGAGCGCGCGGTCGGCCATGATCTTGCTGGCGCGCAGGTGATCGCGACGGTGGACGACGCGTATGCGCCGACCGAAGCGCGTGAGAAAGATCGCTTCCTCCATCGCGGAATCGCCGCCGCCCACGACAAGGATCTCCTTCTCGCGGAAGAAGGCTCCGTCGCACGTCGCGCAGGTCGACACGCCGCGGCCGCGCAGCCGTGCCTCATTGGGTAAGCCCAGCCAGCGCGCCGAGGCACCGGTGGCGGCGATCACGGCCTCAGCCTCGAGCTCCTCTTCACCGACCCAGACGCGCAGCCGCCCGCCCGTGAAGTCGACTTTCGTGCAGTCCTCGTACCGGATGCGCGCGCCGAAACGCTCCGCCTGGTCGCGGAAACGCTCCATCAGATCCGGACCCATGATGCCTTCGGGGAAGCCCGGGTAGTTCTCGACTTCCGTCGTCAGCATGAGCTGTCCGCCGTAGAGTCCGCCTGCTAGGACGAGCGGCGCGAGATTCGCGCGCGCCGTGTAGAGGGCCGCCGTGAGTCCGGCCGGACCGGAGCCGATGATGATGACCTTTTCCATACCGCCTCTTTCAACCCCGAGAAGCCTGCTCCCGGTTGCCGGTCGACCGAGGCTCCGGAGCAAACCGGCGCGAAGCTGGGCGCATGCCTCCCCTCGAAGACGACTATACCGACATCATGCGCAAAGCGCAGCGCGGCACGGGAAAGGACGCGACGGCGCTGGCGCGCGAGACCGGCTTGGAGATTGCCTTGATCCGGCGAGTCGCAAGCGGGCAAGAGCGGCCCACGGAAGAGCAAGCCCGGGTGATCGCGCGGGCCCTGGCGCTCGATCCGGGGAAATTCGCCGATGCCGTCTTCCAGCGATGGCACCCGGCGGTCACGATTCCCAACGAGGTGCGCCACCACATCAACGCGCCGCACCCCAGCAACGGTTATCTCCTCTTCCTCGAGCAGACCCGTCTGGCGGCGCTGGTGGATCCGGCCGGTATGCCGGAACGGCTCGTACGCGCCGTCAAGGATGGACCGTTCCATCTCCGCTACGTCTTGATCACGCACAAGCACGCCGACCACTGCGACGCCACGGCCGATGTCGCGCGCGCATTCCCCAACGCGCAAATCCTCATCCATCGTGAGGACTCGCATGCCATCGGCGCGCTCGCCCACCGCGCGCTGCAGCTACAGGACGGCGAGCACGTCCCTTTCGGCGACGCGGAGATTCGCGTGCTGCACACGCCCGGACACACCGACGGAAGCGTTTGCTATCTCTTCCGCAACTTGATCTTCACGGGGGACACGCTCTTTGCGGGGAGCGTGGGCGGCGCGTTCGGCGATCTCTCGACGTACGACGACATCCTGCGCAGCGTACGCATGCGTCTGTTCTCTCTCGACGACCAGAGCGTCGTGCTTCCTGGGCACGGACCGCCGTCGACGATCTCGGAGGAGAAGGCGCACAATCCCTTCTTCCCCGCCGGCTGAGCGCGGCGACGTCGGCTCAGCGGTAGAGAGCTTCCGTCGTCTCGTGGGTGATGGGCCGCGAGAGATCATCCGGGTGGGCGTAAGCCATGGCATAGACGACGCGCACGGCATCCTGCTGCAGCGGGGCGACGCGATGGAGCGTGGTGTCGCCCTTGATGAGATAGGCCTCTCCGGATTCCAAGCGCCGCAGCCGCACCCGTCCCGACGCCAGATGGTCGGCCACGCGCGGATTCGCCTTATCCCACGACACGCCCGGCAGATATTCCACGTCGCCCCCGGTGCCCGGCGGCGGCGCGTCGACCACGAAAACCAGCGAGTAGGCGTAGTCGTCCCAATGCCAGCCATGCGTATCTCCCGCCCGCGTCATCGATGCCAGGACGAACCGCTCCGGCACGAACGGGCAGAGCGCCACGTCCCTCCCGGCAATCGCCGACACCAGCTCGCGCGTCGCGCCGGCGTAGTAGAGAGCGGGTAGACAGGAAGCCTCTTGCGCGATCTCGCCCTGGCGCACGTTGCGCAGACGCCGCGGCGAGTCCCCCGTCTCCGGAATCGTCAGATCGCGGCGCACGCCCCGGCGCTCCAGGAGCGCCCATGCCTCCCGGCGGGCCCGCTCCTCCCACGGCTTCGGAAGAAGGCGCCCAACGTTCACCCACGATTCCGCCGCGAACTCTGCGCGCAGCGCCTCGAGCCGCCCTTGCGGCAGCCCCGCGATGCGCGCAGCGAGATCGCGCTCGAAAGCCTGCAGCACCGTTCCCGTCATGTGCGTAGCTTGTACCCCGCGCGGACCATCGCATAGGCGATGCCGTAGGCCGCCACCATCAGCATACCGACGACGGGAAGCGAGACGGCCAATCCGACGTCGGAACGGCCCGTGTAGCTGTAACGGAAGGCATCGATGGTATAGAAGATCGGGTTCAGCAGCGAAAGATGGGCCACCACCGGGGGCAGGAGATGGATCGACGTGAAGACGCCGCCGACGAACACAAGCGGCGTGATGACGAACGTCGTGAGCACGGCGATGTTGTCGTACTTCTCGGCCATCAAGCCGAAGATGATGCCAAGGGAGGCAAAGAGCACGGCCACCATGGTCAGCACGACGACGTAGAGCATCCAATGCGTCGGCGCCGTGTGCACGAAGATCACGCCGAGGAGCATGATGACGTTGGCGATCAGGAACGTGCGCAGCACGCTGCCGAAGACGTATCCGAAGACGATCTCGCCGGCGCTCATCGGCGCGACGAGCATCTCCTGAATGGCAAACGTGAAGCGAGCCTGAAAGACGGAGCTCGAGGCCTCGCCGTAGGCGCCGTCGATCACTTGCATCATCACGAGTCCAGGCAGAAGGAACTGCGCATAGCTGACGCCCTGGATGCCCTTGATGCGGCTGCCGAGCGCCAATCCGAAGATGAAGACGTAGAGCAACGTCGAGATGATCGGCGGCCAGATCACTTGGTTGATGATCTGGAAGCTCCGCTTCATTTCTCGCTTGACGAGCGTCCAAAGACCGACGACGTTCATCGGGAGCCTCTTCCCGTGAGCGCGAGAAAGACGTCTTGGAGCGTCGCGCGCTCAGTGTTGATCGCCTCGACGGCCAGCCCTTCGCGCCCGAGCGCCGCGAGCACATCTCCCACGCGATCGGGTCCCAAGCGCTCGAACCGCAGGCGGCATGCATCTTCTTCGTCGAGCCGCGCTCCCAATGCCGCAAGGCCCGGAGGCACGCCCTGCAGCGGGCGCGAGACGGTGATCGTCAGCCCTTCGCGGGCGTGACTGCGCAAGAGCTGTTCCGTCGTCTCCAGCGCCACCATCCTTCCGCCCTCGATGATGCCGATCCGCTTGCAGAGCGCTTCGGCCTCTTCCAAATAGTGCGTCGTGAGGACGATCGTCTTTCCTTCACGGCGCAGCGCGCGCAGCGTCTCCCACAGTTCCAGTCGCAGCTCGACGTCCACGCCGGCCGTCGGTTCGTCGAGGATGACGATCTGCGGATCGTGCACCAATGCGCGCGCAAGCGTCAGCCGGCGTTTCATACCTCCGGAGAGCTGCGCTACGAAGGCGTTTGCCTTGCCGGCGAGATCGAAACGATCCAGCAGCGCGTCGATGCGCTCGCTTACCTGCGTTGGTCGAAGCCCATAGTAACCGGCTTGATAAGAAAGGATCTCGCGCACGCGCAAGTAGCGATCGAAATTGTAGTCTTGCGGGGCGAGGCCGATGAGCTGGCGGGCTTGGCGCCACTCCGTCGCCACGTCGTGACCGAAGACGGCGATCCTACCACCGTCGATGCGCGCCAAACCGACGATCGCGTTGATCGTCGTGGTCTTACCGGCACCGTTAGGGCCGAGAAAGCCGAAGAAATCGCCGCGCTCGACGGTAAACGAGACGCCGTCCACCGCGGTCGCATCGCCGTAGCGTTTGACGAGACGGTCGACCGCGATCGCCGGCGCCGAGCATGGCGCGGGCACGTCAGCGGAGCGGCGCGCGCCGCAGCGGAAGCACCAACGCCGATGGCCCTGCGCCGGCGCGGCCGAAGTCGTACAAGTCGATTGCCTCGACGAAGATCTTGGCCTTCTTCAGCAACACGGCCGCCTTCGACAAGCGGAGGTCCATCACGACGTGGCGGGGTCCCAGCGCGAGACACCCCGCGGCCCATCCCAGCTCCGGTGGCACCGCCACAAGGTCGATGCCGGCGAGCGCGGGGCCGCTCACCCACGCGGGGACGGCGACGGCCAACGCGTCGTCAACGGGCGAAAACGCGCCGCTCAAATGCTCCACGCCGGGCGCCAACGTTGCATATCGCACTTCCATGCCGGCTTGACGCGCGTATCCGGCAAGTTGTTCGATGCCCAACGCGTTCGTCGCCGCCGTTTTGGCGACGACGAGCCGGTCGCCCATGACGACGGCGTCGCGCGCGTCGAAAGCGCCGGGTGCTTCGATGGCGCCCAAGATCCTCACGCCGCGCTTTTCCAGGAATGCCCGCACGGCTTCGACCTCGCCGCGGCGATCGCCGTCGACGAGACGCGCCATGACCACACCGCCGGGAAGCGCGAGAGCCGTCGAGCGGACCAAGATCGCCAGACCCAGACGCGGCTCGGCCGCCAACTCGAGGACTTCGACGCGGTTGTCCGTGAGCGTCCTAACGAAGATCTCATGTTGCATGCGCGCGCGCGCCGCAATAGGCGGACCCTCGCCCTTCACAGGCTTCGCCCGCTCGAACCCCGCATCGGGAGGCACGACCACCGCGCTCAGCAACCGGCCGGCCTCATGGCCTACGTATTCGGCCGCACGACGTTCCATCACCGCTTCAGACACAAGAGCCCTCTTTACGGCAACGTGGCCAGCGGGCCCTGGCCGTTCTCATCTCCCTTAGTGACGGCCACGTACGGCGTCGTATCGACCGTCGTCGTGAAGAAGTCGGCAAGATCGCTGGCGAGGAGATCGCCCAGCGAAAGAGCCGGGAGGCCCAGGATCTCCTCTTCCGTCTTGAGGATCGAGGCGTACGAGAGATTGCGCCGACCCACGTAGTGCCGTTTGACGTTTGGCCCGATCAGCACGGCGTAGCTGCGCAGCGGGTCGACGTGGTCCTTCCCGTCTACGCCGCGCGGCGCCACGATGATGGTGGTCTGCGCCCACGTAGGCTCCTTCGAGAGGGCGGCGACGATCGCTCCGACGGCGCGATCCTGCGCGGAGACGTCGAGACCAGTCAGCTGCACCGAGGCAAACGCGGGAGCATGTCCGGCGGCGGCCTGCGCGTCGTAGTCGGCGATGAAAGCCTGCGCGCGCCCACCGTCGTCGCGCGCCTGAGCATACGACGCATCTTGGTTGGCGTCGAGGATCGCTAGCCATGATGCGTCGCCGTAGTCGCGAAACGAAAGATGGTGGCGGGCGAGGTTGTTATAGAGAAACCCGAAGCGCGGAAAGTCGTCGGGTGTCATGAGCGGCGCGTCGTCTTGCGCGATCGCCCGCCGTGCCATCGCCACCGTCACGACGCCGCCCAGCGCAATCGACCGATCGACTTGCGGCTGTCGTCCCACAGCGTAGAAGTTCGAGGCAACGGCATAACGCAGCGCCAGCGCGTGGAGATTGGGCGTCTTGCGCGCCCCGTCGATCGCGAGCGTCGGATCGCCGGCGGCGTCTTGCAAGTCGCCGAACGTGGCGTCGTACGTCGAGGGATTCACCTCGAGGTAGACGATATGATCGATATAGCGGCTCTTGCCGAAGGCCGGCGCCTGCGGCACGACGGGATCGCGAGCACCGATCGGCCGCTCGATACGCACGTCGCGCAACGCATCCATCGTCGACGCCGCCAGTTTGATGGACGTCAGCGATACCGCTTGCAACGTCCCCGTCGTACCGTCACCGAACGCGTTGCCGACGAGCAGCGCGTTGCGCGCGCGCGAGAACGCGAGAGCGCTGGGGAACCAGCCGGCCGGAATGAGCCCGAGCCGGCGTGGCCGCTTGGGATTGGACACGTCGACGACGGCGACGGCATCGATGCCTGCCAGCGCCGCGTAGAGCTGCTTTCCACCCGGAGCCAGGGCGAGCGCGTCGGGCGCCGTTCCGAACGGCGCCTGGTGGTAGAGGCTCAGATCGATGGAGGCGACGCGATCGTAGCGTGGAGACCAACGACCGCTCTGAAAGACGTCGACGCGATCGGCGTTGGCCAACGCGACGTAGAGCGTTCCGTCGGGGCTCGCGGTCACCGCGCTGGGTTGGACGCCGCCGACCTTCACCAGCGGGTCGAGCGCGCCGTCGAGCGATACGCGCCCGACGCTCTCCGGCGTGACCGACGACGTCTCCACCAACGAAACGGACGACGCCCCGACGACGGCCAACCTCGTCCCGACGGCGGTCGCGCCGGCAGGCGCACCGCTGAAGGCCGCCGGGTCGCCGACGGTCGCGCGCGCGGCCATGTCGACGGTTTCCACACCGGCGGAGCCGACGGCGTAGAGACGTCCGCCGTGGGGCGCGACCACGAGCGCCGTCGCGCCCCCGGGCGCGCCCGGCAACGCGATGGTCGGCGTGGCATCCTCGGTCAGCGTGCCATCGGCTGCGATGTCAAAGAGATCGAGTTCCGGCTTTCCGACAGGCGCGACGACGACTACCTCTCGATCGGCTGCGCGGGGATCGCGCAGCACGGCCGCAGCTTGCGCGGCCAGCGGCAGCGTCACGCCGTTCTGCGGCACGGGCGTCATCGTAGAGACGTCAACGACGGAGACTCCGGGGCTGCCGTTCATTCCGGACCCGACGACGACGGCGTAGGCGCCGTTGTGCGCCAGTGCCACGGAAAGCGGGTGCTGTGAGAGCGCGACGCTCTTTCCGAGTGGGTGTACGAGGCGCCCATTGGGCAACACGGCGGAAAAGGGTTCATCGAGCTTCCCGACAGGCTTGTACGCTGCGGGCGCGGAGAACGCCACGCGAGGCTTTTGGGGCGCGGCAGCAATCAACATCAAAGCGGCGCCCGCTAGGAGACTGGCGCGCTGGAACAGATCTCGCACGAGCGTCGCACTTCGCAGACGGTGGCGGGGCCCCTCCCGGGCTCGGACGACATAGCAAGCGAGCGGTTGTAGTCGTGTTCGTGCTAGAGCAGCCGGCCGAGGGCACGGCCAAGGCGAGCGGCGCCTTCGCGCAACTGCGCTTCGGGCACGTCGCCGAAGGAGAGGCGCAGCGCCGCCGGTCCTTGGCGCGTCGGGTAGTAAGGCTCGGCCGGCATGACCAGTACCCCTTCACGGGCGGCGGCATCGAATGCGGCACGCGTCGAGATGCGCGGTGGGAGCGGCAGCCAGAGCGTGATTCCGGCTGCGGGCGGGTGAAACTGCGCCCATGGAAGCTCGGCATTCAGCGCTTCGACGAAGGCGTCGCGACGCGAGCGGTAGAGCGCACGCGCCTGACGCAGGTGCCGGCCCCATGCTGGGCTGCCCATGAATCGCCAGAGCGCGCGCTGCGTAAGCGTCGAGGTAAACGAATCGGCGCGCATCTTCGCCCGAATGAGCGGCTCGAGCAGCGGCCCCTTTGCGGCGAGATACCCGATGCGCAACGCCGGAAAGACCGTCTTCGACAGCGACTCCATCATGATCACGCGGCCATCGGTGTCATGCGCCAACAGCGGTGCGGGAGCGCGTCCCTCATAGGTGAGCGCGTGACCCGTCTGGTCTTCCAGGATCACCGTGTCGTACCGCCTCGCGAGCTCCACGATCTGACGCGCGCGTCGCTCAAGGAGCATGGCGCCCGTGGGATTCTGCGCGACGGGATTGACGTAGAGCAGACGCGGCCGGTACTCGGCCAAGACGCGTGCGAGGTCGTCGACGCGGATGCCGTCGGCATCCGAGTCCACGGCCACATACGTCACGCCGCGCGCATCGAAGACACCCAGCGTCCCTGCGTAGGCCGGTGACTCGCTGGCCACCACTTCGCGCCCTTGCGCGAGCAACACGGTGGCTACGAGATCGACCGCCTGCTGCGCGCCGCTGCTGACGATGATCTCACCGGCGGAGATGCGGCAGCCCCGTGCGCGCAAGCCGGCCGCCAGCATGTCGCAGAGATCGGCGTCGCCGCGCGCCGCATGATACTGCATCACCTCGGGTGGATCTTCGAGCAACGTGCGGTTGAGCGCGCGCCCGAAGTCCGCCAGCGGAAACGTCTCAGGCGCGGGGTGGCCCGTCGCCAGCGAGATCGCGCCCGGAGCGTTGGCCCGCGAAAGCTCTTCAAGCACGCCTTCCATGCGCTCCGTGCGCGCTGCCAAGCGTCCGAGATCCGGTTCCCAGCGCGCCAGGAAGGGCGAGTCGCCGCGATCGCTCGACATCGGTTCCGCGACGAACGTGCCGCGTCCGACGCGCATGATGACGCGCCCTTGCGCAGCCAAGAGGTCGTACGCTTGCGAGACCGTCACGAGCCCGCAGCCCAGCTCGCGAGCAAACGCGCGCATCGGAGGGAGGCGCTCGCCGGGAGCGAGCGCGCCGGCTTCGATCGCTTCGACGACGCCGTCGGCGATCTGGACGTAGAGCGGTCGACGATCCCGAGCGTCGAGCGAGAGTTGGAGCGTCCGCGAGACTCCTAGGATTTTGCGGCGACGGCCACGTCGAGACGATAGCCGATGCCGCGTACGCTGTTGATCTGCAGCGATGCTCCGACCTCGGCGATCTTCTTCCGCAGCGCTGCGACGTGGACGTCGACCACCCGCGTCGGCACGCCGGAGACATCGTTCCAGACGTGCTCGAGGATTTGCGCGCGCGTCAAGAGACGACCTTCGCTCTCCGCTAGGAACCAGAGCAGTTTGAACTCGAGCGCGGTGAGAAACGACGAAGCGTCGCCCTTGACGAGAGTCTGCCGGTTGCGATCGAGCATCGCGTCGCCGCACGTCAGCGTGGAAGCGGTCGACTGCGCCCGATACCGCTCGCGGCGTCGCAAAAACGCCGCCACCCGGGCGACGAACTCGCCGGGCGAGAACGGCTTGGTGATATAGTCGTCCGCGCCGAGGCCGAGGCCCTTGAGCTTGTCTTCCTCACGCGTGTGGCCGCTCACCATGAGGATGAACGCATCGAGCGTCTCCGCCAGTTGAGCGCAGATCTCAAGCCCGCTGCGGTCAGGAAGTCCAACGTCGAGCACGACCACATCCGGTCGAAAGGTGGCGGCCGTTTGGAGCCCCGCCTCCCCCGTCAATACCCAACGCGTCTCGTAGTCCGCTTGGCGGAGTACGGTCTCTTCCAGGGCGCCGACGTCCGGGTCGTCTTCGATGATCAGCACTCGCGCCATGACTCTCCTGGTTATCGGCCGATCTTCAAGATTCCGTTAAACAGCCGGCCGATCCCTACCCAGGCGAGCGCTAGACGAGCGCGCCCTGTTCTTCTTGCTCCGCGACCGCCAAGTGCCGGCGCGCCACGCCCGACTCGACGGCGGCGGCCACGACCGCCTTGCTCACGGCATCCACGACACGAGGGTCAAAGACGCTTGGAATGATGTAGTCAGGCGAGCGCTCGTCGCCGACCACCTCGGCGATCGCGTGGGCGGCAGCCAGCTTCATCTCTTCGTTGATGCGCGCCGCGCGGCAGTCGAGCGCGCCGCGGAAGATACCCGGGAACGCAAGCAGGTTGTTGATCTGGTTCGGGAAATCGGATCGACCCGTGCCCATCACCGCCACGTATGGAGCGGCGACGTCCGGCATGATCTCCGGCGTGGGATTGGCCATCGCGAAGACGATCGGATCCTTCGCCATGACCTTGATGTCCTCGACTTTGAGGATCCCCGGCGCGGAGACGCCGATGAAGACGTCGGCGCCGCGCAGCGCATCGTGCAGCGAGCCGCTGACGTTTCCCTTGTTCGTGTTTTCGGCAAGCCAGGTCCAGTGGGGATTCTCGTAACGGGTGCCCCGGTGGAGCGCGCCCGGCTTATCGACGGCGATGACGTCCGCGACGCCGGCGGCCAGCAACATCTTGATCGACGCCGTGCCGGCCGCGCCGCTGCCGACGACGACGACCTTCAGCGTATCGAGCGGCTTGTTCACGACTTTCGCCGCCGAGATCAGCGCGGCGAGAATCGTCACCGCAGTGCCGTGCTGATCGTCGTGCATAACGGGAATATCGAGACGCTCGATCAATCGCCGCTCCACTTCGAAGCAACGCGGAGCGCTGATGTCTTCGAGATTGATGCCTCCGAAGACGGGAGCGATGCGCGCGACCGTCTCGACGATCTCGTCGACGTTCTTCGTGTCGAGGCAGATTGGGAAGGCATCGATGTCGGCGAACTGCTTGAACAGCATCGCCTTGCCTTCCATCACGGGAAGCGCGCCCAGCGGACCGATGTCTCCCAGGCCGAGCACGGCCGTGCCGTCGGAAACGACGGCCACGGTATTACGCTTGATCGTCAGCTGGAACGCCTTTTGCGGGTCCTCCGCCACGGCAAGCGAGACTCGAGCCACGCCGGGCGTGTACACGGTGGAGAGATCTTGGCGCGTCTTCACGGGAATCTTCGGCTCGACGCGAATCTTGCCGCCCAAGTGCGCGAGGAACGTCGAGTCGGAGACGCTCACGACGGTGACGCCAGGCTGGCGCGCCACGGCGGCCTTCACGGCCTCGGCGACTTGCTGTGAAGCCACTTGCACGGTGAAGTCGCGAACGGTGCTGTGGCGGGTCACGGAGCGCACGTCGACTGCACCGATGACGCCGCCCGCTTCACCGATGAGCGAGGCAACGACGCCGAAGGCACCCGGCTCGTTGGGCATCTCGACGCGCATGATGACGGAAAATCCGATCGCTGGCTGCTGTCCCATAGCGGAGATGCTTCGAAAGCCGAAGTCGCCCTCCCTGGAGCGGGACGAGATACCGCAGACGGCAGGATGCGGGCGAAAGAAATGTGTTGCGCCGAGCGGCGACGCGCTTACGTGCCCGAGACAGTCATCTCCGCTATGCGAAAACTTGGGCTGACGATGGCGGATTCGTGGATCAAGTCGCCGGCAACGGCGTCGACGGCCGCGAGCATCTCACGGAGATTTCCCGCGATCGTAAAGCCGTCGATCGGGTAGGCGACCGCCCCATCCTCGATCATGAATCCCGAGGCCCCGCGTGACCACGTTCCCGTGACGTGCTCCGTGGCAAAGCCGATGATGTCATAGACCAGAATGCCGCGCGGCGTGCGCGCGATCAGATCGTCGAGCGTGCCCGCACCCGGCTCCAAATAGAAATTATTCGGACCGACGGTGCCGCCCGAGGCGTTCCCCGTGCTCTTCGTGCCCAACTTGCGCGCGTGATACGTGTCGAACAAGAAACTGCGCAGCACGCCGTGGTCGAAGACGATCGTCTTGCGCGTGGGCACGCCCTCCGCGTCGAACGGCGACGTTCCCATACCGCCGGGCAGCAGCCCGTCATCAATGATCGTCACGAGATCGCTGCCGATCTTCTCGCCCAGGCGTCCCGCGAGAAACGAGTTCTCGATGGCAACGTTGGCGCCGCTGCACGCGCTGAAGAGATCGCCAAGGACCACCGCCGCCACGTCGCGCTCGAAGATCACGGGAAAGACGCCCGTCCGCGGTTTGCGCGCGCCGCACATCTGGACAGCGCGCCGCGCGGCCGTGCGCGCGATTTCCGCCGGCGGCTGGATCTGCCGGTACCCGCGGCGGCTCGTACCGAAGGTCGCCGTGCGCTTGTCGTCGCCGTCGCGCGCCACGGGACTCGCGGAGTAGCTCACGGAGCTGGCCATGTAGCTTCCTTCGAAGCCAAGCGAGTTGACCAGAACGACGGTGGTCATGGCATCGGCCACGCGAGAACCGTTGGAGTTGTCGATACGCGGATCGTAGGCACGCATCTCCCGCTCCATCGCGATCGCGTCGGCCAGTTTCTCGTCTTCCTCGCGCTGACGCACGTCCGCTTCGGCGATCCGCAGATCGCCGGCGGCGGCGATCGGCTCGGGCTCCGGAAGGCCGTTGAGCGGATCGCGCTCGACGCTCCGCGCCGCCTGGACACAGCGTTCGACCAGCATCTTCAAGCCGCCGGGCGAGAGGTCTGTCGTCGTGAGCGTGGCCTTTCGGCCGTCGACGAAGGCTCGCAGGGAGAGCGCGCGACCCACGCTTTGTTGCAATTTCGTGATTTGCGTTTCACGCGCCTCGGCGCTGAAGGTGTCGGAGACGACGATCGTCGCCTCCGCCTGTGCCGCGCCGGCGTCCGTCGCGAGCGCGACGGCGCGGTGCGCCAACTCCAAGAGCTCAGACGACACGCGAGCCTCCCACCGTCATCGAGGATATCAACAACGTCGGCAGGCCGACGCCGACAGGCACCAGCTGCCCGCCCTTGCCGCAGGTGTACGAGCCGTTGGCCAGCTTCATGTCGCAACCGACGGCAGTGACACGCGTCATGATCTCGGGACCGTTGCCGATGAGCGTCGCGCCTTTCACCGGCGCCGTGAGGCGTCCATCCTCGATCAAATACCCCTCGCCGACCATGAAAACGAAGTCGCCCTTCGAGATCTCCACCTGACCGCCGGAGAAGGACTTCGCATAGAAGCCGCGCTTGACGCGCTTGATCACTTCGTCAGGCTGAAGATCACCGGCGGGCATGTACGTGTTGGTCATGCGCGGTTGCGGGAGCACCCGAAACGATTGGCGTCTCCCACTCCCCGTGGAGTGCGTGTGCATGAGCGCCGCGTTGAGCGTGTCCTGCATGTAGCCGCGCAGGATGCCGTTCTCCACCAGCACTTTGTGCTGTCCGGGGGTTCCCTCGTCGTCGATCGCGATGCTGCCGCGCTCACCCGGAAGGTTGCCGTCGTCATAGATCGTCACGAGCTCGCTTGCGACGCGCTCGCCGATGCGCCCGCTGTAGAGCGAGACGCCCTGCCGGTTGAAGTCGGACTCGAGTCCGTGACCGACGGCTTCGTGGAGCAGAACGCCACCGCCGCCGGGGCCGACGACGACCGGCATCTCGCCGGCAGGGGCCTCGACGGCCTCGAGGTTGACGACGGCGATGCGCGCCGCCTCGCTCGCAATCGACTCCGGCGTCACGGTGTCGTAGAACTCGAAGCCGCGCCTGCCGCCGTCGCCGTAGTACCCGTGGGTGCGCTCTCGATCCCGCTCGGCCACGACCTGCACGGAGAGCGCGACCAATGGCCGGCGATCGCGCGCCACGAGACCTTCGCTCGTGGCCACCAGGACCTCTTGAACGTCGTCGGCGAGACTGGCGTTGACGGCGCGCACGCGCGCATCATATCGGCGCGCGGCCGCGTCAGCCCGCAACAGGAGATCGACGCGGCGGTCCATGTCCACGCGATCGCTCCAGGCGCCGTCGACGTACACACTGGTCACGGGACGCTCCGTCACGGAAACGGCTTGCAATCCGCCGCCTTCGCGCGCGATCTTGCCCGCGATGCGCGCGGCACGCTCCAGCGACTCGTACGAGAGGTCGTCGCTGTAGCCATATCCCTGCTGATCGCCGATCCGCACGCGAATGCCGACCCCGCGCGTCAGGTTGACGCCGGCCTCGTGGATGTGCCCCTCTTGAAGGCGCAGTACATGCGCCAGCCTCCGCTCGAAGAACAGATCCGCGTACTCGCCGCCTCGTTCGAGCGCAACCGCAAGCAGTCGCTCGATCGTGGAGTTCGAGAGATTCTCTACGTCTATTGCTTCGCTCACCGGGCCAGGGGCTTTACCGTCGCCCCGTCGGCTCCTCTCGCAGCCGCGAACTGGTCCAGAAAGGCTTGGCTTCGCTCGGCGGAGACGCCCGCCGAGGCCAACCGCCGCCGGAACGCTTGCTCATCAGCAGGCGGAGCCGCTACAAGCAGAGCGGCATCGCCGTCGGCGGCGCTCGCAACGTCGATGCTCTCGAGGGCAGCCGGGACGAGAACACTCTCGAAGGGCCGCAGCAGGAGCTCACCGCCGCGGTAGGCGACGGTCGCCGATTCGCCCAAGGCCATCGCGACCAGCGGCATCCCCTCGAGCGCGACCTGGCCGCCCCGGCGGTCGACGTCGAGGCGCTCCACCCAGAAGTGCGGATCGGCGATCAAGGCCGTGCGCTGCGCTCCGTCGAGCTCATACGTCAGCGGCGTCATCGCTCCGAAGCGGGCGCCGCGGAAGTCGAGCACGTCGCCCGCTTTCTCCACATGGAGCTGGCGCGGCTTTCCATCGGGGCCGACGCGATTCCAATCGAAGATGCGGTACGTCAAGTCGCTCGCCTGCTGTGCCTCAAAGAGCACGATGCCGGCGCCGATCGCGTGAAGGGTCCCCGCCGGCAGGTAGTATGCCTGCCCCGGCGCGACCGGCACGCGGCGCAGGAGCTCTCCCAGCGAGCCGTCGGCCACGCGACGCTCGTATTCGGCGCGGTCGGTGTCGCGATTCCATCCCAGATAGAGCGCGGCGCCCTCGTCCGCTTCGAGGATGTACCAGCACTCGGTCTTTCCGTTCTCCTGATGCTCGACGCGGCGCGCATAGGCATCGTCCGGGTGCACTTGAACGGAGAGGTTCTGCCGCGCATCGATGATCTTCGTGAGAATCGGAAAGAGACGCGCCGGCTCGAGGGAGCCCATCAGCGCATGGCCGAGCATGTCGCGCAACTCCGCCACCGTCTTACCGGCGAGCGCACCGTTGACGATGCGATTCTCGTCCCAGCATTCCCACGACTCGCCCAGCGTGGCATCCGGCGACCCCGGCTTGTGAAAGCGCTCCACGAGCGCGTGACCGCCCCAGATGGCGACCGTCGTCCTCGGTTCGAGGAGATACGGATAGAGAAACGTGGTCATCACTAGTCTCTTCCCGTTGTTTGAAAGGTTCCGGCGCGCTCGCGCGGGGTTGTACCTCGCACGTGCGTTCATAATGTGCTCGCGCGGTCCAGCATTTCGTCTTCGAGCTCCCAGACGCGATCGAGCGAATCCCAGTCATCGGCGATGAAAGCGAAGGCGACCAGCCCGTGATGACGCGTCTGCACGTAGCCGGCGAGGCTGCTTGCCCCATCCTCGTACCCGTCTTTGGCCCGGACCATCCCGAGCGCCTCATGCAGTGAGCGGAATCGAACCGTCCCCTCGATGCCGACGCGCGGCAAGGTCTTCAAGAACCCGGCGCCGCCGCGCGACGAGAGGTCGAGCGCGAGCAGACGAGCTAAGCTCGCCGCACTGATGCGATCTTGCGGTGAGAGCCCGCTGCCGTCGAGCACGCACGCCTTGCCGAGGTCTACGCCGGCCGCCGCGAAGAGTTGCCGCTCGGCTTCGCGTCCCGACGCCACCGTGCCGGCACCTTCGCCGGTAGCTCTCGCGGCTTCGGCGCCCCGGCCGATGATGCGCAGGAGTTGCTCGGCTGTGTGGTTATCGGAGTCAAGGAACATGCCCCGCACGAGATCACCGATCGGTTGCGAGGCATGATCCCAGAGCACGATGCCGACGTCGTGCGCCGGTGCGCTCGCGACGCGAACGCCGCCATCGATGGCGATCCCGCGGGCCTTGAGCATGCGGGAGAACACGTCGCCGACAAAAGACGGCTCGTCTACGACGGTGCGCCAGAAGCGCTGCATCGGTCCCGCCGGTATACCGCCGGAGACGACGAGGCCGCGTCCGTCGCCGCTGCGCTCGATGGAGAGAGACATCGTTCCGTGCGTCGTCATCGCGCGACCTGACATATGCACGGCGCGATTGTCCGGCTCCATCGTGATCTTGGCTGGGGCACCCGGCGAGGTCGGCGCGACGTCAATCTCCACGACGCCTTCGTCGAGGGCGACCGCGCTCGCGCCGGCGGCGTACTTGAATTCGAGATCGCTCCGAAGCCAAGTCGGGTTCTGCTCGGCGCCTGCAAACGCCGTGGCATCCACGACGAGCGCCCCCTGGACGCGGCGGATCCCCGCCTTCTTCAGCACGCCTGCGGCGGCGGCGAGGTCCGTGCTGGCGAGCAACGGATCCCCCGAGCCCACCAAGCGCAGATCGCCGCGCAAGACGCCCCGGGCGTCGGGAGGCGCCATCGCGACCAAGCGCGTGTGGAGTCGGTACCCGCTGCCCAAGCCAAAGTAAGCGGCGCTTCCTACCAGCAATTTCATGGTCGATGCGGGGACGAGCAGCGCCGAGGCGTTGCGCTGATAGAGCACCTGGCCGTCCTGCGCCACGAACATGATGCCGCTCTTGCTGGGCATGCCGTCGGCATTCGCAAGCGGAGCGATGAGGGCACGTGCCCGTGCGAGTTCCTCCGCGGACCAATGCGGCGCGGGCAGCTTCTCGCGGACGTAAGGTGCGAGGTGAACGGCAGGCAGCCTCTGGGCAACGGGCGCCGCGGCGCGACGGTGCGCGACGCGGTACACGACAAAGCCGGCGACGAGGGTCAGCAGCGCCGCGAGAACGGCGCACGCCGCAACGAAGGGCGCGTACCGCAGCAGCCGCCTACGACGATGGAGATGGATGGTGCTAGCGTTGCGCCAGCTCTTCGATCCGCTCGCGTAGTCTACGGGTCTCCTCCTTCAGGTGGTCGAGGTCCTCACGCAAGCGCGCGAGCTCGGCGGGCGCCTGCGACGCCTCGCGAATCGTGGTCGCCGCCTCCGCGGCGGGGCGCCTCACGCGCGGATCGTCGCCTGCTTCGAGCCGCACCAGCACGGGAAGCGCGCGCGGATCGCCGATGCGCTCGAGGGCTCTGATGCACGCCAGCTGCGCCAACAGATCCCGCGGATCGTCGGCGATCGGAATGAGCGTGTCGACGATGCGGGTACGCTGCCGCTCCAAGAGGGCGGCGGCACGCGCCGCCGCGTCGATCGCCGCGCGACGGAGCGGCTCGGCCCTGCCGTACGCCGTCGAGGCAAGGATGTGGGGCACGCTGCGTTCGTCCGCCGTCTCCGCAAGGCCGCGCAGCGCCCCGCCGGCAACGATCTCTGCCCACGACGGATACGAAAGCTGCCGGACGAGCACGTCGTAGGCGCGCGCGTCGCGCGTCTTGCCCAGCGCCTCGAGCGCCGCCGCCATGACGTAATACGATGGATCGTACTCCGCCAGCGGCAGAACCGCATCCGCGGCTGCCGCTTCTCGCCAGTTGCCCAACGCGGCGGCGACGGCGCGCCGCGCTTTCGGATGCGCGACGCCGGTGGCCTGGATCAGCGACTCCATCGCCGAGGGGCCGCGCGATTCACCCAGTGCCGTCGCGACCTCCGCCTGCACGCCCCAGAAGGGGTCCTCCAGCAGCGCCTTACGCAACGCCTCCGCGGCCGCGCGCGTCGACTCCTTCGCCAAGCGCTTGGCGGCGCGAATGCGCGAGATCGGGTCGGGATCACTCGAGAGAATAGCCGCCAACACCTCCGTCGGCGCTTCGAGCTCGAGCGTCTTCAAGACGGAGTTGGCGGGATCGATCCGCACCAACGCCGGCTCTTCCGCAACGGGGATCGCGAAGAGATGCTCCGCTTCGCCGATCTCGAGCCGCAAGCGCTGCTCGCCGGGGAGGGGCCCCGTGCCGTGATCGCGGGGCGGTGCCGCCGCCCGCTGCGGCACGACGCCCACGTCGAGCGTGAAGCGGTAGGGTGGATGGTCACCGTCGATCTTCTGCTTCTGTTTCACCCGGAGCTTGACCATGCGTTGGTCGCTATCGTACGAGCACGACAGCTCGAGATCGGGATGGCCGCCGCGCTCGATCCATTGGTCGACGAACCAGCGCATGTTGCGTCCTGTCGCCCGTTCGACAGCACGCACGAAATCGATCGTCTCCACCGTTTCCCGCCGGTTGTCGTAGACATAGCGATGGATCGACCGCCAGAAGAGCTCCTCGCCCAGCTCGCCTCGCAGCATGTGCAGCACGGCGCCGCCCTTCTCATAGAGGTGACGATCGAAGAGCTCGATGGGCTCGCGATAGATATTGCACACGATGGGACGCCGATAGCGCTCACTGTCCTCGTCGAGATACGACTTGACCATGCCGTAGACGTCGTAGACGTATTCGTCCCAACCGAGGTCGGCTTCGCGAAAGACCGCTTCGAAAAAGGTGGCGAAGCTCTCGTTGAGCCATGCCTGCGACCAATCGCGACACGTCAGCAAGTCGCCGAACCACTGGTGCGCGAGCTCGTGCGCCACGAGCGGATCGCTGGAGAAGTCGAGGTGCGCGCGCTCGTCGTGGAGGGTGCGATCCGTTATCGTCGTTGCCGAGCTGTTCTCCATCCCGCCGAACGTGAAATCATGGACGGCTATCTGTCCGTAGACGGGGAAAGGATACTTCACGCCGATGCGACGCTCGAAGACCTCCAGCATCATCGGCGTCTTGGCGAAGGATCGCTCGCCGTCGGCGACATGGCGAGGCTCCGCGTACCACGAGACGGGAATGTCGCCGTACCGGTCGTGATGTTCGACGAACTCGCCGACGACCATCGTCGTCAAGTAGCTCGAAAGCGGCGTGTCAAGCTCGTAACGGAAGACCGTTGAGTCTCCCACATCCGTCCGCGACACCAAACGTCCATTGGAGTAGGCGAACAATCCCTTCGGGACGACGATCGACGTTGAGAAGGTGAAGCGCTCGGCGGGATAGTCGACGCACGGATGCCAGAAGCGCGCGTCGGTATCTTGCGACTGCGTCCACGCCTGCAGCGGTTTGTCCGGATACGCCGGATTGGGTTTGATGAAGTAGAGGCCGCGGCGCGGATGCTCCGTGACGTAAGCGATCGAGAACTCGTATGTCTCGCCCAGAGCAAGGACGCGCGCGAAACGGATGCGCAGCTTCTCTCCGCGCAGGGAGAACGCCAGGGCGTTGCCGGTGCTGTCGCGCACGGAAGCGATCTCCAGGTCGACGGCGTCCAGCTCCATGGCCTCGACTCCCTCCACGATGGCCTGGACGCGCGTCGTCGAGACGCCCTCCAGGCGGCACGCTTCGAGGTCGGGACGGAGGTCCAGGTCGACGTGGAGCACGTCTACGCGCCGGTCCGGCCCGTATTGGGGGCGCGAGCCGGGCAGCGGGAACGAACGGTGATCCGATTTCGGACCGTCGGCCGTGTGCCGAGCAGACATACCCGGCGGTCGTTCGCGAGGAGTCGTCCATCACCTCTGCATAAGCGAACGTTAAGTCCCATTGCCTATGTTGTTAGGCGATGCGACAGACATTTCAAGGATCTACGCTGGCACAATCGTTGATGCTGCCCGTTGCGTTGGTCATCTTCGTGGCGCTCTTCGCCGCGTCGTTGGCCGGATACGCCACGGCGCGCGCGGCGCTCCAGCGGCAGATCGAAGCCCGCGCCGAAGCCACGAGCCGCCAAACGCTCGCCTCCGTAGAGGCCTATCTGCGCGCTCGCGTCGCCGAGTTGGACTCGATGGTCTTCCAGCAATTGAAGAACCCTGCGCTCACGAATCGCCAGCGCGAGCTCGTCCTCTACAACTACGACTTCGCCTTCGGGCAGACGCGCTACGTCGATCTCACCATCCTGGACCCGAAAGGACATGTCGTCGTCAGCACGGGAGCGCCGCGGATCGAGCCTACCGCGCCGTGGCTCGGTCGGGCCGAAGCCAGCACACAGGCCGGCCTGGCAGATTTCCAGAGCTTCTCCGATCAGGCCCGGCCTCTGCTCGTCGTCTACGCTCCGATCATCGATGACGGTGAGCGACGCTTGGGCCTCCTCGTCGGCCGTCTCCAGCTCGACGAGCTGGCCGCGATCGTTCGTGGCGCCGCCCTCGATCCACAAAGCTCACTGTTCCTCGTACGGGACGGCAAGCCGTTGATCGCGCTAAGCACGCCGGGCGGCCCGGCATTCGCCGCCGCCATCCCTCTCGTCTCGGAAACCGCCGCCCAAACAGCGGGGCCGCTCAATGCCGGCCTATCCGTCGTTTCCGCGACCGATGCGCGGGCCGCATATGCGCCTGTCCGCGCTCTCGCCTGGGAGATGCTCCTTCTAGCGCTGGCCATCTTCATCGTTGCGGCGGCCGTCACGTGGCAGCTGGCCCAGCATATCGCCGCGCCCGTGCGCCGCGTCGCCGAGGCGGCCCACGCCCTGGCCGGCGGACAGCTCGAGACCACCGTCGACCACGAGCGCCTGCGCGAAGAAGAGCTGCGCGATCTAGCCATGGGTTTCAACGTCATGGCGCAAACGCTCCGCTCGCTGATCGCCGGCATCCAGACCGCCTCGCACACGATCGCCGAAAGCGTGCGCTTCAATCTCGATGCCGGGCGCTCGGTGCAGGAACAGACGGAGGCGCAGACTCATGCAGCGGAGGCCATCGCCGGCGCCATCGGCCAATTGGCCGCCGGGGCTCGCCAAGTCAGCCTGCGCGCGCTCGAGCTCGAGGAACGATCGCACGGAGGATTGCGCCGCCTCGATGAGCTCGTGAAACGCGTCGACCGCAACGATGCAACGTTGGCGACGCTGGCGACGGCTCTCCAGCAAGCCAGCGCCGCAGGACGCGCGCTGGCCGGCGACGCCGAACGCGTTGCCGCCCACGCCCACTCCGTCGGTGAACGCGTCGAGCGCGTCGAGCATCTCGCAGAAGACGCGCGTTCGGCGACGCAGGCGCTCGTCGGCGAGACGAGTCGCATGACCGAGGTATTGCTCGATACCGTCGCACGACTCCGCGAATTGGCCTCAGCCGGCAGCGAGACGATCCAGGCGCAGCTCGGCCTCATGCACGAGCTGGCTGAGCGCTCAAAGCTGCTCGCGCTCAACGCGGCCATCGAAGCGGCTCGCGCCGGCGCGCACGGCCGCGGCTTCTTCGTCATCGCCGAGGAGCTGCAACGGCTCACCGCGCAATCGCAGGCCGCCGCCGACGAGATCAGCCTGGCCGTCCGGCGCTCGCAGCACGAGACCAATGCGATCGCGTTGCAAACGCAAGGAGCGGAACGGGTCGCGCACGAGGCCGTCAATCGCGCCGGGTCCGCCGGCGACGCCATTGAGCGGCTCGTGGCCGAAGTCGCGGCAGGATTCGCGGGCGCCAACGAGATCAGCCGCATCGCGGCCGAGCAGGCGCAACGAACGCTGGAGATCGAGCGCGTCACCGTCGACGTCCTGGCGATGGCGCGGGAAGCCGCCGAAGCCGTGGGCGCGACCGCGGCGCTCACGCGCGAGGTGCGCGAAAGCGTCACGCTCGCGACGGGGGTCGCCGAGGACGTCGCGCTGACCACGCGCGATCAGCTCTCGGCCTTTTCGACGATCGAGCATCATGCGCAGCGTATCGTCCATGCGGCGCACGGCGCGCACGCGGCCGCCGAATCCGCGTTGACGTGGAGCGAGCGTCTGCGTGGAGAGAGCGAGAGGCTGGAATCGCGTGTCGCCGATTTCCTTGGAGGCGAAGGTCAGTCCGATTTCGGCTCGAGCAGCTCCACGGGAATGCCGTTGGGATCTTCGACGAACGCGATCCAGCGCGTCCCGCCCGGCGACTTCTTGGGACCCTGGAGCACCTTGACGCCTTCCGCCTTCAACCGCTCGCAAAATGCCGGCAAGTCGCCGTCCACCTCGATCGCAAGGTGCTCGTAGCGATTGCCAAGCTGGTACGGCGGATGCTCTTCGAGGTCGTACACCAGCTCGATGTACGCATTCCAATCCGCACCGACGAACGCCATGTCGGCGTTTCCTGGATAGTGGATCGGACCGTCAAGAAGCTTCAGTCCGAGCTTCTTGGTGTAAAAGTCGATCGTCTCGGACATGTCATTGACGAAAATGGAGGTGTGGAGATAGCGAGGCATTTGCTCTCCTTCGCTTCGGTTTGATCATGGTTCCTTGGGGCCGGGCGACTTCATTCTTCCCAGAGCAAGATGCGCAATGCCTCCCGTTTGGGGGAGAGGCAGCGCGTGAGGTAATAGGTGCGGGCGAGGACGCCTTCATAGCGATACGAACGAGTGCCGTCCGGCACGACTTCGCCGCACGCGCGCGCGAATTGCTTCGCGAAGTCCAGGCGGGTTGCCAACGGCTCTTTGTCGACGAAGAGAACCTGCCGCGGTTGTGCGTCGTGGTCGAACCATTGGCGTGCTTGGCGTCCTTGGCGATCGTATCCGATGACGACGGGCGGTACTCCGCCGTAGAAATCCAGCAAGCTGGAGAGACCGTAGCCGTCGGTAGCGACCAGCGCGTGGGAGCTTTGGGCCTCTCTCGCCACGTCGCGCGCGAGTGCAGGATAGCTGAAGATCTCGAAGGGTCCGTTGTTGCGCAAGTGCTCACCCACGAGGCGGATGGCCGCAGCGACCGTCAGCGACGGCGCAACGGCGACGAACAGCACGGGCAGCAGCAGCACGATGGACGGAACGGTTGTCCAAGCCCACGTTGATGGACGCCATTGCAGCTTCACGGCAAGGGCGGCGGCGACGCCCACCAGCGCCACGAAGGGACCGTAGAGCCAGTAGACTTCGACGGGCTCGATGAGCGCCAACGCGATCAGCAACGCCACCATGGGCAGCGCGCACCATGCGGCTAAGCGCGACCAGCCCGTGCGCATTCGCAAGAGATGGATGCCCGCCCAACCGGCGGCCATGCCGCAGCCGGGGCCAAGCACGAGCAGCGCGAGGGCGAGAAAACCTACCGCGCGTCCGATGGAAAATCCCTTGTCTACATGGCGGCCCACGAGCGCGAAGAGGAAGGTCGCCCATTCGTGCGTTGCGTTCCACCACAGCAACGGCACGATCGACAGGGCGAAAACGGCGGGAGCCACCCACCATCCCCGTCCGATCGCGCCCTCGGCGCGTCGCGTCGTAACTGCAGCCACGAGCGCGCCGGTCACCAGCGCGAACGCGAGCAACCGGCTGTCAGCGGCACCGGCCAAGGCGATCCCGAACGCGAGCCACCATGCGCCGCCGCGGTCGAACGCGCGCTTGCCGAACGACAAGGCGCCACACCAGCAGAGCAGATACGGCGCATCCGGCGACGCGATAGTGACGCCGACGGTGAGCAGGGGCGCCAGGTTGAGCATGATCGCCGCGGCCGCGGCCGCGCGCCGGTCGTGCGCGATCTGCGCTGCGAAATCGGCGAGCAAGAACGTTGCACCGGCCCCGCACACCAAGAATCCCAAACGCACGAGAGCCGCGCTCCGGATACCGTGATCGAAGAGAGCGATGACCATGGCTACGCCCGCCGGATGATCGTAATACGAACCCGCGGGACGTAAGCTCCACTCCCAGTAGTAGGCCTCGTCGCCCGTTAGCGGAAGGGAGAACGCGGCCACGGTTCGCGCAGCGAAGATGAGCCCCACGGCAACCCAGGCGGCAAGCTCCCAACGACCCGTCGAGAGGCGCTTCACCCTTCGTAGGCTTCCTGAAGGCCGCCGCTCACGGAGAGCGTCTGCGCCGTGATGTAGCTTGCTTCGTCGGCAATGAACGCGCGCACGGCGTAAGCGACATCTTCCCAAGATCCGGCATGACCGGTTGGATTGCGCGGCTTGACGATGCTGCGCGCCTGGTCGCGGGTGAGCTCCTTCCCTTCCCGAATGTCGCCCGGCTCGATTACGTTGCAGGTGACATTGTACTTCGCTACTTCGATGGCGATGCACTTGGCCAGCTCCACGACGCCGGCCTTCGCTGCCGCGTATGCCGACATGTTGCGCGCCGCCAAGGTATGGCTGCTGCCGTTCATCCCGAAGCACACGATGCGTCCGAAGCGTCGCTCGATCATCCCTGGAAGCGCGGCATGAGTGCAGGCGAAGGTACTCGTGAGATTGCCATCGATCATTTGGCGAAATTGCGCGAGCGTCGTGCGCGTGAACGGCTTCACGATGATATCGCCTGCGCCGTTGATCAGCACGTCCAAGCGCCCATAGCGCGCTTCGACGGAACGAACCAAACGCTCTGCCTGCGCGGGATCGGAGACATCGGCTTGGAAGAGCGCATGGTCGTCGTCGCGTGCGGCACGGGTGCGGGCCAGCGTCTCCCGCGCCGCCTCCTCGCTGGCGCGGTAGTTGATGGCCACCCGGTACCCGTGCGCCGCGAGGTCGATGCAGATGCCGCGAGCCAATCCCGAGGCCGCACCCGTCACGAGCACAATGCGGGGGTCGTTCATCGCCCGCACGTTCGCAGGACCTGGTTTACCATCCCTCCGACGAAGCGGCTCACCGGTTCGATTAACCTGATGGCGGAGACCAGCGCGCCGCAGCCGTCACATTAGTCCATATTCTCAACCAAACGCTCTCCCCTATGATGGAGGCAGGGTCAGAGGAGGGTGCGTTATGGACGAACGAGACGACAGGATGCGGCCGCTGCACGAGAAGCCGCTCGACGACAACTACGGTGAGTGAGAGAGGGGCAACCGCCCCTCTCTCTTTACCCGAACCTCCCCGTAATGTAGTCTTCAGTTCGGCGGTCCTTGGGGCGCGTAAAGAGCTCGGCAGTGGGGCCGGACTCGATCAGCTCGCCGACGGCGTCCTCACCGGCAAGCATGAAGGCCGTATCTTGCGAGACCCGCGCCGCCTGCTGCATGTTATGAGTCACCACGATGATGGTGTACCGCGCGGCCAGCGAGGCCATCAGATCTTCGATCTTAGCCGTCGAGATCGGATCGAGCGCCGACGCCGGCTCATCCATCAAGAGCACTTCCGGCTCGGTGGCCAGCGCACGCGCGATGCAAAGGCGCTGCTGCTGACCGCCGGAGAGCGAGAGACCCGATCGGTCGAGCTTGTCTTTCACCTCATCCCAGAGCGCAGCCAGCCGCAACGTACGCTCGGCCACTTCGAGTTTCTGGGCACGCGTGCGGCACTCGCCGGCCAAGCGCAGTCCGGCCACCACGTTGTCGATGATCGACATCGTCGGGAACGGGTTCGGGCGCTGAAACACCATGCCGATGCGGCGGCGCACGGCTACGGGATCGACGCCCGGCTCGTAGATATTCTGTCCCTCGAGCTCGACGACGCCCTCGACGGTCGCTCCGCGCGTCACCTCATGAATGCGGTTGAGGCAACGCAGCAACGTCGTCTTCCCGCAGCCCGATGGGCCGATCAGCGCCGTCACGGTGCGCGCTTTGAACTCGATCGACACGTTGCGGATCGCCAGACGCTTCCCGTAGTACGCGCTCAATCCGCGCGTCGCGAGCTGCGGCCTCCGCGGGTGTACGTCGTCGGGGCCTTCCCGACGAGTCGATGTGGAAACGTCAAGAGATGTCATCATGTTGCCTGCATCAACGAATCACGCGGGTTTTCAACGCCGCGCGTGCCAGGGCGTTCAAGATCAGGACCACCACGATCAAGATCAGCGCTCCGCCCCATGCCTGCTGGTGCCAAAGAGGATACGGGGAGATGGCGTAATTGAAAATCTGCAGCGGCAGCTGCGCCATCGGATTGTTGGGGTTGAGCTCCCAGAACTGACTTCCGAAGGCCGTGAAGAGCAGCGGCGCCGTTTCGCCCGTCACGCGTGCGATCGCCAACAAGAGTCCCGTCACGATCGCGGAACGCGCTGCAGGCAGCACGACGAAGATGGTGGTCGCGTACAGCGACAGACCCAACGCCAGCGCGCCTTCGCGAATCGTCGTCGGAACGCTGCGGATCGCTTCTTCCGTCGTGCGGATGACGACGGGCAACATGAGCACGGCGAAAGCGAAGGAACCGGAGAGCGCGGAGAAGTGCTTGAAGGGCGCCACCAAGACGACATACGCGAAGAGACCGATGGCGATGCTGGGCACGCCGGCAAGCACGTCCGAGAGGAAGCGGATCGACGATGGCACGACGCCGCGGCCGAACGTCGCGAGATAGACGCCCGTGAGCACGCCGACCGGCGCCGCCATGACCGTTGCGATGCCAACTGTGATCGCGCTTCCGACGATGGCGTTGGCCACGCCGCCGCCCGTCACGCCGACGGGGTGCGGCACTTGGGTCAAGAATGGCACGTTGATCGCCTGGGCGCCCGCGCGCACCACGTAGCCCAAGATAAGCAGCAGCGCGGCGGCGGCGCTTCCTGCGCACAGCGCCGTGACGAAGACGCCGGCGATGCTGCGCGCATGGCGCACGCGAAGCGACGTATCGGCGCGAACGGCAACGACCATTACTGTTCCTCCGCCGTGCGCAGCAAGGTGTTCATCAGCAGGCGCGCGATGGAATTCACGATGACGCTGACGATAAAGAGCAGAAGGCCAAGCTCGATCAGCGCGCTGATGTAGGTCTGCGTGGTCGCCTCCGTAAACTCGTTGGCGATGACGCTGGAGAGCGTGTATCCCGGGGCGAAGAGCGAAGCCGAGATGGCGGGACGATTGCCGATCACCATGGTGGTGGCGATCGTCTCCCCGAGCGCGCGGCCCAGTGCCAAGATGCAGGCGCCGAAGATGCCGGAGCGCGCTGCCGGAAGCACCACGCGGCGCACGGTCTCCCACCGCGTCGCGCCGAGCGCCAGCATCGCTTCCCGTTGATCGGTCGCGACGGATTCGATGAAGTCGCGTGAGATCGCCGCGACGGTCGGCACGATCATCAGCGCGAGAATCAAGCTGGCCGTCAGCATCCCCACGCCGTAGATCGGTCCGGAAAACAATGGAAACCAGCCCAGCTTCGATTGAATGGCCGGCCCGATCGTCGTGCGCACGATGGGGGCAAGCACGAACAGACCCCACAAGCCGTAGACCACGCTGGGAACCGCGGCCAGCAGCTCGATCAAGAACGCCAGTGGTCTCGCCAAGAAGAGGGGCGCGAACTCCGCGAGGTACGTCGCCCCCAAGATGCCGACGACCGAGGCGATGATGATGGCGATGGCCGAGGTCACGACGGTCCCGAAGATGAACGGCAGGGCGCCGAAGCGCCCTGCGACGGGATCCCATGTCGACGCCACCAGGAAACGGGCACCGAACGTCTTGATTGCCGGCCACGCGCCGACGAACAGCACGGCAAAGAGACCAACGACTAATAAGAGAAAAATGCCGCTGGACGCATAGATCCCCCAGAGGAAGATCCTGTCGGCCACGTGATGTCGTGGCCGCGAAGCCGTAAGGGGTTTTGAGGCCAATCCGCTATCGCTACTCACCGGCATCCATACAATGACGGGATGGTCCAAAATGGCATCCGCCGGGAGGCGTCGCATGCTCGCACGCGCATCCCCCCGGCGCAGATCATCGAATCGATGGTCGTTCTGAAAAGCCCTAGACCTTCATCTGACCAATTATGCTGGTCGCCACCTTCTGAACGTTGCTCGGCAGCGGCACGTAATCTAACGTTCCCGCGATGTCTTGGCCCTTCGTGACGAGCCACGACATCACCTCGCGGACCATCTTGCCGCGGGCCTTGTCGGAGGGGTTCTCGAATACGATGACCCACGAGTAACCGGCGATCGGATACGAGTCGGCTCCCGGGCGGTTGACGATAGAGAAGTCGCGCGGGCTCACGTTCGGTTTCGTGGCCGCCGCTGCGCGCACCGTATCGACGGCGGGATAGACGAACCTTCCGGCCTTGTTCTCGATCTGGGCGTAGGCCATCTGGTTTTGCAGCACATATGCGAGCTCGATGTAGCCGATGGCGCCGGGCGTCTGACGGACCTGGCCCGCCACGCCCTCGTTCCCCTTGCCGCCTACGCTGTTCTGCGCCGGCCACTGCACGCTCTTCCCGATGCCGACCTTACTCTTCCACTCCGGCGAGACGCTGGACAGATAATCCGTGAAAATGTACGAGGTGCCCGAACCGTCGGAGCGGTGAACGGCCACGATGGGGAGATCCGGCAACTTCACGTTGGGATTGAGTTTGGCGATGGCGGGGTCATTCCACGTCGTGATCTTGCCGAGATAGATGTTGGCGATGACGCTGCCGTTGAGGCGCAATCCCTTTCCCACGCCGGGAATGTTGTAGCCGATCGCGACGCCGCCAAGCGCCACGGGAATCTGGAGGACGGGGCCGCCGGCATCTTCGGCGCGCTTGAGCTCGTCGGGGTTGAGCGGGACATCGCTCGCGCCGAAATCGACGGTCTTGGCGGTGAATTGCTGGATACCGCCGCCGCTTCCGATCGCCTGATAATTCACCGCGACGTCGCTATGTTGCTGACTGTACTCGTAGAAGGCCTTGGCAAAGAGCGGGTAATCGAACGTCGAGCCCGCGCCCGTCAGCTGCGTCGCGGCAGCGGCTGGAGCGATGCTATTGAACGCGACGGCGCCGGTTCCGAATGCGGCGGCCAAAAGCACTGCCGCGGCGGAGAGCGCCTTCCTGCGTGTGAACGTAGCGGCGAACATGATTGCTGAAGAATCCTCCGAGATCGTGCGTTGGGCGCTGTCGGGCTCTTCTCCCGACGCGACCCTCCATGAGTCTACTGAGGCCCCCTCAAGAAGAGATTAAGGCCGCTTGCCCATCGGCCCAAAATGATGAGGGGCGCGCCGCCGGCGCGCCCCTCATGACATCTGGTGCGGAAGACTGGACTCGAACCAGCACGATATTGCTACCGCCAGCCCCTCAAGCTGGTGCGTCTACCAATTCCGCCACTTCCGCAAGCCTAGAACCCCGTCGCCTTAACGCGAGGTCGGGACCCAAAGGAGTGTAGTCGATGGCGTTCCCTCCGTCAATACCCTCGCCCGTCGGAAGACTGCCCGTCCAGTGCTACCGCATGTTCGGGTCGAGCGCATCGCGCAGCCCGTCGCCCATATAATTGATAGAGAGCACCGTGACCAAGATGGCCAGGCCGGGGAAGATGGCCGCCCACGGCGCGATGGCCATATTATACTCGGCGTTGGCCAGCATGTTGCCCCAGGACGCCGTCGGCGGCTGGATACCGAAGCCCAGGAACGAGAGCGCCGACTCCAGGATGATGACGTTCGCGACATCGAGGGTCGCTTGAACGATGATCGGGGCAACGGCGTTGGGCAAGAGGTGGCGGAACATGATCCGCCCGTCGGAACTGCCGATCGCCCGGGCAGCCTCGGCATACTCCTTCTCGCGCAGCGAGAGGAACGAAGCCCGGACCAGACGGGTCACGGGCATCCAGCCAAGCCCGCCGATGATGATGACGATGACGCCGAACGAAAGGGCGGCCTTGTTGGAGGAGGCGGCCACTATCGCCGTCAGGACCAGGAGCAGCGGCAGAAGCGGGATCGAGAGAAAGACGTCCGTCAGCCGCATGATGACGTAGTCGACCCATTTGCCGTAGTATCCCGCGACGGCGCCGAGGATCGTCCCAACGATGACTTCGATCAGCACGGCCGAGATGCCGACCGTGAGCGAGATCCGAGCGCCGAACATCAGACGAGCGAGGAGGTCGCGTCCGTTCTCGTCGGTCCCCAACGGATGACCGTACGCACCTGGCGCCAAGGGATAGCCGTTCCAGTGCGCCTGATCGATGAAGTTCGGGCTCCATGGGGTGAGGAACGGCGCGAAGACGGCGACGAGAACCATGAACAATAGCACGATCGAGCCGGCGATCGCCAGCTTGTGACGCTTGAAGCGTTTCCACGTGCCGTGGCGTTCCCGTTCAAACTCGGCTTGGATCTGTGCGCCCGGCTCGGGCGCTTGCTGAAGCGGAAGCGTGGTGGCCATCTCTGATCTCTCCTAATCGTACTTCACGCGCGGATCAAGCCACGCGTACGCGACGTCGGCGAGCAGGTTGAAGAGCACGACCAGGAGGGAGACGAGCATCAGGTAGCCCATCAGGAGCGGGAAATCGAACTGGCCGAGCGCATTGAAGAACAAACGCCCCATCCCCGGCCATGCGAAGATGGTCTCGGTAATGATGGCGCCGCCCACGAGGCCGGGCAGCGAGAGGGCGATAATGGTCACAACGGGGATGACCGCGTTCTTCAAACCGTGCTTGAGGATCACGGCCGACGGCGCGAGACCCTTGGCTGCGGCCGTGCGCATGTAATCCGTCTTGAGGACTTCCAGCATCGAGCTCCGGGTGAAGCGGCTCCACGTCGCAATGTACGCCAGCGAGAGCACGGTCGTCGGCAGGATCAAATGGACGATGCGATCGTCGATGGGACAGGCGTCCGTGTAGCACATCGACGCCGATGGCAGCTGCAGCCGGTAGCCGAAGCCCGTGATCCCGTGCACGGAGAAGACCAGCTGCAGCATCAGCGCGAACCAAAACACGGGCATCGATTGCCCGAAGAACGCGAACGTGGTGACCAAGTAGTCCCAGATCGAGTATGGCTTGATCGCCGCGAGCAGACCGGCCGGGATGCCGATCAGCAACGAGAACACAAACGCGCTTCCCATCAGGATCAGGGTTGCAGGAAGACGATCGAGGATCGCGCCGACTACCGTCATCGAGTTCGACGTCGAATACCCGAAGTCGCCGCGCACGACGTGACCCAGCCAGGCCAAGTACTGAACGTAGAGAGGCCGGTCGAGACCGAAGTTGTGCTTGAGTCGCGCGATATCGGCGGCCGTGATGTGCGGGTTCTGCAGGTAGGGCGTCAGCGGACCGCCGGGCGCCTCGTGCAGGATCAAGAAGATGATGATCGAGATCAGCAACAACAGCGGGATCGCCTGAGCCGTCCGTCGCATCACGTAGTTAAACAGAGCCTAAACCCCCTTGTCCCCACTCTTTCCGCTGCGCGGAGCTCGTGGGCACCCGTGTGTTCCCGTATACTGAACGCACCAAGAGCGGCCTCGTGTTACGTTGGCCGCCGGGTCTCGAAACCGCACGAACGTTAGGCGATTTCCTTGCTTTCCCTCTATCATCACAGGTCGTCGAATCTGTCGCACGTTTGTTCGACTTAGGATGCTACGCGAGCGTCAGGGGCCGCAATCCGAGGATCTCGCGCGCCTTATCGGGCGTCGCCACGGGGCGCTGGAGCTCCGTGGCAAGACGGGCGACCCGCGCGACGAGCTCCTCGTTACGCGCCAAGCGTCCCTTCGCGTAGTAGAGGTTGTCCTCGAGCCCGACGCGGACGTGACCGCCCATGGCGACGGCTACCGCCGCAAGCTGCAGCTGAGCCCGTCCGATGCCTGCCACCGACCACGTGCAGCCGGCGGGAAGCCGTCGCACGATATCGACCAGATTCTCGACGGTTCCCTCCGCGCCGCCGGGAACGCCCAGCACGATGTCGACGTGGCGCGGGAACGAGAGCAAGCCCTCGCGTTCCAGACGCCGCGCGTTGTCGAGATGGCCGAGATCGAAGATCTCCAGCTCGGGAACGACGCCGAACTCGAGCATCCGCATGAGGATGCCGCGAATGGTCGGGAACGAGTTCTCGAACACGTCGTCGCCGAAGTTCACGGTGCCGCAGGTAAGCGATGCCATCTCCGGCCTCAGCTCCAGGTTCACGGCACGTTCCTGCGGTGCCATCCCCACGGCGCCGCCCGTCGAGAACTGGACGATCAAGTCACTCTTCGATCGCACGGCGTCGGCGAAGGCGCGGTACGTTTCCACGTCCTGCGTCGGCCGCCCGTCGGGATGGCGGCCGTGGATATGGATCATCGAAGCGCCCGCTGCTCGGCACGCGGCAGCCGTCTCGCCGAGCGCCTCTGCCGTGTAGGGGAGGTAGGGCGTCTGATCGGGCGAGACTTCGGCGCCGGTCGGCGCGACGGTGATGATGAGCGGCTGCATCCTGTCCTCCTAACGTTCTCCCCAAAGGAGTTCGCGCGCGGCGCGCGAGGTCATACGTTCGTCCAGCCCGAGGAGGCGCGCCAGCGCGATGGCATCGCCTTGGGAGGCTTGCGGGCCTTCAGCGGGGGCCAGCCGATAGTCCATCGACTCGCCGATGAGCGCCAGCGCCTCTTCCAGCGACGGCGTTCGCACGCCGGGCGTCGCGAAGGCGTGGCGCAAGCCGATGACGGCGTAGTGCGGAACGCCCGCGGCTTCCGCCACACCGGCAAAATGGGTGGTGACGAGCGCCATCTCGCCTCGCGCCCGGAGCTCCTCCAGCAGGGCGATGACCAATGCGCGACCTTCCCGAGGGCTGGTCGTGCGGGCGAACTCGTCGATGAGCAGCAGACGCGCGCCGCGTTCTTCCGCGAGCGCACGCGCAAGCTGCACGATCTCGCTGCCGAATGACGAGAGCAAGCCCGTGCGATCCGTTCCCTCGCCGGCGGCGCCCAACCAGTGAATCCGCTCGACCAAAGAAACGCGCGCGCGTCGCGCGGGCACGGGCAGCCCCCACTGCACGCAGAGCTGGATGAAGCCGGCCGTGCGCAGCGCTGCCGACTTCCCACCCATGTTCGGCCCCGTGATGACGATCTGTGAGGCCACGTCGAGCGAGATCGGCGCGTAACGGCGCCCGTGCTCCGCGAGCGCGCGTTCTAACGGAAGAAGGCGTCCCTCTTCGACGTGGAGTCCCGGACGCTCGACGATCTCCGGCGCGACGGCATCGTAGAGGTGCGTGAAGGCAACGGCGGAGAGCAAGAGATCCGCCTCCCCGGCGCGTCGCGTCTCGTCCAGTAAAGCCTTTGCCTCCGCGCGGATCGCGTGCGTGAGCGTTGCCCGCACCCGCTCTTCGCACTCCGCGACGCGGCTGCGGGCGGACTCGAGCGCGCGCAACGCCTCGACGGCCGGCTCGTCGTTGGCCAGCTCGAGCACGAGATAGGTGGCAGCTTCACGCACGACGCGCACGCCGGATGGGACGCCGTCCATGAGATCGCTTCGCGCGATCGCGAATTCACCGTCGTCCCGCACGGCCGTGCCGAGGGCGTTAGACGCCGCTTCGCGTAAACGGGCCCGCTCGCGCGCGTAGGCCTCACGAGCCCCCTCACACGCGACACGAACCTCCGCGAGCTCCCGGCTGTAGCCATCGTCCAAATAGAATCCGCCTGCGCGCGTGCGGCCGCGTGCGAGCAGTGCTCGCAGCGGTTCGAAGGATGCCGGATGCAGATGCTCGGGAAGGCATGCGACCATGCGTTCCCGCAGCGCATGGAGCGCGTCCAAAAAGCGCAGGACGTCGTAGAGATCGAGATCGGCGAGCACGCTTCCCGCGGCGGCGCGCGTCAACGCATCGACCGGCTCGGGAATCGCGCGCAACGCCGCGCGAAGCCCTTGCGCCTGCTCGAGCGTGCAACGCTGCGCCGTCCACAGCACTTGGGCGATGGCCGCCCGCGCCTGCTCTTCCTCGCCGGGGACGAACGGCCGGCGCCGGTCACGCGCGCGCCGTCCGAAACTCGACGCCGGCTCCAACACGCATTCCAACCACCGCGCACCGATCGCTTCCGCCGTCACCTCGTCGGTGAGCGTGGAGGCGGCTCTCATGCCTTCACCATCGCGTTGCGGTAGATGTCGTACGTCGGCAAATGCGTAGCGTCCGCAATCGCCTGGGCCAGCGTCACGGGATCGAGATCGCGCTCGCGACCGTGGGCAGCCACGGTAGCGGCCACGACCCGCAGCGGCCGCCGGCACGACAACCGGGTTCGCGCGCGCAGCGCGGAAAACGTCGCCGGCGGAAGCTGGAGGGATAGCGGATCGCTGACGACGACGCCGCGCGCGAGATCCTCACGCGCAAGGAGCTCAGCGGCCTTCGCCGCCGTCAGCGCGCCGTCGATTTCGATGGCGTCTTCGTTCCTTTCGGCGGACAGGGTGAGACGCTCGACGAGGAAACGCGTTCGCTCGACCACGCCCTGCAGCGTCGGTGCGATCGCGGCCCCGGTCGCGACGACGATGGCATGATCGCCGCCGGAGGCGACTGCGAGTCGATCGACGGCACCGTCAACGACGACGAGATCGGCGTGCGTCTTCAGACGCTCCACGACGTCACGCATCGCCGCGCTCGTGTTCGGTCCGGCCACTTCGACGTAACTCTCGGAGCGCATGCGCACGATCGCCGTGGGCCCGAGCGCCGTCAGCGCGTCGCATACCTCGAGGATCTCGACGGAGGGTGAGCGCGGGACGAGTGCCGTTGCCGTAGCGATCACCGTCCCCGATGGCAAGAGCAGCCGCGGCTTGGCCAGCGTGGTGGCGACGTCTTGCGTTTCGCCGTCGCGCCCCACAGACGTCAGCGCCACGCCGTAGCCGGCTTCGAGCGCCGCGCCCACGATAGCCGCGGCCGTCACCGTCTTGCCGACGTCCTTCCCCGTGCCGACGACGGCGATGGAACGGCGCATCCCGTCCTCGAGCGCGCCGTTCAGCAGGTGGCGCACGACGCTCGTCACGGCTGGCGCTCCGTCCGCCAAACGGCCCATCCGTGGTCCCTCACCGTGCGATTACGTACTTTCCCGGATGTCTGCTCGATAGGCCGATGGTACCATTTCCGTGCGGGAGGCACAGAGGAAGGCCCCGGCAGCACGGACCGCACGTTCGTCCTTCGTCGGGGTAGTGCGACACTCGCGGCGCGCAAGGGCTGGGAACGGGGGGAGTTTCCAGCCCTTGCCGCGTCTTTTAGGCGAGCAGTTGCTGAACGGCGATGCGCAGTTGCGATGGCGCGAAGGGCTTGTAGAGAAAGCGATTCGCGCCCGCCGCGATCGCGCGCCCCTCCATCGCGTAGTTCGTATGTCCGGTGACCATGAGAATCGGTGTCCGCGACGTGAGCTCTCTTTCGCGCACTCTCTTCACGAATTCGATTCCCGAAATGCCGGGAAGCATGAAATCGGAGATGATCAAATCCGGGGCCTGACGCCCGATTTCGATCAACGCTTCTTCCGCGTCGCAACACGCGACGATCTCCACCGAGAGCGATTTCACGAGCGTCGCCCTGATGAGCGTCAAGATGTCGGGATCGTCGTCGGCCACCACGATACGAGCCATGGTAGGGGAGAATTCCTACCTCGACCAGGTTTCTTCCCGGGGATTCGGGGGCGCCGTATGTAAAGCCCACGTAAAGTCGGCGGCGCGCCGCGTTATGCCCCCGCCGCCCGAAGGGCGGCAGACACCATGCGCTCCTGCTCCTTCGGATCGCGCCAACGGGCCTGGGCCTCAGGCGAGAGCCGGTCGATGGGATCGAAGTAGAGAAACCATCGGTCCGGCTTGACGCTTGGAGCGCTGTAGACGACGATGCCGTTCTCACGATCGTAATGATCGTAGCTGTGGACGTCGCGTTTCCCACCGCCTCCGGGAGCATCGCAGACGAAGATCGGCGTGTTGAAACCAGCCGTCGCGCCGCGCACGAACTTCTCGATCTCGATGGCCGCGTCGACGGTCGTCCGCAGATCCTCGACGCCCTTCGTCATGTCGTGCATATAGACGTAATACGGATGGACGTTGAGGTACCCCAGGCGTTTGACCAGCAGGCGCATCGTCTCCGGCTCGTCGTTGACGCCGCGAATGAGGACCGTCTGGTTGCGCACGAAGATGCCCCGTTCGAAGCACATCCGCATGGCCCGCTCGGTGATCCACGTGATCTCGTTCGGGTGGTTGAAGTGCGTATGCAGAACGACGTCCTTCCCCATCCGCCTTCCGCGATCCACCACGCTCGAAAGCGCGTCGAACCAGGCTGTGTCGCTGATGATCTTGCTGGGCATCACGGCTGGACCCTTGGTCGCGAAGCGAAGGCGCCGGACGTGCGGTATGTCCAACAGCGCGTCCCCGATCCGCTGCAGGCTCTTGGCCGGCAGCTGATAGGTGTCGCCCCCGGAGATCACGATATCCTCCAGCTCGGGACGCGAGGCGATGTACTCGAACGCGTCCTGCCAGCGCTTGGGATCCGTCGCGAGCTCCGCCTTTTCCACCGTCTCCGTATCGCCGCCGATGGCATACGCCCGCGTGCAGAACCGGCAGTAGACGGGGCAGGTGTTGAGCGGCAGGAAGAGCGCTTTGTCCTCGTAACGGTGCGTCAGCCCCGGCACGGGCGCGTCCTCGAGTTCGTGGAGCGAGTCGAGCGCGAGCTTGGGATGATCGGGCAACAGCCGCGATGCCACGGGAATGAACTGCGTGCGCAACGGATCGTTGTACGGATCGCTCCAGTCGATCAAGGCGAGCACGTACGGCGAGACGCGCACGTTCATCGGAGCCCGGCGAAAGCCCGCGCGCACGTCTTCGATGAAAGCTGCCGGCGCATGATCCTGCACGGCGTCCACCAGCTCCTCCGGCGTCTTCACCGAATTGCGATATTGCCAAACGTGATCGAGGAACGTCGCCTCGTCCACGTCTTTATACTTGGGAATCACGCGCCAAAACTCGCCTTGACGGAGATTCCGGTGCTCCAGAGCTTTGGGCGGAGCAGGTGGCTTGCGTCCCTTGCTTACCGTGGTAGCGTGCGCACGCGTCACATCGATGGCAGCCATTGGTATCCTCGGAAGATCTCTCTCGCTCACGCGAATTGCGCGGCGCCGAAACGCCGCTGGAAAAACTGATGGAGGGCGGGACGCTCCCGAACGAGGCCGAGCGCGATCTGCGCGTGTCCCTTGGCGTAGCCGTTGCCGATCAACAGGTCGACGTCTTTGCCGACCCCTTCGGCACCCAGCGCCGCCGCCGTGAAAGACGTCGCCATATTGAAGAAATAGACGGTCCCGCGGTCGCGGCACGGCAAAATCGCGGAGAGCTCCGTGCCCGCCACGTTGGCGCAATTGATCGCGACGTCGACTTCTCCCCCGGCCACGCTCGTGACGGCCCTGTGACACATGAGCGCATCGCAGGCATCGGCTTCGATCAGCGCATCGAGATACCGTTCGCGCAGCAGCAGGGCTGTCGAATCCGAGCCGCTCCGTTCGAGGCCGTAGACGCGTCCCTGCTCGCCGACCACCTCGCGAGCCTGCGCCGCGCAGAGCATTCCGCTTTTCCCGCCGACGCCCAGAATGAGAACGCGATCGCCCGGCTTGCAGATGCGCCGCGTCTGCGCAGGGGCTCCCGCGACGTCGAGGATGGCCAGCGCTGTCTCGGTGGCCATGTCGTCCGGCAGCTTCGTCGCGATGCCGCTCTCAAAAAGGATGGCCTTGCCGCGCACGCGCAGGCGCTCCACGCTCGGCTCCACGTCGAGGATCTCTTCGAGGAAGAGCGGCGTCAACGAGAGCGAAACGAGGCTCGCGACACGGTCGCCCACCCTCAGCGTCGCGCGGTCCCGCAACCGCTCGCCGATCTCCGCGACGCGACCGACCAGCATCCCTCCACTTCCCGTGACGGGATTGTGCTGCTTGCCGCGCTCGCGCACGATCGACAGCACGGCGGCGCCGATCGCGGCTGGATCGTCGGCGCACGCCTCGCGCATCTGACGAAACGAAGCCGAATCGACGTTGAGCGCCTCGACGTCGATCAAGATCTCGTTGGCATGCGCACGCGGCGTGTTGTCGACGCGCCAGGCTGCCTGGGGCAACGCTCCGGGAGGCTCGATGACCCGATGCGAGCCGTACGGGCAGAGTCTCACGCCGACGCCTTTCGCCAGTACGACGCCTCGTCGCCCTCCGTGAGCTCTTGAAGGGGAACGGCAGGACGCTCGTACGAGGTCGCAAGGATGACCGTCGTTCTCGTGCGCGCAGCGCCGGGGATGCCCTTCAGCCGCGTGAGCAACGCATCGAGGTGGCGCGTATTTCGCGTCGCCACCTTCAACATATACGAGTCCTCGCCGGCTACGCTGTGCACTTCCAGAACCTCGGGAAGAGCGGAAACCTGGGCCACGAAGGCGTCGTAATCGCAGTCAGGCGTCGTGATGACGCCGATGAAGGCGTTGACGGCAAGGCCCACGCGTTCGAGGTCCAGGCGAGCGCCATACTGAACGAGCACGCCGCGCTCTTCGAGCTTTCGAATGCGGTCGTGCACAGCCGGCGGCCGGAGGCCGATGGCCTCCCCTAGTTCGGCATACGTCGAGCGGGCGTTGCGCTGGAGCGCCTCCAACAGAGCCAGGTCGGTACGATCCAAATCGGCCATGGATTGAAAAAGTTCGATACGTTCGGAGAAAGTCCTATCTCATCATTGCTTTTTTCGACATATTCATAGAATTCCCGAATGAATCGAGCCAAAGGAAGAATTTACTCATGGCTGGCCGCCGCGAAGCCGATAACATGGGGCGAACCCGTGAGCGCAGCGGCCAAGCCGGCCTTCCGAATCGGCGACTATACCGGGGCCTTCGCGGGCTTTGCGGCCGTCAGCGCCATGCTTTGGATGGGCCCGGCATGGCCCTGGGGTCCAACCGCCGTTCCTCCGTGGACATTCGATGGCGCGGCCTTGGCAGCCGCAGCGTTCGCGCTGGCCTTCCTCGCCGCGACCGTCGCAATCGTTTGGATGTCGGCAAGATTCGCTGAGCGGATTGCCGTTCCCATTCGAGAGATCCGCGAACCTGCGGCGAAATTCGCGAACGGGACGCCGTTCGAGCCGATGACGACGGACAACGACGAGCTGCGCGAGTGTACGGCATGAACGCCCCAACCGTCGTCATCATCGACGATGAAGACGAGATGCTCCAACTCGAGCGGCTCACGCTCGAGGCGCTTCCCAGCCGGGTCGAAACCTATCGCAGCGCCGAGGACGCACTGGGTGCGATGCGCCGCAACCCGCCGGACGTCGTCGTCGCCGACGTGATGCTGCCCGGCATGTCGGGTACGGAGCTATTGGCGGCGCTGCGCGCGGAGCCCACGACGCGTCACGTTCCCGTCGTGCTGGTGACGGCGCGCGGTGAGCTGTCCGAACGCGTGCTGGGATTGGAGCTCGGCGCCGCCGATTACATCGCCAAGCCGTTCTACCCCGCAGAGCTTCGCGCTCGCGTCGCAGCTGCGCTACGCACGAAGACGCTGGAAATGGAGATGCGCGAGGAGCGCGTCGAGCTCGCGCAAGCAGCCTACACCGACGCGCTCACCGGAGTCGCCAACCGGCGCGCCTTCGATGACGCGCTCGAGGCCGCCGTCGCCTTCGCCGCGCGCACGCGCCGTTCGCTGAGCTTGCTCTACATCGACGTCGACTCGTTCAAGCAGCTCAATGATTCGCGAGGACACGACGAAGGCGACAGGGCACTCCAGCGCGTCGCACAGGCGCTGACGTCCGCCGTCCGAGGCACGGATACCGTCGCGCGCATCGGCGGCGACGAGTTCGCCGTGATCCTGTTGGGCTGCGACGCAGGCGACGCGGAGCGCTTTGCGCAACGGCTTTTCAATGAAATCGCGAAAGAAACGATCCCGTCGATCTCCGCCGGCGTGGCGACGTGGCACCACGTGGCCAACGACGAGACGACCACCTTTCGCGAGTGCGCCGACCGCGCGCTCTATCGCGCCAAGGAGGCGGGGCGTGGCACGTGGAGGAGCGAAACGTTACCGTAAGTAACGAGGGCGACATGGCGATGCTGGAACGGGCCATAGCGAGCCCGCGCTTTCAAGAACGGTTCTTTTTCCTTGCGAAGCGCTTCGTCGCAGGCGAAACCATCGAGGACGCCGTCGAAGCGGTCAAACGGCTCAACGCTGACGGTCTCTCGGCCACGCTCGACTTTCTTGGCGAGGACGTCTTCCAGGTCGGCGAAGCGCGCGCATCGGCCGAACAGACGTTGCGCACCGTCGAAGCGATCGATCGCTCCGGCATCGATGCGAACGTCTCGCTCAAGTTGACGGCCCTGGGACTCTCCATCGATGAGAGCCTTGCCGTGGAGCACCTGTCACGGATCGCTGCCCGCGCCGCGCAGAATCGTGACCCGTTCGTGCGCATCGACATGGAGGGCAGCCGCGTCGTCGACGCGACGCTGCGCACGTTCGAGCGCGTCTACGAGCGGTACAAGAACGTCGGCATCGTCCTACAGGCGTATCTCCATCGCACGGCAGCGGACGTCGAGCGCGCGATCGCGCTGGATGCGCGCGTGCGCGTGGTCAAAGGCGCATACAAAGAGCCGCCTTCCATCGCCTATAAGGACATGGCGGAGATTCGACGCAACTTTCTGGCGATCTCGCGGGCGCTCTTGACACGCGGTCGCTATCCCGCCATTGCGACGCACGACCTCTCGCTCATCGACGCCGTCAAGCGCATGACGGCCGAGTGCGGAATCGCCAAGGATCGGTTCGAGTTCCAGCTGCTCTACGGTGTTCGCCCGGAGACACAGCGGAAGTTGGTAGCCGAAGGCTATCGTGTGCGCGTCTATGTGCCGTTCGGCACGCATTGGTCGGGGTATTTCTATCGCCGGCTGACGGAGCGGAAAGAGAACGTCCTGTTCGTGCTCGGATCACTCTTCAGCAAGTAGAACGCGCAGGATCCGGCCCGTCTACACGATGTGATCCACGACGGCTTGTCCGCGCACGATCCGCCCAAAGACGGGCCAGTTCGTCTTCTCGTCGTAGTCAAACCCAGCGAGATCACGCCGCGCGCGCCCGTACGTCGGGCACGGCATCACCCTCGCTCTCCCGCTCGAGTGCCTATCACGCTTCGGCCGCTTTCGGCGTCCTGTTTCGTTCGCAGATGCGCGCTCGCGCGGCGGGGACGGGCTCTTGGCGCAGGCGCGAGAGCAGCGCCTCCGCCGCCGCGCCGCCGGCGTCGGGAATCCGGCCCAACGCGTCGGCAGCCATCGCGCGCACCGGCGTCCGGGAGTCGCTGAGCGCCGTAACGAGGAGCGGCCCCTTCGGGACGCCGTGTCCGCCCGATCGCGAGCGCGGCCCCAAGCCGCCAAGTCGGTATCCTCGGCGCGGAGGTCACGCGCGAGGCGGCCGTCCCCTAGTGACCCGGCGCGCTCCAGGTTCACAATTTCGATCAGCGCGGGGCGAGAAAGCGCACCGAGGCGGGTAAGGGAGTGGTAGGGCCAGCAACGCCCGGAAGGAGCACGGCGAGAACCTTCACCCCACAAAGACGCACCAACGCTCTCCTCTCGAAACCCGGGAAGCATACCGTGCGTTAGAACGTTATAGGAAGGCGGCGCGAGCGCCTTCCTCCGGGAGTAGCGTCCTTCGGGACGAGTATGGAGGTCAACCCGGTTCAGATGACAACCAAGAAAAATGGCGGTGGAATGACAGTACGCGAAGCAGGTCAAAAAGGCGGAGAAACCGTCAAGCGCAAGTACGGCCCCGAGTTCTACGAATCGATCGGCCGTAAAGGCGGACAAGCGACGAAGGCTGCCCACGGCCATGAGTTTTATGAGCGCATCGGCAAGAAAGGCGGCAAGAAGGGCGGCGAAGCCACCCGTGACCGCTACGGTCCGACGTTCTACGAAACCATCGGTCAGAAGGGCGGACAGAAGGTCAAGAAGCTCATCGAGGAAGGCAAGAAAGCCGCCGCCAAGGCGAGCTGATCCCTTCCGCGAAACCTCCGCACATGAATAGGCGGATCGTCGTCGCGACCTTGATCTGCGCATTGGGAACGTGCGGAGCGGCGGTGGGTGCAGCTGCTCCGACGCCCGGTCCAACGCCGACGCCAGCGGCGACGGCGACGCTTAAGGACATGCTTCCCGTCAACACATCGCTCGTGTTGGAGCTCGATGACGAGGTCAACACGGGAACGGCGAGCGTTGGGCAAACGTTCCGCACGCACCTGAAGAACCCGATCGTCATCGACGGCACGACCGTCGCAACGGCGGGTGCGCCGGTCGTCGGCACGGTCACGTTCGTGAGCCGTGCAAGTGCCCCGGATCACAACGGCTACTTGAGCGTGCGCTTCGCGCCGCTCGTGTTGTCGAACGGAGAAACGCTGCCGTTGCGCCCGCTGAGCAGCACGTGGAGCATTCTCGTCACGGCAGGTCAGCAGAACACGGCAGGCGTCGAAGATACGCTCAAAGACATCTTCATCCCGTATCACTTCATTTACCGTCAGTTCAGGAAGGGCAGCAATCTCGACCTGAAACCGGGCACGACGGTGCACGCCGTGACGATGGGCACCGTTCGTATGGTGGCCGGCGCACCGAAGGTCGAGCTGTTGGAGCCGTTGCGCCTGGGAACGGCAACGCCGTTTACCGCGGTCACACCGATTCCGCTCTTCACGCAGGAGCCGCTGGTCAAGGGAACGCCCACGCCCAAGCCCAGCTCGACCCCGACCAAGATACCCCAACCTACCCCTTCGCCGTACTGACTTCCAACCGGAGGGACCTACGGCGCGGCCTGAGAAATCGCTGGGTCGTGAGAGTTCTCGTCACGGGTGGTTGCGGTTTCATCGGCTCCAACTTCGTGCGCCTCATGTTGCGCACGCACGCGGACTGGTCGATCGTCAACCTTGACAAACTGACCTACGCCGGCAATCCGGCCAACTTGAGAGACCTGGAGAGCGATCCTCGTTACCGATTCCACCGCGGTGACATCTGTGACGCGGAGGCGGTGGACGCCGCCATCGGCGACGGCGTCGATGCCATCGTCAATTTCGCGGCGGAGACTCACGTCGACCGCAGCATTTCCGATCCGGAGGCCTTCCTGCGCACGGACATTCTGGGCACGCACGTTCTCTTGGAAGCCGTGCGTCGCCGCCGCATCGCGCGATTTCTCCAAGTCTCCACCGATGAAGTCTACGGACACGTCGCCGAAGGCAGCTCCGACGAGCGCTATCCCTTGGCCCCGCGCAGTCCGTATGCGGCCAGCAAGGCAGGCGGCGATCTTCAAGTCCTTGCCTATCACGTGACCTATGGAACGCCAGCGCTGATCTCGCGCGGATCGAACACCTACGGCCCGTATCAGTATCCGGAGAAGCTCATCCCGCTCTTCGTCACCAACCTCATCGACGATCAGCCCGTGCCCGTGTATGGCGACGGACATCAGGTACGCGACTGGCTCCACGTCGACGATCACTGCCGAGGCATCGAACACGTCTTGCTCTACGGCGAGCCCGGACACGCCTACAACGTGGGCGGCGGCAACGGTCGAACGAATCTCGAAATCACCCACCGTCTGCTCGCGCTCTTAGGTAAGGATCCGCAACGATACGTCCGTCACGTCGAAGACCGTCCCGGACACGATCGTCGCTACGCCCTCGACACGGCGAAGCTGCGCGCCTTGGGTTGGCGCCCGCAGATTGATTTCGAGCTCGGCTTGGCGGAGACCGTCACGTGGTACCGCGACAACGAATGGTGGTGGCGCCCCATCCGCTCCGGCGAATTCGCCGCTTACTATCGCACGCAGTACGCTAGCTTGAGAAGTGAACCATGAAGCAATCGCGTCCACGAGGCAGGGCAAAGGTTTTGTGCTGTCTACGAGGTGTGGTATGAAGGGTGTCATCCTTGCCGGCGGTCTTGGCAGCCGCCTTCGTCCGCTGACCAAGATCACCAACAAGCACCTGCTGCCGATCTATGACCGGCCGATGATCTACTATCCGCTGGAGACCCTCTGCAAGGCCGGAATCGAGGACATCATGATCGTCACGGGCGGCAATAGCGCCGGCGATTTCTTGCGTTTGCTGGGGAACGGGCGCGAGTTCGGCCTCAAAGACATCTACTACACGTACCAGGAAGGTGAGGGCGGCATCGCCGACGCGCTCAAGTTGGCCGAGCACTTCGCGGATCGTGAACCGATCGTCGTGATCTTGGGCGACAACATCTTCGAGGACGACATCACGCCGTACGTGCGTGCCTTCGAGAAGCAGGCCACCGGCGCGCGACTCCTGTTGAAGGCCGTTCCCGATCCTCAGCGCTTCGGCGTGCCCGAGCTCGACGGCGACCGCATCGTGCGCATCGAGGAAAAGCCGCAGCGCCCGAAGAGCAACTATGCCGTGACGGGCATCTACATGTACGATCAGCGCGTCTTCGAGTATTGCCGCAACCTGATGCCCAGTCGTCGCGGCGAGCTTGAGATCACCGACGTCAACAATGCGTATATCGAAGCAGGCGATCTCTACTACGACGTGCTGCAAGGTTGGTGGACCGATGCCGGGACATTCGAAAGCCTGCATCTCGCCAACCGCCTCGTGGCGGAGCGCGCGGGCTGGTCTGCGAAGGCCGTCGCCGCGGCCGGCTAAGACCTCCCCGGCGTCTTGGCTTCCGCGCGCGAGCTCGCCGCGTTCTGGCGAACGCGACGCGTCAGCACCAGACCCCACACGGCCAAGAGCCCGCCAAGCGTTCCCGTCAGGACGTCGATCACATTCCACACCTTAGGCTCGAACGGTTCGGCGAGGTACCGGTTCTGCTCGTGTTGGGCCACTTCGATGAACGCGGAGAAAAGCGTTCCCGTGAGAACCGGCAACGCCCAATCGGCGGGCTTCTCGCCACGGTCCGCCGCGCGGCCGACGCAATACGAGAGAATTCCGAAACAGACCGTCGCCATGAGCTTGCGCGGCAGCACGTGCAGCGGGCCCGCAACCAACCCGACGGAGAAGTCGTAGACTTCCCGCTGCAGCGAAAGGAAGAAAAATGCCGCCGCGAAGAGCACGGCGGCGGTCCACCAGTAGACCGGACGGCGCGTCATTACTCGTTGTTCCAATAGTCCTTCAACGCCTTGCCGCGCGAGGGGTGCCGCAGCTTGCGCAATGCCTTCGCCTCGATCTGGCGGATGCGCTCGCGCGTGACGCCGAACTCTTGGCCCACTTCCTCGAGCGTGCGTTGGTGGCCGTCTTCAAGGCCGAAGCGCAGCACCAATACTTTGCGCTCGCGATCGGTCAGATTCTTGAGAACGTCCTGCATCTTCTCTTTGAGCAGCATCACGCTTGCTGCTTCCGCCGGAGCCACGGCCTCGTCGTCGGGGATGAAGTCCCCAAGGTGCGAGTCTTCCTCTTCGCCGATCGGCGTTTCGAGCGAGATCGGCTCCTGCGAGATCTTCATGACCTCGCGCACCTTTTCCGTGGTGAGCCCCATCTCGGCGGCGATCTCATCGACCGTTGGTTCGCGTCCCTTCTCTTGCAGGAGCTGCCGGGAGACTTTGATGAGGCGATTGATCGTCTCGACCATGTGCACGGGGATGCGGATCGTTCGCGCTTGATCGGCCAGCGCCCGTGTGATCGCTTGTCGAATCCACCATGTCGCGTAGGTCGAGAACTTGTATCCCTTGCGATAGTCGAACTTCTCGACGGCCCGGATCAGGCCGAGGTTGCCCTCTTGGATGAGGTCGAGAAAGAGCATGCCGCGGCCGACGTACTTTTTCGCGATCGACACGACCAAGCGCAGGTTGGCCTCCGTCAGCTTGCGTTTGGCCTCTTCGCCTTGCCACACGATGCGCGGATCCGGCTCCCTCCCGCTCGCCAGCTCGTGCTCACCGGCCTCGATGGCCTGCGCCAAACGGCGCTCGTCTTCCATGCTCAGCAGGGGAACGCGTCCGATCTCCTTGAGATACATGCGGACCGGATCGTCGAGCGAGAGTCCGCCCGAGAGTGCCGCATCGTCTTGGACGTCTTCGCTGTCCTCTTCGTCCGCACGCGACTTCTGCTCGTCGACGACCTCGATGCCCATGCCGGCAAGGTCTTCGAAGAGATCGTCGATGCGCTCCGGATTCACATCCTCGGGCGAGTTGTCGAAGATCGCATTGACCTCTTCGTAGGTCAGCGTCTTCAGTTTCTTGCCTTTCTCGATGAGCCGTTTGATCTGCTCGTCGAGCGACAACTGCGCACCACCACGCTCCGGCGCGGCGGCTTTTTTCGGCGCCTTACGCGGCACGCTCTCCCCTCCTTTCCGCAAGAATCAGTGGGCGTAACCCACGCCCACTCCCTTGGAACACCTGCGGCACGTCTGGCGTTGCCGGCCGGTAGAATCCTCCCGCCGCCCCAACCAAACATTCGGCGGGCGCCGAGAGCCAACCTCAATACGTTGGGACCCTACCGTTTCCCCTGCAAGCGACGGCGAATCGACTCCGCCTCTTCGTATAGCCCGGCAGGCAACCCCTCCCCCTGTCCGTAACGGCGCTCGATCTCGCGCTCCAGCTCGCGCAGGCGGTGCTTATCGGCGCGCGCTTCGAGCTCGGCCGCGAATCGCTCCACGAGCTCTTCTCGGACCTCATGAGACATCGCTTGCGCGGCCGCAGCCGCCGTGGAGGAAAGTACCTGTGCCAGGAGGCTGGTCGCCTCCTCGTCATCACCGAAGAACGCGAACGGTTCGATCCCGGCCTCGAGCTGGGTGCGCCGCTCGAGCAAGACGGCGTAGATGCGCCGATAAACGGGATCTTCGAAGGCTTCGAACCCGATGCGCCGGCCGGCGGTTGCAAGCAGCGACGGCTGCACCAACAGCGCCGCCAACACCTCCCGCTCGCGAGCGTAGCGTTGCGGGATGGGCGGGGTATAACGCGTCAACGCCGTTCGCTCTCCGGCGCGTTGGTGCCCCGACCGTCTCCACATCTCGCCCAAGAAGCGGCTGGCGCGCACCTCCTGGGGATCGAGATCGAGGCGGCGGCAAAGCTGCACGAGCCAGTAGTCGCGCTCGAGCTCGTCGATCTCCGCAATTTCGCGGGCGATGGCACGCAGCGCGTCGGCGCGCGTGGCTGCGCCTTCGCGGATGCGCTGGTATGCCCGTTCGATCTTATAGCTCTCCCACGGCACCGCTTGCTCGAGCAGGTTCGAGAAGGCCGATGCGCCGCGCGCGCGGACGAACGAATCAGGGTCCTCCCCTGTGGGGAGCAACACGATATGCGCTTGCATGCCTGCCGCGCGGAGGGTGTCGACGCTCTTGGCCGTGGCGTTCGCGCCCGCCGCGTCGCCGTCGAAGCAGAGGTACGCGCGTTCTGCGTACCGCCGCAACTCGGCTGCTTGTTCGGCCGTGAAGGACGTGCCAAGTGAGGCGACGGCGGAGGCGAAGCCCGCTTCGTGCAACGCGATGCAGTCGAGGTACCCTTCGACGACGATGGCCGCTTCCGCGTTCGCGATGGCGCGGCGTGCGAGATTGAGGGCGAAAAGGTGGCGGCCTTTGGTGTAGACGGGGGTCCCGGCCGTGTTGAGATACTTGGGCTCCTGCTCGCCGAGCGCTCGGCCGCCGAAGGCGAGGACTTCGCCGGTCGGTGCGTACGTCGGGATCATCAGACGCGCGCGGTAGAAGTCGTAGTAGCCGCGTTGCCCCCGTTTCACGAGGCCCGCTCGCTCGGCGATCTCCAGATCGATACCCTGACGCTGGAGATGGTCGACCAAGCCATCCCAGCGATCGGGCGCGTACCCGAGTCTGAAGGCGGCGATCGTCGCCTCCGACAGGCCGCGTCGCTTGCAATACGCGCGCCCTGCATCGTCATCGGCGCCGCGACGCAATTGCTCTTGGAAGAACGCGACGGCAGCGGCGTTAGCCTCGTAGATCGCCTCGCGCTCAGAGCGCCGGCGCGTCATCGCCGGCGTCTCTTCCTCTACCTCGACGCCTGCGCGCTTGGCCAGAATGCGGACGGCTTCAGGGAAACTGACGTTCTCGATCAGCTCGATGAACTTGAAGAGTCCCCCGCCTTGTCCGCACCCGAAGCACTTGAAGAAGCCCTTGTCCGCCGCCACGCTGAAGCTGGGCGTCCGCTCGCTGTGAAAGGGACAGAGACCGACGTAGTCCTTACCGCGCTTGCGCAGCTGAACATACGCGCCCACGACCTCCGCGAGCGAAAGGCGCGCCTGGATCTCGGTGAGCACGGAGTCAGCGATGGCCACGGAGTTTTCTAGGTTCGCAACGCTCGTTGTGAGCAACCCTGTTCGCTGGCTGTGGATAGCGGCGAGCAAGTCGCGTTTTTCGTGGACATCCTGTGGACAGCCTCAATACGAACACTTGTTCGACTGAAGCGCGGGCGAGCCCTTGTCGAGCGGCGACAGGCACACTCTGCCAAGCGGGGGCGCGACGGCGCGGGCGGAACAGGAGGTGCGTGAAGCGGATATTCGACCCGATCCACGGGTTCATCGAGTTGACGGAACCCGAGGTCGCCCTGATGGACAGCGCGCCGTTCCAGCGGCTGCGACGCCTTCGTCAACTGGGACTTGCGTATCTCGCCTTTCCGTCGGCCGAGCATTCGCGCTTCACGCACGCGCTCGGCGCCTTGGCGATGGGTACCCGTGCCATCGAGGCGCTGAAGGCCCATTCGCCGGAGTACTTTCGAGACGAACGCGACTATGATGCCCAACGCCGCCTGTTGCGCGTCGCGCTGCTGCTCCACGATCTCGGTCATGGCCCATTCTCACACGCTTCGGAGGCCGTGCTTGGACGCCGCCACGAGACGCGCACGGAGGAGGTTCTCGCCCTGCCCGAGTTGCGCGAGGGCATGCTGCGCGCCGGAGTCGATCCCGCCGAAGTGCTCGGCCTCATCATGGCGGACCGGCCCTCGTCGTTTCCCGTGCTCAAAGAGCTGGTCAGCGGTCCGAATCTCGACTGCGACCGCATGGATTATCTCCAACGTGACGCATACTTCACGGGCGTCAGCGGCGGGCGCTACGATGCCGCGCAGCTGGTGGCGTCGCTCCGCGTGCTTTACGTTCACGGCGAGCCTCGCCTCGGCATCGACGGACGAGGTCTCGTCGCGCTCGAGCAATTCGTGCTCGCGCGCTATATGATGTTCGCCACCGTTTACTTTCATCATACGACGCGCGCGTTCGAGCGGGTTCTCGGCGATGCGCTGCGCGAGCTGTGGCCGAAGCCGGAAGAGCTCGATGCCATTGACGAGTTCCTTGCTTGGGACGACTTCCGCGTCATGGAGCGGCTGCGGTCATCGCAGAGCGCGCCGGCGCGTGCGCTGCGTGACCGCGTCGCCCCGTTTGCGCTGGCCGCCGAATTCAACGGCGAACGCGATCTGACGCTCTACGAGGCCTGCGAGCGCGTGCTGCGCGACCACTTCGGCGACGATGTCTGGGGTGACATGCAAGAAGAACGCATTCGGCGCGGCCCGGCCGTCTACGTGCGCATCATGGGGGCCATCGTCGAAGCTACGGAGGCTTCCGATCTCATCCGCCGCCTGGCGGGGAAAGCCCATTGGCGCAAGCTCTTCGTACGCCGCGGCGATGGACGCGTCCCGGAGGCGCGCCGTCTCTGCGCCGACGTGCGCGCGCGGCGCTCTTCGACGTGGAGCGAGCTTCCGCTACCGTTCTAATCAACGGCTGCGTTGCAGCCGGCCAACGTCGTCAACGAAGGCGGAGACGTCCAAATCCGCCCCGCGATAGCGCAACGCCAGCCTTCCCCGCCTATCGACGACGAGCACGGCATCGTCGTGCGCGATCTGCCGGTCGGTGCCGCTTGGCGCGGAGCTCACGCCGAACGCTCGCTGCACGGCCGCGATCTGCTCGCGCTTTCCCGTCAGCCCGATGAAGCTGCTGTCGAAGCGGGTCAGATAGCGATGGATGGTGACCCAATCGTCGCGCGCCGGATCGATGGTCACGAAGACGACGCGCAGCGCCGGAAATGCGCGATGCGCTCGCGTAAGGCGCGCCAGTGCGAGCGGACAGGCATCCGTGCAATGCGTGTAGCCGAAATAGAACGCCGTCGGCGCGTCGGCGGCTCCGGGCACATAGGCGAACGGCTTGCCGCGGTCGTCTTCGAGATGGATTGACGGCGCCGCGCGTTCCGGCACGATCGGCTCCCCGAAGAACGGACGCAGCGGCGTGCCGACACGGATATGGATCACGATCAGCCAGATGATCTGCCATACGACGACGGCGATGACGGCGACCAACGCCGCTATGCCGAGGCGGTTGCGCGTCATGTCGATCGAACGAACGACGTCGGACAGCTCGTCGAGGCGATGACGCGAGCCAATGTCACGGCGTCGTTCGGATCGAGACGCGCGATCGTGACGCGGACAGCCGGTCCGCTGGCGATTCGAAAACGCGAACCGGGATAGACGCCCCAGCCGGCATCGAGAAGCGCGCGCACGACGAACTCCTCGTCGACGACGGGCACCCACACGTTGAGGCCAGAGCGCGCCCGCGTCTCGATGCCTTCGGCTGCCAACGCGGCGACGAAGGCCGAGCGTCGCCGAGCGTACGCATCCCGTGCGCGCTCAACCTGCGCTTTGACGGCCGGATCGGTCCACAGCGCCAACACCGCGGACTGCAGCATCCGGCTCACCCATCCCGTCGTGACGTGTTGGCGCGAGCGCACGCGCGCCACCGTCATGGGATCTCCCGCAAGAAACGCCAGCCGGAGATCGGGCCCCAGAACCTTTGACACGGATCGAACGACGGCAAACTTCTCGCGGCCTTCGACGAGCGTGCGATACGGCACGCCCGCGATGCCCGAGGTGTGGTCGTCCTCGATCAGCAGCACGTCGGGCCGTTTGGCCAGCACGCGGCGCAGCGCGGCGCAGCGCTCTTCGTCGAAGGCTGCGCCCGTGGGATTCTGCGAGCGCGGCGCATAGATGGCGGCACGCACGCCGCGATCGAGCACGCGGCGCAATTCTTGCGGCATGAGGCCGGCGGCATCGATGCGGACAGGCTCCGGTACGAGCCCGAGGGTCGCGAGGAGATCGAGGTAAGCGGGATAGGCGGGATCTTCCACGATGACGCGATCGCCCGGACGGAGATTGGCCGCCAAGACGCGTTCGATGCCATCGAGAGCGCCGCCGACGATGGCCAGCGCCGTCCAAGGGACGCCGTTCGCCGCAAACCGTTTCGCCGCCAGCTCGAGAAGCTCGGGGATCTCGGGGTCTCGACCGTAAAGCACGGGTTCGTACGCAATGCGCCGTAACGTCGCCGGAAGCGACGGAAGCAGCGCAGGGTCGGGATTGCCGTCGGCCACGTTGCGCACGCCGTCGGGAAACCGCAGTGCGGGACGGCCCAGCAACGGCGGCGCACTCCGCACCGTCGTGCCGCGACGGCCGTCCGTCATGAAAAGGCCGCGGTCGCGCAGAATGCGATACGCGTTCGCGACGGTAACCGCACTGACGCCCAGCGCCTCCGCAAGAGCGCGCACGGTAGGCGCGCGCGCTCCGGCTTGAAGATGTCCCTGACGCACGGCGGCCTCGAGGCTCTCCGCGATTTCCGTTGATCTCCTTCCGGAAATATGATATCGTTTTGCTACGTTCACTATATTGTAATATAACATTCGAGGGACAATGCGTCAATCGCGAACTGCCCTGGTCATCGGCGCAGCGGCAATCGCTCTGCTGTTCGCAGCGGGACTGCGGTCGATGTTCGGCGTGCTGATCGATCCGCTCGACGCCGATTTTCACTCCGGCCGCGCGGTCCTCGGCAGCGTGGCTGCCGTCGGGCTCTTTCTCTACGGCGCGATTGGGCCACTCTCGGGACGCTTTGCCGACGGGTGGAGTCCGCGCTGGGTCCTCTCCGCGGGTTTGGCGCTCCTCGCCGTCTCCAGCTTCATCGCATCGCAGGCGCACGGCATGGGGACGATCTGGCTGACGCTAGGCATCGTTTCCGCGCTGGGTTCCGGGGCGGTGGGCATGCCCGCAGCGACGTCGCTCGCTGCGCGCTGGGTCAGTAACGCGCGTCGTGGGTCGGCGATCGGCGTGCTCAGCGCCGGCATGTCGGCAGGGCAGATCCTCGTCATCCCACTGGCGATGTATCTCACGCTGCATTACGGCTGGCGCGCAGCGCTCATCGCCCTCTCCGCTGTCTGCATCACCGTCGTTCTGCCGGTGGTCGTGGGCATCGTCCGCGACGGCAATCAACCGCATGCGGGTGCATCCAAACGCGTTTCACCGGAAGGCATGAGCACGCTCGCGGCGATCAAGCATCCTCCGTTCTGGCTCCTCGCCGGGTCGTTCTTCGTCTGCGGCTACACGTCGACCGGGCTCGTGCTCACTCACTTCATCCCTGACTGCATCGATCGCGGCTTTTCGCCCCAACTCGCTGCCGGCGCGCTGGCCGTCATGGGCGGGCTCAACGTTGTCGGCACGCTCGGATCGGGATGGATATGCGATCGGTTCGGTCGCACCGTGCCGCTCTCGCTCTTCTACTTCCTGCGTGGCCTGACGCTCGTCGCGCTGATCTTCGTGCATGAGCCGCTGGGGCTGATGACGTTTGCAGCCGCGTTCGGACTCAACTATATCGCAACGGTTCCGCCCACATCGAGTCTGCTATCACGTATCTTCGGCTCCCGATCCGCCGGCGAGCTCTACGGCTGGGTCTTCGTCTCACATCAAGTTGGGGCGGCACTGGGCTCTTGGGTCGGCGGCGTCGTCTATCAGACGTTTCGCTCGTACACGTACGCGTACCAAAGCGCCGCCCTGTTGGCTTTGCTCGCTGCTGTGATGACGGTCATGATTCGCGACGAACCGCGTTATGTCTCCGCTCAGGCACACGAGCTTGCTGCGACGGTATAGGCATTCAACCGGCCGATCCGACGCACGTTCTCCGCAGATATCGCGCGCACCGTCACATCATATGCCGCGCGCAGGTTCTTGCATGGTGCGGTGCCTTGAGCGCCACCGGCGCCGCGTCGTACGCGCAGAGCCATCGTGCCGCATTACCGTCGGTCGCCGCGCCGGCGCAGACCACACCTACGGATCAAACGGCTCCCAGCCCGGACCCATGTCCCACTGTTTCCCCGTCGAGCAGTTCCGGAGCGTCATCCGTGTTGAATCCGGTTGCACAGATGACTCCCATGCCGTGCCCGACAACGTCCCCGTAAGCGAGCAATCCGGGCCACTCGGCCCGGATTGTTCTTAGTCCTGATCGACGCCCTCGCGCTTGCCGCTGTGCTCGAGCGCCGCCTGCGCCGCTGCCAGTCGCGCGATCGGCACGCGGTACGGTGAGCACGAGACGTAGTCGAGGGCGAGCATGTCGCAGAACGCGATGCTCGAGGGGTCGCCGCCGTGCTCTCCGCAGATGCCGATCTTCAACTTCTCGCGCATGCCGCGGCCGCGCTCTACCGCCACCCGCATCAGCTGGCCGACGCCCTCGCGGTCGAGCACTTGGAATGGATCCTCCGTGAGGATCTTCTTCTCCAAGTAATGCGGGATGAAGCTCGCCTCTGCGTCGTCGCGCGAGTAGCCGAACGTCGTCTGCGTAAGGTCGTTCGTTCCGAACGAGAAGAACTCGGCGACGCTCGCCAACTGATCGGCCACGACGCAGGCGCGCGGAAGCTCGATCATCGTGCCGACCTCGATCTCAAACGGCTGCACGCCCAGATCTTTGAAGGTCTGAGCGATCACCTCGTGGGAGCGCTCCGCCGTAAACTCCATCTCGCGGCAATTGCCGACACCGGGAATCATGATCGCTGGACGCGCGTCGACGTGGCGCTCGCGCAGCGCCGCCGCGGCCTCGACGACCGCGCGCACCTGCATCGCGTAGATCTCCGGATAAACGATGCCCAGGCGGCAGACGCGGAAGCCCAGCATGGGATTCTGCTCGTGCAGCTGGCGCACGCGGTCCAGCACGCGTTTTTTCTCTTGGTAGAGAGGGTCGCTCTCACCGTACCTCACACGAAGCTCCGTGGTCTCCACGAGCAGATCCTCGAACGGCGGGAGAAACTCGTGCAGAGGCGGGTCGAGAAGGCGAATCGTCACCGTGTAGCCGGCCATCGCCTCGAGGATGGCTTCGAAATCGCCCCGCTGGAACGGCAGCAAGCGACTCAGGGCCTGCGCGCGAGCCTCCGGCGTATTGGAGAGGATCATTTCGCGAACGATCGGCAAGCGATCTTCGCCAAAGAACATGTGCTCGGTGCGGCAGAGGCCGATCCCGTGGGCACCCAGCTCGCGGGCGCGCTTCGCATCCTCCGGCGTGTCGGCGTTCGCCCAGACATCCAGGCGACGGGCATCGTCGGCCCATCCCAAGAATCGCGCGAGCCACTCGGGAAGCTGCGACGGCGGCGGAATCAACTTCAAGCCGCGCAGCACCACCCGACCAGTCGTCCCGTCGATCGTGATCGCATCGCCTTCTTGGAGCGTCGCTCCGTTGACGCTGATCGCGCGCGCGCGGTAATCGATCTTCAAGCCTTCGCAACCGACGACGCACGGCTTGCCCATGCCCCGCGCGACGACGGCGGCGTGCGAGGTGGCGCCGCCCTTGGCCGTGAGAACGCCCTGAGCGGCGATCATCCCGTGCACGTCGTCGGGCGCCGTTTCCTCGCGCACGAGCACCACGGCGCGTCCTTCCTTGCTCCACGCGACGGCCGTGTCGGCATCGAGCGCGATGGCGCCCGTCGCCGCGCCCGGCGACGCGTTGAGACCGACGCATGCTGCCTCGAACTTCTCATTGGGATCGATGCGCGCATGGAAAAGCTGATTGAGGCTCTCGGGGTCCACGCGGCCGATCGCCTCCTCTCGCGAGATCAGGCCTTCGTCCGCCATGTCGAGCGCGATCTTCACGGCCGCTTCCGCCGCGCGCTTGCCACTGCGAGTCTGAAGCACGTAGAGCTTGCCGCGCTCCACCGTGAACTCGATATCCTGCATATCGCGGTAATGCCGCTCGAGCTTCTCCGCGATCTCGACGAATTGGCGATAGACGCCGGGCTGCTTCTGCTCCAATTCGCTGATGGCCATCGGCGTGCGGATGCCGGCGACGACGTCCTCGCCTTGCGCGTTAGGCAGATACTCGCCGAAGAGCCGCTTCTCTCCCGTCGAGGGGTTGCGCGTGAAGGCGACCCCCGTGCCGCTGTCGTCACCCATGTTGCCGAAGACCATCGTGACGACGTTGACGGCCGTGCCCCAATCGTCGGGAATCTTGTTGAAGCGACGGTACTCGATCGCGCGCTTGGAGTTCCAGGAGTCGAAGACGGCTTCGATGGCGCGGAAGAGTTGCTCGTAGACGTCCTGCGGGAAGGGTGAACCGCATTCGCGCGCGATGATGCGTTTGAATTCCGCGACGACGGCGCGCCAGCCATCGGCGCCCACCTCGGGATCGCTCTTCACGCCTTCGGCGCGCTTGCGCTCCTCGATGATCTGCTCGAAGAGCCGTGCGTCGAGGCCCAGCACGACTTTGCCGAACATTTGCACGAAACGGCGGTAGGCGTCCCATGCGAAGCGCGCGTTGCTCGTCTGCGCCGCCAGCCCTTCGACGGTCTCGTCGTTGAGGCCGAGGTTCAGGATGGTGTCCATCATGCCGGGCATCGAGACGCGGGCGCCCGAGCGCACGGAGACCAGCAGAGGATTCTGAGGGTTGCCGAATCCCTTGCCCGTGTGCTCTTCGAGAATCGCCATATGGTGGCGGATGCTCTCCTTCAGCTCTTCCGGTAAGCGCCGACCATTTTTATAGTAGGTAAGGCACGCTTCCGTCGTGATGGTGAACCCGTCGGGAACCGGCAGGCCGGCGCGCGTCATCTCGGCCAGGCCCGCGCCCTTGCCCCCGAGCAAGTCCCGCATCGATGCCGAGCCTTCCTCGAAGCGATAGATCAGCTTTCCACTCGTCGCCCCCGGTCTGGACTCCTTGTCAGGAGCTATGGTCTTCGCCATCGAGCAGTCTCCTCTGCTGTGGAACACAATTTCTCGCCGTTCGGCTGAAGAAGTAAACTTTCCTTACAACCTTCTTCCCGTGGATACGGAGACCAAAGGGCCGCTCCCTTTCAGGAACGGCCCTTTTTCTTCGAATGTCGAAAAACGCGACGAGGAATGGTCGTTTCAGGCCTTTAGCTTTGGAAGGAGCACAGCCGTCAGCTGGTCCTGGCTCACGCGAACCTGCTCCATCGTATCGCGATCGCGCACGGTAACGGTGCCGTCATCGAGCGTCTGGTAGTCGATGGTGATGCACCACGGCGTGCCGATCTCATCCTGGCGGCGGTAAAGCTGGCCGATGTTCCCCTCGTCGTATTGCGTGCGCATCACCTGACGCAAGGTGCGCTCGATCTTCTGCGCGCGCTCGACGAGCTCGGGTTTGTTGCGCGCCAATGCGAAGACGGCCGCTTTCACCGGGGCGATCTCAGGATGGAACCGCAAGACGATGCGCTCGGCCTCCTTCCCGTTCTGGTCGACGTATCGTTCCTTGTCATACGCATCGATCAGGAGCGCAAGGGCCGTGCGATCCACGCCCGACGACGCCTCCACGACGATCGGCACGTACCTCGCCTTGTTGACCTCGTCGAAGAACGACAAATCCTTCCCCGACTCCTTGATGTGGGCCGTGAGATCGTACGTGCCACGATTCGCGATCGACTCGAGCTCACCCCAGCCCCAGGGAAATCGATATTCGACGTCCGTCAGCGCCTTGGCGTAGTGCGCCAGCTCCTCTTTCGGCAGCTCGCGGAACCGAACGCGATCCTCCCGCAAGTAGCGGCGGTACCACGTCATGCGGAGGTCGACCCACTTGCGATACCATAGCTCGTCGGTGCCGTCGGGCGGAACGAAGAACTCGAGCTCCGCTTGCTCGAACTCGCGCGTGCGGAACGTGAAGTTCCCCGGCGTGATCTCGTTACGGAACGCCTTGCCGATCTGCGCGATCCCAAAGGGAGGTTTCCGCCGCGCGGTTTGCGCCACGTTCTTGAAGTTGACGAAGATGCCTTGTGCCGTCTCGGGTCGCAACCACACTTGGCTGGCCGTGTCCTCTGCGGGACCCAAGAAGGTCTTGAGCATCAAGTTGAAATTGCGGGGCTCCGTCAGCGAGCCTTTGGTGCCGCAATCGGGACACTGCTCCAGCGACGGCAGGTGA
>Ga0070735_10000104_pt1 | contig 106358 bp, 70 predicted proteins | sample Coa_R1_FD_66443 | JGI IMG/M metagenome (GOLD analysis project Ga0070735, IMG submission 66443) | Surface soil microbial communities from Centralia Pennsylvania, which are recovering from an underground coalmine fire - Coalmine... | ecosystem: Environmental > Terrestrial > Soil > Unclassified ...
ATGCTAACTAGTCATATAACTAGATAACATAAAAACGGCCGGCCTGCAACAGAAACTTACAGGAATGTTGTTTTATCTAGTGAAGGGCCAAAGTCCAGCGGCGGGTTGTTAACCCGCCCGCCCGTGCTTTGAACAATCGCTGACCAGCGCCGGTTGGCAACCGGCGGCAGGATGGCATCCTGCATCACAGGCAGCCGGACTATTCGGTTTAGGGAAAACTGAGTGACGTTACCTGAGGACTGCGTTACTGGGCGCCGCGGGACAGGAGCATCACCTTTAGGGTGTGGAAGATGATATACGCATCGAGGCTGGGTGCGAGATTCTTGATGTAGTAGAGATCATATTCGAGCTTCGTGATTGTGTCCTCGATCGTATCCCCATATTTATGATTGATCTGCGCCCAACCGGTGATTCCGGGTTTCACGTAGTGCCGCTGCCGGTAATAGGGGATCTGCTCCGATAAGGTTCTGACGAACTCGGGACGCTCGGGGCGAGGGCCGACGATCGACATTTCCCCACGTACGACATTGAATAACTGCGGCAGTTCGTCGATCCGCAGCTTACGGATCCAACGTCCGACGGGGGTGATGCGCGGATCGTCCTTAGTGGCCCAAACCGCGCCGGTCCGGCTTTCGGCATCGACAAACATTGAGCGGAATTTGTATAGCGTGAATGGAACGCCGTTGCGCCCCACCCGCGTTTGCCGGAAGAACACCGGCCCCTTCGACGAGAGGCGAACCGCCAGGGCGGTGACGAAAATGACCGGCAGCGTGACAATGGTGACAACCAGCGCCACCCCAAACGAATAGATGGACTGCCAGAAGACGCGATGCGGGCGCGGACCGAGGTTGGCCGCGAAGATCAACTGCGACGGGTGTAGTTCACGAATACAGATCCGGCCGAAGCTGGCCTCATAGGTCGCGAGCGCATCCTCGATTGGGAGACCGGAAAAACGGAGGTCGAGGAGTTCGTTTACGGGCAGTTTGATGCGGCGTTCGCTCAATCCGACAACAATACGGTCCGGCATGAGCTCCGCGGCGACATCGCCTACATCCTCGATGGATCCAACGCGCGCCAGCCCCGGAAACTCGTCGGCTTCCCCGTCGCGGTCGCTCAAATATCCAACAGAAGCGAGCCCGAGTTCCGGATGTTCCTGCCAGTAATCGGACAGTTCCCGGACCAGGGAAGAAGTCCCCAGAAACAGCACGCGCTGCGCCCCCATGGCCCTGATGACCACGGAAGCGTACAGCATCCGCCAGGCCGGGAGAAGCACGAGTGCCATCCCGCTGCCGGCGATCATCATCCACTTGGGCAAAATCCAGTCCGGCCGCCGGAGATAGCTCAGCAGCGCCTGGGTCAGGAACGCGATTCCGACTACCAGGCAGAGCTGCTGAACGAGCAGAATCCGCGAGCGGATGCGGAATTGGGTGTACAGGTCGTGGAAATAAATGCCAATCATGACGCAGATCACGACCAGCGCGATGCGTGCGAGCCCCCCGTCATAACGAAGAAAAATAACGGGATCGGCGTCCAGAACAAAAAAGCTGGCGAGCACGTAGCAGCAGAAAATGAGAATGGTTTCCGAGATCAGCAGTGCGAGGACACTGGTGGGCACGAAGACTCGGAATAACCGGACCATCTCAAACGCTTATCGTGAGAATAAGGCTTTCGCTTTAGTCATCTCAAATTTAGCATCGGCAGTGTCGCTGCGGATCATGTTTGGCGGAGCATTCTTATCAAATTTGGCTTGGCAATCGGGCCAAACGCGAGTAAACTGAGGCTGGTTAGTTGGTTTGGCAGACAGATGAGCGTCACTCGCCTGTGCTGCCTGCTTGTTTGGACCGCGGCTGCGCTCCTCGGCAGTGATCGGACTGTCGAAGGCAACGCGTCGTGGAGTCAGTGCATAGGAGCAGGCGGCAAGGCTCTCGAGCGGGGACAATACAACGAGGCAGTGCTTTGGTATGAGATTGCCCTTCGAACGATCTCGCCGGACAACGTTCAGCAGTTAAGAAGCCGTGCGCTTGCGGCGGACGGCTTAGGCTCAGCGCAGGTACATCTGCAGAACTTCGCCGAAGCGGAAGCGGAGTTCCGCTACGCGATGATTCTATGGCGAGACCTCGCTGGCGGCGACGACGCTAATGTTGCGGCAGAACTCAACAACATCGGGACGATTTGCTTCCGAACCGCACGCTTGGAAGAGGCACGGCGGTGCTTTCAGGAGGCTTTGAAGATCGATGAGAATACACAAGGCCCCAACTCGGCGGCGGTGGCCAATGACCTGAACAGCCTGGCCGGCCTGGCGTCGAGCGAGGGGCAGGTGAGCCACGCCGAAACACTGCTGCGGCGCGCGATCGATATCGCATCATCGGTCTCACCGCCCGATATAAGATTGCTCGACTATCAGCGGAACCTGGCGGTCATGTATGCGCGATTGAACCGTTTTGAGGACGCCAGGCAGATTAACGAGCAGATTCTCGATACCGAGATGAAGATGCAGGGGCGGACGCATCCCAACGTCGGGCTGACTCTGAAGGAGCTCGCCTACTGCGAGACGGGATTGAGCCAGTGCGAAGAGGCTATCCTGCACGCGCAGGAATCCATAGCGATTCTGGGGGCGTCGTTAGGAGAGGATAACCCCAGCACCGGCATCGCGTACTTCATGTTGGGGCTGGGATACCGCTGCGGCGGACAGCTCGACTTGGCAGAAACGGCGTTGAAGCGCGCTGTGGATATCGATGAGCGCGCCGGCGGGCCTGCGGAGGTTCGCGGTAACCATTTGCGTGAATATGCGGGGGTGTTAAGAAGCAGGGGGAAGAAGGTTTTAGCTAAGAAGTACGAGCAGATGGCGACGATGCTTTCCTCTCTCGCCCGGCCGCGCGCCGGAGTAGTGGATATTCAGCAGCTCGCGCCGCGGAAGAGATGACTGGGCAGGCTGAGCCGCAGAACGGAACTTCTCAGGTTGGGAAAGGTGGGACACTCAGTTTCGCCTGTCCGTTCTCGGTGAAGTCCAAAAGGCAGGCTGAATCCCTGCCCACATTCGAAGCGCTAGCGTTTCCTGGCTGGCTTCTCCAGGCGCGCTTCCAGTTCGGCGATTTTACGGCGGAGGTCGGCGACTTCGGCGTCCCGCTCGCTCTCGCCGGGGGTAAGGAAATGCTTGATGGTCTGCAGCGGGGAGAGGGCGGCTGTGCCTACCTCGTGGAGGCCGCTTTGAACGGCATCCTGGAATTTTCCAAAGGCATCGAAAGCGGACTTGAGATACCACATCAGAAATTCCTGGCGGGCGCGGTCGGAGACGAGAATGATCTGGCGTAGCAATTCGAGCGGCAGTCCGGTGGGCTGCTCCTTGGCGTCTTCGACGATGATCTGCGTCAGGACCACACGGGTGAGATCCTCGCCCGTCTTGGCGTCCCGCACCTCAACGTCGATTCCTTTTCGGATCAGGACCGCGACATCGTCGAGGTTCACATACCGGCTCGCGGAAGTGTCATATAGCCTTCGATTGCCGTACTTTCGAATGACCACCTTAGACGGTCTCATCTTGTGCACTGCACAACCACAAAACCATCTTGACACATTTCCCCTTGAGAACTATACTGAATTCGGTTGCTGCAATGCAGCAAGGAGTGGTCCATGCGAGAGAATGTAAATGCCAAACCCTCCGAAGCCCATGAGCGGGAAATATCGCCCATATCCTTGCTAACGGATTGGGTGCGGCAGGGTACTGAAAGCTTCTTTGCAACGCAACGGATCCTATTGGATCTCGTGACGCGGCAAAACGCAAACATCATGCACGCCGTAAGGGATGGGATCGCGGCCACTTCGCGCCCCGGACCCACGGCTGTGCTCACCGAGATCGCCGGAGAGGCGGTGTCCAACTTCATTTCGGCGCAAAAGGTTCTTCTGAACCTTGCGCACCGGCAGAACGAGATCGTCATGACCGGGGTCAAGGAGAGGCTGCCTGGTCCCGCGGCCGCTATGGCGGATCTGTTGCGCCGCAGCGTCGAAACCTTCATTCACATGCAGCAGGATTTCCTGGCCCTGGCGGGAAAGCAGACCGACATCTGGGCGGAAGCAGCGAAGGAAGGAAAGCCCTTGAACGGCACGGGAGTTCTCGAATTGGCCCGGGAGGGCATGGAGAACTTCGTCGAAGCGCAAAAGAAGTTTCTGGACGTGGTGGCCGAAGAAACGGCCCATGCCAGCCAGGCGCTCGCGGGCGGGAACGGTTCACGCAAGGAACTGAAGAAAACAGAGTTGACGGAATTGGCCCGCGAAGGCTCCGAGGCCTTCATGGAGGCACAGCGCAAACTGTTCGACCTGGCAGTCGACCAGATCGGAACCACCGTCAAGGCAGGCCGTAAGGCGGCCGACCTCGTTGCGCCGTTCCCTCGCGTGGCGCTCGCCGACCTGACCCGCGACACGGTAGAAACCTTCGTCGCGGCACAGAAGGCACTGTTGGATATCGTCGTAAAGCCTCGCCACGCGGCAGTGGCGGCCGGCGTTTCGAAAGCGGCTCCCAAGCCGAAGCGCCCACGGACGCGTAAAGCGGTCGCGTGAGCGCATGCGCGCAGGACGTAACAGTTTACGCGCGTGACATAACGTAGTGGCAACCCGTGGCCGCAACTGATGCGGCCACGGTTTCTCTTATTGATTGGGGTTTTCGTCGATGACATCCTCACGGCCAAGCGATCGACTGTCTGCTCAAGACGCATTGTTTCTCTATCTCGACACTCAAGAGATGCCGCTCCACATCGCGAGCGTCATGGTATTCGACGGCCCCATCCCGCTGCGGGAATGTACGGAGCTGATTCGCTCGCGCCTTCCCCTGATTCCACGGTATCTACAGCGGATCGCGGTGCCGCCGCTGAACGTCGGCCACCCGACGTGGGAATTCGATCCGGAGTTTGACATCCGCCGCCACGTCACTGAGATCGCTCTTAAGAAGGGCACCGAGCACGAGTTGCAGGTGCTGGTAGGGAAGGTTCTCAGCGCGCAAATGGACCGCAGCCGTCCCCTTTGGGACCTGACGCTGGTGAATGGGCTGAAGGGCGGGCGCGGCGCCATGATCGCCCGGGTGCACCATTGTCTCGTGGATGGCGTAGCCGGAGTGGCGTTGATGAACGTGCTGCTGGGCCCGACGCCTTCCACACCGCCGCCTCCTAAGGCGAAAACCCCGTCACCTCCTTTGCCCGATCCCATTACCTCGTTTTTTGACGGTTTGATCAGCTCGTATGCCGACATGTTCGGCAGAGTTTTCCAGGTGCAATCGGCCGCAATCAACATGGCGGAATCGATGGTTTCGGAAGGAGTGCCTGCTCTCACGCAGTTACTCCAGACGATTCCCGACTTATTAAATCCAGTGGACCGGCTTCCATTCAATCAGCCCTGTCCGGGGCCACGCAGGCTGGTATGGACCGAGATTGCGATTCCGGACGTCAAAAAAATACGGGAGAAATTCGGCGGCACGCTCAACGATGTTGTGCTGACCCTGGTCATCGCCGCAGTGCGCGAATACACGCAGTTACACGGGCAGGCCGTGGATAAAAGACTTGCCAGGGTCATGGTCCCCGTAAACATCCGGCATGAAAGCCCGCTGAATGGCTTGGGAAATCATATCTCCATGATTCCGGCCAGCCTTCCACTGGACATTGAAGACCCCGTGGAGTTACTCGCTAATATTCATAAACGGATGGATTTGATGAAGCGGGCTCGCGTGGCGGATTTGGTAAGCCTCGTTGGAACATGGCTCGGCGTCACCCCGGTGCCGGTTCAGGCGCTGCTGGTTCCGTTTGCAACGTCGATGCTGCCCGCACTGGTTCCTCCGTTCAACCTGGTCTGCACCAATGTCCCGGGGCCGCCGGTTCCCTTGTACGCGCTCGGGCGGAAGATGATTTCCGATTATCCGTACGTCCCGGTCGGCGCGGACATGGGAATCTGTGTCGCGATTCAAAGCTACAACGACAAGCTGTTCTTTGGGTTCACGGGGAGCGAAGCGGCGGCTCCCGATGTGAATCTGATGCCTCGGATGCTGGAGCGGATCTTTGCGCAGTTGCGGAGGGCAGCGGGGGTTCGGACGGTGCGGCTGAGGAAGCCTCGGGCGAAGAAGCCGGCGGAGCCGGAACCGGCGCCTGTGCCAGTCTCTGTTGCGGCGACGGTGGTTCATCCAACTGCGGCATAAGCCTACAGTGCTCGCTGGAGTTGGCATTCTCCGCGAATTCCAGACCCAGGCGAAACCGCTTGGGCCATCCCGATCCGGTCTTAGACTCTGTAGAGAAATACCACGGCTCGCTGACTCGAAAAACTTGTGGACCTTGGTTTATCACCGTGGTACCGTGTTACAGATCATCGACAAATAGCATCCTAGGGCCAGAGTGACTTTCCAAGAAGACCATGCTGAGGCGCCCATCTCCATGTTGCGTGAGGCGCTGTTTGGAATCGAAGTTCTTTTGCTGCGCGCAACGTCAGTCTATTACGGGATGGGGGTGCCGCACGGGGATAACTCAGCCGTAGTAATAATACCCGGCTTTCTCGGTACTGACCTGTATCTCGTCGAGTTATTCGCGTGGCTTCGCAGGATCGGATATCGGCCATATTTCTCCGGAATTGGACTGAATGCCGAGTGCCCGAACCTCCTGATCAAGCGACGCCTCCATGACACGCTCGAACGGGCGCTGGAAGAGACAGGCAAGCCGATACACCTGATCGGGCACAGTCTCGGGGGAATCATCGCGCGATCCGTAGCCGGCCAACGGCCGGACGACATTGCATCGGTAATCACGCTGGCATCCCCGTTCCGCGGTACCGTCGTTCATCCCAGCGTTTTGCGCGCGGCCAAGATCATCCGCGACCTGATCCAGCAGGAGCACGGCGAGAACGTGCTGCCGAGCTGTTACACGGGACGCTGCACCTGCGATTTCCTGAGCTCATTACGACGCGATTTGCCCGCAAGTACCGTCGAGACCGCAGTTTACACCCGGAGCGATGGGGTCGTCGACTGGAATTACTGCATCAGCGAGGACCCCGAGGTCAACTTCGAGGTGAAGGGCACGCACATCGGGTTGGTGTTCAATCCGACCGTGTACCGGCTTATTGCTCAGCGCCTCGCCTTGGCTCTCCAGAAGCCGCGGAAAAAGGCCCGCTCCAGGACGGTGGCGCGGCCGGTTGCTCAAATTGTTCCTCCTCCGTCGATCCGGTCAGCGCGGTGATGGAGGACAGGCCGCCGGCGATGGTGTTCGCGACTTGATCGAAGTAGCCCGTGCCGACAAAACGTTGGTGCCGGACGGCGGAGTAACCCCGCTCAGCGAGCGCAAATTCCCGTTCCTGTAACTCGGAGTAAGCAGTCATTCCAGTGGAAGCATAACCACGCGCTAACTCGAACATGCTCAGGTTGAGGGCGTGGAAGCCTGCCAAGGTGACGAACTGGAACTTGTAGCCCATGGCTCCCAGTTCGCGCTGGAAAGAAGCAATGGTCGCGGAATCGAGCTTGCGCTTCCAGTTGAAGGATGGCGAGCAGTTGTAGGCCAGTAGTTTTCCGGGGAAGCGCTCGTGAATCGCGTCCGCGAATGCGCGGGCTTCGGCGATGTTGGGCTCGGAAGTTTCGCACCACAGCAGATCGGCAAAAGGCGCGTACGCGAGGCCTCGGGCGATGGCCGACTTAATCCCCCCCCGGATGGTCAGGAAGCCTTCGGGCGTGCGCTCACCAGTGAGGAACGCGTGGTCGCGTGGATCGGCGGCGCTGGTCAAAAGGTGGGCGCTGTTGGCATCGGTGCGTGCGACGAGAACGGTCGGGACACCAGAAATGTCGGCGGCCAGACGGGCTGCGACGAGCTTTTGGATGAATTCCTGGGTGGGTACCAGGACCTTGCCGCCCATGTGGCCGCACTTTTTGGCGGATGCGAGCTGGTCCTCGAAGTGGACCCCGGCGGCTCCGGCCGCGATCATCGATTTCATCAGTTCGAAGGCATTGAGATTGCCTCCAAACCCAGCCTCCGCGTCAGCGACGATGGGCGCGAACCAGTGGACCTGGTTCTCCCCCTCGGCATGGTGGATCTGATCGGCGCGAGTGAAGGCGTTGTTGATGGCGCGCACGATTGACGGGACGCTATTGGCAGGGTAGAGGCTCTGATCGGGATACATCTCGCCAGCAAGGTTCGCGTCTCCCGCGACCTGCCAGCCGCTGAGATAGATGGCTTTGAGTCCCGCCTGCACCTGCTGTACGGCCTGGTTGCCGGTCAATGCGCCGAGCGCCTGGACGTAGGGCTCGTTATGGAGCAGCTTCCAGAGTCGTTCAGCGCCGAGGCGTGCGAGGGTGTGTTCAATGTGGACACTTCCCCGGAGCTTGATGACGTCCTCAGCGGTGTAGGGGCGCTCAATTCCGGACCAACGCGGGCTTTGTTGCCATTCGTTACGGAGTTCAGTGGAGTTCGCGGATCTCATACATTTCGAGTAGACTCTGGAACCGGTCTGCGGGCAACCGGTGGTGGGTCAAATCGGACGAGTCGGCCATGGAGACCGAGGACGTTTGGGGCCGAAGCGATTTGACCGTATGATCACACTGGTATGGCTACCGTCGCTGTTCGTCAGTTCGACCCCTGTCTCAACATCCACGCTCCCATGACGCCTGCGTGGGAGCGCATCCTCACACCCGCGGCACTTGCCTTCGTCTCGGACCTCGCCTCGACCTTCGAGAGCCGCCGCCAGGAGCTTCTGGAAGCGCGCAATATCCGGCAGGCCGAGATTGACGCCGGCGCTCTGCCCGACTTCCTGCCTCAGACAAAGGCGATTCGTAAAGCCGAGTGGAAGGTTGCCCCGATTCCACACGATCTGGCCGATCGCCGCGTGGAAATCACCGGCCCGGTGGACCGCAAGATGATCATCAACGCTCTGAATTCCGGGGCGCAGGTGTTCATGGCCGATTTCGAGGATTCGAACTCGCCAACCTGGGCAAATGTCATGGATGGGCAGGTGAATCTGCGCGATGCCGTCCGCCGGAATATCACGTACACGAGCCCGGAGGGCAAACGCTACCAGCTTGCCGAAAAGACGGCAACGCTGATGGTACGGCCGCGCGGGTGGCACCTGGATGAGAAGCACGTGCTTCTGGACGGCGAACCCATTTCGGCGAGCCTGTTCGATTTTGGGCTCTTCTTTTTCCACAATGCCCAGGAACTGATCGACCGCGGATCGGGGCCGTACTTCTATCTGCCCAAGATGGAGAGCCATCGCGAAGCGAGGCTCTGGAACGATGTTTTCCTGTATGCGCAGTACCGTCTCGGCATTCCGAAAGGCACGATTCGGGCAACGGTTCTCATTGAGACGATTCTGGCGGCGTTCGAGATGGACGAGATTCTGTATGAGTTGCGGGACCACTCGGCGGGGCTCAATTGCGGGCGTTGGGACTACATTTTCAGCTTCATCAAGAAATTCAAGCGGCATCCTGAGTTCATGCTGCCGAATCGCGGCGAAGTCACGATGGACCGGCATTTCCTCAAGTCGTACGTGGACCTGCTGATCCAAACGTGCCATCGGCGGGGAGCCCATGCCATGGGCGGCATGGCGGCTCAGATTCCGATCAAGAACGACCCGGAGGCGAACGAAAAGGCGCTTGGTAAGGTTCGGCAGGATAAGTTACGGGAGGTTCTCGCCGGCCACGATGGCACCTGGGTGGCGCATCCGGGGTTGGTTCCGCTGGCGAAGGAGATCTTCGACCAGCACATGCCGGAGCCGAACCAGATCTCGCGTTCGCGGGAGGAGGTCCATGTCACCGCCAAGGATTTATTGACGGCCCCGAAGGGAAACATAACGCCCGAGGGCCTGCGGTGGAACATCGACGTCGGGATACAGTATCTCGAATCGTGGCTGCGAGGGAATGGATGCGTGCCGATTTACAACCTCATGGAGGACGCGGCGACGGCCGAGATTTGCCGGGCGCAGGTTTGGCAGTGGGTGGAGTTTGGGGCCGAGTTCAACGATGGCCGGAGGATCACGGACAAGGTGGTCCAGGAGACAATCGGCGAGCAGGTGCTTGACATGGTGAACCAGATCGGGTACGAACGGTTTAGCTGTGGTTGGTTCCCTACGGCTGCGCGCCTGCTCGAAAGCTTCATGACAGGCGTCGATTTTCCCGAATTCCTGACCCTTGTCGCCTACGATTATCTCGACTGAGCGTTGTTTAGAGATCCCGGATGAACTGATCCGGGTGTTGCGGGAGAGTATCGCGTGCCGGCAGATTCAGGCAGGTCTGCAGTGTCTGGAGAATAACCGGCACTTCCTGCTGTCGTTTCGGGGAGAAGCAAGGAATGCTCCGGAGTTCCTGGGGTACGTAGCACAGTGGGTGGACATTGGTTATGCCGATGTAAGCCTCGTCCGGGAACTCCTGTCCCGCATGCCGCCGGCGGTGCGGCGGTTGTTGAGTGTGACCGCATACGTGCACGTGCATATGGCCGAAGCGCTGGTGGCCATGCACGAAGAGGAGCACGGGCGGGCGATTTCCCACCTGGACACGGCGCTGCTGCTGGCTTCGGAAATCGAAGCTCGCGAGCTGGCCGCCATCGTCAATTTCTGGAAGGCGCGCTGTCATCGTAAGCAGGGCGAGTATGACGACGCGTTCGCGCACACGGTGCGGGGACGCGACATGGCGCTCGATTGCGGGCTTCCACGGATGGCCGCCGTTATGCGCGTTCTCGAAAGCTGGCTGCAATTCCAGCGCGGGAAGCACAAGGAGGCGCTGTCCACTCTGCGCGAGGCGGAGACGGTGCTCAGCGCCACCGACGATCACGTTTCCGTGGGGAACATCCTATCGACGTATGGGCGCATTTTCCGGCAGGAGGGCCGTCTGGACGCTTCCGTCGAGAGCTTTGCGCGTTCCATTGCGGAGTTTCGGAAGCAGGATCCGAACCATGGGAGTTTGGCACGGACGCTGGCTAATATGGCCTACGTCAAGCGGCTGGTCGCGCTGCAACTGCGCAAGCGGATCGATGCCGAGACGGCGCGGCGACGGCGGAAAGGGACAGGCGAAACAGCCTCTCCTACCTCTGCGTTTCGCGAGCGGTTCGAAACGCTCCGCCAGGAAGCGTTTGCGGAATTGGACGAGGCGGCGGGCATCTATAAGCTCCACATGAATCACCGCGGTTCCGGAACCGTGCATTTGCATCGCGGGTTCCTGTATTACGACAACGGCGAGTTGGATTCAGCGAGCGAGGAGGCCGCGCTGGCGCATGCCTTGGGAAGCGAAAAGGACGACTATATCCTCAAATCCCGCGCGCGGATCCTGCAGTGCATGGTGGAGAACGGGAAACTCGAAGAGGGCATCGAAGAAGGCGGCGATGCCCGGCAGCACGCTCAGGCGGCCATCGACTACGCGCGCGAGGCTGTGGAACTGGCCAAACATACCCAGAACCGCCGGCTGCTGGCGCGAGCTTACACCTGGTACGGCCTGACCCAGGCAAACGAGTTTTTCGATGCGCTGGACGCGGCTCGGGAATCCATGAACGTGGCCGCGAGTTATGTGCAGACCGATTTTCACGACACGGCGTGGGATGACCTGCAGGCGTTGAAACAGCGCCTGGTGAAGTCGAGCAAGGTGCATGACGTGCTCCAGGCCTGGTCCATGGGGATGGTCGGTGACAAGACGTTCCAGCAGATCACGGAAGAGTTCGCCGCCATTGTGATCCCGAAGGTTTGGGAGATCGAGGGTTGCAAGGTTTCGCGGGTGGCGGAACGGCTTTCCATCTCGCCGAAGAAAGTGCGGCGGATTCTGATTCAGACGGGGCGATTGCGGGCTCAGTAAAAAAAGATCCTCCTAACCGGCAAGCTGATCTCTCCGTCACTCGTTTCGCTGTACGAGCGTCGAACAGTCAGGTACCAACGTATGTACGACACTCGAAGTTATTACTGCGGCCCGAATGACGGGGGAATCAAACGCGGAGACCGCGCGGACACCGGCGACGAGGAAGCACGGCCGACCAGGACGCGGCCCGATGAGGATGATGATTCGCTCGGCACCGCCAGTATCGACGACTTGACCATTCACCCGGCCGATGACGGAGCGCTCGGCATGACCGATATTGGACCCATTCCGCCGGACGATTGGGCGGCCAACACCGGCCCGACCGAGGTTGCGGAAGGGGATAATCGGGCCGAATGGGAACCGCGAGAGAAAGAGCGCGCGAAGAAAGAGCGCGCGAAGCCGGAGTGCGAGCCGGAAAAATCACGCCGTTAACGGTTAGGTGTGGCGAATAGCTTCCATCGGGCTGATGGTAAGCCAGGGTCTTGCGGAGACATAAGCCACAACCAGGGAAACTGCAAGCATTGCCGCGGCAACGGGGATCAGGACGCTCAATTCCACCGGGCTGACGCCGTACAGTTGAGAACGGAAGATCAGCGTACCTCCGATGCCCAGGAGTGTCCCCAGGGCGACGCCTGCTCCCGCAACGAACGAGGTCTGCCGGAGAACCATTTTCAACAGTTGCACGGGACGGGCCCCGAGTGCGACGCGAATGCCGAGTTCTTTCTTACGCTCGCTGACTGAATACGAGATTGCACCGAACAGGCCAATCACGGCCAGTAGCAGTCCCAGGCCGCCCAGAATGCCGATACAGCCTGCCACGATTCGTTGCGTCAGAAGATTCAGGTTGAGCCAGCCTTGGAAGGTGACGGGCTTGATCATGATCTTGAGGCCCAGTCCTCGCAGCGTTTGCGCGAAAGGTTCGACCCAGGCGCGCGGGTCGGCTTTCGTCCTGGCGGTCACGGCTACCGCGCCGCCATAATTCTGGCCCAATGCATAGTAGAGGAACGGCTCCAACGGTTCGTCGATATCGACGTATTTACTATCGGCTGCGACTCCTACTACGGTGATTTTGCGCGCGGGCTCGCCGGCCATGATGGTGCGGCCCAGAGGATCTTTTCCCGGCCAGAACGTTTCCGCCATTTTGTGGTTGATGATGGCGACTTGCGGGCTATTCTCGCGATCGTTGGCGTTAAAGCTGCGGCCTTCAAGGATCGGGATACCGAAAGTGGCGAAGTAATCGCCGTCCACGGCCGTGTGGCGGATGTTGACGGTTTTGATGCTGTCGGGCGATTGCACCGGCACCGGGCTGGCGCCCATCAACGGCAGGTCCCAGGAAAGGGAAACGGCTTCCACGCCGGGAAGAGCCGCGACCCTCTGCCGCAAGGTGTTGTGCAACGCTTTGCTTCGCTCGCCGGAGTAGCCTTCACCCTCCAGGTAAACCGTAACGGCGACCAGGTTTCGTTCCGAGAATCCGAAATCGACATGACGGAGGTTATACAGGCTGCGTTCGCACAGGCCCATGCCCACGAGCACCAGGGTGCACGTCGCAACCTGAACGATGACGAGCGCATTTCTGCGCAGGCCCTTGCGCTTTCCGCCCGTCACGATTTCGGCGCTCAGAACCTGGGACAGAGCGGGCGAGGAGGCGTAAAGCGCGGGCGCCACCCCGGTCGCCAGGCTCGCGATCAGGAACAGAAGGAGAACGAATGACAATACGGTGGCGTCGAGGCGGAGGTCGAGCCCGAATGAAAACGGGCCGAACATCGGAAACGTGACCGTGAAGTCTGAATAACGGGCAATCGCAGCCGCGGCAATGGCGAAGCCCAGGAAACTGCCGGCGGCGCAAAGCACGGTGCTCTCCTGCAGGAATTCGCGAATGAGCCGCCCACGCGGAGCGCCGAGCGCCAATTTGATGGCGGCTTCCTGGCGGCGTCCAACGGCGACCGCAAGCAGAAGGTTCGCGACGTTGGCGCACGCAATCAACAGGACCAGCAGGACCAGGGCCATCAGGATTCCAGCCATCAGCTCAGCATCGGGAATGGTGTCGGGTGGGAGCAGACTGGCACGGGTGATCACCGCGGTCCGGTCCTTATCTTGGTTCGGGTAGGCGGAAGCGAGCTGGCGCGACAGGGTGGTGACTTCAGCCTGCGCCTGCCGCCGGCTGACACCGGGCTTGAGCCTCGCCAGGAGCAGGAACCTGCGCGCCGAACGCTGCTGGAACGAGGCGCGGTCAATCTCGGATTCCTGAAACGTGGTGAAGAGGTCTCCATTAAGACCAAAAAAACTGCCGGTGAAGGATTTCGGAGTCACTCCGACGATGGTGTGCTTGGCTAAGACTTTGCCGAGTATGTGGGGATCCGAGCCCAGGCGGGTCCAGCAGGCCCATGTCATCACGGCGAGGGGCGTTTTGTTTGAGCCGTCGTCACGCGTGAAGAACCGGCCGAGTTGCGGATGGATGGCCATGACGTCGAAGTAGTTGGTGGATACGGGGCGAGTGACTACCTTTACGTCGCGACCTTCAAAGTTGAAGTCGTCGAGCAGGCCGATGGAGTTAGGGGCGGCGGCCACGTCGGTGAAGACATGATTGTTGTCGCGGTAATACTCGTAGTCCGGGTAGGAAACCTGGTCGATTGCGACGTCTGGGGAATGGGTGTGGATCATCACCAGGCGGTCGGGCTCGGGCGCCGAAGGGGGAAGGATGAGGATGGTATTGGAGACGCTTAGGGAAATCACGCCCAGGGCCATGGCCACCGCGAGAGAGAATGCGGAAATGATCGAGAGATTCCAGTGGCGGCGCAGCGTGCGGAGAGGCGCGAACATGGTCGTTCATTATGGCATTTTGGGGACCAGGATACCGGTGCTTTGGAATCAGGACGTTTGAAGGGGGGTGGTGTGGTGCGCTTTGCACAGTGTGCCGGCGCGACTGCCAGTCTCGCGTCCATGACGATTGCAGGCTAATACTACTGTTTTCGGGAACGGTGAGTTGAATTGGAGCCGGTGATGCAGGCTGTTCGCCTGCGTCGGGTTTGAAACCCGCCTTTAGCCATTTCATACGCCTCGACGGGCACCAGTTAGAGCAAACCGCCGTCACATTCCTGGAGCTTGCGGCGGAGGAAACGGCGCTCGGGCTCCGAGCACGGACACTCCAGGGCTTGCCGAAAGCAAGCAGCCGCCTCACGGACCCGTTTCAGTTCGAATAGCAGGTGACCACGTACAGCGAGACGGAGGTAGTAGTTCCGCAGCTTGGGGTCACTCTCCAAGGGCTCGATCGCTTCCAGAGCACATGCGGCTCCATGCACCTTGGCGACGACGACTGCGCGATTGAGCACCACAACCGGTGACGGATTTAGCTCCAGAAGCTGATCGTAAATTTCGTGAATTACCGGCCAATCCACGCCCTCGGGACCCGTCGCTCGGGCGTAGGTTGCCGCGATTGCCGCCTGGGCGTGATAAACCGACACCTCGTCGCCCGAAATTGAGCGGTCGAAATGATAGAACCCGAATGCGATCAGCCCCTGGTCCCAGCGATCGCGATCCTGCTGTTCCAGGAGCACCAGGTCTCCCGCCTGGTCGACCCGCGCGGCAAGACGAGCCGCTTGAAACGCCATCAGAGCTACCAGGGCGTCAACACGAGGCATGGAAATGGAGGATGCGGCAATCAACCGTCCTAGCCGCAGCGCTTCCATACAGAGGTCGCGGCGGATCAGGTCCTCGCCCTCGTGCGCTGCGTAGCCTTCGTTGAACATGAAGTACACGACTTCCAGGACGGAATCGAGCCGGTCACCCAATTCGCTGGCCGAAGGCATATCGAGCGTCAGCCCGCATTCGCGAATCTGGCGCTTCGCCCGAACCAGGCGTTGGGCGATGGTCGCTTCGTCCGCCAGAAACGCCCGGGCGATCTCTCGGACGCTGAAGCCTCCGACCGTTTTTAAACTCAGCGCGACGCTGGTATCGCGCGAGAAGTTTGGGTGACAGCACATGAAGATCATGCGCAGCTCGTCATCGCGGAGTTGCTCTTCGAGCCCGGGATCGTCGGGCATTGCACTCGCGGAGCGCGAAAGCTCGGTAACAATGGCGTCGGTCTTATCGCTAAGCGACCTGTCGCGCCGCACCGCGTCGATCGCCGCGTTATGCGCGACGCGAAAGAGCCATGCCGGCGCGTTCTCCGGCACGCCGTGGTACGGCCATGACTGGAGCGCGCGGAGCATGGCTTGCTGCACCATTTCTTCCGCAAGGTCGAGATGTGCGGGCCCGAGGAGGCGGGCCAGGTGCGCCACCATGCGCCCTGACTGATGCCGGAACAGGTGCTCCAGCAGCCCGCCGACCTCGGGCGCTGACGTCATGTCATAGATCCCCAGGTTTGACGCACTTCGACGGTCCCGCCGTACTCGACATGCGGGTGGGCGAGCGCCAGTTTCACGGCCTCCTCATAATTCGCAGCTTCGATGGTGTAGTAGCCTCCCAGCACTTCCTTGGTTTCGCTGTACGGACCATCGGTGGCGCGCGGCTGGTTCCCGGTAACGCGAATCACCTTTCCGGGATCGTCCGCCAGCCGATTGCTGTCGACCACGCCCGGCTTCGTTCTCCAGGCGCTGTATTTCTCGATGGCTTTCTGCATCTCTTCGGGGCTCAGCTTCCCCCACTTACTCGGATCATCGTAGAGCAAGAGCATGTAATGTGGCATAGGTTTCTCCTTGTTTTAGCGTACTCGTGTGAACTGAAAATCTTCGGCGAACTTCGGCTCGCCTTTCTCGTAGAACTGCCAGGCGGCGTTGAAATGCTCGCCGTCGACAAAGCGTATTCTCGCATTGTGCATGTGGCCCGCCGACGGGCTTTTCAGATTGGTTGCATCGAGGAACTGGAAGTCCAGTTCGCCGGTTTGCGAATCGAACTTGCGCGCCTGCATGCGCGGCTGGTTGCCGGCCATACAGTAATGGGTCAGCAGCAGGCGATCGCCGTCGAGATAGTACACCGTGACCATGTTCATGGAGTCCTTCTCCACGACGGCGGTACCGCCGGCCATCAATTCATAGGTCACCGTCATCTTGCCATCCTTGATTGGCGCCTCCCAGGACCCTACAAGAGCCTTAAGACGGTCAAATGCGGCGGCAGCGTCGACAGGCTGGCCCGATGTCGCGGCACTACCCGCTAGTGGGAACAGCAACAGGTTTGCGATCAGAAGAAATCTCATTGGAAGCTCCTTTCTGTGCTTCAGTCACTCCAATAACGAACGGAGCCCGCCGGAATCGACATGCCCATTCAAATTTTTTCTATCCTGTGTTACGCTGTCACAAACCCCTACCGCTCTACTACTTAGAAACAGCACCAGCAATCAAAGGAGAGATAGGAACACATATGAACCAGTGGGTGAACAATGTCACACGAGCGACGTTCCGGGGGGCCGTCGCGGGATTGGTTCTTTGGAGCTTGGCCGCTCCGGCTATGGCTCAATGGCGGCGTCCAGCGAGCTTTGGGCCGCACAAGAAAGCATTCGGGCATCAACATCGGACATTCAAAGCTCTGAGGCCGGATCAGAAGCTGGACTGGAAAAGCGTGATCCGCACTAAAGTGAGCGGCGACACCGCAAAAAGCGTTCTGAACGGCAATTACTTCGTCCGCGAAGTGCTGTTATCCGATTATGACTATGCAACCGGGCAACCGTCGCGCGCCCGCAGCATTACGGGTTTAGTGACCTTCGATGGCCAGGGCGCCTACGCTTTCACCGGCGTACTGATGGATACGCTCGCGGGGGGACAGGCACAAAACTACACTTCCTCGGGTCAGTACGTCGTGTACTCCCAAGGCATGCTCATCATGGACAACATCATCGACGGCAGTGATACCGATTTCGGCGGGGTCGGAACTTTCGGCCCTTCGGCGTTCGTCGCGAGCGCTACGGAAGGTCTTAATAACGACATCCTGGTGGGCGTCCCAATGCCGTCGACCGGCTCGCTTTCTACTGTCGCCGGGAATTATCGCGCGGGATACATCGACTTCCTCCAGGGCGACATGACCCGGGTTCGGGATGCTTCTTTTGCGTTGAACGCCGATGGGCAGGGGAATGTCGACACGGTTTCCGTTACGGGATTTGCGGTCGATCGGGGCAGCGTTGGTCTCAGCCAGAATATCTCGGGTGTCAATTACGTCGTCGACCCGGCGACCGCGCTCGGCGCCATGAGTTTTGGCGACCCCAATTCAAATCAACTCATTAGTGGAACCAAAATATTCGTGTTGTCGCAGGACGGAAACCTGCTGGTCGGGGGCGATCCGAATGGCTTCGACGTGCTCGTAGCGACGCCTCCCGGCTCGGGCTCAAATGCGACCGCTTCCTATAACGGGACGTATTACTATGCCATGATGGCCGACGACGCCTCGAATCTTCCCTCCTATAGCGATATTTCGACGGCTTACGGCACGGATCGATCCGACGGTTCCGGCGTCTCGATTACGCATCAGCGCTACGACGACATTTATTACTTCCCCTACGACTACACTGCCGACGCGAACCCCACTTTCGACTCCACGGGAATTTATCAGACGAGCTATGTCCTGGAGATGCTCGGAGCGCAGGGTCATGCAGTCATTGGAGTGGGAAGTGGCAGTTACTATACGCTTTTGATTCTGTTGCAGTCCCAGCCATATGCCGGAACCGGGATTTTCGTAGACCCACAAAGCGTTTCGAACTCCGCCAACCATGCTCCGGTAACCAATCCGATCGCCCCCGGAGAGATTATTACGCTCCAGGGCTCAGGATTCGCGACTGACTTCTTCCCGCCGCCGGGCCAGGTTCTGTCGCCGCCGTTTCTTCCGTTATTGGGTGGAGTGACGGTGACCGTGAACAACAGGCCGGCTCCGCTGATGAGTGTCTCACCGACCCAGATCACCTTCATCGCTCCGTTCGGCACAGGAGGCACCGACAGCAGCCCTGAGTATTTCGCGACCATTCAGGTGAACGCCGGCGGCACGGATGCAAATCCGGTCACCCTCTTCACAACTGTTGCGGCTCCAGGAGTAGTGACGACTGGCAACGACGGAGTCAGTCTTGGCTTCGTCAAGAAAGCTTCCGATGCGTCCACGGTTTCCACCGACAACCCTGTGAGGCCTGGAGATAACATCGTGATCTACTGCACCGGACTCGGTCAGGTAAGCCCGCCGGTGGGGGACGGTGTTGCGGCGGCATCGAATCCCGCGAGCGTCGTGAATGCGAATGTGTATGCCTATATTGATGGAGTCCCCGCGCCGGCCGGCTTACCGATCCTGCTTCCGGGAACTGCGGGACTGTACCAGGTGAATCTCCAGGTGCCGGTCGGCGTCACGCGCGGAGCGATCGTCTACCTCGACGTCGAGGTGGATGACAGCCAGAACAACACGATCGCTTACACCTCGGAAGCCAAGATTCCGATCGCACAGTAGGGTATATGCTGCCTGGTGGCGCAGGCGGTTTCGCCTGCGTGTTCCCGCTGAGGCGACGCGGAGTTTTCGATCGTGCCGATTCACGTCTTTACCATGCCGCGCAGGCGGAGGGCGTCCTGCGCGGCATAGCCCGCCTGATCGTTATCGAAATAGACGTATATCGCCTTCAGCCGGCGCCGCCACGTTCGTATCCGCGCGGCCCATTCCCGTAAGGCCGCGTCATCATAGCTGCCCTGATACTTGCCGCCGGGGCCATGCAGCCTCACGTATGCGAAGTTTGCCGTCACCTCGAGAGGAGACTGAAACCCCGCGAGGTGGAAGATGCAGTACGCCGACTTATGCTTGCGAAGAAGATCAAAAACTTCTCGTGTGTTCCAGGTCTCGTTGCGAAACTCAAATGCGTAGCGATGGCCGCTTGGCAGCGCCGTCAGGAAGGCCGCAAAACGCTCCAGGTTCACCTGCCATTTCGGCGGGAGCTGAAACAGGACCGGGCCAAGCTTGCGCTTGAGCGTGTCCACCGCAGGCATCAGACGTTCCAGTGCCGGTTCTGGGTCCTTCAGCTTCTTGTTGTGCGTTATAAACCGGCTGCCCTTCACCGCAAAGCGAAAGTCGGAGGGAACTGCATCGCGCCAGGCGGCAAACGTTTCGGGTTTCGGTAATCGGTAAAAGCTGTTGTTGACCTCGACAGTATCGAAGTGGTCGACATAGAAAGGGAACATCTGCGCGGCCGGCGTTTTTTTTGGATAGAAAGGCCCGCGCCAATGTTTATACTGCCAGCCTGACGTCCCGATACGGATCTCGCACACCCGAAAATTAGACGCTCCGCGCCTTCATGTTACGCTCAGGTTTTATGCAGGTTGCTGACATTTTCCTGGGACTCGGCGAACCCTCAGTGGCCGAGCTCCTGCGCACCATTTCTTTGGGGAAGCTGAAGACGTTCCAGCTTTACGAGCGGCTGAAGACCAGGCTGCACGTAACGAAGCTGAACACCGAAACGCTCCGCAAGATCGGTCCGCGCGTGTGGGAGCGTCTTTCGGGCCATGACGAAGAGTTCGCCACAGAGCTTTCGCAGGCAGTCCTGGTATCCCACATGGACATGATCAAGCTGGTGCTCGACGCGCTCGGAATCCCTCACGAAGATGGCTTCTTCGCCAAGGACATCGATGGGGCCAAGTACCTCACCGAAGGTTGGCAGGAGCGTGTTTTCGATCAGTTTCAGGGCACGTTTCCGCGGTCCTTACTGCTGTTCTATATCAACCACCTGGGGTTGGAATTATTAAAGCAGGAGCAGGTCTACTCGCCGGCGTGAGCAGAGACGAATAACCTCATTGGCCCCCGGTCCACGAAAGTCGATGAAAACCCGTAACGCAGCCTTCAGGCTGCGTTACGGCCATGGCGACAGGCTGATGCCGAGGGATCACGGCGCGAAATAACCATTCACATCGATGATGAGATCCGTCGGGTTCGTCACGAAAACGTTAATCGCCCCGTTCGTACCAGCCGGAACAATTGCCGCGTTCGCGACCACTTTACCCAGAAACGAGTTCAGCGTGGACACTAACGGCTGCGTTACCCCGGCCGGCCACGTCGTCAGATAGTTCAAGGGCCCCTGTGGCACCACGGTCATGTTCACTGAGTACGCTTGAGCCGCCGATGGTATCGCGCAGGAACTTGCCGGAATTACGAATGGCCGCGTCGATTGCCCTGCAAGCAAAGGTGACCCGAATTGTCCCGAGAACCCATTGCCTCGCGTATCGGCGACACGGCAAGGTGAGGCTGCGTAGAAATACAGCGCTCCCTGGCCGCCCGCCGGTGCGAAATAGCCGTTGATGTCAATGATCACGTCACTGGGGTTAGAGACGTAGACATCGATCGCGCCGCCCGTTCCCGCGGGCACGATAGCGGCGTTCGCCACCACGCGACCGTCGAACGAATTCAAGGTCGAAACCACCGGCTGGTTTTGTCCAGCCGGCCACGCTGATAAATACGTGAGCGGGCCCGGTGGAACCACCGTCATGTTCAGTGAATACGCTTGCGCCGATGATGGAATGTTACAGCTACTGTTGGGTATCGTGAACCCACGCGTTTGACCGCCCGTCATCCCGGGGCCACCAAAAGGACCCGCCGGACTGCGGGTGTCCGCAACGCGGCAGGGCGGCGCCGGATAGAACGCCAAGGCACCAGGACTACCTAGAGGAGCAAAGTAACCGTTGATGTCGATGATGACATCCGAAGCATCACTCACGAAAACGCTGATCTGACCGTTCGAGCCCGGCGGAACAATGGCTGCATTTGCGACCACGGCTCCATCGAACGAATTCAGCGTGGAGACGAACGGTTGTGCCTGTCCTGTGGGCCAGATTGTGAGATATGTCAATGGCGCAGGCGGCACCACGGTGATGTTGAGTGCGTATGCCTGAGCGTTCGCCGGAATGCCGGACGCGCATGAACTGGAGAGAACAGGGATGGCCCGGCTCGATCTGGCAGCAAGCTGCGGCGGCCCAAAGGACCCGCTTTTTCCAGACCCCGCGCGCGTATCCATGATCCGGCAAGGAGTCAGCGGATAGAATGCCAGGCCATTCGTGGAAAAGGTGCCGCCCTGGTTGATCGTAAACGTCAGACCTGCGATCGTAATGGAGCCGACCCGTGAAATGTTGTAGTTTGGAGCGACCGAATAACTTACCGTTCCATTGCCCGTACCGGTCGCGCCTGCCGTAACCGTGATCCAATCGGGGTTGTTACTGGTTGCAGTCCAGGCCGCGCCGGCCGATGGCGCCGTGACAGTGACCGTTCCCATGCCTCCGCCGGCGCCAACGTTCGTCGACAAGGACGACAAACCAAACGGCGAGGCCGTGCTGGAAATTGTCGTGGTCGCGTCCGCAAACGTCTTCGCAGGCTGCACATTGCCCGCGCTATCGGTCGCGATGCTATAGAACCCATACGTATGTCCGGGTTGGCCCGTGAAGGTCGCCGACGTGGCTGTCACACCGCTCTGCCATAACGTGAACGGACCGCCGTTGTCGGAGAAGTAAACTTTGTAGCTGGCAATTCCTGATCCCACGTCCGATCCGGACCAGGAAACCGTAAATGCGGCCTGCGATTCCGAACTCGGGAGCGCCTGCACCGAACTCACCGGCGGCGTGGCATCGATCGTGTTCGTCCAGGTCGGTGTGTTGATCGGCGCGTTGGCGTCGAAGACGACAATCGCCATGTTGCTGATCTGAGTACCGGTAGCGAGCCCACTCTTGGGTATCACGCTGAAGATAACGGTTCCCTGCCCTTTCACGCCGTCGGTGTCCGGCGGAAGGAATCCAACGGTGGGGTCGGAAGGCGGCAGTCCCGTGGACGGATCGATGGACGTGAACGTCCACTTCAACAGCCCTGTCGTGGGATTCAAACTGCCCTGAATGCGGACAGACAGGCTGGAGCTGATGCTGACCGTGCTGCTGTAGCTGTTTGTCCCCGACGGCAGATTGATTGTGGTGTTTCCGAATGAGATCGCTCCCAAGGTGACCGTATTCAAATCCAGCTTGCTGGTATCGAGTTGGTCGGTCACCACGACTTGTGCGGCGGGCAGGGTAGCCGTGGGTTGATTCTCGAATCCTATGCTATAGGAGATCGGCTTTGCGGGAGTGACGTAATGATTCGTGCTGGCGTCGCCCATGCTGCCGCTCTTCTCATTCGGGTCGATTGCTCCCTGGGTAACGAATTTGAGAATCGCTTTCTGATACTTCTGGCCGCCGCAATCGCCCAGCGCCAGCCACGCGTTAAGGGCCGCGCCGGCCGCTTGTCCGACGCCCGGGACCAGTCCGAGACAGTTCGGAACGATGTTTTGAGCGAGCCACCACGCGAATCCACTGCCGTTGTACATCGGGTTCGGCAGCGAGCCGTCGAAGCCCCCCAGACTCGCGCCGATGAGCACCCTGACTGTGCTTGCACCGATGCAACCCGGAACGCCGAAAGCATTTCCCAGCACGCCCACGATGTCGTTGAAACAAGCGAGTGCGTTAGGGCCGCCGGAACTCGCATTCGTCCGTGGCGAAGAGGCAAATGCCGCCGAAAGGTTGGAACTCGCATCCGACAGCGACGCGGAACTGTAGGCCGCGCTCGCGGAAAGACTGACCGGATCGTTCAAAGTAGAATCGATCAACGTAAAACTGTAAGGTGTTACGCTTCCAGCCGGCACGAAAGGCAAAAAGAGAATCTGGTTGGTTGTGCCACCTTGCGTGATTGTGGGCGACACGCCGCTGTAGCTGATCGTCCTCCCCCCAGGTAGTGGGGGCAGCGTCGCGTAGTTGAATGTCACCGTTGCGGTGCTCGGATACGCGACGTTAATCAGAACGCCATAGGCATTGGCATCGCCGGTGTTGCTGACGGTTAGCGTAAACGTAGTCGGTGTATTCACGCGAATTGCGGGCCGGCCAACGATATCGACGCTGACCTGTGGTCCAAGACCCGGCTGGACAACCAGCGCGCTCGACTTGGTGACAGAGCCGCCGGCGCCGTTCGCCACCACGACATCGTAGTTGCCTGCTGTCGCCCCACTCAACGAGAACGTGCAGGTCATGCTGGTGCCGTTCGCCGAGACATGAACGGTGCTGGCCTGGATAGTCGTTCCCCCCATCACCAGCGAACAGGTACCGCCGCTTTGAAATCCAGCTCCGGTGACCGTGATGGTGGCATCGCCGGCATTCCCGACGCTAACAGGGCTGATTGTTCCCAACGTGCCGGAGCCCAGTACGGTAAGGAAGATGTCGTACAGGTCGGCGTTGGCATCCCCCTCTGCGAAAGTGGACTGCGCGGCCGTCGGCGTTACCGGGAAATTCGGTGAGTTGGTTTCACTGGCCAGATAGATATTGCCCGCGGCATCGAGCCTGATACGGCCCTGACCTTCGATATTGTCGTCCCCCGAGCCGCCGAAATACGTCGAGTACAGCATGGTCGCGCCGTCGGGACTCAACTCGGTCAGGGTTACGTCGTATCCGCCCGCGTTCCTGGGCTGCAGTGCGTTCGCCGTCACCGGGAAATCGGTCGACTGCGAGGTCCCGACAATCCAGATGTTGCCGCTCGCATCCCAAACACCGTGCCCCCCGTAGTCGAAAAGCGTGCCTCCGAGATATGTACCGTAGATCAGCCTGCTGCCGTCGGCGCTCAACTCCGCAACAAAATTGTCCACTCCGGCGGTTCCACTACCGCTTAGCTGCTTTGAAATGGCGTTGGCGCTCACCGGGAAGTCGCTGGTTCCGGTGGTTCCCACCATCCATATGTTGCCCTGTGGATCGAGATGAACCGTAAGCACCCCCTGGTTGCAGTCCGGGAACCCGTTCTGAGCCTCAACGTGGCCGCCGATCACGGTCGAGTAGAGCATCTGCGACAGGTCGGGACTGAACTTCGTGAGTATCCCAACCGAGTTCGGCGTTGGACTGTTGCGACAGCCGCCGCTGAGGGGGAAAGGCCTCTCGTAGGCGTTCGCGGTGACGGGGAAATCGGCCGAGTTGGTGGCGGCCCCGAGATATACATTCCCCGCCGGGTCCGATGTCAGATCGACATAGAGGTAATTTTCCTGGCCTTGGCTGGAGCCACCAAGAAATGTGAGATACGGGAGCTGCAAAACACCGCTGGAATTGAACTGTGCTTTGGCGACGTAGAGATTGTCGGTGCCGTTTGGGCTGCGCTGGAAGGCGTTGGCGCTCGCCGGAAGTCCGGGTCCCGAAGCTCCGCCCGCCATCCATAAACTCCCGTCCGAATTGAGCAGGAGCTTGGAGATGCTCTCGTCCGCAGTTCCACCCAGGAACGTGGAATAGAGCAATTGCGAACCGTCCGGACTGAGTTTGGCCAGGAAGCCATCCCTCCCTCCGCCTCCGAAAGTGTGTTGAAACGCGTTCGAGGTGACCGGAAAGTCAGCCCCTTGAGTGTAGCCGGCGACGTATATGCTTCCGTCCGAATTGAGGACAATAGACTGTCCCAACGCCGTGCCGGAACCTCCCAGAAACGTCGAGTAAAGCAGGGTCCCGGCAGAGTTGAACTTCATGACGACGACGTTGTAGGTGTAAGTCCCGATGGCTCCTCGACGGGTTTGAACCGCATTTGCTGTTACCGGAAAGTCTTGCGATGCGGAGTAGCCGGTGAGATAAATGTTGCCCTTCGTGTCCAGCACCATGTCCCAGGCTTCATCGTTGTGAAGCCCTCCCGCGTAAGTTGAATAAAGCAGATTGATTGCGGGATCGATCACCAGCGGACGGCCTTTGTCATAGCCTGAGAATCGGAACCCCACGGTGCTTTTACCGGCACTGAAAAACCTGCCTTCCACGAGACGCTTTCCGCGATCAATGTTCTGATAAAGCACCGGGCGATGCAGGCTCGTTTCATGCCGCCCGCTCACCACGAGTTCGCCGTGTTCGTTCACGTGGGCTCTGGCGCCGTCCACACGCATGCGGATCCGATCCGGATTACCGCCTGGCGAGACCACGAAGTCGTACTCCAGCCTGTTCTGGCTTCCATAAAAGAGCAGGTCGATGCCGGGATAGACATTCTTGTAGCGAAGCCGGCTGTAAGTGGTCAGGCCTTGCGCCCATCTCTGAGGATCATTTCCCCAAAAGAAGCTCACCTTCGCGGGTTGCGCATTGAGGGGTTCGATCAACGGCCGCGTCGTGCCGCCCAGCAGCGTCACCGTTTGTTCGTCCACGTCGACGGGCGCATCCGCCGCGGGGCCTCCCAACAACACACCCGCGCTCACAGGACTCGCGGACTGCGGTGTAATCCTGGCATCGGTCCTCGGGATACGGAACGTCCGCAAGACAAATGAATCAGCTCGGAACCACGCTTCGAAGCCAGCCCCTTTCGCCTCCCAGAGAACATCCTTGGGCGCCTGGCCACGATTCGGCAGGAATGCGGCCGTCCGGCGGCCGATGGTGTCCGAGTGTTCGAGAACCGGGAGTTTCGGAGTTTGAGCTGCCAGGGGCTGCGCCCGTAAGGCGACCACCACCAGGAGCGCAACGAAAAGGGATTTCACAAGCTGAGTACTACGACGGGCCATAACACCTACTTTGAACGGAAATCATTGGTTTTCAAGAGTAAGTTACGGTTACGAGGACCCGAAATAACGGTTATGGCGTGCTAGAATGTGACACGCTGCCGGTTGTAGCATGCTGGACCATACCTCGATCGTCACCGCATTGGAGCGGATTCTGGCGTCCGAGAGCTTCGCCCGATCGAAACGGCTAAGCGCTTTCCTGCGTTTCATTGTCGAACGCGCCCTGGCGGGCCGGAACGACGACATTAAGGAGTACAGGATTGGCTCGGAGGTTTACGAACGTGGCCCCGATTTCGATCCCAAGATGGATAATGTCGTTCGGGTGGAGGCAAACCGGCTGCGGGCCAAGCTTCGGGATTACTATGACGGCGCCGGACGCGAAGATCCCATTCGAATCGAGATTCCAAAGGGCGCCTACCTGCCTGTTTTCTCCTGCATCGAACGGAAACGGCCGCCGATTGCGCTTCGGCCCGCCCTTCGCTACGCCACGATTGCCATCGTCACCATTGCGGTAGCCGGAGCAGGCGGCTACTGGTATGCCGAAACGCATGGCTTCGGCGCGCAACCGCGGCGCTCGATTGCGGTGCTCGGCTTGAGAGATGCGACTTCCGGGAATGGCGATTCCCGCTGGATCTCAACCGCGCTGTCTGAAATGCTCACGATGGACTTCGCGGAAAACAGCGGTATCCGGACGATTTCCGCCAAGACCGTTGAGGAGATGAGGCGGGACCTGGATTTGCGCCCCGCCGATGTTCTTCCTGCGGCAGTGCTGAGCCAGATTCGCAACCGGCTTGGCGCCGACCTGGTGGTTGCGGGCTCCTATACGGTTCTCCACAATTTGGACGCAGCGCGGGTCCGCCTCGACCTTCGTGTTCAGAGCACGGCGGGCGGACAAACCATGGCTTTCTCGTCATTTCTGGGCAACCTGGATGATTTGTCGGTTATGGCCGCGAGAGCCGGACGCGAACTCCGCACGCGCATCGGAATGCGTCCGCAGGAAATCGAACAATCCACTATGATGGCGCATCCGGGATCCATGAAGCTGTACTCGGAAGGCCTGGACGAGTTGCGCGCCATGAACATGGTCGCGGCCCGCGACCTTCTCGAGCGGGCGGTCCAGGCTGATCCATCGAATCCCTTTGCCTACGCGGCGCTCGCCGAAGCTTTGCGCGCGCTCGGTTATGACCAGAAAGCCCGGGATGCGGCGCAGAACGCTTTCGGCCTCGCGGCGCATCTGCGCCGCGTCGATCAACTCGAAATCGAAGGGCGTTACCGGATGTATGCCGGCCAGTGGGCGGAAGCCATCAGGATTTATTCAGTGCTTTGGCGAACGACACCGGACAGCATTGATGATGCGCTTTCCCTGGTAGATTCACAACTGCGGGCTACAAAACTGCACGACGCGCTCGCGACCATCGCGAGCATCCGTAAAGTGCCAGACTTGTCTGACGACCCAAACGTGGATTTTGCGGAGGCGCAGGTTCTGGGTGCGTCGGGAAATTTTCGCCGCGCCCTCGATGTGGCCCGAGCCGCCGAAAAGAAAGCGCAAATCCGAGGTGCGCGCCTGCTGTATGCTCACCTGCGCCGGTTTGAAAGCGGCGCGATGCAAGTGTTGGGTATCGGCGATCCGAGCGCAGTACGCGCCGAAGCACGTCAACTCTGCGAACAAGCCGGCGACGGGTTTTGTGTGCTGTCCACCTTGCGGGCGGAAGCGAATCACTTTTGCATCATAGAGCCCTTCAAAGGCAGACTGCTGTTCGAGGAGGCCCTGCCCATCGCGAGGACAATGGGGGCGATGAGAGAAGCTACTAACCTGCTCGAAGGCTTGGCGGCTACCAATAACGTGTTGGGCGACCTTCGCGCTGCGGAGAAGAGCCTGGAGGAAGCGCTCCGGATCGAGATGGATTTAGGCGCGTCTCAAGACGAGACACAACTCAACATCGCCGATATCTATACCCAGCAAGGCCGTCTCAGAGAGTCTGCCGCTCTCATTCAACGTGTCATCCGCTCGGCTCGTGAGACCGGCCAAAGAGAGACACTCGCGAACTCGCTGGCAGAGATGGCCACAATCCTGCGATTGCAGGGCAAGATCGACGAAAGTGTGACCCGCTCCCGTGAAGCGCTGTCCTCGGCGCGGGAAACCGGATCGGTTATTTCGCTGTTCCAGATACTGATAGTGGACGGCGACAACCTGGCGGCAGCGGGGAATTTCGACGCGGCGACTGCCCGCTACATGGAAGCTCGCAAACTCGTCGCTCAGATACCCGCGGCCGTCGGTCAGCCGGAGTTGGGACTTGGCGAGGTCCTATTACGACGCGGGCGAGCGGAGGAGGCTGAGCCGTTGCTGCGTTCGGCGATTCAAACTTCGCACTCCATGGGTTTGATGGATGAAGAAATCCGAGCACGGGCAGCCCTGGTTGAGGCTCTCGTCAAGCAGCACAAACGCTCAGAAGCCTTGCAGGAAGCCGCGGTGGTCAGGTCGCAAGCGGTCAAGACGCAGAATCCCGACGTTCGGCTCAAGGCCCGGGCAGCGGGTTCGGTGACTTAACGCGTTTAGCGGCAGCAGGCCGGGTTCGAAATCAGAGCCAGCGGCGACGCACCCGGCATCTTCCCGAAGTAGTTCTCTTCGGCGAGGGCCTTGTACACCGCGCCAGCGACTCCTGAAGCAACAGGGCCGCTCACCGGACGCCCACCCGTCAGCAGGACAACGACGACGATCTTTCTTGAACCGACTTCATTGAACGAGCCGAACCATCCCAGATGTGTCGGACTGCGTGTATCCGTGCACGTGCCGGTCTTACCGAAAATCGGATCGTTGGGGTCGAAGTCCGCCCGGCGAGCTGTGCCGAACTCCACCGCGCCCATCATGCCGGGCTTGATCATCGGGATCCACTGTTGAATATCCAGTTGACGCCGTACTTTGGGGACATACTGGGCGATGTCTTCTTCGGATTTCGGGTGCTGCAACGTGTAAAGCGTTCCGCCGTTCGCGATGGCCGATACGAGAGACGCGAGCTGATAGGGCGTGAGGTAGATGCCGGTGCCGAACACCGTCATCATCCCGATCTCGGAAGGCCCTTCCTCTGGCAGTGTCCCAGCCTGCTCCTCGGGACGGTCGGTAGCCTTTTCGCCCAATCCGAACAACTTGGCATACTGCTCGATCTTCTCGAAGCCGAGCTTCGAACCTACGCCGTAGAAGAAGGGGTTGTTGGAATGAGCAATTGCCTCGGTGAGAGTCATCGAACGCCGGCCGGTCCCGACGCGCAACAAAGTGTTGCTGTCGATGACGCCTTCGTTCAACCCCGCCAACGATGCCACCAGTTTGATGGTGGAGCAGGGTTGGAAGCCACCCTTATCCGCCAGTTTCTGATTGACCACCGTCAGCAGGCGGCCGTTTTGAGGATCAGCAACAACGATGGTCCCGTTGAAGGGGCCGAGCGCCTGCACAGCCGCCCGCCGCACCACCAGATCCTCGCCATCCACCAGGTCGCCCGCGGTGGAATCGGCAAAAGTCGGTTCCGTCCAGGGGCTATATGCAGCGGCGCGACGGCGTGCCAGCAGCGACATGTGGGTCACCGGATGATGGCCCGAGGTCGTCACCAAGGTCCTGGTCGCCACGGCGGGAACCAGTCGCGCAGACACACTACTCCTCCTGGCGCTCAATCGGGTGTGGTGAGTTCCGCGTTTTTTGGACTTGGCTGTCGTCGCCGCGAAAGCCGAACTGCTGAGAAGGCCTATGGCCAATATAATTACTAGTAAGCGAATCGTCCTCTGAAGGTGCATGCCATCCCTATGTAGTTTGTGATTTCGGGAGAACGGTCGTGACAATGTGTCAACAAAGTTCCTAACAGTATGTAATATCGGCGGTTTTTCGTCAAGCTGCAGTCCATCCCCCATCGATGGTAAAAACCGAACCGTTAACAAATGCGGCCTCGTCCGAAGCCAGATAAAGGGCGAGATGCGCGACCTCATCCGGACGGCCCATCCTGCCAATGGGCTGTCTTTGATGTAGTGCGGCGCGGACGGCTTCTTTCTCGTGCTTGTGATACTTCTCCAAGTAGCCCTCTACGAAAGGAGTATCCACCGTCCCCGGGCAAATGCAATTGACCCGGATTTGGGTGGGATAGTCCACCGCTAACTGCCTGGTCATAGCTACAACGGCTCCCTTTGTCGCACAATAGGCGAACCGCTGTTTTACCCCGATCATCCCGGCCACGGATCCAATGTTCACCATCGTTCCGCGGGAGGCGATCAGGAGCGGCATCGCGGCACGCGTCATGAGGAACAGCCCCTCTACATTGACGCGAAACAGCCGCTGGAAATCTCCCAGTTCGGTCTGCTCGATGCCGCCAACCAGTCCTATACCAGCATTATTTACTAGGATATCCAGTTTTCGTAAGTTTGAAAACAGTTGTTTTACAGATTGTTCATCCGTAATGTTGCAAACCTCTACACGGGAGCCGGGAAGCTCGTTGGCAAGCGCTTCGGCTCGGTCGCTATCTATATCAACAATGAGGACTTCCGCCCCCGCTGAGGAGAAGATTCGGCAAATGGCTTCGCCGATGCCACTCGCGCCGCCGGTGACGATCGCGGTGCGTTGCTGAAGTTGAAAAGGCATGTTTCAGTTGGCCCATGCGGGCATAACGTACGAGTAGAAAACGACCACGAGCCCGACAACCGTGGCCAGGAATACACTATGACGGAGCGTGAAGCGGAACAACCGGGCTTCATCGTTGGCAGGCATGCCTGTTGCGGCTGCCGCCACCGCAATACTTTGCAGGCTGATCATTTTACCCATCACGCCCCCTGCCGAATTGGACGCTGCCATCAGGACTGGCTTCAGGTGCAGGCTGTTGGCGGTTACCACCTGCAGGTTCCCGAAGAGTGCATTCGCGGACGTGTCGCTGCCGGTGAGGAACACACCGAGCCATCCCAGTAGCGAACTGAAGAACGGGAAGAGAACCCCGGTCGCGGCGAAGGCCAGGCCGAGAGTCGCTGTTGCACCACAGTAGTTCATGAGGAAAGCGAGGGCCAGGACCGCCGCCAGGGTGATCATGGCGAACAGGAGTTGGCGCGCGGTTGACCCGACAATCTTCACGAATTGCACAATGGGCATCCCCAGGATCAAGGCCGACCCGAATGCCGCAAATAAACAGGACGTGCCCGCTGCCGATAAAAGGTTCAACGTGAACACGGCCGCATACGGCGTGGGTTTGCCGACTGCGGGGGGCACGCGCAGGACCAGGTTATGCAGACCCACCCAGTTCAAATTCCAGGTCGCCTTATTCAGCCAGACCTTGACGGCGTCGAAGCCCCAGAGCGACACGAAGATGACCAGCAGGACGTATGGAGACCACGCATAGATGATCTCTCCGGCGGTATGCCGGTTCACGGTAGGCGCCGCACCGTTTTGCATGACATCGCTCGGTTTCCATACGCGCAGCAGAATTACGAGGCAGAGAATTGCGGTCAATGAACTGAGAATGTCTGTCACATACACGCTGAAGAAATTGGACACCGTAAACTGCGTGATGGCAAATGCGCCGCCGCAGACGATCGCCCCGGGCAGTACGCCTTTCAAGGCGCGCCATCCGCCCATGACAAGAATCAGGTAGGACGGCACGAAGAATGAAACCGGCGCGCAGATACGCCCCACGTCGGCGCTTAGGGCTTTAAGCGGCAGTCCGGTGATCCCGGCCAGCGTCACGATGGGGATGCCGATGGCGCCGAACGCCACCGGGCACGTATTCGCGAGCAGGCAGATACCTGCAGCGTAGAACGGCGTGAAACCCAGGCCCGCCATCATCGCAGCGGCGACCGCCACCGGGGTCCCGAATCCGGATGCCCCTTCGATGAACGCTCCGAAGGCAAACGCGATCAGGAGCGCCTGCAGCCGCTTGTCATCGGTGAGCGACCCGACCGAGTTTTTGATGATCTCGAATTTCCCGGTGTCCACCGTGACGCGGTAGAGGACAATCGCCCAAAAGATGATCCAGCCGATGGGAAAAAGTCCAAACGCGGCGCCGTAGCCGACTGAGCTGATCATGAGGCCGGCCGGCATGCGATATACGAAGAGCGCCACCAGAATTGCGGCGCCCAGACCAATCAACGAGGACTTCCAGGCGGGGATTCTCCTGACGCCCAGAGCATAGAGCAAAGCAAATACGGGTAGAGCGGCCACCAGCGCGGAAATACCCAGGCTGCCGGCGATCGGCGCATACGTTTGCTGCCACATTTATTCGTACAGCGTAGCGCGTATCGGGCTATGGATTCTGCGTTCAAACCGTCGAAGCGCCGATGACTAGCATGCGCACCAAATCGCCATTGCTTTCTCCCTGAGGTCCCAGGGCAAGCGAAACCGCCTGCCCCACCAAGCTGCCTCGCCGCAACCCAAAGGTGGCACAGGCGCTTTCGCCTGCGCATCCTTCCGCGGTGTAATATCTTCACTTCGTACGTTTCGCGACGAAGGTGCCGTTCGGTTGATAGAACACCAGTTGATCCGGCAGCTTGAATTCCACACTATAGCCGGTTAATCCTTTGACCGTGAACTTCAGTCCCCCGGTTGGGATCAGTTCCAGCGCCGGCTGACCTTGAATCGTCAGCGTCAACGCCGTCTCGCCCTGCAATGCGACCGTAATGCCCGCCGGACCGAGCTCGTAATGCCCTGCCAGCGGCTCCAGCGTTGCCCGATTCATGACCGAGGTGTCGGCGGCGCGCGTGAATACAATCTCCTTCACCGTCGTTTCCAGCGGAATGGAAAAACTCGCAACATCGCCCTGCAGATTCGTCTGGAAGCTGATCTTGGTACGCGGAAACTCGATCGAATCATCGTCCGGCACTTCAAAAATGTCGTAGTGGAAATGGTTCAGAGGCGTGCTGAGGCCGTTGTAGCTCAGCTTGAGACGATCGCCGTCAAGCGTGACCTTGGCAATGCCATAGCCAGGGTTCTCGTAGTTCGCCGCATAATCTTTCAGCTCGTGCGAAGGATGAGTATTGGGCTTGCGGGCCGTGAATCCCTGCTTCTTGGCCATCTCTTCGGCTTCTTTACCCTTCTTCTCGTCTTCCTTCAGCCGCGCCGTCCAGCCGACCTGGTCGAGGCCCAGCAGACGATCGTAAACGTTGTAGGAAAGCACCGTGGGCATCGGGCTGCCGTTCATGTTCGACAGAATCACCATGCCGATGTTGTCCTGCGGCATGAAGGTCACAAGCGCGGTAAAGCCGTCAATGTTGCCGCCATGATGAACCAGCGCGTGTCCTCGATAGCTCGTAATGAAGAGCCCCATCCCGTAGCTTGTATAGCCCAACTCTTTCCACCGCAGTCCGCCGGGAATGACCATTTGCGGCGTCTGCATCATGGTGTCGTTCGCTTCGGAGAGGATTTGCTTTCCGTCGCTCTTGCCCTTGTTCATGTGCATCAGCAGGTAGCGCGACATGTCCTCCACGTTGGAGTTGATGGAGCCCGCCGGGCCGATGGTGTCGATGTTGCGGAATGGAATCTCCTTCACGACCTCCTTTTCCTTGCGATAAGGCAGAGAGAAGTCGTTCGCCTTCTGCAATTCGGCGACAGAGAAGTTCGATGCTGTCATACCCAGCGGCATGAAGATGCTTTCCCGGGTGAGATCCTCCCAGGGGCGGTCGGCAACCTGGCCGGCGAGATAGCCGGCAGTCATAAACATCAGGTTCTGATACTGGAACGTGGTGCGGAAGTCCTTGCTCGGTTCGAGATAACGGAGACGCTCAAAAAGCTCCCGGCGGGTGGCGGACGAGTTGTACCAGACGAAATCATGCCGCGGCAGGCCGGAGCGGTGCGTGACAAGGTCGCGGGGGGTCATGCGCTCGGTGGCGAACTGATCGTACAGCCGGAAGTCAGGCAGGTATTCGCGAACCGGGCGATCCCAATTCAGCTTGCCCTTGTCGACGAGAATGCCGAGGTCGGTGACGGTAAACGATTTCGTTGCTGATCCGATCGCGAAGAGAGTTTTCGGCGTGACCGGAAGTTGTTTCTTTACGTCGCGAAAACCGTAACCCTTGGCGAGAATCACTTTGCCATCCTGCACGACGGCGATGGCAACACCGGGAACGTCCCAGTCTTTGAGGGTGGTGGCGACGAACGCGTCAAGGCCGTCGAGTGAGCCGTTGGCGGCGAACGCGACGTAGACAAAACAGGAGAGAGCGCAAAGCAGCAAGATACGGCGCATGGGTCGATTATATGACTCATGTGGGACAGGCTGACGGGCCAACCTAACTTACAGCTGGGACGGTTAAGGGGCGAAGTAGCCGTTGATGTCCAGAATCAACTGGGTCGGATCGGTCACGAACACGCTAATTGCAGCGCTCTGGCCTGCAGGCACAATAGCGGCGTTGGCGACGATTTTGCCGAGGAACGAGTTCAGCGTCGAGACCACCGGCTGCGTTTGGCCGGATGGCCATGCGGTGAGATACGTCAGCGTATTGGTCGGCACAACCGTGACGTTCAAGGAATAGGCTTGAGACGATGCCGGAATTCCGGGGCATGGCCCGGTGGGGATCGGGAAGCTGCGCTGGCCATTTGCCGCCAGAGGTCCGCCCGAACTTCGCGTGTCCACGACACGGCAGGGCGTCACCGTATAAAGAGACTGCGCGGCAGGAGAACCCGGCGGCGCGAAATACCCGTTGATGTCGATGATCACGTCGGTGTTGTCGGTCACAAAGACGCTGATTGCTCCGCTGCTACCGGCGGGCACGATGGCCGCGTTTGCGACAACGCCGCCATCGGTCGAGTTCAGCGTCGATACCACCGGCTGCGTTTGCCCCGCCGGCCAGGTCGTTAGATATCCAAGCTGACCTCGTGGAACCACCGTCATGTTGAGCGAATAAGCTTTTGTGCTCGCCGGTACCCCGCACGGTCCACCGGAAATGGAGAAGTTGCGCGTGGAATTCCCCGCCATGACGGAGGTGGTTCGCGTGTCTGCCACACGGCAAGGCGTCAGGCTGTAGAACGACAGACTATTCGGCGTTGAAGCCGGAGCGAAATAGCCGTTGATGTCGAGAATCACGTGGGTCGCATCGCTCGCGAACAGGTTGATGGCGCCGTTTGTGCCGGCAGGGACGATGGCCGCGTTGGCAACGATACGGCCGTCAAATGAATTCAGGGTGGAGACCACCGGCTGACTCTGGCCCGCCGGCCACATCGATAAATAGCTGAGTGTCGCAATCGGAACAACCGTCGCGTTGAGCGAGTAGGCCTGAGCAGTGGCGGGAATGTTGCAGGCGCTTTGTGGGATGGTGACTGTCCGTGTTCCGCCGGCAGGAATCGCCGGACCACCGAAATTGCCGTTCGCGAGGCGGGTGTCGATGATGCGGCACGGGGTGACGGGGATGAATTGCAGGCCGGAGCTCGCCGTCGCAGAGAAGTTCGCGGTCAGGGTTGTGGGCGCACTCATCGTCACGCTCGTTGAAGCGCTGGTGCTGCTGGCCACGTTGCCGGTCCAGTTAACGAAGGTGAATCCGTTGTTGGCGGCCGCGGTAATCGGCACCACCGTGCTCGCGTCATAGAAGGCTCCGCTCGCCGGCGTGACGGTGCCGCCGGTTGATGGAGATGCCGAGATCGTCAACTGATACTGCGTCTTGAAGTTCGCTGTGTAGGTGGCAGCGGATGCGCCTACCGTGATGGAATGCGAGGCCGTGCCGCTATCGCTCCAATTTGCGAACAGGTACTGTGTTCCGGTGGCGCCCGCCTGTGGAGTGGTCCCAACCGCGATGGTGTGTGTGGAGCCCTGGTTCAGATTCAGCACCTGCGAGGCGGTGTAGCTTGTGCCATCGACGGTGAAGGTCCGACCTGGTGGGTTGGTGCCGACGGTGATGGGCGTCGTGGGAATGCTGGTAACGACGGCAAACGTCGCTAAATCGACGGCTGTGCCATGACGACGCGTGCCGGCGCGATCCTCGGCTTGAATACGCACCGTCCGCGCCCCCGCTGTGGCACAACAATCCGTCCGAACGCCGTTGTTGGTGAAGACGCCATCGCCGGTGACCGCGTCGCCATGCGTCCCGTCGTCAAACATAGGCTGCCCATTGATATTCGGGTCCGGCACCCCGTTCTTCACCACCATGCCGACGACGCCCGCAAGCGTGTTCGAGGTGGTGACGCTGGCGCTGACGGTGGCGGCGGAGCCACCATTGACCAGAACGAACGGCGGGTTAATTGCGGGATTTGTCACGGCCGGCGATGCACCCGTGCTGGATGGATTCACATCGATGGTCGCGAGTTGCCTGATCCCTGAGGCGTCCCCGGAGAGGTACACGAAGCGCGTGCCCGTGGAATTCATGCTGGCGTTAAACGACCCGATGACGGGGTGCGAGTTAGCGCCGGGGCTGTTGAGTGCCAATGGATAAAACCCGCTGCCGTCGCTGCGATAAACGCGGCCTCCGTTCTCGACGTATACCAGCGAACCGTCCGCGCTGATCTGTCCTGGACGCCCCGCACCGTCCAGGCCGGTGTCGAGCACCCGATTGTTCGTGCCGTCGAAATTAACGACTCCCACCTGCGAAGGTGAGCCAGACGCTTGCGGCACGGCATCGTAATAGACGGTCGAGCCGTCGGCGCTGATTCCAGCATCATAGGTCTCTGACAGAGGACCTGCGAGCTTGTGCAGGTTCTGCCCATTCGAGTTGACGGCCATCAGGTAAGCCCCGACACCAAGAACGTTCACACTGAAGATGATCCTGGAGCTGTCCGCCGAGCTGTCGACGACGGGGAAACCCGGATCACCGAAAAGCACACCGGCCGATGTCGCCAGCGCTGTCCCGACCGCCGCCGTGGTGACAATCTGGTGCAATCCCGACCCGTTCACATTTACCGCGTACAGCCCACGTGTGGCCGGCGCCCCATTGAGGGTTCCGTCTCCGGACAGAGTGAAGAAAATCGTGCTGCCATCGGAGGACAGGCGCTCTGCTGCGATGGCAGTGTTGCCCGCGGTGACGACGGTTTGGCCGCCGCTGCCGCTGGCCGGAGCATAACGGATTTGCGCACCGTCGCTCGATACCACCGCGGAGCCGTCATCACTGATGAAAACCGAGGCGGCGCAGGAGCACAGCCTGGTAAATGAGTCGACCTGCGTGGGAGCGCTGTTGCCGTCGGCGTTCACTACGAAAACCTGAAATGGGCTGCCGCCCCCGGTTGTGAACGCGGCCCGCGTCCCGTTCTTGCTCAGCACCGGTGCGGCAGAGACGCCGGAGTTGGCACTGGTGCTGAGCGACGTGATCTCGTGATAGACAAGGGTGCGCAACGTGGTTCCCACAACCGTCGCTGTATCGGTTGTTGTGGCATTCGGCGCGCCTCCGCCGGAGATGCTCGCCGTATTGGTTACCGAAGCGGGAGCGTTGCCCGCCACATTGACAGCCAGCGTGATCGGCGGATAACTGGAGCTTTGCGGCAGCGTATCGCTGCGCGTGCAAGGTCCCGAGGGGGCAGTGCAAGTCCAGCCTGTTCCGGATATCGAACTCGCCGTGAGACCGGAGGGAAGCGTGTCGGTCACCGTGACGCCGCTGTTCGTCGCCGCCGAACCCGTATTGCTGATGGTGATCGTGTAGGAGCCGCTCTGTCCCTGCGTGAAGTTTATCGGGCTATGGCTCATCGCGATACTAAGAATCGCCGCCGCCGCGGCCGATTGAGTGACGGTGAAGGCCTGATCGCCGATCATTAATGTGCCAATGCGCTGCGCACCGGTGTCGTTAGCAGAAACGGAGTAGTTGATGGTGGCACTACCCATACCGTTGGTAGCCGGAGAAGTTAACCATGGAACGTTCCCCGATACGGCCCAGGTGCAAGTTGGGCCCGTGGTGAGCGCGACCGTTCCCGTCGACGCCGTACTGCCGGGATTCACACCGGCGGCATTGAGGGAATAATTGCATGCTACAGTTCCGGTTCCCTGCAGGGAAACCGAGACGTTGGGATTTCCCGAGTCATTGGTGGACATCGACAGATTCCCGGTTTGCGGCCCGAGCGTAGTCGGGACGAATCGCACCGTGATCGTTAGCTGCCCATCGGGAGGGACAGTGAATGGCGTCATCCCGGCCGTGATTTGGAATGGACCTGTTACAGCCGCACTGGTGACCGTAAGATTGGCGGAGCCGTTGTTGGCGATAATAATCGGCAAGTCTAACGTCTGGCCAACGCCCAGGCCGCCGAAGTTGACCATCGGCGGCGGCGGGACGAGATTCGGAACAGGGGAGGTGGATGAGTTCGCGACCAGCGGAATCCGGATCGTACCCTTCACCGGATCGTTGCTCATTACGATCAGATTGCCGTTTACACTCCCCCCGCTCCCAGCCGAAAAGCGGACCGTAACATCCCGGCCGCCTCCTCCGAGAATGTCGAAGGGCACGTTCGTCCTCACGGTGAATGCGGGATTATCCGTGGACAAGGACTGAATCGTCAAAGGACCGCTGCCAGCGTTAGTCAGGTGCGCGGTTTGGTCGGCCCATCCTCCCGTACTCTGTGTGCCGAAATTCACATTGGTGGGTGGTTGGATCACCGGCGTCTGATTGATCGTGATCGGCCCGACAGTCGCGGATGCGGTACTGATGCCGCTCGATACGATTACGCGGAAGAAGACCTGAGAGCCGCCCTTTATCGTTGTCGTGTCGACCGCATATTGCGAGTCCGTGGTATCGACAGACAGCGGTAGCCAGTTTGTCCCACCGTCGTAAGAATAAAGCACAGTTCCGGACACCGAGCCCGGGGCTGTCCATGTGATGTTGCCGGGACCATTCCATTGATCTCCCTGGTGTGGCGAGTTAATCGTGACCGCAGGAGCGGTGGCTCCGTCTGTGAGCGAACCCAACGCCGTGTTGCCATGCAGAAGTTGCACCTGTGTAGCTCCCGCCGGCCACGGGACCGTGACCTCGAAATAGCCGACCGGCGGAATAGCGCCGGTATCGTCAGGAGAAAAGTTAATGTTGAAGCAGGCGGTGGACAGAGTCGTGCTGCTGTTCCCGATCTGCAGGCAGTAGGCCCCCGCCGCCGATGGGGAGGGCAAACTCGCCGCGGAGGTGAGCCGTAGGATCGGGTCTATCTGTCCGGACGAATTGTCCTGCTGAACGGACCCGGTGATCAAGGCATATTCCGTGAGGCCCTGGGTTTTCGGCGATAAGGATGTGGTGGGAGGCGGGCTGGAAGATGGAGGGGGAAGCGTGCCGAGCGCCACGCCGAGGGTTAACCAGTCACTCGGTGATATCCAGAACTTCGCGTTAGTGCCTCCCCCGAGGGTACTCATCAGATCGAGATCGGTCGCTGGGTGGAGCGTCTTACCGCCGACATCGATTCCGACCTCGCCGATCGTAGCGCCGCGGGTTCTGCTTAGCCCCGCGCCCTGTGCTAACTCAAGCGCCAAGAGCTCCTGGCTAAATGAAGATCGAGGGATGACCTCATCTATTTCCTCTCTAGCAATACTCAATTCTTCGGAGGCTCCGGCATCAGCGATGAAGAACGCAGATGGCGAAAAATGGATCTGGTCAAGTGTTAGGTTCGGATCCGCGCAGGGCGCCAGCCAACCTACCAAAACATCGTAGCGAAGGCTGGGATTCGAGAAGAGTAGGTCTAACATTGCTTTAATGAGTGCCAGCCTCCGTGAGATGGTGCCCGCGGCTCTTTGCGCCCGATTGTTGCCGTCCGGGATCGTAAATGCCGGAGGCTTGTTCATGGGGATTGGCTCGTAGAGGAGCGCGCCCGGAGAACTACTGGCGGCCGGAAAGAGTTTCTGGGTCACTGTTGCGTAGTCTCCGAGTCCGATCGACGGGCACACGGGCCGGAAATCACCGCCGAGTGTGAGGCATATCGGGATCCAACCCACTCTGAGGGCTACAAGGCCTGGTGACGGCTGAAAGGACTGCGTTACCGTCGCCATCCTGGCCGGATTCGTCGAGTTGGGGTCGCTGGGAGCATTGGGGCCGGACGGATACAAAAGCTTCACCGTGAATGTACTGGTAGGCCCCAAGGTCATGTCGGCGGGAACGATAAAATTCAAAGATGCCGGCAAAAGGTCGCGCGGAACTGTGCCCGTGGTCACTGTCACCGGTGCAAGAGGCGGCGATGTGGTCGTCGAACCGCCGGGTGGGGTATATGAGACCGTTGCCGTCACTCCATCGAGCGAGTTCTGATTCGTGGAATTCGCCGGGATTGTGGCGAAGATCCGCATCATCGTGTCTTTATTGGCGGCGAGAGGGAGTTGATTGAGGTCATTCTGTACGGCCTGCACGAATTCGATATGGTCAATCGCCACGTCGGGACCGCTCATACAGTTAACTCGGAATGGTGCTCCAGTCGCGCTACAAGCTGCCGGCGTGTATTTTGCAAGCAGGTCGAAAAACAGCATGCCACTAAGGTCATGGACATTTGTTTGGTTAATGAAGATCCCAACCCGAACTCCATAGACGCCCGTCAGATAAGGGTTGATTTGGGGCACCCTGCCATACGTCAGTTCGTCAATGGGGCATGAGGTCGTTCCGGTACTCGAATTACTGGACTGGATGCACCTTGCGTTGAACCCAGTGGGACTTTGGGACGTCGCGGGACCAAAAGCGATAAAGCTACTGGTGGCATTGGGTTCCTGTGTGATCACGTAGCTGGCGGTCGCGACGGGCAAAGGGTCGGTCGGGGGCACAACTATAAAACTGCCGTTTGCTGCAACGGTGATGTCGGGAGCTGGCACCGACAAGCTGATCGTGCCCTGGTAGGTAATCATCTCTGATCCAAGGCCGGGATCCGTCTGCTTGCAGGTCGCTCCAAAAGCCGCGGTTACGCCTCCGATCCCACCGCTGGGCGTGACGCTGCCCGTGCATATCATCCCAACTTGGTTCGTCACATAAGACATGGGCAGCGCCCCAGGCTGATCGAAGACGTAGTCTATGGTCTGTCCGCATGCGACCGGCAGCGCAATCACAATCAAAAACAATGGCTTCATAACAAGCTCCTTCTTAGGGCGCGAAGTACGCATTGATGTCGAGGATCAACTGGGTCGCGTCGGTGACGAACACACTGATCGCCGCGTTTTGACCAGCCGGCACAATGGCCGCGTTCGCGACGATTTTCCCGAGAAACGAATTCAGCGTCGAGACCACCGGCTGAGTTTGGCCCGATGGCCATGCTGTGAGATAGTTCAACGTACTGTTGGGAACAACGGTCACGTTGAGCGAATACGCCTGCGATGTTGCCGGAATGCCCGCACAAGGCCCTGCTGGGACCTGGTAACTGTGCGAGCTATTCGCGCCCAGCGGTCCGAGAGAACCGCGCGTGTCCACGACGCGGCACGGCGTTACAGAGTAGAGCGACTGTGCGGCGGGCGAGCCCGGTGGCGCGAAATATCCGTTTATGTCCATGATCACGTCGGTGTTGTCGGTTACATAAACGCTGATCGCTCCGCCCGTCCCGGCCGGTACGATGGCCGCGTTTGCCACAACACCGCCGTCGGTTGAGTTCAGCGTCGACACCACCGGCTGGGTTTGCCCGGCAGGCCAGGTCGTCAGATACCCAAGCTGGCCCCGGGGAACAACCGTAATGTTGAGCGAGTATGCTTTCGCGGTGCTCGGCGCATTGCATGGAGCTCCGGAGATCGTGAAATTACGGGTGGAATTGCCGCTCATCAGCGACGTGGCGCGCGTGTCGGCGATACGGCAAGGCGTCAGACTATAGAACGAAAGACTGTTGGGCGTCGCGGCCGGCGCGAAGTAGCCGTTGATGTCGAGAATCACATGCGTTGCGTCGCTGGCGAAGAGGTTGATCGCTCCGTTTGTGCCCGCGGGAACGATTGCGGCATTCGCGACGATCCGGCCGTCGAACGAATTCAGCGTGGACACTACCGGCTGGCTCTGGCCGGCGGGCCAGATGGAGAGATACCCAAGTGTTGCGATCGGGACAACGGTCGCATTGAGCGAATAGGCCTGCGCCGTCGCGGGAATATTGCAAGCGCCTTGCGGGATTGTGACCGTCCGGATGCCGCCGGCCGGAATCGCCGGACCGCCGAAGTTGCCGGTCGCAAGCCGCGTATCGATGATGCGGCAGGGTGTGACCGGGATGAATCGCAGGCCGGACGTCGTTGAGCCTGAGAAGTTCGCCGTAACACTCGTGGGCGCACTGATCGTTACGCTGGTCGACGCGCTGGTAGCGCTGGCGACGTTGCCGGTCCAGTTTCCGAAGGCGAATCCGCTATTGGCGGCCGCGGTGATCGGCACCACCGTGCCCGTGTCGTAGAACGTACCGCTCGCCGGCGTCACCGTGCCCCCGGCTGGTGGAGACGCCGAGATCGTCAATTGGTACTGTGTCTTGAAATTGGCGGTGTAGGTGGTTGCGGATGTGCCGACCGTGATGGAATGCGATGCGGCGCCGCTGTCGCTCCAATTCGTGAACAGGTACTGGGTTCCGGCCCCCCCCGCCTGGGGAGCGGTTCCTACCGCGATCGTGTGTGTGGAACCCTGGTTCAGGTTCAGCGTCTGCGAGGCGGTGTAGCTTGTGCCATCGACGGTGAAGGTCCTGCCTGGTGGGTTGGTGCCGATGGTGATGGGCGTCGTGGGAATGCTGGTAACGACCGAGAACGCCGGCAAATCCACGGCCGTCGCATGACGCCGCGTGCCGGCGCGATCCTCGGCCTGAATGCGCACTGTGCGCGGTCCAGCGGCAGCGCAGCAATCGGTCCTGATTGCATTGTTCGTGAAGATGCCGTCTGCGGCCGTGGCGTCTCCATGCGTTGCGTCATCGTACATGGGCTGCCCGCTGATGTTGGGGTCCGGCCCGTTGTTTTTGAGCACCGTGCCCGTTACACCGAGGAGCGTGTTGGCCGTGCTGACGTTGGCCGTGACCGTTGCCGACGAACCACCGTTCACCAGGACAAAGGGTGGATTGATGGCGGGATTTCCGATTGACGGCGCGGCCCCGGTGCTCGAGGGATTCACGTCAATGGTGGCGAGTTGAGAGATGCCGGACGCATCCCCAGTGAGATACAGGAAGCGGGTACCGGTGGCATTCATGCTGGCGTTGAAAGAGCCGGCAACAGGGTGCGATGTCGCGCCGGGATTATTGACTGCCAGTTCGTAGAAGCCGCTGCCATCGGTGCGGTAGACGCGGCCGCCGTTTTCGATGTAGATTTGCGAACCGTCCGTCGTGATTTGCCCCGGACGTCCTGTGCCGTCCAGGCCGGTATCGAGCACACGATTGTTGGAGCCGTCGAAATTCATGACTCCCACTGGATTCGGTGGGCCTGAAGGCAGCGGCACGACGTTGTAGTACACGGTCGAGCCGTCGGCGCTGATACCTGCATCGTAGGTCTGCACGAGGGGTCCCACGAGTTTGTGCAGGTTCTGCCCGTTCGCGTTGACGCCCATGAGATAAGATCCGGCTCCGAAAACGGACACGTTGAAGATGATTTTCGAATTGTCGGCCGAACTATCCACCAGCGCCAGGCTGCCATCGCCGAAGTTCATATCCGCGGAAGTGCCCAGAGCCGAGTCGACCGCTGAAGCGGAGACGATCTGATGCAGTCCCGAACCGTTCACACTCACCGCGTACACACCTTTGGTGGCCGACGCGCCGTTAATGGTGCCATCACCAATTAATGAGAAGTAGACAGTGCCGCCATCGGCGGACAGTCGGATGGCGGACGTCGAGGCCGTCCCAATTGTCACGACGGTTTGGCCCCCACTGCCGCTGGCCGGAGCGTAGCGGATCTGCTTGCTGTCGCTGGAAACTACCGCGGAGCCATCATCGCTGATGAATATCCAGGTGGTACATCCGCACAGGGTGTTGTACGAATCCACCAGCGTAGGCGCGCTATTCCCGTCGGCGTTAACGACGAAAACTTGAATTGGTGTCGTGTTTCCAGTCGTGAAGACGGCGCGAGTGCCGTTCTTGCTCAGCACTGGCGCGGCCGCGCCGCCGCGATTCGCGCTTGTTGTGAGCGACGTAATCTCGTGGTAGACCAGCGTGCGCAGCGTGGTCCCGACGATAGTCGCGATATCGGTGGCGGTAGCGCTCGGCGCGCCTCCGCCGGAAACGGTTACCGAGTTGGTCACCGAAGCCGGCGCGTTGCCTGCAATGTTCACCGCCAGCGTGATCAGCGGGTAGCTGGAGCCTTGCGGCAGGGTATCGCTGCGAGTACAAGGTCCGGATGGCGCCGTGCACGACCAGCCGGTTCCTGAGATCGCGGTCGCCGTGAGCCCCGTCGGCAGGGTGTCGATTACGGTAACGCCTGTGCTGGTAGCGGCCAAGCCGGTGTTGCTGACCGTGATCGTAAACGACCCGGTTTGCCCCTGCGTAAATGACGCCGGATTGTGGCTCATCGCGATGCCCAGAACGGGAGCGGAACCGGACGCCTGGGTGACCGTGAAGGTTTGATCGCCAATGGAGAGAATCGCGGTACGCGGCGCGCCGGAACTGTTGGCGGCCACCGAGTAGTTGATGGTCGAGCTGCCGGTTCCAAACGACACGGAAGATGTCAGCCACCCCGCGTTACTGGCCACGGCCCAACTGCATGTGGCCCCGGCGGTCAGATTGACGCTTCCGGTTGAGGCGGTGCTGCCCGGATTGGCGCTCGCGGCGCTAAGAGAATACGCGCACGCCGTAACGCCATTGCCAACGAGCGATACGGTGATACTGGGGTGCACAGAATCGTCCGTAGACATCGACAGCATGCCCATTTGCGACGACCCGACCGAGGTGGGCGCGAATCGGAGTGTAACCGGCTGTTGCCCGTATGGCGGCACCACAAACGGCGGCGCGCCCGCCGTGATTGAGAAAGGACCCGTGGGTGGCCCGCCCGCAACGTTGAGGACCGCCGACCCGTTGTTAACGATATTGATGGTCGCGTCCGCCGTCTGCCCAACGCCGACGTCGCCGAAATTGACCGTAGCCGGCGGGAGGACGACGTTTGGTAGCGCCGACTGGGAAATACGCGCGACCAACGGAATACGCAGCGTGCCGTGAACGGGGTCGTTACTGGTCACGATCAAGTTGCCGTTCAGTGATGCTCCTGCGAGGAAACGGATGTCAACTGCCCGGCTACCGCCGCCGAGGATATCGAAGGGCGTTACAGGCGATAGGACCGTAAATGCCGTGTCGTCGGTAGCCAGGGACTGAATGGTCAGTGGACCGCTACCCGCATTGCTCAGGGTTGCGGTCAGGTCCGCCCATTGCCCAGTGACCTGCGTTCCAAAATCGACGCCGGGGGGAGCCTGGATTACCGGTGTCTGATTGATCGTGATGGGACCGACAGTCGCGACGCCATTATCGATGCCATCCGAGGCGATGACACGAAAGAGCACCTGCGAGCCGCCTTTAATCATGGTTGTGTCGACAAGGTATTGGGAGTCAGTCGTGTCGAGGGCCAACGGAAGCCACGTGATACCGCCATCGTAGGAATACAGCAGGGTGCTCGTTATCGTGGCGCCGGGCTCGGATGCGGTCCAGCTAATCGTATTGGCGCCGTTCCACTGATCGCCCTGATGCGGGCTCGTGATCGACACGGTCGGGGTGCCGCTGCCTGCCGCGAGCGCTGCCAACTGCGTGCTGCCATGCATCAGCAAAACCCGTGTTGCACCGGTCGGCCAGGGCAGCGTCACGCTGAACGTTCCCAGTTGCGGAATAGCGCCCGATGGGTCGGGCGCGAAGCTGACATCGAAGCAGGGCATCGCGAGCGTTGTCGTTCCGTTGCCAACCTGCAGGCAGTAGGCTCCGGTGGTTGACGCGGCAGGATATGAAACTGTGGACATGAGTCGGAGCACCGGATCGATCTGTCCTGAAGAGTTGTCCTGCTGGACCGTTCCCGTGATTCGTGCGTATTCGGTCGGGCCTGGCGTTGCCGAGATCCTGAACGGCCCTGGCGCGCTCCCGGCAGGCAGCGTGTCAAGCGCGAGCCCAAGCGCCTGCCAGTCTTGCGGGGATATCCAGCCCGATTTGTCGAGCGATGACAGAAAATCGGGAGCACCAGGCCCCGAAACGTGCGCGAGATCGACGTCTATACCAACCTCGCCGGTGTTTTGAACTGCCGGAATGAGCGGCACGCCCAGCGCCCTTGCTAACCAATGCGCAAATAGAACCTGGCTCCCGGACCCACCGTCTGATTCGTGATCCGTTATTCCGTTCAAACTGCTGAAGGACAATGCCTCGCGACTACCGGTGTCGATGGCGAACGCGACATCACGGACCAAATCCGCCGGGAGATAATCGGTGGATGCGACGGAGATATTGAGAAAGGGATATCTTATGAATGGCAACCACGCGAAGACGCGATCATAGAGTCCCGATTGGTCCAACACAAATTTCAGCCGGTTCAGGAAGGTCATGATCTTAGCCGCCAGGAGCGGCCCGGGATTTTCGCCGCCCGGACTGACAAATGTGGGAACAAACTTCGCGATGGGAATCGGAGAATAAACCAGGGCGCGCGGCGGTGCTTGAGAGTACTGGAAATTCGCGCCTGGGGAACTGGGCATGGGGAAGATTTTGCTCGCGAACGTGTCATAGTCGCCGAGCCCCCCGTCCGGACAGACAGGTAAACTCTCAAGGGTTTGGGCTCCCAGGGACTCGAGAAACCCGAGGCAGATCGGAATCCATCCGATTGTGACTGGATTCGTTACGGCCGGCGCCTGGAACACTTGCGTAACGGTCGCAGTTCTGTCCGGGCTCATTGGGTTGGGATCGCTCGATCCGGGATAGTTAAGAGCCACCTTAAAAGTGCTCGCGCCCGGTAGGGTGATGCTGAGGGGGAGAACGAAATTCAAGGACTGCGACAGGTCTGCGCGGGAAACTGGAGGAACATTAGCCGTCACCGCCCCGTTGATGGCTTGCGTCACTTCAGTTCCGCCCGGTGGCGTATATTTGACGGTTGCAGTCACTCCCTTCAGTGGACTTTGGTTCGATCCAACTACCTTCGGGAAGACCCGCATCATAGTGTCTTTATAGGCCACGAGTTTCACCCCGTTCGTCGGATTCTGCGTGGCCTGCACGAACTCGACATGGTCGATGGCGAGATCGGGGCATGGATTGCCGGATGTCCCGCCACACCCGATGGATGAGTAATTTGCGATTACATCGAAGTAGGAGAACCCTGGAACGGGGTAGTTCGCAATGCCGACACGTATACCGTAGGAGTTTAGGACGGCCCCAACCTTCGATCCGGCGTTGGAGAAGTAGAGGAATCCGACCTTGCAGCCAAGGCTCGCGGACTCGGTCTGAGCACCGCTTTTAGAGCAACCGTAAAACGCCGCATTGTAACCGTCGCTACCCGCAGGAACACTCGGCATCGCATAATCGATCCAGATCTCTTTGTTGCCGTTGGAGGCCTGGTATTGAACGTTCGCCGAGACGTTGGGGCCTCCCAGGTTATTATTTGAATCGGACAGGATCAGATAATTGTTGTCTATGTTTAGCGTGGGGCTCGGAACCGTCAGGGTGATCGTTCCAGAGATGGTCGATGACCGGGTGTCGTAACTGCAGTTTGAACTGAAGCTCGCGGTGATGACGCCGTTGCCATAGGCTGGGCTGACGCTACCAGAGCAACTGATCGACACATATTGCCCTCCGACGAAATCCTGTTGGTCCCATGTGAAGTGTCCCGAAGGCTGAGTGAATGTATATGTTCCCGCTTGCGCGCAGACCGAACGTGACACCATCAACGACAGAATTAGTGCTTTCCTCATGGCCCTCCACGTACTGTCGGGTAAGTGTACGCTGGACGAAGATCAGAAGTCGTGAACGAGACCTGAAATCTCTCTGAAATTGACTTTAAGTCATTAATAATAAAGTGGTATACTCGCGAGTACCGAGAAGCAATGGGGCGGCGGGTGTATCGTACGGGCAATGTCGAAGTGGATATTGGCTTACAGTGTGTCCGCCGGGACGGTGAGGTTTACCACCTCCGAGCCCAGTCCTTCGACGCGCTCGTATACTTGATCGAACACCGCGGCGCGATCGTCGGTAAAGAGGAACTGGTCTCCCGGCTCTGGGGGGACCGCGCGGTAACGGACAATTCCCTGGCGCAGTGTATGAACGACATCCGCAAGGCGCTGGGTGACGATCCACGGCAGCCGCGTTTTCTCAGAACCATTCCAAGAAGCGGATACTGTTTCGTCAGCGAGGTCGAAGCGCCGGCCGAGGAACCGCCGCCCGAACCTGGATCAGCACAGCCAACGCCAACACCACCCCGAAAATCCCGGACGTTTCGGCTGTTGGCGCTCTGTACCGGGTTGGCAGCCGTGCTTGTCGCCGGCGTTTTCACGCTTCGCTTTCCCAACGGCAAGACGATGGGGGAACTCGCCTGGTGGCGAATGGACGAGGGCTCCGGCGATCGGATTCACGACTCGAGCGGCCATGGCTTGCAGGGAACCGTGCACGGACCCGTCCACTGGGTGAACGACGCCCGAGGCCCTACTCTTGAATTTGGAGGAATCTCGACTTTTGTGGAAGGAAAGGATGCTCGGGGACTGCCTGTGGGCAATGCCCCACGTACGATCACGGCATGGGTGCGACACGCCGCCCCGCTCGCCGACTCGACCAGTATTCTGCACTACGGCGAGCTGACCGGCGGCCGAATGGGAGCATTCGGGCTGGCGCTCGATCCGAATGGGCGGGTTGAAGTGATCGGCCCTCCCGCACAGGAGCGGTCGCTAGCATCGATTCGAGCAGCCGATGACCAGTGGCATTTCGTGGCAATGACCTACGATGGCTCGTCTGTTCACACGTTCGTGGACGGAAGCGAGGATCGGCACTGGACATCTCCGGAGCCCATGAATACGGGCTCGTCTTCAGGATGGAACATCGGCAAATACCTGTTGGGCGGGACTCCTTTTCGCGGCGCGATTCGGGATGTGCGCGTTCTTGGTAGAGCGCTGGGGCAACTCGAGTTGTTGGCTCTCCTGCGTTGCACATCGGGCAAAGCCGATTTGAGATTGGCTGGCGGCTCTTACTTTTTCCTGCCTATATACCGGGAGGGGGCTGTTATCTCCGAAAGTGGCGAGATCGCGAACAGCGGGCGCGATTTTGGCGGAGTGCAAATCGCCCGGGCGGAAGGAGGCTGTAGTGTGACCTCCCTGCGCGGCGCCGACCTGGGACAGAATCTCGAGATCCATGCGGACCTGCTTGTCCCCACCGACGGCACTCACATAACCACCGCGGGGCTTTACTTCCGAAGCCGGAAGGCCGCGCCGGGGGATGGTTTGATCGGCGGCACTTCCGCCGGTTATTCGGTGGAACTGGAATCGGATGGCAGAGTGAGAGTCTGGCGCCTGAATCCGCAGGCAGTGGTGGCGTTTCGTCCCGCCGCTCCGGGGTTCGATGCCGGTGCTTTCCACGCTCTGGACTTGGATGTTCGCGGCGAGTTCCTGCAGGCACGTCTCGATCACGTCGCCATGGCGTTCCAGTACGGGAACAAGGTCGTCACATCGGTGCCGTTGCCTCCCGAATGGGAGCACGCCGAGCCGAGGGGACACAACCAGGGCACCGTGGGGGTTACTTTTCGCACCGAAAGCCGGGGGCTTATCGGGGGACAGCGGGTACGCAACTTCACAGTTCGGATGTTCTAGCCGCCGCTTAGTCGAGACGATACAACACCAGTTCTCGCGTAATCGCCACCGGCGTGATACCCCACTGCGCCCGATTGAGCAGGAAATCCTTCGCACCCCAATTGTCCTTGTCAATCACCATCCAGTGAACGCCATTCGCCTCGAGGTAGTCGATCGCTGCGCGCCGCAGATGCGCCGGCAGTGGAAGGGACGATGCCGCGTCTTCGGTGGTCAGCGCGCGCCACGAGCCGGAAGACCACTCCTCCAAATGTAATTGGATATTCTCCTGCAATGGCGAACAATCGGCGATCACCTCGTCGACCTCAACCGCCGAGCCAAAGTCGACATCCACGTACATGCCGGGCCAATAGTACTCCCACGAAGACCACCGCGAAACGGGATTGTTATCGAATGCAAGCTGCACGTCCCAGGGATTCGGCCAGGCACGCAGACGCCACTCCGGCTTGCGCGCGACTTCCGTGCCACCGCGGTAGAATCGCAGCTCATTGATGCTCCACGTGGTGGACTTGTCGCGAGCCGTCTGCACCAGCCGGATTCGCCGCACCGCATGCGACGCGAACTTAAAATCGTGCCGCCGCGTGGGCGCCGACGACTCATAGTGGGCCACCACCAAAGCGTCGAACATGCGCCGGCCAAATGCCGATTCATATCCGACGATGACGTCGTGATCCATGTAGGAACGGGGAAGAAACGACCCAACACTGTAAACCGCCTGTCCCGCTGGAACGCTTTTCTTGATCTGTAGCGCCATCTGGTAGCTGTCGCCGAGGGCCTTGGAGACAAACTGTGTCGGATCTTCCAGCCGCAGCGCCGCCGCCCATGGCACATCGGACACGCGCCAGGCGTACTGCTCTGTATAACGATCCATGAAGAACGGCCACGACAGCACAGCATGCGCGGCGAGCAGCACCAACACCAATCCCGGAACATAGGAGAAAGTAGCCGCCAAGGCCAGGCTGGCAAATGGCAATACCGGAATCAGGAAGCGTGTTTCGAGGTTGCCGAAATAGGTCACTCCCATCACGAGCGTGGCGAGCAGGAGATACCGTACGTGCCGGTTTCGCCAGCCGAGCAGCGCAAGCGGCGTCAGCAGGAATACCGGTCCGACGATGCCGAGAAGCCGATAGCCCTTCACGCAGACCTCCATCGGAATCTCGCGGTACTTGACCCCATTGAAGTGCGCCATGGATGCGGCATACTCGACTTCGTCCGAGGGATGAATGTAATGGTTCCGAAAAACCGTGTTCCCAAATGGCGAAATCGGATTCCCGACCACGATGGCATCCTTGATCACCCAGGGGGCAATCATAATCGCCGCGCAACCGCCGATGACCAGCACGGCCCGTAACATCGCGGGCCGCTGGTGCCACAGGTGCGCCGCTACAAACACCAGCGCGAAAGGCAGGATCAGAAACGCGGTATATTTGGCGCCATAAGCAAAGCCCGCGAGCAGCCCGATCGGTACGAACAGGCGGGCGCTGCGTTCCTCCGCCCAAATCTGCAGCAGGTAGAACGCGGCAAACAGAATCGCCGCTACTGCGACGTCGTTGTATGCTGCCGTCCCACTCTTGGCCACCACGGGAGACATGAAAAACAGCAGCCCGCCCACGACTCCAGCGCCCGCCATCCCAAAACGCCGACCGTACGAGTTCATTCCGAACGGAAGCACGAGCAGGTACAGCAAGTGGACCATCGCAGCCGCCGACTGCCGTGCAAAACCAACGCCCAACCCGTAGGCAAACAGGAACAGCATTTCGATGCCCTGCGAAAGGCTCGCATACATGCTGGTGGTGAGCCACTGGATGTGGTGCACGCGGTAATACTGTGCAATGAGGCCGACGTGATAAGCGGTGCCGTCGGGGCTTACTTCAGGCGCCAGCGCATTCGGCACGTAAATGAAGCCATACACGAGATAGCACGCCCAAAATGCCAGGCGCCACCAGGCCGAGACACGCGGCAGCAAAGGTGGAAGCGGTTTCCAGCCGAACGGAATCCATCGCGTGGCCACCAAAAGCAGGCCCAGGCCGACAAAAACGCCCCGATATGCGAGGTGCGCCGCGGCAAGAAGGAAAACGAGCAGGCTCAGCATCCCCGATCCGGCCACGAACCCGATAAACCGCTCCTCGGACCGCGCCAGGTCGAGCCTGAGCAGCCGCAACAGCGTCCGGCCTGCAGACTGGCTCGCAAAGTACACGAGCCCCGTCGCGAAAAGGATGTAGCCGACCTCTTTCACGCTAGTCCGCGAACCCGATCGACTGTAGAAGTACGCCCAGCTTCTGACCGTCGCCCTTCGCTACAAACGGAGGTTCAATTCTGACCGTAACCACGAGTGTCTTGCCCGGCTGGGTCGCAATCGCGCCCGCGGCATGACGATAATCATGCTCCCCCGCATCCGCCTGCACAAACGAATCGAAGGGTTTCCCATCCACGTCAATGCTGATCTTCAGCGGACCGGTCTCACGCATCGTGTCGCCGTTCGCGATGTAGTGCATGTAGAGACTGGAATGCGAAAGATCCCCGGCCATGAACTCGAATTGGGCCGAGTCCGTGGTCCACTTGTATCCGTCGCCCTCGGGATTGCCGACATCCAACACGCCGCTCACGACACTGTAGGCAGCCTGCGGGTCGCTCATGTGGAGCACGCGCACGCCGGAAGCCGGTTCAGCGCCCGTGGGCATGACATACTGCCGCGGGGGCGAGTAAGCAGGAACCCGGCGTGAACAAGCGCACAAGGTGACGCCCAGCAACGCCAGAACGGCTACTCGCATTGACTCGCTAAGCGCCTTCCTGCTCCTGGCTCAAGCGGTCGATGGTCACCGACATCGATTCCAGCTTCATGCGGGCAACCTGCCTGTCCAACTCGTCGGGAAACGCATAGAGGCGCTTATCGAGTTTCGCATGATTCCGGACCACAAATTCGGCGGCGAGGGCCTGCGCAGCCAGATCCAAGTCGGCAACGGCCGCCGGTATTTCCGTCGAAGCGATCTCGTGGATGGGATGCCCGTCAGCCAGAACGTAACGTTTGCGGCCATCCCGCATCACGAATTCCTCGAGCAGGTCGCCGGCTGGCCGCCGTGTGGAAGACATTTTGGCAAGCGTGTCCACGTCTATCTCCGCGTTCGAGTAGCCCGCATTGCACAAATACGCACCGTCTTTCAGGCGCTCGAAATGATCGCGAGAGAGAACGTTCCTGGTGCCGGTAAGCGTAACGATGAGATCGGCAATCGCCGCGGCGTCGGCCAGCGGCTTCACCCGATACCCGTCCAGGATCGCTTCGAGCGCCCGCATCGGGTCCACCTCGGTGACAACCACGTTGGCCCCCATTCCCCGGGTCCGCGCTGCAAAACCGCGTCCTCTCCATCCATAGCCCGCCACCACAATCGTCAGTCCTGCCAGCAACACGTTCGTGGCCCGCAGAATCGTCTCAATACTGCTCTGCGCCCCTCCGCAGCGAAGTTCGACAAGCCGCCTGGTGTTAGCCTCGCTTAACGCCACAATCGGATAGCGCAGTTCGCCGTCTTTCGCCAGCAACCGAATGCGCGCGGCGCCATTCATCGTGGACTCCGTGCCGCCGATCGCGCCGTTGAGGAGATCGGTTCGAACGGAGTGAAGTTCGCCGCCCTCATCCATCACGAGATTCGGCCGATGGTCGACAGTGGCCTGAACGTGCGCTTCGTGCACTGTCGCGCCGGCACCCTGGACGGCAAACACGGGAATACCGTAATCTCGAACCAGAGAGGCCGCGACGTCGTCCTCGATCAGCGCCGGATTCGCACCGCAAACGAGGACATGGGCGCCGCCGTCGCGCAAGATCACAGCAAGATTTGCCGTTTGCGGCGTGACGCGCAAGCACGCCGCCACACGAACATCCTGCAGCGGCTGCGTTTTTATGAACTGCTTTCGGATATTACGCAGAACGGGCATCGACTGAAACGCCCAATCGATGCGCCGTTTGCCGGCATCAGCCAACGCGATGTCACGAATATCGCACGCAAACGGCGCTGTTGAAACACTCGGCATGACACCCCTGCCGCAAATTTGGTGTTAGTGCGCTGCGGCTACGACGCGGGCGCTTTCCCGCAATACTTCTGCCTTGTCGGCAGCTTCCCAGCTAAACGAGGGCTCCGTGCGTCCGAAATGCCCAAACGCGGCGGTCTTCTGATAGATCGGCCGGCGCAGCTTGAGATTTTCGATCATCGCCTTGGGCGTGAGCGCGAAGTGATCGCGAACCAACTGCACGAGCCGCTCTTCTTCCACCACACCGGTGCCGAAGGCATTCACGGCAACGGAAACCGGCTCGGCGACGCCAATCGCGTACGCTAACTGGACCTCGCACTTCTTCGCCAGACCTGAAGCTACGAGGTTCTTGGCAATGTACCGCGCCATGTAGCACGCCGACCGGTCCACCTTCGTCGGGTCCTTGCCCGAAAAAGCGCCGCCGCCGTGCCGGCCCATACCGCCGTACGTGTCCACGATGATCTTGCGTCCGGTGAGGCCGGTGTCGCCGTGCGGTCCGCCAACCACAAATCGGCCCGTGGGATTGATGTGATACTTGGTCCCGCCATCGACCATGTTCGAGGGAACCACCGGGTCGATGATGTGCTTTTTCACCTCGCGGCGCAGTTCCTCGGTGGAAACCTCGGGGCTGTGCTGCGTCGAGATGACCACCGCATCGATTCGTACCGGAACACCGCCGACGTACTCGACGCTTACCTGGCTCTTCCCATCCGGCCGCAGGAAGTTGAGGACGCCCGCTTTACGAACCTCACTGAGCTGACGCACAAGCTTGTGCGCCATCATGATGGGCAGCGGCATCAACTCCGCAGTCTCGTCGCACGCGTAGCCGAACATGAGGCCCTGGTCGCCCGCCCCGCCTGTATCGACACCCATCGCGATATCGGGTGACTGGCTCTGAATCGTGTTCAGAACCCCGCACGTGTGGCAATCGAAGCCATAGCTTGCGTCGTTGTAGCCGATCTCGTCGATCACCCGCCGTGCCAGCTTTGGAACGTCCACGTATATGGTTGTGGTAATCTCACCGGCCACCATGCAAATGCCGGTAGTAACCAGCACTTCGCACGCGACCCTTCCCGTCGGATCATCACGCATAACTGCGTCAAGCACCGCGTCCGATATCTGGTCCGCAATCTTATCGGGGTGACCCTCAGTCACCGATTCCGACGTGAAAATGTGTCGCATATTGTCTGACACCGGTCTCAAAACCTCCTGCGCACACGCTGCTCGTGTGCCTCGTAACTAAAAAGTCAAGTGTAGCGTTTGCCAGCCGGAGCGGTCAACGAATTGCAGCCCGGCTGCGATTAGACGCTGCCGAGTGGAGTTCGGCTTCAATCAGAGGTTTTACGGACTGCACCTGGAACGCTCCGTTGTAATGCTTCCCATTGATAAAAAAGGCCGGAGTACCTTCCACGCCGCTTTGATCGCCATCTTTCACGTCTTTGTTGATCGTGGCGTCGTACTTGCCGGAATCCAGATCGGTGGTGAAGCGGCTCATGTCCAGGCCGATCTCCTTGGCCCAGGCGAGGATGTTCTCCCGGGTGAGTTGCCGCGAATTCGCAAATAACTTGTCATGCATCGGCCAAAACTTGCTCTGCGCGTTGGCTGCCAGCGACGCCGCCGAAGCGAGCCGCGCGTGGGGATGCATCGGTAGCGGAAACTGCTTGTAAACCAACCGGATATCGTTGGGAAACGCTCTCAGTAAAGCATCAGCCTCCGCAACTGCCAGATGGCAGTACGGGCACTCGAAATCCGAGAACTCGATCAACGTAACCTTCGCATTCTCCGGGCCTTTCGAAGGTGCGCCTTCAATCGGGATTTTGATGGGATCTTCCAGCAGAGGGCGTTGCGTCGGCCCCTTGGCCAGAGGGGACGCCTTGAAATCCGCCATGATTTGATCGTGAGTTTTTCCTGCTTTCACATCCTTCACAATCACGGCACCCAAACCTCTGCTAAAGCCGCAGGCAGGATCCTTGATGCGGCATTCCGCAAGCTTCATGTCACACCCGCAGGTGCAACCGGTCTCCCGGAGGATCTTGAGAACCTGCGCTTTCTGGGGAGCGGTCAAGCCGCCGAGGTCAATATCGGGGAGGTCTGACGCCGTCAGCCAATCCATCACCGACTGCCCGAACAGCCCGCTTGCAAAGACGGACAATACGCACAACTTCAGCAGCAAACGCATCGTTACTATTATCGCAGCAACAGGGGAATAGTCATTTCGGTTCCGCTGGCCATCAGTCCAGTGCCACTTAGTTTTGCGGAAGGAGGGCTAACGCAACGCATGTAGGGCAGGTTTGCAACCTGTTGCTATTGGACTGTTGATCCACAAAAGTGGATGAAAACCAAGGTGGCGCAAGCGGTTTCGCCTGTGCGCTCTCGGAGAGGTCCAAAGGCGAGCTGAATGCCTGCTCCACCCTTCGACAGTCTGGCGCACGTGAGCTTTCGAGAGTGCAGGATGCAATCCTGGGAAAGCTGCGGTACCGCCGTTTCCATCGACTTAAGGCTTATCGGGCTTGTCGGGTTTGTCGGGATCTTTCGGCTGCTCGCCCTTGCGATATAAGCTCGGCGCTTTACGCTTAGGGGTGGAATCCTGCGCCTGCTTCTCCTCCGTCTTCTTCTGGGCGACTTCCTTATCGCCCATGATCGCCTCCCGTTCCTTCTTCTCGGTCTGCTCTTTGGCGGTGACCTCGCCGGCCCGCTGCCGCAGGTCTTCGGTCGACAGATCGGCGCTATCCTGCGTGGTGTCGATCGCATTCTTCAGCACAAAGTCGTAGCGAGCCATATCCTTCGGCGCCGATTCCTGGATCTTCTGCAAGCGCGCCAGCATGGCCTTTTCAGCACTCGCCACGGCGGTCATTCCCTTATCGAGCGAGATCTTGCGCTTCAATGCGTCGTCGGCCACCGTATCGATCGCCTCGATGATCTTCGAGTAGTCCTCCAGGGTGTCGTGAATCAAAGCCGACCGGCCGGCCTTTTCCTTGCTCAACATCTGCTCGAGCATCCCCAGACGTTCCTGGGCAAACTTGATATAGAGTTGCAGCCGATCGTTGGGATCCTGCGCTTCCCGCACCTGGTCAATCTCATCCGCGGTCAGGAAATCGCGATCCTGGGCGAACGCCACCGAGGCGAACAGCAACGCGACAACAATACGCATACATTACCTCTTCTTGCTCATAATCTCGGTCAGCAACTTGTCGTGAAGTTCCTGCAAACGTGCCGTTGCGGACTCTACGGTCGCACGATCGTCAATACCCATCTCATCCCGCAGGCTGGCGAGCCGCCGCAGCATCGCGCGAATCCGGATCTCGGCCTGTTTATAATACTTGCTCTTGCGCGGCTGTTTTCCGGATTGCTCGAGCGAATCACAGGCCAACTCCACCGACTGCTTGACCTCGTCCAGATCGGCATCGGCCGTCTTCACGTCGCCGGCCTGATAAGCCCCTCGAGACTCGTCAATCGCGCGATTGGCATTTTCGAGCGCTAATTCCGAGCGTCTTTCCGGGTTCGCTTCCACTTTCACCGAATTGATGTCGGCAAACGCCAGGAACAACATCAAAGCTATCGTCATCTTCGATTCAACTCATTCTCAATGATCCGAACCCGCTGCCGCGCCTTGAATTCTTCGTCCGGGCTCTTGCCGCCATCCATCGCCAGGAACCGCCGATAACTTTCGAGCGCAGGCTTAAGCTGCTTTATTTTATCTAGCGTTATGGCTCGCAGGTACACATGACCAGGTTTTTCCGCGTGCAGCGCCGCAATTTTATCAAGGGCGCCGATTGCCGCCGGGTAATTCTCGGCCAGCACCAGAACCCCCGCCAATTCGCTCCAGGCTTCCGCGGAATCGGGCTTCATTTGGGCGGCGGTGTAGAATTCTTGAGCGGCTTCGGGGAACTTGCGCTGGTCCCGGATCATTCTGCCATACAACATGCGAAGCTCGTAGTTATTCGGCTCCGCGGCAACCACCTGTTGCATGAGCGGCATGGCCTTCTCAGGCTGCTTGCTCTTGATGTACGCCTGCGCCAGCGCTACGCGATTGGCCGTCGTCGGCGATGCTTTCACCGCAGCCTGGAAGCGGGCAACGGCATCCTCAAACCGGCCGGATTCAAACAGTAATTCCCCGACGTGTTCCTGCGCGCCGGGGTTATCCGGGAACTGCTGGTAAATTGCGATGGCATCCGCGGAGCGCTTGGCTTTCTCGTACAACCCCGCCAATTCCAGGAGCGCCTCGCGATATTGCGGATCCATGTCAGCCGCCTTCTTGAAATGGGGGGCGGCATCATCCAGTTTGCCTTCATTCGCAAGCGTTTGTCCCAGGCCGGCTTCCGCCGCCGCCGACTTGGGGTCGATCTCCAGCGCCTTCTGATATGCCGGCTCGGCCTTATCGAACTGCCCTTCTGACCGCAGCGCCTCGGCTAGGTAGTAGTTGGGGCGAAAGTCTTTCGGCTTTTGTTCGGCCGCCGCGCTGAGATGCGGCGCCGCTTCCGCCGCCTGTTTCCGCCGCAACAGAATGACGCCGAGATTCAACTCGGCCTGGTAGATCCCAGGCTTCAGCTCCAACGTTTTTTTATACTCCGTGATTGCGTCGGCGTCCCGGTTGATCATGGAATACGCAAACGCCAGGTTGAAATGAGCAGTAAAGTCGGAAGGATCGGAGGCTACCGCCTTGCTGAAGTTTTCCGCCGCCGCCTCGTAGCGCTTTTCGTCCAGGGCTTTCAATCCGTCCTGCGCGAAATTCGTTTGGAAGGCGCTCAAAAGGATAGCGGCTAAAACCACCATACTTCTATTGTCTGACAAGCTGAAACCGGCCTCAGCCAAGTTGCGGCAGACCGCCGGGAAGATTACCATCGGTCTATCACTTGACCCCGGAGGTCCAGATGCTTTATAGAGCTATCCTTGCCGCGGCTCTGCTGCTGAGTCTTGCGCATGCCGATGTGCGGCTGTTACGTCATCCCACTTATTCCAAGGGCAAAGTCGCGTTCAGCTATTTGGGCGACATTTGGGTCGCTAGCGAAAACGGAACAGGCGTGGAACGTCTGACGGACAATCGTGCGCGCGACATCTATCCGCGGTTCTCGCCCGACGGCAACTGGATCGCCTTTTCGTCGAATCGCGAGGGGAATTACGATGTTTACGTAATTCCGGCACAGGGCGGCAAACCGAAGCAACTTACTTTTAATAGCGCCGACGACAATGTGGTCGGCTGGTCAACGGATAGCAAAAAGGTCCTGTTCTCGTCCTTGCGAGGCCAAGGCGCGTTTCCTTCCGTGGCGACATTGTTTGAAGTCTCGACCGAGGGTGGTCTCGAGAAGCCGATCAGCACCGACTGGGGCTACACCGGCAGCTATTCGCCCGACGGATCGAAATTCGCATTCTCGCGGCATCCCTCGGTGTGGTCGCGAAAGCACTACCGGGGCAGCTATGCGGCCGACCTGTGGGTAATGGACGTCGCAAACAAGAAGTTTACAAAGCTGGGCGATGCCGAGTATCACGGCAATTATCTCTGGCCCATGTATGGGCGCAATGGCGAGGTCTACTTCGTGTCCGACCGGACTTCGGATGAGAAGAACCTGCAATGGGGCGGTCCCGAGGTCATGAAGAGCGTGAACAACATCTGGAAAGTTTCGGAGCGCGGGGGTACTCCGGTTCAGGTGACGCATCACACCAGCGGTAATCTCTTCTTCCCCAGCATCTCGGCCGACGGCAAAACGATCGTGTACGAAGAGAACTTCGGTCTTTGGAAACTGGACACGGCAACGGGCAAGAGCTCACCCATTTCGATTGACATCAAGTCCGATCCCAAGGAAAACGAAAAAGAGCTGCGAACCGTTCAGAACGAGGCCGATGGGTTTGCACTGTCGCCTTCAACCAAGCGTGCGGCCATTTCCACACACGGGGAGATCTTCACAATCGCGACGGACCGTGGCGAAGTGCAACGCGTTACAGAATCCTCCTGGCGCGAGGAAGAGCCTCGTTGGTCACCGAACGGGAAGTGGATCGCCTTTGTGTCCGACCGTACGGGCCGGCAGGAGATCTGGATGGCCGACGAGCATGGCCGCGGTCTGAAGCAGCTCAGCGACGTCGACTGCGACAAGCCCACCATCGTTTGGGCGCCGGATTCCAAGTCCCTGATGTGGTCAGGGTCGGATCACAAGCTGCGGCGGGTGGATATCGACAGCGGCAAAACCGACGTTATCGTGACCAACGAAGCAGGCAACATCGGCAACCCGCAGTTTTCACCGGACGGGAAGTGGATCTCGTACTCCAAAGCGGACAGCTTTCTGCGCAATCACGTCTACATTCGCGCGGCTGAGAGCGGTCCCGAGTACGTCATTGGCGCGGACGATTTCCTGACGGCGACGGGCGCGAAATGGACTCCCGACGGCAAAAAGCTCCTTCTTCTCGGCGGCGTCGGCGCGGCCTCGATGGCCTCATTGAACCGCACCGTCATGCAGCTCTATGCCGTCTCTCTGGTGCGCAACGAGAAGAACCCGGACGATCGCGATGTCGACAGCGAAGAGCAGGCGGAAGCGGCGGCGAGCGAAGCCGGAGCAGGCCGGCGCGGTGGCCCGGCGGCACAGCCGAAGGTGGACGTAAAGATCGAATGGGACGGCATCGACCGGCGGATTCGCCAGATCACCCACATGTCGGATTCGGTGGCCGCGGTTTCTCCCTCGCCCGACAGCCATACCTACGCGTTCTTCGCCATGGGCGCCGGCGACCCCGCGGCGGCCGGTGGAGGCGGCGGCCCCGCTCTTTACACCATCGCTGACGACGGAACGCGACTCACACGCGTGAATCAACCGACGGCCCAAGCCGACGGTGCGCCGGGCGCGCCTCGCGGACGCGGCGGATTCGGCGGTGGCTTCGCCGAACCGCAATGGTCGCGTGATGGCCGCAACATCTTTTATTTGCAGAACGGCTCGATCTATTCCGTTGGGACTCCAGCCGCAGCGCCCGCCGAAACTGCTGCGGCGCCAGCCGCCACTACCGGTGGCCGTGGAGGACGTGGCGCCGCCACTGCCGCGGCATCCGGAACGCCGGCAGCAGCCCCGCGCCGCGTCGATTTCACCGTGCATTTCGAAGTAGACGAGGCTGCCGAACGGCGCCAGGTCTTCGAGGAAGCATGGCGCGTCATGAAGAACCGCTACTACGATCCCAAGATGCACGGCGTCAACTGGGCCGCCGCGAAGGACACCTACGAAACGCTGCTTCCGAACATCGCCGACTCGGAAGAGCTGCACACCGTTCTGATGCAGATGATCGGCGAGCTGAATTCATCGCATACCGGCGTATCCGGCGGTGGGCCGCCGGCGCAGGATCGCGTCCAGACCCGCTATCCCGGGTTTGAGATCGAGCCTGATGCCTCGGGTTACTACAAGGTCTCGCACATTTACCGCAAAGGTCCGGCCGACCATGATTACGTCAAGCTGGACGTGGGTAACTTCATCCTGGCGATCAATGGCAAGGACCTGAAAACCACCGATAACTACTGGAAGGAGTACAACCTCGCATTCGGCCGTAAGTTCGAGTTCGCGGTGAATTCAAAGCCGCAGATGGACGGCTCCTGGACCATTAGCCTGGAACCGCTTACCGCACAGGCTCAAGGAAACCTGCAGTATGAGCGCTGGGTGGACGAAGCGAGGGCCAAGGTGGACAAGCTCACGAACGGCGAAATCGGCTACCTGCATATTCGCGCCATGGATGCACCATCGCTGCAGCGCTTCGAGCGCGACTTGCTGGCGAACCAGGGTAAGAAGGCGCTCATCATTGACGAGCGATTTAATGGCGGCGGCGGCATCGATCAGGAACTGCTCGAAATCCTGAATCAGCGCAAACAGTATCAAGCCACCCGCGGACGCGATTCGGTGTTGATCCAGCGTCCCGTGCAGGCCTTCTTCGGGCCGATGGTGGTCCTGCAGAACGAGCGTTCCGCCAGCGACGCCGAGATGTTCCCCGAAGGCTTTAAGACGCTGGGACTCGGCAAGGTCATCGGCGTACCTACGATGGGCGCTGTGATCGGCACCGGATCGTATCGCCTGATGGACGGCTCTCAGATCCGCACTCCCGGATCTGGCGTTTTCACCGCCTCGGGACGCGATTTGGAGAACTACGGCGTACCACCGGACGTCCTTGTCGACAACACCCCTTCCGACTTCCTCACCGGGCACGACCGGCAGATTGAGAAGGCGATCGAGGTGCTACGTTCCGAAATGAAATAGATGGAACGTAGGGATTTTTTGAAAGGCGCGCTGGCCGCCGCGGCAGCGCAGACAGCCTCCGCGGCGCCGAGCAGGAAAATGATCGGGATTCAGGTCGGCGCCGTTTCCTTCGTCGACGAAGGGACCGAGAAGGTTCTCGACATCTTCCAGGAAAAAGCCGGCATCAACACGCTTTTTGTCGCCACGTTCACATACGGACGCGGCATCGCGGGGCGGCAGGTGCCGGGCCAGCCGCTGCCCGACCACGGCAAACAGGAGTACGACACCGGCACGTTTCGCGGCGGCAGTTTCACGAAGATTCACCCGCAGTACTATCGCAATACCGTCCTGCAGGATTTCCGGGCGCCCGATTTTGGCGACTACGATGTCCTCGAAGCGGTGCTCCCTGCGGTTCGTAAGCGTGGCATCAAGACGATCTGCTGGTCCGAGGATGTCTTCGCCCGCGATATTCCGAACATCGACAAGCTCCAGGAGAAGGAATTGTCGGGCCGCAACGCGAACACGCTTTGCTTCAACAACCCCAACTATCGGAACTGGCTTCTGGGGGTTGTCGAGGACTATGCGCGCTCGTACGAAATCGACGGCATTATGTGGGGTTCGGAGCGCCAGGGTGCCTTCTCCAACGCTCTTGGAGCAAGCCACGGCGGCTCCGGCTATGACCCCGGCCGTGTGACCTGCTTCTGTGAGTTCTGCCGCGCAAAGGCAAAAGAGCGTGGCATCAGCGTCGATCGTGCGATTGCGGGCTACCGGGCACTGGAAAGCTTCGTACGGGACGGCCGGGCGGGCCGCCGGCCTGTCGACGGCTATTACGTATCGCTATGGCGTCTGATGCTGCGCTATCCGGAACTTCTCGCCTGGGAAATGCTCTGGACCGACAGTCTTCGCGAAACCTATGCGGCCATGTACCACAAAGTCAAAGAAGTGAAGCCTGCGCTTGGCATCGGCTGGCACATCTGGCACAACAACTCGTTCAACCCCATCTATCGTGCCGAGCAGGACGTTCATGAGCTGTCGCAATACTCCGACTTTCTGAAAATGGTGATGTATCACAATTGCGCCGGAGAACGGATGGCCAGCTACATTGACAGCGTGAGCGCCACAATCTACGGCGATGTGCCCAAACAGGAGCTCTTGGACTTCCATTACCGCGTGATGAACTTCCAGGAAAAGAATCTGGCTGAAATCCCGAAGACCGGCTGGTCCGCTGACTCCGTTTATCGCGAGGCAAAGCGTGCTCGCGAAGCGCTGAACGGAACAAAAACGCAGTTGTGGCCGGGCATTGACATCGACATTCCGACTGCCCGCGATCATTCGAAATCGACTCCGGATGGCACCCGCGATGCGGTGCGTGCTGCGTTTCGGGCGGATTCCGACGGTGTCATCCTTTCGCGAAAGTACTCGGAGATGAAGCTGGCGAACCTCGCGGGCGCGGGCGCGGCGATTCGGGAGTTGGGCCTGGCATGATGCCGCGGGTGGCGGTGATGGGCGCCGGCGCCGTGGGATGCTATTTCGGCGGCATGCTGGCCCGCGCGGGCGCTCCGGTCATGCTGATCGCCCGAAAGCCGCACGTGGAGGTGATCAATCGCGAAGGCCTGCTGATGGATTGCCTGTCGTTTCAGGAACGAATCCTGACCCAGGCAACCACGGAAATCGAAGCCGTGCGCGAGGCGCAGATCGTGCTGCTGACTGTGAAAACGCGCGATACCGAGGAGGTGGCTAAGTCGCTTCTTCCCCATCTCCATCCCGGCATCATCGTCGTCAGCATGCAAAATGGCGTCGACAATGTAGAGCGCATCCGGGCGGCATCGGGTATCGAGTCGATTCCGGCGGTGGTTTATGTGGCTGCCGCAATGACCGCGCCGGGCACGGTGAAGCACACCGGCCGGGGCGACCTGATTTTCGGTTCCGAGACCCGGCCCGATGATGTCGACGAGGTCGCTCCCCTGTTCGCGCTGGCCGGCATCCCCTGCCGTGTGTCGGACAACATTGCAGGCGATCTGTGGGTCAAGATGATTCTGAACTGCGCCTACAACGCCATCTCAGCCCTGACGAAGGCAAAATATGGCACGATCATGAGGACGCTGTGGACTCGTGAGGTAATGGAGCGCATCATTGAGGAGTGCCTTATGGTGGCGCGGGCTGCCGGCGTCCAGATGCCAAAGGTCAACATGGTGGAAGCGGCGGTGAAACTTGGGGAAGCGATGAGCCAGGCCGTCTCGTCGACCGCTCAGGACATCGCTGCGGGACGCATGACGGAAATCGATTCCCTGAACGGCTATGTGGTGCGCCGTGCTAATGAGTTGGGCATTCCGGTTCCCGCGAACCAGACGCTGCATGGGCTGGTAAAGCTGCTCGAATTGGGTACGAACTAAATGGCAACCAGGAAGTTTTACGGTTGGTGGGTCACGGCGGCGGCTGTCGTCACGTTCGGACTCTCCGTCGGGATTCCTTATTACAACATCGGTTTCTTTTACGACTATTTCCAGCGCCAGTTCGGCTGGTCGCGAGCGGATATCACGCTGGGCTTCCCCCTTGCCGCGCTGCTGACCATCTGGATTGGCCCGCTGGTCATTCATCGCTTCAGCCCGCGAAAGCTGATCCTGGGCGGCACCGTCCTTACCGCGATCGCGCTTGCCGGATTCGCGACCATGCGTTCGGCGCTATCCATTTACTACGCGTTCTGGGTGGTCTACACGATCGGCTATATCTTCTCCGGCCCCATCCCCCACCAGCTCATCGTTTCGCACTGGTTTCGACTGAGCCGCGGCAAGGCGATGGGGATTGTCTACGTGGGCGTTGGCCTGATGGGCTCGCTGGGCTCTTTTCTCGTCAAGCCTCTCACGGAGAACTACAGCTATCATTTTGCGCTTTGGATCCTGGCGGGCTTAGTGCTGCTGTCGTGGCCGCTCGTGCTGCTTGTATTAAAGGACAAACCTTCGGATGTTGGCCAGAATCCCGACGGCCTGGCCGATCCGCCGCCCGAAGTCAAACTCCAATCGCTCACTTTCGGCGAGCTGCTTTCAAGCTGGCCATTCTGGCTGCTGCTCATCGGGAGCTTCTGCTCGATCGGCTCCATCGGCGCAATCAATTTCCACATGAAGTTTGTCTTTCTCGATCAGGGCTTTCAAAAAGGCCCGATCGCCGACGGCGCTTGGCGCACCGCGTCGGTACTCATTCTGTGGTCCAGCATCGCCGGCCGGCTTCTCATTGGCGGGTTTGCCGACAAATTTCCCAAGAAGTGGGTAATGACGGCGACCTATTTCCTGGTCGCAGGGACGATTCCGATTCTGCTGGCCGTCCATCCGTCGCGAGACGTGATGATCTATGCTTTCGCGCTGCTGTTCGGATTCGGAATGGGCGCCGACTACATGCTGATCCCGCTGATGGCGGCGGATCAGTTTGGCGTGAACTCGCTAGCGCGAGCGATGGCCATCATCCTCCCGGTCAACACCATTGGCCAGACCTGGTTCCCTTACTTTGTCTCTATCCTGAGGGAGAACTTCGGCAGTTATGGAGTCGCGATGGGCGCGGTGCTCGCGGCCGCAATTGTGGGAGCCGTCGCGATCATGATCCTGCCGCGGCACCGCGATCTAAACGCAGAGATGCCGGTGGCGAGCAGCCAGAGGATCGCGGCGAAATCTTAATTGTGAGTGTGGGTTTCGGCGGGCGCGGCGCGCAGTTGCGCGTCTTCGAGGCGCTGCGCTTCCTTGTACGTAAATGCCATGCGATGGATCACCGTGATGTTCGTCAGCACGGCGATAACCCATAGCACCGGAGCCATGCGCTCAAAAAGCGCGCCGATGATGAGCAGCACGACTCGTTCGGGACGCTCCATGAAGCCGACCTTGCAGCTCGGGATGATGTTCTCGGCACGCGACCGCGTGTAACTCACCATCACCGATCCCGTCATCACAACGGCCGTCAGCACAACGTAGAAGTAACGATTGATGGTGCCGTAATACACCAGCAGCCCCATGAGAAGGCCGAGATCCGAATAGCGGTCCAGGACCGAATCGAAGAATCCGCCAAAACGAGTCACCTGGTTCGTTGCTCGTGCAACGCGTCCATCGACCATGTCGAACAAACCCGCTCCGATAATCACGAACCCGGCAGTACGGAACTGTCCGAAGCCCAGCAATACGGCGGCGCCGACATTGATCAGGAGGCCGATGAAAGTAAGAACGTTAGGGTGGATCTTGGAGAGAGCCAGGCCGTGCACAATCAGGCGGATCACCTTATTGCATGCAAGGCCGATCGCTCGGGTGTACGTCATCTACTACCTCGATTTTAACGTAAGTTACTAGCCCTGGCTTCCGGAATCATGAATGGTGCTGAGCTGGAGCAATTCCAGTTCGCGGGTGCCGTCTGGAATCTGAATCCGGACTACGTCACCGACCTTCTTGCCCATCAATCCACGGCCGATGGGCGAGGTGGTCGAGATCCGGCCCTTGGCCACGTCGGCCTCCTCGCTGGTCACCAGCTTGTACGTGATTTCCTCGCCTTTGTCGGCATCGAGCACGACAACCGTGGAGCCAAGGCCCACCTTGTCGCGGGGGATGCGCGCGGTGTCGATCATCGAAATCTCACGCAGTCGGGCCTGAAGCTGGCCCAGGCGCGCATTCACTACACCCTGGCGCTCCTTGGCGGCATGGTATTCAGCATTCTCGCTGAGGTCGCCGTGCGCCCTGGCTTTTGCGATCTCGCGCGGCAACTCGATACGAAGTTCGGTTTCCAGGGCCGCGATTTCATCCTGTAGTTTCTTTTTGAGCTCTTCCATTCAACCCGTACAACCGTTCATTATAAGGCCGCACCCGCGACATACGTGCTTGACTCGCGGAATCCTATGTAGCATACTACTGGCGTGGGAGCCCCAGCCTTATCTTATACGGCGGCCTCCATCCTGCTGGCCATCAACAGCGGTTACCGCTATGGGTTTGATGTGATGGACATCACAGGATTTCCTAGCGGAACCGTGTACCCGGCTCTACGGCGCCTGGAACAGGCCGGTTTCATTTCATCCCAGTGGGAACAACCTTCCATCGCGGAGCGTGAGCAACGCCCTTCCCGGCGTTACTACGCCACCACGCGCCAGGGGGAGACAGCCCTCGGAAACGCACTGAGGCGCTACCCGCTACTCGAACGTACCAGCGAACAGCTGCCACAAAAAACGGAGGGCTGATCCATGCTTCCGATTCCATGCCGGTTCATGTTGACTCTCGCCGGACTGATGGTGCCGCGCAAGCAGCGCGCGGAGTGGCGGCAGGAATGGGACGCAGAGTTGTCCTACCGCGTACGCTGCGGGGCAGACCTCGCATACCTGGTGCGGTCCGCTCGCGGCGCCTTTCGCGACGCGTGGTGGATTCGCTCGCAAAACCCACCGTCGTTCGCTTTTCTTAAACAACCGTTGCGGGCTGAGGCGCTAGCGCTCGCCATAGCGCTCATCACCGCAATCTGCACTGGAGCTTTATTTCCACCCCACCCGAACTACAAGAACCTGGATCGCCTGGTGCGCCTGGAGCGTAATGTCGGACGTTTCGGCGTAACGGTGCCTTTCATTCGCCCCTCCCTGATCCGGCACTGGAAAGAATCCTCGAAGATCGAAGCCGTCGCTTCATACGTAATCGTGGGGCGCTTATCGGGCCGAAGGGCAATCTTCGCGCGCGTTTCTCCGAATTTTTTCGATGTTCTGGGCGTCAACCCCCAATCAGGTCATCTCACTCGGGCCGACGATGAAACCCATGACGCAGTGATCACAAACACTTTCTGGCGAACCCGGCTCCACGGCGACCCCCATGCGATTGGGGCACATTTCCGCGAGGATCAGGACTATCGCGTGGTCGGAATCCTTCCGCCGGGCATCGCGTTCCGCGGTGTTTCGTTCTTTTCGCGCATGACGGGGATCAACCGCATGGTCACTGCCATTGCGCTGCTGCGCCCGGGCGTTTCCGACGACGACGCTCGCGAGGAATTAGTCGCGATAGCCCGTCACGATGAGCCGGCGTGGATGGCGGACGGCATTCGGCTGCATCACCTCGTGTCGACGACAACAGTAACCTCGCTCTTCCTGATCGGCGCGTTTCTCACCCTTCTCGTGGCCTATTTCTGCTGGCGCAAACGGGTCTTCCGCCCCTTGCTGTGCGCGAGAATCGCCACGACTGTACTCTCTGTACTGGCTTTCAATCTCGCCACCCTGCGGCCGGTGGCGGGCATTCTGGGCATTCTGGCGTTGGCCCAGACTTTCCTCTGCCTCGGTCTGTGTGTCGCGGCCGTTTATCTCATCCTGCGAGATCACAGCTCCCGTTGCCGCACTTGCTTCGAGCGCCTGCAGATGCCAGTGCCGATCGGCTCCTGGAGCAGCCTCATTATTAATCGCCCCACGACCGAATATCTCTGCCCGAAAGGTCATGGAGCGCTTGTTGTTTCGGAAGCGTTACACGACCCCGACCAGTGGACCACCTTCGACGAGTCCTGGCAGGACCTGTTCGCCGAAACTGCCGATTCGCGTCACGAACCATAACATTCGGACAAGGCGGTGAATGCTACTTTGGGTTCCCAGGGCATCTCAGGGTAGGCTTTACCCCGCTTATGTTCGAGGATCTTGACGATACCGGCACTTGCGAGGTCCAGGTCGTCGCGCGGCTCTTCGCGGTGCGGAAGGAAATAAGAGCCGAAGGTATTGACAAACACGGAATCCACACCCTCCTCGCGGAATATTTCCACTAAATCGACGATCTCCGCCGCCTGTTCATCCTCGTCGCGAATGTAGTCGTCGGCGTCCAATTGTTTCGCCCGACCGTCCTCACCATACTGGACGATCATTCCTCCCCGCGCGCCTTTTTCGCTCGCACCGCGGAAAGTCACGCATCCGCACTCAGTAATGGCTACCGGCTTGTCCTGCGCAACGAGAGCGCGAATGCCGGCACGGAATTGGGCAGCGATTTCACGCGTTCGATAGCAGTCCACCGAAATAAAGTCGAATGGGGTCCAGTCGACACCCTCGAATGCAATAGACGCGTAGGTTACTTTGCCTCCAAACCGCTCGCGGACCAGCGCTGCAGCGCAGCCCAGGAACTCATTAATTCGCCGGCGCATATTCACTATCAACTCGGCTCGCTGTGGCCCAGGAGTTTGCAAAGCATTCAGCCGTTCAATGTAAGTGGCGCCCGGAACGAATCCCGCACTGAATAGAGACAGTTCGGCCCCCATGACGAGGACCACCGTGGCGCCGCGTTGGCGCAACCGCTCCGCGCGTTCGGCACAATCACCGGTCACCTCCAGCAACTGGTCGAGCGTCAGCTCGTTTGTAAACGGCGAAAACCAGATTTCCAGGCCCGCGTCGCCTGCGAAGCCGGCGGCAATTTCCAGCCGGTCCGGATACCCACCGGTAAGGCGCACCGCGTTGCAGTGGAGGTCATGGCGAATGATCTCCATCTCCCGTTTCACGACCTCGAGGTCGAACGGCTCGCGGGTAGTCGTGCCTGCACTAATGAATCCTGTATCGTATGTGATTCCTTTTATACGCATAGCTAATGCCTTCCTGCTGTCTTGAAACCGTCGGCAACCAAATCGAAGGCCTTGCGCATTCGCGCAGCGATCGAGCCGGACGGACCGTCACGCAGCCAGCGCTCCAAAACAACGCCCACAACCGCGGTCACCATCGCCGCCACGAGTTGCGGGTACAAACCGTTCACGTGTTTTGTACCGCTGCGTTCAGCGATGGCCTTGGCCAACTCGGGCTGTGCCGCCGCCGACGCCTTGAGCACTTCTCCCTGAACCGCCGGTTCCGTCATAAGGAAGCGAGTCAACTCCATCCAGCGCTTCACATCGGGGGCGGTCTCGCTTCTGGACTTTGGCGGTTCGAACTGCGCCGCCACGGAATTTGAGATCGCGATCCACAGCTCCTCGTCAGCCGGGCGAGCGCGCAACCCGTCGGCGATACGCAACATACGCTCCAGGTGGCCGGCTGCGACCGCCTCTGCTTTAGTCGAAAAATAGTTTCGAAAAGTCCGGGGGGATACGTTTGCGGCCGCAGCGATGTCGTCCACTGTAACGTTCTCCCACCCGCGTTGAATGCATAGACGGATGGCCGCGACGCTCAGTGCGGCCCGGGTCTCACGGAGCTTGCGTTTCCTTAACCCTTCCCCGGCCTGGTCGTTTGTGCCCACACTTGAGGATAATCTAACTTTTGCCGAGTTGGCAATTTTTCTTTATTGGCAATATCGATGGATCAAGCAACAAGCTTCGGGATGCAGCTCACAGCCTCCGCAGCATCACCAGGAAAACATCGTTCTGCCGCAATGGGAGCTCTCTGACGAACAGGCCGCCTGGATGTTTCACTACACCTTGCTGCAGCGGCGCTCCACTGGCGCCTTCGCGAAGCGTCATCACCTGCGGCCGCGTGAGTTGGCCCGGCGCTCCCATATCCAGATACATAGTGTAGGCGTCGTTTGCCCGATAGCCTGTCTTGTAAACCGCGAGGTCATAAGTCCCCTCCGGCAGATGTTCGATCCGCAGAGCGGCAGTTCCCGCCGGCTGCGACGGCTGTTCTTTCTTGTAGAAAACCTGGTCGTTTTCCCCAACCGGCGGAATCACCGGCGTGAAGTCCCATAGGAGGGCTTGAACGTCGCCGGCGGCATTGCGGCAGACCCAGGAGGAATCGTCGGTGCTTGCCAGTTCTTCCGGCCCGAGCCGGTTCAGGAACTCAAAGGCAAAGTACGCGGGCTTGCGGATGCCCTGGTAATTCAGGAGGCCAAAACCACCATGGAAAGGCGTCATGCGCGGGCCGTTCTCCTCGAAGATGTCAGTGAACACCCAATAAGACAGGGAATCCACTGATTCCTGCGCGCCCTTGATCTTGTCCAGGATAAAGGCCGCCTGGTGATACTGATCGTGCACGTAATCGGTAGGCGTGTATGCAGAGCTCCACTCGGTAAAGTGCAACGGCAGATTCGGCAGCGGCGACTTGCCAATCAACTCGCGCGAGTGCACCATGCGCGAGCGCACCGCGGTGCGGTCGCCATCGAGAACCGTGCCGCGCGAACCGGTCTCGTCTAAATAGCCTTCCTTGACTCCGTAGGAGTGGGTAGAAATGAAATCCAGCGGGACGTGCTCGCGGGCGCAATATCGCAGGAGCTCTTCCTCGAACCGATACGGGATCGCCGAAGCCGGTCCGCCGACGCGATATTCCCTGGAAACGCTCTTCACCGCTTCGGCCGCGGAACGGTACAGCTTGAAATACTCGGCCAGATCGGCACTCCAGAATGGCGCGATATCGGGCTCGTTCCAGACTTCGAAGTACCAGGTTTTCACCTCTGCGTCACCATAGCGCTCGCGGAAGTGGCGCACGAGATTTGCAATCAGCGCGCCCCATTTGTCGTAGGATTTGGGAGGCGTGACATTGCCGTGCCACCAGAATATAGTCTTATCGCCGCTCGCCAGGTCGCAGGGCATGAAAGCCAGCTCGACAAACGGCTTCAGTCCGATTTCGAGCAGGTAGTCGTAGAGTTTGTCCACGTACTGCCAGTTGTAGACAGGAACGCCGTTAATTTCCCTGTAGACACCCATATCGTCGTGCAACAGGCCATGCATGCGAATGTACCGAAAGCCAATTTCCTTCTGAACGAGTGCCAGTTGCTGCTGCCAATCGGCGCGCAACCCTTCATTGGCGCGTCCCGCACCAATACATTCCTTCCACACCGTACTATGCGGACCGCGCACCTTGGTGAAATCCGCCGAGATGATGCGCTCCGGCTTGCCGGCCGGAGAGATCTGCGCGAATGCGACATCCACTCCGAGCAGACAAACGAATACGGATACGCTTACTTGAAACACAGGTTCTCCAAACCTAGTATGCTGCTTCACAAAACGACCTCGTTGCGAAAATCCCCTCTCGCACATCTAACCAGCAAGGTTCCTCATGTCACGTATAGCTTGGCTCGTTATAGGCGCAATCCTCGGCGTGGTGCTCATAGCGCCATTGGGCGCCTATCTGTTTGTACGGTTCGGCGGCATCGCGATGGCGACCACTGCAAAACCACTCCCTCTCGAAAAGACATTTGCCCAGACCGCTTTACGTGCGAGTCTTGGCGATGCGGCCAACCTCAAAGATCCCCTGCCCGTTGACGATCCAAACATGCTCGCCGGCGTGCGACTGTATCAACAGAACTGTGCGGAATGCCACGGCCTTCCCGACCGTCCGCCAACGCCGATCGCGAAAGGTGAATTTCCAGCGCCGCCTCAGCTCTTTGACCCGCGCCAGATGGTCGCCGACGATCCCGAGGGCGTAACGTACTGGAAGGTATCCCATGGCATCCGGCTATCGGGCATGCCCGGCTTTGCGGACACGCTATCGGACCAGGAGCGTTGGCAAGTAACCATGCTCTTAGCGCATGCCGACAAGTTGTCGCCCGCGGTCAAGGGTGCCCTAACGAGCGGCGGATCGCGCTAACGTCCCTGGAACTTCGGCGGCCGCTTCTCGTGGAACGCCGCCGTTCCTTCCTTGACGTCGTCCGTGTAATTCGTAACCAGGGTGCTCAACGCGGCGTCTTCCAGCGCGTTCTCCAGGTTCATGGTGAGTTGCTTGTGCATCATCCGCTTCGTGATGCGAATCGCGATGGGAGGGCCTGCGGCCAAGCGATCGGCCCACTGTCTCGCAACCGCCATCAATTCGGCATCGGGGACGACTTCGGTGACCAGTCCCAGCTCCTTTGCCTCCCGAGCCGGGTAGACCTCGGAAAATAACGACATTTTGAGCGCGCGCTCCAGGCCCATGAACCGGGGAAACAAGTACGCGCCGCCCTCATCCGGAATCAAAGCGAATTTCAGGCTGGTGTCACCGAGCCTGGCGCTCTCCGCTGCGAATCTAAAGTCGCAGGACAAAGCCAGGGTCAGCCCACCCGCCACCGCAGCCCCGTTAACCGCCGCAATTGTAGGCTTGTCGAACCGCTGTAAAAACTTCACCAGCTCATGCATGTTCTCGCGCATTTCCAGCATTGACTCCAGGCGGTGGCCCCGATAGCGCGCCGGGTATTGGAAATCGCGGCTGATATCGCCGCCCGAGCAGAACCCGCGCCCGGTTCCCGTGATGATAACCGCGCGGATATGGTCGTCATCGCGAGCGTCGCTCAGCGCTGACAGAATCTCGTGAACCATCACCTCGGAATACGCATTCAGCTTCTGGGGACGATTCAGCGTTATGGTCGCGACGTGTCCGTCTTTCGCGAATAGAATCTGTTGGAAGTCGCTCATCGGCCCGTGAACCTCGGCGCACGCTTTTCGAGGAACGCGCGGACGCCTTCCTTATGGTCGTCAGTCTGGCCGCAGCGCAAGTGCGTCTCCGCCTCGCGATCGAGCAGGGTTCGAAAATCCGTGTGTGTTGCAAGATTCACGTTGGCCTTCATGTAGCGATAGCTCGTGAGAGGTCCGTCCGCGATGCGCGTTGCAAGCGCTTTGGCTTCGTCGGCCAGCGATTCGTGGGTAACGATGCGATTCACCAGTCCAATCCGGTGCGCTTCCTGGGCATCGATTGCTTCCGCCAGGAAGAGCAGTTCCTTCGCCTTTGGCGCACCCACATAGTGCGTCAGCAGCCATGTGGTCCCGAAGTCGCCCCCGAAACCCACTTTCGCGTAGGCCGTACCAAATTTCGCCTGGTCGGAGGCGATACGCAAATCGCACGCCAGGCAGACACCCAAGCCCGCCCCCATCGCAAACCCGTTCACCGCCGCGATCGTCACTTTGGGAATGCTGTACAGCAACCAGGAAAGCTGCTGGACCGCCTGCAACCGGTCAATCTTCTCTTCGAGCGTCTGCTCACCTTCGTGAGCCATGGCCGAAACGTCGCCGCCGGCGCAGAACGCCCGCCCCGAACCGGTCACGACGATGGCGCCGACCGCAGGGTCCGCGGCCCAGCCCCGCAACGTTTCGACGGAGCCTGAGAGCAGTTCGGCCGACAATGCATTCAGCTTGTCGGGCCGATTGAAGGTCAAGGTTGCAACGCGATTTTCGACGTTGGTCAGGATCATTGTTTCCACCATTCCGCCACCGTCTCAGGCGGCATCTTCTCAAGAATAAACTGCGCCATCTCCTTCAAACGGTCCCCAGTCGTCACCGGACCGGTCCAGCAATGCCCTTTCATCGCACCGTACGAGAACAGCCCCTCGTAGTGCGGACTCTCCGTCTTCTTCATCCAATCCTGCAGCTTGTGCGTGGAGTTGTTCAGGTAGAAATTGTCGGCATCACCGACGTAAACTCGCACCTTGTCCACCAGCTTCCCTCCAACCGCCGGCCAGTTTTTCTCCAGGTAATTGCGCAGATCGAAGTGATCCTTCCAATACTGCGCCACCCGTGGATTGATGTCTCCCGTTCGCTTATCGAACAGCGGGTCGAAGTAGCCGTCTTCGCCCAAAGGGCCGAACACCGCCGACCAGATGTCCAATTGTTCGCCCGAACGGCCGTGCGTCCCGTTTACCAGCTCGAAGCGATTGCGTTCCTCCGATGTCTGCCGGATCTGGCCGTTCACCTCACGGCTATTGATCGTCGGCACGCGCCGCCATTCGTACTGTTTGTAGAAAGCGTTCTTGTCTTCGTAAACATTAATGCCCTCCACGTCCGAGAAATCCACGGAATCCGGACAGTATGCCCACGTCCCGCCGAAGAAGTCGGGGTGGAAAATCTCGAGAGCCAGCGCCTCCCAGCCACCGGTCGATCCACCCGCCAGTAAGCGTGCCCAGGGCTGCCTGATAACCCGGAAACGCTTCTCAATCTCGGGAATCAGCTCCTGCAGGATGGCTTTGCCATAAGGCCCGACATTGACCGAATCCACGGCATACGAATCGTCGAAATAGGGATTCGGATGCTGGAGTGTGACTACGATCATCCTCGGGAAGTTGTCCTTCATCCACTCCGCCTGCAGTTCTTTTCCCGGATCGCCGATGCCGAAGTTCAAAGGAGCGGCGAGCGAGAAGTGCCCCTGTTGATAGAGCACCGGATAGAACAGGTTCGCCTTCTCGTAATCGCGCGGCAGCAGCACCGTCGCGCCGAGATACACCGGCCGCCCCCAGAACTTCGTCAGCATCGCGCTCTGGATGTGAAAACGCTTGACCCGGTCGGTGTCCGGCGGAATCTTCACGGCCGGAATCACCTGGTCGCAAACGAGCTTGATCGCGTATCCTTTCGACGCATCGAGCGTCATCCGCTGCGGCGTGCTGTAGAGATTTCCCGGCGAGCGATTCCAGCGCTGGCCTTCCCACTGATCGTCGTGCATCCACACGAGATGCCCGTCGGAGCGGTGAAACTCCGAATAGACATTGATGAACGCCTGGACATAGTATTCGCCGGCAGGTATTTCCGACAGGCTTTTCACGGGCGAGCCGAGGTCGCTGGAGTCAATCACCACGGGCTCTCCCGGCACAAGCTTCTCAAAATCGCGCCCAAAGAACGGCGAACCGACACGCCCGATCGCCAGGCGCGGCTCCGGGTCCGGTTTGCGGCCGATCATGATGTACGCGCGCCCCGCGATCGGTCCATCGTGCGCGGCAGGAGGATAAGAGATTTCGAACCGCACCTCGGCGGCCGCAATTGCACAAGCCGGGGCGCCCAGCAGCATGAAAAGGCAGAATCTGGCCATTAGCGAGATTCTACCCAGTTCCTGAAATCCAAGTGGTACGCTGTACGCTTATGCGTCGTTCGCCTCTTCTCCGCCTGTCTCTATTCGCTCTCGTACCCGCCGCGTTCGGAATCGCGCAGGATAACGCGCACTTGATGGACGACCCCGCCATCAAAGCCGCTCTCGAAGCCGTAAAGCGCAACGAGCCCCACTTCATCGAGGAGCAAGTACGCATTTGCGAGATTCCCGCGCCACCGTTTCATGAGGAGGTTCGCGGCAAAGAACTGGAGCGTCTGTTTAAGGAGTCTGGTCTGCGGGATGTGCGAATCGATAAAGCTGGAAATGTCATTGGTGTCCGTCCCGGCGCAGCGCCGCATCCTAACCTGGTGCTCGCAGGACACCTCGACACGGTATTTCCGCCGGGAACCGATGTCCATGTAAAGCGCGACGGGACCGTTCTCAAGGGCCCTGGCATCGGTGACGATTGCCGCGGCCTGGTCGTCGTTCTCGGCGTCATCAAGGCTCTCAATGATGCCAAAGTGCAGACTCCCGGCACAATCACCTTCGTTGCCGACGTCGGCGAAGAAGGACTGGGTGATCTTCGCGGCATGAAGGAGCTCTTCCACGAGAGCCTTCAAGGCCAGATCGACAAGTTCATTTCTGTAGATGGTCTCGGCCTCGGTGTCACGGCCATCGGGGTCGGAAGCTATCGTTATCGCGTAACCTTCAAAGGCCCCGGCGGCCACAGTTTCGGCGCATTCGGCATGGCGAACCCAATACAGGCCATGGGACGCGCCATCGCCAAAATCGATGCTTTCGAGGTTCCCACGAATCCGAAAACTACGTTCAATGTCGGCCGCGTTGGCGGAGGTACTTCGGTAAATGCTATCCCGTTCGAGGCCTGGATGGAGGTGGACATGCGCTCGGCCGACAAATCGTCGCTCGAAGCCCTGAACACCAAGTTCAAGGCGGCCGTTCAGGAAGCAATAGAGGAAGAGAACAAGCGCTGGAACAACCGCGGTCCGGTTACCGTGTCGAACGAGCTAGTTGGATTGCGCCCCGCCGGAATTACGCCGATGGATTCTCCAATCGTTCAAACCGCCATCGCAGTTTCCAAGCCTTTCGGCTTCGACGGCAAAGTACGCGAGGGTTCGACCGATTCCAACGTCCCCATGAACCTGGGCATTCCAGCGATCACGATTGGCGGCGGAGGCACCGGTACGGGCGCCCACTCACTAAACGAGGAGTTCGACACCAAGAACTCCTGGGTCGGGACCCAGAGGGCCCTGATGCTGTCGGTCGCCCTAGCGCGCTGATCAGTTGTAAATCTCGTAAAGCTCGTAATTCCCGTCGCGGTCCGAGACGAAAACCACGCGAGTGCCGTCTTTGGAGAAACTCGGGAAGAAATTCCGCGGCGTTGCCGCAGTGAGCGGCCGCATTGTGCCACCCGGCTCGAGCAGCATAATCTGCGTTCCGGTCCCACACGCGCAGTTGAACGCCAATGCCCCGTCCGGTCTCCAGGCGGCATGGCCGGAAATATGAGTGCCGTCCGTGAGCGCGCGTGCCGCTCCACCATCCCGCGAAACAGTGTAAATGCGATGGGGACCGTTCATCGGGGAATCAAAGGCAATGGTCGTGCCGTCCGAAGACCAGGCCGGCCACCCTACATTTGTGATCTCCGGCGCGAGATCGGTAGGCTGGCCGCCATGGAGGGGCAGCAGTTTTAGACGGCCTTGTCCGAGGGGTCCTGAAACGGCCGCGAGCGTGTTGCCATCCGGCGACCAGGCGGGCTGCGTCCAGTCTTCGGAACCGGGTGAGACCTGGCGGACGACGCCGTCTCTCCGCCGCAGAATGTAAATTTGCGGGCGGCCGGAGCGGTTGCTCTCGAACGCGATCTCGGCGCCGTCGGGTGACCACGAAGGGTTTCGGTCGTCCGCTCGATGATGGGTCACGTTTTCGACGCGGCCGGTGACAAGGTTTTTGACGTAGATGTCGAAATCGCCTTGTCGATTGCTGGTGAAAGCGAGCTCGTCGCCAGAAGGCGACAACATCGGCGTATTGTCCTCACCGACGTCCTGCGTCAGCCGGCGGCCGGAGCCGGGCGGCGCTTCGACGGAGTAGATATCGCTATTGCCGCTGCGGCTCGAGTCAAAGTAAATCCGTCTCCCGTCCTGCGACCAGGAGGCTTCACCTGCTTCTCCGAATCCAGCGGTGAGCAGCGAAATCTCCCGACCGTCGGCACGCATGACGAAGACTCCGGACACACGCCCGTGATTTCCTGTAAATGCGATTCGCGTTCCGTCCGGGGACCAGGCCGGGACACTGGCATTCCCGGAGAACAGGTTCGTCAGCGGCTGCACTCGTTCTCCATGCGCGTCCATAAGATAAAGCCCCAGGCGATGCGAAACCGATCGCGTGTGCAGAATCCACTGTCCATCGGGCGACCAGGCCGGGTCAAAGCAGGCCTCCTCGGGGGTGGTCAGTCGAGTTTCGGTAGCCGTTGCCAGGTCGACGCGGAAGATGGCCGACGACTGTCCATGGCGGGACTGGAAAAGGAGCGACCGCCCGTCGGGGGACCAGGCCGCACGCCCGCCGGTTCGAGTTGACACGGCATGCTTCCCGCTTCCGTCGGCGTTCATGACGTAAATGTAAGTCAGACCGTTGTCGCTGATGCTTTGGAACGCGATCCGTTGCCCGTCCGGCGACCAGGAGGGCGAGTCATCTTCCCGCTGATCGTTTGTCAGACTGAGCGGTTCCGAACCGTCGGGACGCATACGCCAGATATTGTGATGCCCGCCGCGATTGCTGACAAAAACGATGTAGCGGCCGTCCGGGGAGACGTCGGGCTGGGAGTCGTCGGCACGATCGAAAGTGAGTTGGCGCCAGGGAGGCGGCGTGCGCCGCAGCCATAGAGTCAGTCCCAAGGCCAGAATGGCAATCGCTGCCACACCCGCAAGCACCAACCAAAGGGGTTTTCGGCTCAGCCTTGCCGGTGCGCTCGGAAGGGCTACCGTTTCATGAGGGATCTGCACATCGGGCGATGCCGCGTCTGAAGGTGGCGCCACGAACCGGTAGCCTTTGCCGGGCACCGTAACGATGTACCCCCGTTTGCTCGCCGATTCGCCCAAGGCCCGACGCACCACCGAGATGTGGTAGGGAAGGTTGCTCTCCTCGATGACAACTCCCGGCCATACTTCGGCAATGATCTCTTCCTTGTTGACGAGTTCACCTTCACGGGCCACCAGCAGCGCCAGGACGTCAAAAGATTTGGGCGTGAGGTAGACGGGTTGCCCGTTCTTCAGCAATGTCCGGCGGAGGGCATCCAGCCGGAACGGACCGAAACTGAGACTTGTGGGCGCCGGAGACTGCGGCATCGCGCTTTGGCCATTATAATCCTGCAATTTAGGAAGTACTCTAAGAACTTCTAAGAAACTCCCAGACCTTGCCTATGGCGTTCAGCCTACGGGTCCGTGTACGTTGGGCACTACAGGGAGTGATGTTCATGAGAACCACGATATTGTTAGTCGCGTTTGCTTGCCTGGCGGCCGCCCAAGACATCCCATTCACCGTCGAACTGACCACCCCAATCAGTACGTCGAGCAATCACAAGGGCGACCCCGTAACCGCCCAGGTTGTCCAGCCGGACAACTTCCGAGGCGACACGGTCCAGGGCCACATCACAGATCTGAAGTCCGGAAACAAGATCCATGGCGAATCCGTTCTCAAGTTCAACTTCGATACCCTGATGCACGGCAGCACCGCGGTCCCGATCAACTCGTCTGTTACGTCCATGGCCAATTCGAAAAAGCAGGAGAACGTGGACGAAGAAGGGCATGTGATCCGGAAAAGCAGCAACATCGGAAAGGCGGCCGCCGGTACCGGTGTGGGCGCCCTCGTTGGGGGCCTTACTCATGGCGTTAAGGGAGCCGCGATCGGGGCGGGAGTTGGCGCCGCGGCCTCGCTGATCCTGATCGAGGTTGCCGCGGAAGGGCCGAAGATCGAATTTGCACCAGGCTCACAATTCGGCCTGTCGGTGAAATCGCGGGGAGGGCCGGAACTGGCGAGCCTGTCGCCGAACGCCGCTCCCACAACAGCACCACCGCCCGCTGGGGGCGGAAATTCTACCCCGCAACCGGTTTCTGCGCCTGCGACGAATTCCGCGGCCGCTCCTGCCCCGGCGGCCGCAACGGAACCCTCCGGCGGCGACCAACCACAACTCTCGTCCCTCAAGATAGATTTCGTTCCCGGCGAGCGGACCATCTTTTACGACGACTTCACGGACTGGGCGCCGGACGAACCGCCGCCGCACTGGAAGGTACGGGGACCAGCGGTCCAGCTACGAATGGGAGGAGGAATCCACGAACTGTTCATGCCGGAAGGCTGCGATCCTGAGTTGACGTCGCCGCCCATTAAAGGAACCCAGAACTTCACTATCGAGCTGGACTTGATGGCTGTCGGGAGCGAGGTGAACATTGATTTTCAGAACCCGAAGGGTGACGGCTATGCCCTTTACGGTCATTTTGGCGGCGAAGAAACCACCGCCAACATACACCTGAACGGGCCCGGCGACAATCTCGGAAGCGGTGAAGTCCACAGACCGCCGAACACCCTCCTCAAGTTCGCAGTGTGGGTCCAACAGGGGCGCGTCCGCGGCTACATCAATGGCGAACGGGTTGTGGACGCCAACCAGGTCGAGCTTCAGCCAATCAGCCGCATCGTTATTAACCATCGCTGGAAGGAAATCAGCATCAGACGTATTCGAATCGCGGAATCCGCGCCCGATTTTTCCACGGCGATCGGTGCCAGCGGCAGATACGTCACGCATGGCATCCAGTTCGATACCGACAGCGATCGCCTGAAAGTCGAATCGGCCCCAGTGCTGAAGTTGATTGCCAGCGGATTGATTAAGAACCCGAATCTGAAGGTCGAGATCGACGGCTACACCGATTCAACGGGTGACGAGGCGCACAACAAAGATCTCTCGAAGCGGCGCGCCGAAGCGGTGCGGGGAGTGCTCGTGTCACAGTTCGGCATTGAACCGAACCGCCTGACAGCGGCTGGATTCGGCCCCGCGAACCCGGTAGGGTCGAATGACACAGCCGACGGCCGCGCTACAAATCGACGCGTCGAATTCGTGAAACAATAACGTCACTTGGAGCGCGCTGACGCGGTAAACTGCGTACCATGCGCGCTCGACATGTCTATGTAGCCGTTCTCACCGCCGCGCTTTCGGCGAGTGCTTTTGCCAACCGCGGCGTGACGCCCGAGGATTATTTCGCCTTCCAGTTCCTGAACGACGCCCACATATCGCCGGATGGAACCGAGGTGGCTTACGTCGTCACGACCGTCGACCAGCAGCGGAATCGGCGGAACTCCTCAATCTGGCTGGTTGCGGTGGACGGGAAGTCGGCTCCGCGCCGCCTGACGGCGGCTGGTGCGAGCGCCAATGCGCCTCGCTGGAGTCCCGATGGCACGCGGCTTGCGTTCCTGTCGAGCCGCGGCGAGACACCCGCAAACGGAGGCGAAGCGCCGCGTCCGCAGATCTGCATTCTTCGCATGGACGGTGGCGAAGGCCAGGTTCTCAGCAAGATCAAGAACGGCGTCAGCGTGTTTCAGTGGTCGCCCGACGGGAAACGCTTCGTTGCCGTGAGCCGCACCGGCCCCAGCGATTTGGCGACCGGGCCGAAGAAGAGCGACGTTCGGCATTACACGCATATTTCCTATAAGTTCAACGACACTGGCTGGTACGACGATAAGCGCAGCCATCTTTGGACCGTGGACGCCACGACGGGAGCGGACAAACAGATCACTTCCGGCGACGACTGGAACGACACCGACCCGCAGTGGTCGCCCGACGGCACGCGTATCGCCTTCGTTTCCGACCGCACGGGCAAAGAGTACGAGAACGGCCACAACAAGGACGTCTGGGTGATTGCGGCCGAGGGCGGTCCTCTGACGAAGATCTCGGATCACAATTATGACGACACGATGCCGCGCTGGTCGCACGATGGACGGCATATTGCCTTCGCCGGCCAGACTGCACGGCGGCAATTCCCAAAACTCTACGTGGCGCCGGCGGAAGGCGGACCTTCCACATTAGCGGTTGAAGATCTCGACCTGATTCCGACCGACCTGCATTGGGGGCCTGGACCGAATGAATTGCGCTTCGAGACGGGATTCAAAGGGACGAATCACGTCTTTCGCGTCGACCTGGGGGCGCACAAACTTTTGCAGGTAAGCTCGGGCGAGCGGGCCGTCCGCGGATTCGACGTAAGCGAAAAGGCCGGGATCATGACCTACCTCGCCAATGATTTTCAGCATCTCGACGATCTGTATGTCGCGGCTCTCGACGGCAGCGGCGAGCGCCAATTGACGCACGCCAACGCGAAACTATGGTCGGATCTTGACCTGGCCTCGGTGGAAAGGATTCCGTACAAAAGCAGCGATGGTTGGAGCATCGATGGCTTCCTGGTGAAACCGGTCGGCTGGGAGCCCGGCAAGAAATATCCGATGGTGTTGAGCGTTCACGGCGGTCCGGCGGGCCAGTATGGGGTCGATTGGTATCACGAGTTTCAGGTTTATGCCGCAAAGGGCTGGGCCGTGTTCTTCTGCAATCCTCGTGGGTCGACCGGCTATGGGCAGAAGTTCGAGCGCGGAATCGTGAATAACTGGGGCGGAATGGACTACCAGGATGTGATGGCGGGCGTGGATGCGGCGCTAAAAGCAAATCCGTGGATCGATGCGGACCGTATGGGGGTAACCGGCGGAAGCTATGGCGGGTTCATGACCAACTGGATTGTTGGACACACTAACCGGTTCAAGGCCGCCGTGACGCTTCGCAGCGTGTCCAACTTCATCAGTGACGACGGCACGCGCGACGGCGCTTACGGACACGAGGACGATTTCAAGGGCTTCCTCTTCGACAATTTCGAGCAATACTGGGACGCTTCACCGCTCAAATACGCCAAGAACGTGAAGACGCCGACGCTGGTCCTGCATTCGGATAACGACTATCGTGTCCCGATCGAGCAGGGCGAGCAGTGGTTCCGCGCTTTGAAGCACTACGGAGTAAACGCGGAGCTAGTGCTCTTTCCGCGCGAGAATCATAATCTGACGCGTACGGGCGAGCCGAAGCACCTGGTGGAGAGCCTCAACTGGCAGATCTATTGGTTCGAGCGGTTCCTGAATGGCAACAACTCGGCCAAACCGCCCGACGCTTAGCGGTCACCTTCGGTTCCGCGAGGGCTCTTTCCGTCGTTGAGGTAATCCGCCAGCCATGCGATCCAGCGCCGGTCGATGTCCCGCTGGCGAACCGGATCAGTCGGCGAATGCCCGCCGACCGGATATGCGAAGAATCGCGTAGTTACGCCATTGTCTTTCAACGCGTGATACAGCTTGTAGGATTGCGTCGGCGTCACCCGGTAGTCGCCGGTGTCCGAGAGAATCAGCGTCGGAGCCTTGATTTTATTGGCGTACGTGATCGGCGACTGGTCGACGTAAATCGCCATATTGCCCGCATAAGGTGAGCCGCCGAAAGCCGTGCCGCGGCGCACGTTCGCGTCGCCGAGGTTGTATTGATCGAGCCAATCCGTCACAGCCGCACCCGCAACTGCCGCCTTCCAGACGTTGTAGTGGCCCAGCAGCCACGTCGTCATGTAGCCGCCGTAAGACCAACCGGAAACCGCCATGCGCGAGTCGTCCACCCACCCTCGCTTCTTCAAATACTCGACTCCCGCCATGACGTCGCGGCCGGGACCATCGCCGGAATCGCGTTGAATGGCCGACTGATAAGTGTTGCCCAAATTGTCGCTGCCGCGATAATTCGGCTCGAAAACGACCCATCCTTGCGCCGCCAGCAACTGCGCACGCGACGAGAAGGCTTCCTTCGATGCGGACCGCGGGCCGCCGTGCACGTAAAGAACGAGCGGATACTTTTGGGAGGCATTGAAATCCGGCGGATAAGTGACGACACCGTCCTCGTGATAACCATCGGGCCCATTCCACTCGATGGTTTCCGTTTTGCCCAAATCGAGCGCGGCAACTTCGTGGTTAAAGTCCGTCAAACGCTGCACTGCCGATTCAGCCGAGGCGAGGTAATAGAGCTCCGCCGGGCGCTGGGGCTCGCTAGCGCTCAATGCCACTTGCCCGTTCGGGCCAACCGACATATCCACCCAAAAAGCCGACGCAGTGCAAATCTTGCCAAGTTGCAGTTGCCTGGCCTTCCCGTTCAGAGGTTGGACCCACAGGCTCGTCGTCGTGCCGTCGTTGGCACCGACCAAAAGCGACTTGCCGTCCGGCATCCAGATGGCGCGCGCCATGTTGCGGTCGATGTCGTAGGTTATGTTCTTTCCATCGCCACCAGAGGCGGCCACGATATGAATGTCGTTTCCGAACTTCGTTTCGTTGTTTCGCGGATACCAGTAGGCCAGTGTTTTTCCGTCCGGAGAAAAGGCCGGATAGCCTTCATGCAGCGTGCGGCCCGTCAGGGCTCGGAAGTTGCCCGTATCGACGTCGAGCATCTGTATAGCGCTGTGGTCGGCATCGCCGGAAAAGGGAGTTGCTACCTTAACGAAGGCAATCGATTTTCCGTCGGGCGACCACGCGATCGGCGACGCAGGCGATCCCGGCGGATGGCTGATCGGCATCGACCAGTTTCCGGAGGTCAGCCGTCGAGCCTCGCCACCGGTTGAAGCAACCACCCAAAGGTGCGTCGGCAGAGGCGCCGACGTGACCAGGAAGTCATTGTTCCCCACCTCGAAGACATCGTTGTGGCGCTCTTCGCCGGTTTTCTTTTGCGCCTCGTCCGAGGCCGCAAATGCGATCATTTCGCCGTCGGGCCTCCAGGCAAACTGTTGAACTCCGGTCGGCGACTTGGTGACCTGCAATGGGTCGCCGCCATTCATGGGCAGGCTGAAGACTTGAAGCTTGTTGTTCGCCGCCATGGCCAGGAACGCCAGGCGATCACCCGAGGGCGACCAACGAGGCGAACTGACACCCCGCCGGTCGTGGGTCAGCACGCGTTCCTTCTTGCTCGCGATGTCGACCAGCACGAGTTCAGCATCGAACCGGTCGTCTTCGTAATTCGGCCGGGACACTACAATGACGATCGATTTGCCGTCGGGTGAGATCTGCGGATCCGCGACGCGCACCATCTTCGCAACATGCGGAATATCGAAATGGTTTGCGGCCAGCGCGATCGCGCAGCCCAGCAGGGCGAGGGCAGTGATCTTGAGCAGTTTCATAGGGCGGGGACCTCTCGAAAGATCATACACCTGTCTTGTTGGTAGAATGTGCAACAATGCTCCAAAATTCGCCCCACAGGGTTTTCGATGTGGCGGTGATCGGCGGCGGCCCGGCTGGGTCCACAGCGGCGCGGCTGCTTGCCTCGTGGGGCTATTCCGTAGTGCTCGTGGCACGAGAGGCGCGCGCACACCAGCGCGCGGAGACGTTGCCGCCGAGCATTCGACGCCTTTTTCGACTGTTGGACATTTACACGGCAGTGCAGGCCGCGGGTTTTTACCAGACGTCGGGGAACGTCGTGCGTTGGGGTACGGAAGCAGCGCGGACCGAGGACTATCCGGAGGAGCACGGTTACCAGGTCAAGCGGGACGAATTTGACAGTTTGTTGTTAGGACTAGCCAGTGCGCCGGTTTTGCGTGACGCGGTCCGCCACGTCGAGTTCTCGGACGTCGCGGAGATTCACTTGCGGTCGGGTACGACCCTGCAGGCCCGGTTCGTCATTGACGCTTCGGGGCGCGCTGGTGTGGTTGCGCGCCAAGGGATCCGCGTAAGCGAACCGGGGCGCCGAACGATCGCGATCTGCGGCTACTGGACATCTCCGAGCGCGTTGTCCAGCCACACCGTGGTTGAGAGCAGCCGCGAGGGATGGGTCTGGTCGATTCCGGTCGCAGCGACGCGACGCTTCGTTACGGTGATGGTCGACGCCGGCGCTATCCGGGGTAAGGGCGTCGCCGCAACCTATACCGCCATGACTCGCGGCGAAGGCGGCCACCTGATTGGGGTCCCTTGGGCATGCGACGCGTCCATGTATCACGCTAACTCCTATGCCGGCGAGCACTTTCTGCTGGCAGGAGATGCCGGATCGTTTGTCGATCCGCTGTCGTCCTATGGAGTGAAGAAAGCAATGTCCTCCGGGTGGCTGGCGGCGATTGTGGTGAATACCGCGCTTCGCAATCCGGCGATGAGTTCGGTGGCGCGCGGCTATTTCACTGCCCGAGAGCGCCAGGTGTACGAGTCACAATTGCGTCAGACCGCGGCGCATTTTCGCAGTGCCGGTTTGTGGGCGGACCAACCGAACGACATCGAGTCGTTCTATACGAATAGCGAACTCTCAAATGCTTTCGAAGAATTGAAACGGGCGCCCAGAATCCAGCTCCGCCGCGCTGAGAACGTGCACAAGGCTGCGCTGCCTCGGATTTGTGGAAACGAGATCGTCCTGGCCGAGGGTTTAGCGGCCCCAGGGCTGCCGGCTGAAGTGGAGTATGTACATGGCGTCCACCTCTGGAAGCTGGCGGAGATGGCGGAAGGCTTCGGCGACGTGTCGGATCTTTACGCAGCGTACAATCGGGCCTGCGTCCCGGTTGCGTTGCCGAACTTTTTAAGCGCGCTTTCCGTCCTGGTGGCTAAGAACGTACTGCGAAACGAAGGAGCGAGATGTTCGCGATAAGAACGTGGGCCGTGGTGACGACGCTGATGTGCGCCGCTTTGGCGCAGGAGCAGGAGAAGAAACCACCGGCGGACAACAAGGAAGAGATCGAGCAGGGCACCCCGATCACGAGCGAGATCGTGCGCAAATCGTGCTCGCCGTGCCACAAGACCGACGAGAAGATGCGCATGAGCCGTATCTCCTACCGCCGCACTACGCCCGAAGGCTGGGAACAGACCATCAAACGGATGATGAGCCTCAACGGCGTGCAACTTGATCCGGCGGCGGCGCGGCAGGTTTTAAAGTACCTCTCGAATAACCTCGGACTAGCGCCTGAAGAAGCGAAGCCTGCTGCGTTTGAGGTCGAACATCAGATGATCGACTACAAGTACACGGCGGACCGCGATACCGAACAAACGTGCATCAAATGCCACTCCATGGGCCGTGTCATTTCGCAGCGCCGTACAAAAAGCGAATGGGAGCTGCTGATCGCGATGCACCGCGGCTACTATCCGTTCTCGGATTTCCAGGCGTTTCGCCGAACGGGACCGCGGCGGCTGGAAGCCGGTCCGGATGGACGGCCGCCCGACAACGAACACCCCATGGACAAAGCCATCAAGCACCTGTCCACTGCGTTTCCATTAAAGACGCCGGAATGGTCGGCATGGTCCGCAAACATGCGGGCTCCCAAGCTGGCAGGACGCTGGATGCTTTCGGGGTATCAGTTGGGAAAGGGTCCAGTGTACGGTTTTGTGACCATCCGCCCCAACGGTGACGCCGACGATGAGTTCGTCACCGATGAGGAACTGGTTTATGCGCGCTCCGGCAAGACAGAGCATCGCGAGGGCAAGGCGATCGTCTATACCGGATTTCAATGGCGCGGCCGCGCCGGCGACCCTGACAAAGATGGTATGCGCGAGGTGATGTTCGTCGATCGCGACCTGCGCGAAATCAGTGGACGCTGGTTCAACGGGGCATACGACGAGACCGGGATCGACGTGAAACTGACTCGTGTGGGCAAGGATACCCAGGTGGCAGGCCTGGATCGCAAGGCCCTGCGAACCGGCTCCAGCAGTCTGCCGGTATCGCTATACGGAGCGAATCTTGACGCCAACGCAATCGACTTTGGCCCCGGCGTACGAGTAGCGCGCGTCGTGAGCGCAACGCCGGATGTCGTGAAGTTGGAAGTCGAGGTTGCCAAGGACGCGCCAATCGGGAACCGCGATATCTACGTCGCGGGCGCAGCCCTTCCGGGCGGCGCGGTGGTGTACAACAAAATCGACGCCATCAAAGTGAGACCCGATGCCGGTATGGCGCGAATCGGCGGCATCACTTTCCCGAAGCAGTATCAGCAGTTCGAAGCCATCGCGTATAGCTACGGCGCCGACGGCAAACCGGACACGAAGGACGATCTCGACCTTGGCCCCATCGAGGTGGCCTGGAGCGTCGAGGAATACACGGCCACGTTCGGCGACGATGATAAGACCTACGTCGGCACGCTCGATGACAACGGTCTCTTCACGCCCAACGTCGATGGTCCCAATCCGAAGCGGCGCAATCATGCCGATAATTACGGCGACGTCTGGGTGGTCGCAACTCTCAAAGGGCCGGGAACTGAAAAGGATGCGAGAGCGCTCCGGGCTCGTGCGCATCTGCTGGTGACAGTGCCTCTATACATGCGGTTCTTTCAACGCGAGGTTGCACCTTGAGTACCTTGCGCGTACGCGAAATGCACCGGTTTCACGCCGCCGGTAATGAGTTCGTCTATTTGGTGCCGAGCGCCGCGGTCTTCATGCTCGACGAAGCCGCGATTGCAGTTTTGGATGAACTTGGCGCGCGCCCAGTTCCAGAGGCGGAGCTGCGGCAGAAGCTATCCAACCGTTTCCCAGCGGATGAACTGGTTCAGACTATCTCAGAACTGCGTCGTGTGAGGGCGATTAGCGAGAATGGCGTGCCGAAAGCTCCCAAGCAGATGCCGCCTGAGAACTTTCCGCTCACCACGATGGTCCTCAACGTGACGAATCAGTGCAACTTGAGCTGCACCTATTGTTACGAGTACGGCGAGGACAAGATCGTCGACACGGAGAACGGCAAGAAGCCGAAATTCATGAACGAGGCGACGGCTCGCGAGAGTGTCGACTTCCTGTTCCGTCAGGGCGCCTTGAATCGGGCCGTCCATCTGACATTTTTCGGTGGAGAAACACTGCTCAACTTCCCGGTGCTGAAGTCTACGGTCGCATATGCCCGCCGGAAGGCGGAGGAACTCGGCAAGCAGATCGACTTCAGCCTGACAACCAATGCCACGCTGCTTCGGCCCGAGATTATCGAGTGGCTCGTCGACAATCAGATCGGCGTCACCATCTCGATCGACGGCCCAAAGGAAATGCAGGACCAGTTCCGCATCTTCAAGAGCGGGGTTGGAAGCTATGACATCGTCGCGCCAAAGATTCGCGAGCTGCTGAGGCAGCATCGCAGCCGCCCGATTGGCGCGCGCGTGACCCTTACTTCACAGACTCTGGACGTGCACCGGATTTTCCGCCATCTGACGGATGACATTGGATTTCACGAGGTCGGCTTTGCGCCGGTCACGACGGCCTCGCAGCGTGGTTATGCGATTGCGGACTCCGGATTCGACTACATGTTGGACCAGTTCCGGTCGTTGGCGGACGAGTTTCTGGCTCACTCACTCGAGAACAGGCATCACGGTTTCTCGAATGTGAAGGAAACGCTCGAGGAGATTCACAAAGGGGCTAGCAAAGCCTACCCATGCGGGGCTGGACTCGGATTGATGGGGGTGTCGACGGATGGCGACGTAGCTTTGTGCCATCGCTTCGCGGGTTCGGACGAACACAAACTCGGCACGGTCCGCGATGGAGTCGACCGCCTGGTCCAGATCGGCTTCCTCGAGAAACACCATATCGACGACAAGACCTATTGCAATGTTTGCTGGGCGCGGCCGCTCTGTTCGGGCGGATGCTACCACGAGGCGCACACCCGCTACGGCGATACAGCGCACGCCAACCTGCATTACTGCGAATGGATTCGCGGCTGGACCGATACCTGCCTACGCATCTATGGCGAACTGGCATCGCGCAACCCCCAGTATCTGTCTCAATGGAACGAAAGGATGGAGCATGAAGCACCTCACGTCAATTAACTCGAAGGCTGAGCGCATTGAGAAGCAAATGGCCGGCGAGGTGGTGGCCTTGCAGCAGGGTCCGCCACAGCAGCCTCCGCCGCAGCCGCACATCCCACTCGGGTGCACGCTGATTTTCTCGCCGGGCTGGGAAGCGGATTCGAGCGGTGGAACGGCCGGCTTGTGCCAGCCCGTGGAGCGCGACCTGTACGACTGCCATACCGGCTGCTTCTGGCCCGCGCAGGTGCCGGATCAGCTCAACCACGCGCCGGACTGGACGGCGAAGTGTGCCGCCGCTCAGAAGGACTGGCGCAAAATCGACCTGGTGTTTCCATAATGCGAATCCTTCTCATTTCAGTTGCGGCTCTCACACTGGCGGCATGGGCGGCGGAGGTGTCGCCCGGCAACGGCAAGCTGTACATCGGTGGCCGGCCGGGTCAGATCCTCATCATTGACGAAGCGTCCGGCAAAGTGATCGGCGACATTAAGACGAAGACCGGCATCCCGGACGACCTCAACCTGTCGGAGGATCACAAGCGTTTTTATTTCATGAACTCGCTGTTCGAAGACATCGAGGTTGCCGACATCGCCAACCGCCAGGTGATCGACACGTTCCGATTGAGCGAAGGCAACAAGAAGGTACGCATTCGCAGCTTCGAAGTGGACCCGAGCAACAGTTTTATGGTCATCCTTTCGAAGTCCGCGACGAAGCAGCCGGATCGCTGGGAGATCGGCCCGCCGACGCTGCAGCAGTACGACCTGAAAACGCACAAGGTGATTCGGACCATTCCTTGGCCGGACGGCGACGAGCGCGAGTTCGCCGGAATCAAGTTTTCGCCTGACGGCAAACTGATGTACCTGTTCGGTCCGGACATCATCATTTACGACACGAAGGAGTTCAAGCAGGTCGATAAGTGGGAGTTGTCGCGCCCGATCGAGGACGGATTCGGACGAATTAACCTCGGCTCGATTGATGACAGCAACGAAGAACCGGGATACCTCACGGGCTTGTTCCAGGTGCAGGACCCGGTGGCGAACCGTCGCATCATGGGTGTGGCGCGAGTAAATCTGACCGGGAAGAGCATCGATTTCTTCGCACTCGGCCCTGCGATCGGCGTCAGTTTCGCATTGGCGCCCGGTCGCAAGTTCGGCTACGGGCTGCATTCGGAAGTAGGCCGCTATGAATTCTGGAGCTTCGACCTTGCAAATCGCAAGCTCGATCGCCGCTTGGAGTTTCCGGGACGTCCGCGCATGTCGATCAAGACGAGTTCGAATGGCAAGGTGCTGTATATCTACAATGCGGGCAATACCATCGACCTCTACGACGCCGCGACGTTCCAATACATGCGCACGATAACGCTCGATACCGATACGACCACCGGCCTCTACGTGCTTCCATGAAGCGCGCCCTCGCGTACATTCTGCCGTATTGGCGACGCCTGGCGCTGGTCATTGGTCTGAGCCTGATTGGAACGGTTCTTTCGCTGTTCCTGCCTTACCTTACGAAGGGGCTGGTCGATCAGGCGCTACTCGGACGCAACTGGGCGGCTTTGCTTCGCATTGTGCTTCTGTTCGCCGGACTCACGCTTGCGAGCTTCGGGCTGAATGTCGTGAGCGGTCTTCGCTACACGCGTGTTTCGGCGGAGATTCTCTTCGACATGCGACTGGCATTGTATCGCCACTTGCAGCTCCTGTCGCCACGCTTCTACGCGCGGACCCGACTCGGCGATATTGTCAGCCGCATCAATAACGACATCGGTGAGATCCAGCGGATCGCCGCTGAGAGCGTATTGGCGTGGGTGGGAAATGTGCTGTACCTCATCGGCACGGTTGTCATGCTGGTTTGGCTCGACTGGCGATTGTTCCTCGCGGGGGTCGCGGTCCTGCCCCTGACTGTCTTTGTCCTGAATCGCTATCGGCGCTCGCTGGAGGGTAAGATCGCCGTGATGCGGCAGGCGAGCGCGAACATCGGAAGCTTCCTCATCGAAACCCTGCAGGGAATGAAACTGGTCGTCACCTCGAATGCGCAGGAGCGGGAGGCAGGGCGATTCCGGAGCAAGAACGATTCCTTCATTGATTCACTCATGTCGGTACAGCGCCTGACCTATTTCTCGGGCGGGCTGCCAAACCTGCTGCTCTCCGCCGGTACGATCCTCGTGTTCCTGTATGGCGGTTGGCGCGTTATTCACGCTGAGTTGACGATGGGGAGCTTCATCGCATTCATCGCGTATCAGATGCGCATTCTCCCTCCAATCCAGGCGCTGCTCGGGCTGTATACGAGCCTTGCGACCGCGCGCGTATCGTTGGCCCGTGTAAATCAGATCCTGGATACAGCGCCCGAGGTGGTAGAGCAGCCTGACGCAACTCGTTTGGATCACTGCGAAGGCCGCATCACCTTTGACGACGTAACATTCCGATTCGATCGCGATGCCGCTGTGCTGGAGCATCTGAGTTTCGAGGTCCACCCCGGGGAAACGGTGGCGATCGTCGGTCCGAGCGGAAGTGGGAAGTCTACGATTGCCGACCTGCTGCTGCGGCTCCTCGATCCGGACAACGGCGGCATCCGGCTAGACAGCCATGACCTGCGCAGTGTGTCATTACACGACCTGCGGCGTCACGTCGTCCTCGTCGATCAGGAGCCCTTCGTATTTCATGCTTCCGTCGCGGAGAACCTGCGCTATGTGCGGCCGGATGCTTCGGATTCGGAACTGGTTGAAGCTTGCCGCGCCGCTGGGATACAAGCCTTTATCGAAAGCTTGCCGCGGGGTTACGAAACGGTGGTCGGGGAACGGGGGACGGCGCTATCCGCCGGCGAGCGACAGCGTCTGGCTATTGCACGCGCGTTTCTTGCTAATCCGACGGTCCTTATCCTCGACGAACCGACCGCCGCACTTGACCCTGGCACCGAACGCCAGGTGATTGCCGGTTATGCCGCGCTGATGCGGGGCCGAACCACAATCGTCATCTCACACCGTTTGGAACTCGCCGCTCAAGCCGACCGCGTAATCGTTTTGCGCGACGCTCACGTCGTGGAAGAGGGCTCCCCGGCCGACCTGCGGCAATCATCGGGAGCGTTCGCCCGTCATTTTCTGAGCGTGGCGGGTGCGCAATGAAGGTCGCGGTAGTCGACAGTGGCATTCATGCCGGACATTCACACGTGGGCGGTATTGCCGGTGGCGTAGCGATTGTCGGCGACGATGTGATCGATCGCGTCGGGCATGGCACGGCCGTAGCTGCTGCGATCCGCGAGAAGGCTCCGGATGCGGAACTGTACGCCGTCAAGATCTTCGACCGCAAACTCGCCACCGATGTCATAACGCTGGTGCGTGCGATCCACTGGTGCGCCGCGAACGGAATACAGTTGATCAATTTGAGCCTCGGCACCACCGATCTGGACAATGGCCCGATGCTTCAGCTGGCGGTGGACGAGGCACTCGCGGACGGCACGAAAATTGTGTCCGCATACGAGCATGAGGGCGTGCGATGGCTGCCGGGCAGCCTTCGGGGCGTTATTCCGGTACTACTCGATTGGGACTGCCCACGCGAGGAATGCCGCGTCGATGTCCTCGAAAACGGGCGGCAAGTCTATCGCGCGTCGGGTTATCCTCGCCCGATCCCCGGTGTCCCACCGGAACAGAACCTGAAAGGCATCAGTTTTGCGGTTGCAAACGTGACCGGCTGCCTGTCATCAATGCGGATGATGTGATCTGATAGCATTTCGAAAGCATGCGCTTTATTCCATTCGTCTTTTGCGCTGGGCTTGTTTTGTCCGCGCAGGTTCGATCGGTGACCGATCCGGGAGTGGTAACAACGCGCCAGGCAATCACGCCGGCCGGCGTACCCGCCGTTTTCGACGGCCGTGTGTACGGTGTCGCCTTCGGAAAGGACTTCGGAGACTTGTGGGTGGCGAATGCGTCGCAGCTCTATCGGCTCGATTGGAAAGCAAATCGCGTGCTGGACAAGATCGCGCTTGGCGCCACGCCGGGACTACAGGGTCTCAGCTTTGATGCGGTCGCGGGCGTGCCGCTCCTGTCCACTGAAAAGCACGGCCATGTCCAGTTTCTGGCGCTAAATGGCGATCAACTTACACCGCTCGGGGACGACCTTGGTACATATGTTGCCGGCGCCATCGCCGTGGCGCCGCAGCCAGACGCCAAGGGCCGCCGACTGGCCGTTGTTCCATTGATCGCGAATAACCAACTCGCGGTGATCGATCTCAAGAGCACCTGGCTGGTGGGCAAAGCTCCGACCGGCATCGCTCCGTTCGGCGCCGCCATTGCACATGACGGCAGCATCGCGTTTGTGACGAATTGGGGCGGACGGGCGGCGAAAGCCGGAGAACTGAGCGGCGCGGTAGGTCCCGCGGCGGCAGCCGATCACGTGGTGATCGATCAGCGCGGCATCGCGTCAACCGGTACGGTCACGCGCATCGATCTTGCCACAGCAACGGTCACGCACACGATTGAGGTCGGGCTCCACCCCACCGCGATCCTTTGGGATGAAACCGGACGCCGCTTGTACGTGGCGAATGGAAACAGCGACTCGATATCGGTGATCGATTCGGAAACCTTGAAGGTTGCGCAAACCTTCGCGATCCAGCCGTTCGCGGTGAAAGCGGCCGGTATTGCGCCTACCGCTTTAGCGCTCGCTACCGACCGCAAGACGCTTTATGTCGCGTGCGGCGGCATCAATGCAGTTGTTGTTCTCGATGCGGCAAATGGAACCATGCGAGGCATGATTCCGACAGCCTGGTATCCAAACAGCCTTTCGCTGAGCGCGGACGGAAAATGGCTTGCAATTTCGGCGCTGCTGGGGGCCGGTTCCGGCTGGCGCGAGCAGCCTTCGAAACGGTACGTACATGCCGACCGGGGATCGGTTGCCGTGTTGCCCATACCCGATGCGGCACAACTGGCTAGCTACACCACGGCGGTAACGATCAACAACCGCATGCAGCCCGCGACATCAGAAGGGAAAGCGGTTAAGGCGTTTCCGCAGGCGATTGAGCACGTCGTATGGATCATCAAAGAAAACCGCACGTATGACCAGGTTTTCGGCGATATCGCGAAGGGCAATGGCGACCCGTCGCTTGTCATGTTCGGCAAAGACGTGACGCCGAACCAGCACAAGCTCGCCGATGAGTTCGTGTTGCTGGACAATTTCTACGCCACCGGCGGTAACAGCGCCGATGGTCATCAATGGATCACGCAAGCGAACGAAACCGATTATTGTCTGTGGCCGGGTTACGCGGGGCGCAGTTATCCCTTCGATGGGACCGATCCCATTGCGTATTCCAAGAGCGGTTTTCTGTGGGATTACGCACTGGCGCGGGGGAAGACAGTTCGAATCTATGGTGAGTACGCCGGGCATCTGACCGTACCCGGAGCAAAACGGCAGGAGTACTTCGATCGCTGGAGCAAAGGCGAGGATTTTAGGAACGAATGGAATATGACCGCTCCGATTCCGACAGTCGACAAGTTGCTGGTTCGGAGTTATCCCACCTACACCACTGGCATTCCCGACGTCGTGCGGGCTCGAATTTTCCTCGCCGATCTTCACCGTATGGAACAGCAGGGGGCCATGCCGAACCTGATGCTGGTGCAATTGCCTTCGAATCACACGAACGGCACCAATCCTGGATCATCGACTCCGAAAGCCATGGTTGCCGACAACGATTTCGCGGTCGGGCAGATCGTGGACGGTCTGACGCACAGCAAATTCTGGCCGAAAATGGTGATTTTTGTGGTTGAAGACGATGCGCAGAATGGCGTCGACCACGTCGACGGCCATCGCACGGTGGCACTCGCCGTCAGCCCCTATACGCGTCGCGGCCACGTCGATTCGACGTTCTATTCGACGCAGAGCATGGTGAAAACGATCGAAGTGATCCTGGGGCTTCCGACCATGTCCCTGTTCGATTTGATTGCGGACGACATGCGATATAGCTTTCAGCAGCAGGCTGATTTGACGGCGTACAGCGCCGTCGATCCGGTGATTTCGCTGCGGGATGTGAATCCTCCGGCCCGGGCGCTGAATGGCAGCGCGCGGCAGGCGGCGGTCGCGTCGTCGAAGATGCGCTTCGATATACCCGACGACGCGCCGACGGAGCGGTTAAATCGCATTCTATGGCATGAGATTCGCGGCTGGAATACGCCGTATCCCGGTGCGCATCACGCCGTTTTCGCTCCGCTGTCGGTCGACACGGACGATGACGATCGCGACCGACGCTGAACAAGAGAGCTGTGGAAGCGTGAAGCAGGCGGTTCCGCCTGGCTTTGGACCGCACCGGGCATGCCCAGGCGAAACCGCCTGTGCCACCGTTGTTTCAAACACCTGCATGCTAATATGTTTGCAGGTGGCTGCCGAACTCGAAAAAGCGCGCTTCGAGCAGTTTAAGCAGCAGGCACAACGCAAGCTGCAGGGCGTTTATTGCCCCGACCATCACAAACCACCTCGTTTGAAGATCAACGGACACTCCCTGCACGATGCGAGCCTTTCGCTCAGCGGGTGTTGCGACAAGTTGATGGTGATCGCCAACGAAGCGATCGCGAATTCTACTTAGTCAGCGTAGCCGATCCGTTCAGGAAGTTCAGCAGAACTGAAGGAAAGATCCCCAGCAACAGCGTTCCCAGCGCGGATGCCCACAGTGCGGTCTTCACTCCGGCGCTGAGCGGCTGCAGGGAAGCCGTCGCCTCGCCCGGCTCGTTCATGTACATGACAACGATGATGCGCAGGTAGTAGTAGGCGCCCACCGCGCTGTTCAACAAGCCAAGAACCGACAGCCAGATCAGGTGAGCGTCGAGCGCGGCTTTGAAGATATAGAACTTCCCAAAGAAGCCGCCGGTCAGCGGAACGCCGATCAGCGAGAGCAGGAAGATGGAGAAGAGCGCCGCGGTGACCGGCTGCTTCCAGCCGAGGCCAGCCAGGTCGTCGACGTTAACGTACCGCTCACCCTGGCGCGAGAAGTGCGTTACCACCGCGAAGGCGCCGATATTCATCAGCGCGTAAGCTGCCAGGTAGAACATCACGGCTGCCGTGCCGATCTGGTTGTGGGCGGCGATGGCCACCATGATGTAACCCGCATGCGCGATGGAGCTATACGCCAGCAGGCGTTTGATATTCGTCTGGATCAGCGCGGCGAAGTTCCCGATGAACATGGTCGCAAGCGCGGACGACCACACGAACGGCTCCCAGCGTGTGGCGACCGGTTCGAACGCGGTCATGAAGACGCGAACGAACACCGCGAAGGCAGCCGCTTTAGGTCCTGCCGACATGAATAGCGTGACAGGAGCCGGCGCGCCTTGATAGACGTCCGGCGCCCAGATCTGGAACGGCGCGGCTGAGACCTTGAATGCAAATCCGACAAACATCAGAGCAGCGGCGGTACCGATCAGGATGCCGTTTGACGGCAAAGCGCTTTGGGCAGAAAGCTTGGTGTAAATCTGTGGCAGATTGGTGGTCCCAGTGACACCATAAATCCAGGCAATCCCGTATAGCAGAAATGCCGTGGCAAACGAACCCAGCAGGAAGTACTTCAACGCGGCTTCGTTGTTCCGCTTGTCGTCGCGCAGGTACCCGGCGAGGATATAAGTGGCAATCGACGAGATCTCAAGACCGATGAAGATCATGATCAGTTCGTTCGCCGCCGACATGACACATTGGCCCACGACAGAGAACAGCAATAGAGCGTAGTATTCGCCCTGGTTGGCGCGCTCCCTCGTCAGGTATTGGTACGAGCACAGGACGCTCAGAATGCCCACGCAGATGACTAGCACCCGGAAGAACGTCGCATATCCATCCACGATGATCATGCTCGAAAACGCCGTACCGGTGTGTCCATAGGCTACGATCGAGCCCCAAAGCGCAAAGATAAGCGCCGCAAGCGACAGATGCCCGAGCGCCGATTTGGGCTTCTCCTCGGGCATCAGGACCTGCAGAACCATGATGATGGTCCCGGCGATGCTCAAGATGATTTCCGGAAGAAACCGTAGATAATCGTCGAGAGGCGGCATGTTAATGGGCATGGCTCACCTCCCGTACCGCGACGGTTATCGGTTTAGGAGGCGGCGCTTTCACTTGCACCTCCACACCCAGCTTGCTCTGCGCCAGAATACGCGCGTTGGTCGCGCCGATCGGCGGGAGGAAGCTCTGCGTGAAGCAGCCCATCCAGACCATGAGCGCGATCAGCGGGATCATCGCCGCCCACTCCCTCGGCTTCATGTCATAAAGATGCGAAGTCACACTCTCCGAAGCGCGTCCGTAGAACGTCCGCTGATAGAGCCACAGCATGTAGCATGCGGAAAGAATCACGCCAAGGGCAGCGAAGACGGCCCACTTGCGCACGACCAGCGCCGCGCCCTGAAGAACAAGGTACTCACCAATGAAGTTGTTCAACATCGGCAGACCGATACTCGCGAGTGTCGTAATCAGAAAGACCGTCGCAAGCCAGGGAGCAGGCGTCGCCACGCCGCCGTAATCTTTGATTTCGAGAGAGTGATTCCGCTCGTAAAGGAAGCCCACGAGAATGAAGAGCGCACCGGTAGAGATGCCGTGGTTCAGCATCTGGTAGACCGCGCCATCGAGTCCGGCCTGCGTGAATGAGAAAATTCCCAGCACGACGAATCCAAGGTGGCTGACGGATGAGTACGCCACCAGCTTCTTCATATTCGGTTGCACCATCGCCACTAGCGCGCCATAGACAATTCCAATAATGGCCAGCGTGATGATCCAGGGGGCGTTGTCGTGAGCCGCATTCGGGAACAGCGTGACGCAGAAACGCAGCAATCCGTACGTGCCCATTTTCAGCATGACGGAGGCCAGCATGACGGAACCGGCCGTGGGGGCCTCGACGTGCGCGTCGGGCAGCCAGGTATGCAGCGGGAACAGGGGAACCTTGATCGCAAACGCCACGAAGAACGCCAGGAACAGCCAGAACTGCTCACTTCCGCTCAACGTCACCTGCCCGCTTTGAAGCGCGTTCAAAATCGCAATGTAGTCGAACGTGTTGGTGCGTGTGTACAAGTAGATGATCGCGACCAGCATGAGTACCGATCCGGCCATCGTGTACAGGAAGAACTTGACGGCCGAGTAAATGCGCCGATCGTGACCCCAAATGCCGATCAGGAAATACATTGGGACCAGCGAAACTTCCCAGAACACGTAAAACAGAAACAGGTCCAGGGAGCAAAAGACGCCAGTCAACCCAAATTCCAACAGCAGCAGGAAAGCAAAAAACTCCTTGACGCGCTTCGAGATGTACTTCCATGAGATCAACACGCAGATGGGCGTCAGCAAGGTGGAAAGGATCACCAGCCACAGGCTGAGGCCGTCGATTCCCATGTGATAACGGATGGCAGGAGTATCGATCCACGGTACGTCGGTAATGAAAACCATGCCGGGCGGGCTGTTGAACCAGAACGGCCCGATCAATCCCAGCGAAGCAACGAACGTGACCAGAGAGATAATGAGCGCGAACCAGCGGATGGCGTCCGTCTTATCCTTAGGGAACAACATCGTCAGGAGAAACCCGACGAGCGGCAGATAAATGACGGCTTGGAGGAGTGTCATTTCGCGCCTCCCGTGCCGAGTCCAATCACTATCAGGAGCAAGACGCAGCCAAACACCACCCAGGCGGCATAGCCGCGAACGTTACCGGCCTGCAAGCGTCTCAGGATCCCGCCAACACCACGGGAACGTGCGCCAATCGCATTCACCAGGCCGTCGATGACTCCCGCGTCCATGCCTCGCCAGAGGACCGTGCGCGATCCCTGCACGAGAGGCTCAACCACCGTAGCATCGTAAATCTCATCTACGAAGTACTTGTTGTAAACGGCTTTGTAGAGGATCCCCATAGCGCCGGCGAATTGATCGGCGAGTTTCGGCTGCGCAACATAGAAGAGCCACGCCATGAAAATTCCAAACAACCCCGCAAAGCTCGCCACGTACATCGGCCAGCTTTCGCCCGAGGCTTCCGCCGCGGCCGGAAACATAGGTTCGAGCCAATGCGGCACGTTGATAAATCCACCTCCCAGCGATAAGAGCGCCAGGATCATCAACGGACCGGTCATCGACAAGGGCGATTCATGCGGGTGAGCATGTCCCCTGTACTTACCGAAGAACGCCAGGAACATTGCTCGAAAGACATAAAACGCGGTCATGCCCGCCGTCACCACACCGACCCAGTAGATCCACGGCTGGTAGTGATACGCGGACACCAGGATCTCATCTTTGCTGAAGAATCCCGATGTAAACGGCACGCCGGCGATGGCAAGGCTTGCGCACAGCAGCGTCCAGAACGTGATCGGGATCTTAGTACGCAGCCCGCCCATATTCCGAAGGTCCTGTTCACCGCTCAAAGCGTGGATTACGCTGCCTGCTCCAAGGAACAGCAGCGCTTTGAAAAACGCGTGGGTCATCAGGTGAAAGATTCCGGCCCCAAACGCGCCGGTTCCCACTCCGACAAACATGTAACCAAGCTGCGAAACCGTCGAATAGGCGAAAACCTTCTTGATGTCGTTTTGTGCCAAACCGATGGTAGCCGCGAGAAAAGCCGTTGCAATGCCGATGATCGCTACCGCCTCCATCGCGAGCGGTGCATGCAGGTACAACGGAGCCGACCGCGCTGTCATGTAGACACCGGCGGTCACCATCGTAGCCGCGTGGATCAAAGCCGAAACCGGTGTCGGGCCGGCCATGGCATCCGGAAGCCACACGAAGAGCGGAATCTGAGCCGATTTCCCCGTCGCGCCGACCAACAGAAGCAGGCAAATTCCAGTGATCAACCCGGCGCTTGCCTCGGTCGGCATGCCTTGCGCTTTCGCGAATACGGTTCCGAAATCCAGCGATCCGAACTGCCGCACAATGAAAAACAGCGCCAGCGAGAATCCGAAGTCGCCAATCCTGTTCACAATGAATGCCTTGTTCCCGGCATCGGTCGCGAACTTCTCCAGGAAGTAGAACCCGATCAGAAGATAGCTGCACAATCCGACGCCTTCCCACCCGACGAACAGCACCAGGTAGTTTCCCGCCAGCACCAGGATCAGCATGAAGAACATGAACAGGTTCATGTAGGCGAAGAAACGGTAATAACCGCCTTCGTGCGCCATGTAGCCTGTTGCATAGATGTGAATCAGCAACCCGACACCGGTCACGATCAGGAGCATCACTGCGCTCAGCCGGTCGACCGCGAAATCCAGGCCGATGTTCAGCGCGCCGCTTTGTATCCAGGTGTAATAGTGTTCGACGTAGGCCTTCTCGATGGGACCCAACTGCATCACCGTTTTCAGCACCCAGGCGAACGAGAGCGCAACGGTGCCGACGGCGAAAACGTTCACCAGCGCCTTCGGCATGCGCCTTCCAAGCAGCCCGTTAATCAGGAAGCCGCAGAAGGGAAGTATGGGAATGAGCCAGAGCAGCATTGTTTGATTAATATTTCATCGAGCTGACTTCGTCGATTTCGAGCGTTTGACGGTTCTTAAACACAGTAAGAATGATCGCGAGGCCGACGGCGGCTTCCGCGGCCGCCACCACCATGACGAAGAAAGTGAAAATATGCCCGTCCACCTGGCGCAACTTATAGGAGAACGCGACGAAGGTCAGATTCACGGCATTGAGCATCAACTCGATCGACATAAACATCGTGATGATGTTGCGGCGATACAGAAATCCCGCGATGCCGAGAGCAAAGAGGACCGTGCTCAGAATGAGGTACCACGAAAGCGGAACGCCGTTCATCTCAATCGATCTCCTTCCGCGCCAGCACGATCGCGCCGATAATCGCGATCAGGATTAGGACTGAAACCACTTCGAAGGGCAGCAGGTAGTCGGTAAAAAGCGCTTTCCCGACGTCACGCGGACCGGCATGATACTCGCCGAATACGACGTTGTTGCCGCCGGGAATCACCGCCTGCACGACAAAGCTCATGATGCCCAGAAACGCGATGAGCAGCGGCAGGCCGAAGTATTTCGCCCGCGATCCAATGGGTTTGGCGTTCTCCGCTCCCGCGTTCAAAAGCATAATGACGAAGACGAACAGCACCATAATCGCGCCGGCATAGACGACGAGTTGCGCGGCGGCGATGAATTCAGCGCCGAGCAGCAGGTACAGGACCGCAAGCGACCCCATAACGCCAATGAGCGACAGCGCGCTCGAAATCGGATGCGTCTGCACCACGAGGTTAATCGCCGCGACTACCGCGACGAACGCGAAAACGAGAAAAATGATTGCGCTCCACATCGTGTTAGGGCTTTGGGAACAATGCCACCATAATGCTGGTGACTAGCAGATTCAGCATCGCCATCGGGAACATGAAGGTCCAGGCGAAGCGCATGAGCTGGTCGTAACGGAAGCGCGGCAGCGTCCCGCGGATCCAAATAAAGAGGAAGAGCAGTGCCAGAACTTTGCCGCAGAACCAGAACAATGCCATCAGAACTGTTTCCAGCGCCGGCACCAGGTGCGATGCCGCGAAAGCTGCTGCAAGTCCGAGGAACACCAGTCCCGCAACCGGCAATGTGAAGCGGTCCTTCGGACGGGCCGGATTGATACCCGCATACAACGCGGCAAGTCCGCCGATCGCGAACAGAACGATCGGAATCACGTTGGAGTAGGGCGCGGGGAAAGGAGGCGTCCAGCCGCCCAGGAACAACAGCGTCGCAACGCATGTGACCGTCACCATGTTGGCGTATTCGGCCATGAAGAACGACGCGAACTTCATGCTGCTGTACTCGGTGTGGAAACCCGCCACCAGCTCGTTTTCAGCTTCGGGCAAGTCGAACGGGACGCGGTTGGTTTCCGCGAAACTGCAGATCAGGAAAAGCGGGAAGCCGAGGAAGATCTGCGGGAACGGTAGCTGGAAAATTGTCCAGCGGGCAAGCCATCCCCCGAGGTAGCCCGCTTGTCCGTTCACGATTTCGCGGAAGCTCAGGGTATTGAGCATCAACAACGGCGCTGCGACCGTCAAAGCCAGCGGCAGCTCGTAACTGATCATCTGCGCCGAGCTGCGTAATCCGCCGAGCAGCGAATACTTGTTGTTGGAAGCCCACCCGGCCAGCGCGACGCCGTACACACCAACGGACGAAATTCCCAGAACAAACAGCACGCCGATGTTCAGGTCCGTAAGCTGCAACCAGGTCTTGACCCCCGCCACTTCGATCTCCGGTCCAAACGGAATCACTGAAATCGAAATGAGCGACAGCGTCACCGCCAGAAATGGCGCGAGCATGTAGAAAAACAAATTGACATGCGACGGGATGAAGCCTTCTTTGGTGATGAGCTTGATGACGTCGGCGAGCGGCTGCAGCAGCCCGTGCGGGCCGACGCGGTAAGGGCCAACGCGCAATTGTATATGCGCGATGACTTTTCGTTCTATCCACTGCAGATACGCCAGCGTGGTCATCAGAACAAACGCGACCACACCGGCCTTGATCAGGCTGACGATGAGAAAGTTCATTACTGAGATTTCAAACTTTCATGCGGATGCGCGTCCCAACAACGCCTCCGCACAATTACCGGCCTTGAAATAGTGCGCCTGGCGCTTCGAGAACGGAGCTAAGCGCCTTGGAATATCGGCCCAGCGAGCCGGACGTGAATAGCGTGTCGCGGGCTGACTGAATGAGGTCGGGCCGCGGCGTGACAGGTACGCGGCCGTTCACCGGAACAGTCTGCGCTGCTCCTCCCGATGCGATTACAGGTAAAGCAACATTATAACCGTGGACGTTCTTACGAATTTCGTCGAAGACCTTGTCGGCCATCCAGATTCCGATGTTCTCGCCCATTTCTTTCGCGACGAGACCCATGATTTCGAGGTCGGGCTTGGCGCCCATGAATTTGAGACCTGCCTTTAAACGCTGCACTTCGCCGCAGACGTTCGTGACCGTACCGCTCTTCTCGTACGCGGAGGCGGCGGGGAACACCACGTCGGCGCGTTGCCCGGTCTCGGTCAGAAACATTTCCTGAACCACCACGAATGCTTTCGAACTGGCGAGTGGAGCGCGCTTGAGCGGGTTTGCGCCGACCACCCAGAGCACGTCGAGGTCGGAGTCGGACAGAATTTGATCGTAGGACAAACCCGCATTGTCGAGCGGATGATACCCCGGGCCCAGATCGGGCAGCAGGCCCATATCCGCCGCGCCTCGTGAATTGGAGTAGTCGACAAGGCAGACGTACTTCACGGGAATGCCGAGCGAATCGCCGAATTGAACAAGCTGCTTGACCTTCTCGCCGTTGATCGCGTCGCCGTAGAGAATCACCAACTCGGGTTCGGCTTTCAATTTCTCCCGCAGCGACTCGACGCCCGAGAGTTCGTCGCCCGGCGCGACACGAACCGATCCCACGGTGTGCTGGTCTTCCCGAACAGGCCCTTCGGTGACGGCGTACACATGCGCCGCGTGGTGTCTGAAATTCGCGCGAATCTGGAATGACAGAAACGGGTGCTGCTGGGAAAGGTCGGAGCCGACAATCAGGATTGCTTTGCGGTCGTATAAGTCGCCGGTTGTCGCCAGGCTCCCTTCACGCCCGTGCAATGCGTCCATTAAAGAGGCGAGGTCGCCGGTGCGGTGATGATCGATGTTGTTCGTACCGAGGATTTGCCGCCCGAACTTCTGCAGGTAGTAATTCTCTTCGTTGCTGGTGTGGTTTGAGCCGATGATCCCGAATTTGCCTTTGCGGCTCTTCACGTCCTGGAACTTCTTGGCGACGGCTTCGAGCGCCACCGACCAGGCCACCTCTTCGAGCTTGCCGTTCTTCCGAATCATCGGAGACGAGATGCGTTCCGGATGGCTCGTGAAATCGAAGGCGTAGCGCCCCTTCATGCAGAGGAATTCGCCGTTGATGCCGGAGCGGTCGCGATTGTTGCCGCGGATAATTTCGTTGTTGCGGACGCCTAGAGTCGTCTTGCAGCCGTTCGAGCAGTGCGTGCAGATCGTTCCGACGTGCTGCATTTCCCAGGGCCGCGTCTTATAGCGATAGGTGCCGCTGGTCAGCGCGCCGACGGGGCAGATGTCGATACACATGCCGCACTCGTCGCACTCGAGGTGATCGAAATGATTCGGAATGATCTCGCTCGCGACGCCGCGATTGGCGACGCCCAACGCATTCACGCCCATACCTTCGTTGCAGATGCGAACGCAGCGGTAACACAGCACACAGCGCGGACGGTCGAAAAACACCACCGGCGACCACTGCTCTTCGTCGACGTGGCGCTTTTCTTCGAGGAAGCGGCTCTCCCCCGCCCCGTAGCGGAACGTCATGTCCTGCAGTTCGCACTCGCCGCCCTTATCGCAAACGGGGCAGTCGAGCGGATGGTTCGTCAGCAGGAACTCCACCATGCCTTTGCGCGCCTGGTGAACCTGTGGCGAATCGGTGTGCACGATCATGCCCTCGGCCACCGGCAGCGTACAGGCAACCTGCAGTTTCGGAGTCTTTTCCACTTCGACGAGGCACATGCGGCAGGCGGCCTGCAGCGTCAGGCCATCGTAGTAGCAGAATGCCGGAATCTCGATCCCGACCTGCTTCGCCGCATTGATTAGCAGCGTACCCGGCGCGGTCTGCACCGGTTTCCCGTCGATCGTCAGATTTACAAGATCAGCCATTCGTATTCCCTACACCAGCGCCAATTCGTGCTTGTGCTCGAACGGGCATTCTCCGCCGAGATGCGCTTCGAACTCATCCCGGTACTTCTCGATGAAGGATTGCGTGGGCATCGCGGCGGCGTCACCTAATGCGCAGAAAGTGCGGCCCAGCATGTTGATGGCGATGTCCCGAATAATCGGGATGTCGCCCTTCACGCCGCCTCCCTGATGGAAGCGCTCGAGCAGCTTTCGCAGCCAGGTCGTGCCTTCGCGGCACGGAACGCACCAGCCGCAGCTTTCGTGCTGGTAAAACTTGATGATTCGAAGCAGCGCGCGGACCATGCAGGTATCTTCGTCCATGATGACAACCCCGCCCGAGCCGAGCATGCTGCCCGCCTTCGCGACAGTATCGTAATCCATCGCCAGGTCGCACTCTTCGGCCTTGAGAACAGGGCACGATGATCCGCCGGGAATCACGGCCTTAAGCTTCTTGCCATTGCGCATGCCGCCGCCGACCTCGTCGATCATGCGGAGCAGGTTGAAACCCATCGGCAGTTCGTAGACACCCGGTTTGTTGATATGGCCCGAGAGGCAGACCATCCGCGTTCCGCCGTTTTTCGGCGGTCCGTACGCCGCGAACGCCGCCCCACCGTCCCGAATGATCGGAGGTACGGCCGAGTATGTCTCTACGTTGTTCAGAACCGTGGGGCTCTGCCAGGCACCCGAAACCGCTGGGAAGGGCGGTTTTAGCCTGGGAACACCGCGCTTGCCTTCAATCGAATCGAGCAGCGCCGTTTCTTCGCCGCACTCGTAGGCTCCCGCGCCCGTATGGGTGTAGATATCGAAATCGAAACCGCTGCACTGGATGTTCTTCCCGAGATAACCCCGCGAATACGCTTCGGCAATCGCGCGATCCATGATCTCGATCAGATACCGGTACTCGCCGCGGATATAGATATAACCCTTGTGGGAATCGACCGCCAGCCCGGCAATCATCATGCCTTCGAGCAACTGGTGTGGGTCGTTCTCCATCAGAAGCCGGTCCTTGCAGGTCCCCGGCTCGCTCTCGTCCGCATTGCAAATGATGTATTTCGGTTTTGCAGACTGCTTCGGAACGAAGCTCCACTTCAGCCCCGTCGGAAAACCCGCGCCGCCGCGTCCGCGCAGCCCCGACGCCTTAACCTCGTTAATGATGTCGTCAGGCTTCATCCCGACGGCTTTGTGAAACGCCTTGTATCCGTCAGTTCCGAGATAAGTGTCGATCGACGCCGAGTTGGGAAGTTCGAAGCGCCTGGTCAGGATCTTGACTTCGAGTGGACTGGGTTCGTTATAGAGCATTAGAAGTTCTTTTCCTTCAGCTTCCCCTCGATCTCCATCTGGC